>Ga0070712_100002404_pt1 | contig 11528 bp, 9 predicted proteins | sample LARL81metaG_FD_71396 | JGI IMG/M metagenome (GOLD analysis project Ga0070712, IMG submission 71396) | Corn, switchgrass and miscanthus rhizosphere microbial communities from Kellogg Biological Station, Michigan, USA - LAR L8-1 metaG | ecosystem: Host-associated > Plants > Roots > Rhizosphere ...
GACTGGACCAGGCTGGCACGCCGGATGAGCGAAGTGGTCGACGCGCCGCTGTTCATCGACGACTCGCCGAACATGTCGCTGATGGAGATCCGGGCCAAGTGCCGCCGCCTCAAGCAGCGCCACAACCTGCGCCTGGTGATCGTCGACTACCTGCAGCTGATGAGCTCGCCCCGGCGGGTGGAGAACCGGCAGCAGGAGGTGTCGGAGATGTCCCGGTCGCTGAAGCTCCTGGCGAAGGAACTCGACGTGCCGGTGATCGCTATCTCCCAGCTCAACCGTGGTCCCGAGCAGCGCAACGACAAGCGTCCCCTGCTGTCCGACCTGCGCGAGTCGGGATGCCTCACCGCGGAGACACGGGTGCTTCGCGCGGACACCGGTACCCAGGTCACGCTGGGGAGCCTGCTCGCGTCCGGAGAACGCGACATCCCCGTCTGGGCCCTGGACGAGCGGTTGCGGCTGATCGCCCGGCCTATGACCCATGTCTTCCCCACCGGGGTCAAGGAAGTGTTCCGCGTGCGCATGGCCTCCGGGCGGCAGGTCGAGGCGACCGGCAATCATCCATTCCTTACCTACGACGGCTGGCGTCACCTCAGCGAGATCCCGGCCGGTACGCGGGTCGCGGTGCCACGGCATCTGCCTGCACCGCTCGAACTGCGGGACATGCCAGAAGCAGAGATCACCATGCTGGCGCATCTGCTGGGCGACGGATCCTTCGTCAAGAATCAGCCGATTCGGTACGCCACCACCGATGAAGCCAACGTGGCTGCAGTCAGCGCCGCGGCGACACACTTCGGAATAACCGCGGTCCGCGACGACTATGCGGCCGCCCGGTGCACCACGGTGCGGCTGCCTGCGCCGTACCACTTGACACACGGGCGGCGTAACCCCATCGCGGCCTGGCTGGACTCCTACGGGCTGTTCGGCCTGCGCAGCCACGAGAAGTTCGTCCCGGATCCGGTGTTCGCGTTGCCGAAGAAGCGGCTTGCGCTGTTTCTGCGTCACCTTTGGGCGACCGATGGCTGCGTCTGGTGGGACGAGAAGGTCGGTCAAGCTCGGATCTACTACGCCTCAACGAGTCGTCGGCTCATCGACGACGTCGCGCAACTACTGATGCGCTTCAACGTCATGACCCGGATCAAGGAGACGAAGAAGGGCAGCTACCGCCCCTGCTACCACCTTCTCGTCTACGGCGCGGAGAACCAACTTCGTTTCCTGGACGACATCGGTGTGCACGGGGCGCGTTCGGTCATGGCCGACAGGACGCGGGCGAATCTGGTAGCCATCAAGGGCAACACAAACCTCGACACCATCCCTCGCGAGGTCTGGGACAGGGTCCGCGGCGTGCTAACCGAGCGGCAGATGACTCATCGCGCGTTTGCCGCCGCGATAGGCAGGCAGTTCTGCGGCAGCACGCTGTGGAAGCACGCGCCCAGCCGGGAGCGCCTGGCCAGGATTGCTTCGGTTCTCGACGACGCCGACCTGGAGATGATCGCCACCAACGACGTTTTCTGGGACGAGGTCGCCTCGGTGGAGAGCCTTGGCATGCAGCCGGTCTACGACGCCACGGTGGCCGGTGCGCACAACTTCGTCGCGAACGGCATCAACGTCCACAACTCGATCGAGCAGGATAGCGACGTCGTGATCTTGCTGCACCGGGAGGACGCCTACGAACCGGAGTCGCCCAGGGCCGGGGAAGCAGACCTGATCGTGGCCAAACACAGGAATGGGCCGACCGCCGTCGTGACGGTCGCGTTCCAGGGCCACTACAGCCGCTTCGTCGACATGGCCCCCGGCTAGACCCAGCAGCACCGCACCGCCGCCGGGCCGTTCAATGTTGCCCTCGAGGGCCAGACCGACGGCGCAACACCGGACCGTGGCGCCAAGCACCTCGCCCCCTACGTGCAGGCCGGGCTGACTTGGTGGATCGAAGCGCTGGGCGGGTGGCTTGGCACTCCCGCCGACGCCCTGACCCGGGTCAGGCAAGGCCCGCCAGTGCAGCCTCCTGGTGAGTGATTGCCATTTGATTTCGTCTACCCGCAGCTGACAACCACTCGCGCCGCTGGGTGCCTCTAGGTGATTGTGGAGCACGTGATGACGTGTGGCGGTCGGCGATGAGCGGCAGCCGGGACGCCGAGTACACCGAGTACGTCGCGGCCAGGCTGTCGTCGCTGCGGCGGCTGGCCGCGGTGCTGTGCGATGACTGGCAGCGCGCCGACGACCTCGTGCAAGCAGCGCTCGTCAAGCTGTATGTGCACTGGGGCCGGGTCCGGGCGGCCAGCCACACCGACGCTTATGCGCGTGCGGTGCTGGTCCACGAGTTCATCCACGAGCGGCGCTCGACCTGGGTGAAGCGGGTGAGGCTGAGCGGCGGGGTCACCGAGGCGCCGGCCGCCGCGGTAGACCACGATGCCGTGCTCGACGTGCGCGCGGCGGTCGCGGCGCTGCCGGCCCGGCAACGCGCCACGCTGGTGCTGCGCTTCTACTGCGACCTGAACGTCGATCAGGTCGCAGAGGTCCTCGGCTGCTCACCGGGAACGGTGAAGAGCCAGACGGCCCGGGCCCTGGGCTCGGTGCGGCGGGCGCTTGGGCCCGCGCTCGCCGACGGGCCAGGCAGTCAGCCCACCGCGAGGGTGGGGCACCACACCGGCGAGGGAGCGCCCGGCCATGATTGAGTCCCAGGTACGTGCGCTGTTCACCGCCATAGCCAGCAGTGAGCCAGACGCTTCGCAGGTGGATACCCAGCTCGCACACCGGCGGGGGCGCACCCGGCTGCGCTGGCGCCGGGCCGGCATCGCGGGCGCCCCGCTCGTCGCGGCCGTCGCGGTCGCGGCCGTGGCCCTCGCCGTGGGAGCGGCGGCCCCGCCCAGCGGCCCGGTGAGCAGCGGGCCCTCGGCGCCCCGCCAGTTCAGTCCGCTCACCCCGTACCTGTCGTTCGGCTGGCTGCCCGCCGGGATTTCGCCGGTTCAGGGCGGCATGAGCAAGCACCTGGTGTGGCTGACCGCAGCGCGCAAGCTGGACGCCCCGTACGACTGGGAGCTCAGCGTCTACACGGCCGGGACATGCCACCTCAGCGGGTCCACGGCCAAGGAGCTGAAATGCACCGCCCCGGAGGACAACACGATAAGGCTCACCGGCCGCGCGCCGAGCCTGCGCGGGCACCGTGCGTTCTGGGCCGGGACCTGGGACACCCCGTCTCTGGCCTGGCAGTACGCCCGCAACGGCTGGGCAGAGATGGCGCTGCCGTTCTACCCCAACAACTCGGCGAAGCAAGCGGCGGCCCGGCGCGATGCGGTCAAGATAGCGAGCCAGATCCGGTACGGTGCGGCCACGCCGCCGCTGCTGTTCCCGATCCAGCTGACGCATCTGCCCAGCCGGTGGCGGGTGAGCAGCGTGACCTACGTGCCGGACGCTGGGGTGCTGCGGGCCAGCTCCTATGCGCTGGGCGCAGGTCCTCCCAACCTTGGCGCCGACGGCGGCCTGGTATACGAGACGGGCTTGCCTTACTTCAACGTCAACCCCCCCAGCTTCTACGGCAATCCTCCCTGCTACCGAGGCGAGCGGGGTTCCAAGATCATTAACGGCTACCAGGTGGTCGTGACCAACGTGATCAAGGAGCAGCTGTGTGCTCCCCGCGCTCGCGGCTTGATCGTCGTCATCTCCGAATTCGGCACACAGCCGGCCATCAGCGTGAACAGCCTGTTCGAGCATCATCTGCGGCTGCTCGGCCCCAACCCGGCGAACTGGACGAGCAAACCCATCGGGTAAGGGGCCCCGCCCGTGGTGCGCATTCGCACGAGCACCGTGGCAGTGAGCGCACCACCGATGCCCTGCCCTGCGAAGAAGTGCCATGAAACTGAACTGGTGTGGCCATGAGTGAGGCAACCGAAGACCGCAGGTCGCAGAAGATCAACATGTCACGCGGACTGAGACCCTACAGTTAAGCCGGCCACGCACGGCTCACCGGCCGGTTTCTTCGCGTGACGCTTACGGCAGCGGGGAGTCGGCTGCCCGCGTGGCCGTGCCCTCGCGCAGGCTCGAAACGGCTCGGGCAAGGCGCATGATGCCGTCCGCGATCGCCCGCTCGTTGAGGTTCGAGTACCCAAAGATGAGGCCGCCACGCGACGCGGGCAACAGCCGGTAAGGCGACACGCCGGCGACGGCGACTCCTTCGCGGGCCGCCGCCGCGATCAACGCCGCTTCCTCGAGATCCTGGGGCAGCCAAGCGACCAGATGAAGGCCAGCGGCGATACCAGCCGGTTCCAGTTCGGGCAGATGCTGGGCCAGCGCTATCAGCAGCGCGTCGCGGCGGACGCGATACACGCGGCGCATGCGCCGTAGGTGGCGGTCGAACTCGCCCTGGGAGAGAAAGTCAGCGAAGGTCAGCTGGTCCAGAATGGGGGACCCGCGGTCGGCCAGCAGTTTGGCCTCGGCGAATGGCTCGGCGAGCTCCCTCGGCAAGATGAGCCAGCCGAGCCGGAACCCGGGCGCCAGGGTCTTGCTTGCGGTCCCCGCGTAAGCGACCCGGTCGGGATCCAGGCCTTGCATGGCGCCGATCGGAGTGCGGTCATAACGGTATTCGGCGTCGTAGTCGTCCTCGAGGACCAGCGCCCCGGTTCGCTGCGCCCATCCGAGCACTGCGGCCCGAGCCTGGGGGGAGAGCACGCCCCCGGTCGGCCATTGGTGCGATGGAGTGAGGATGAGGATGTCGGCGTCGAGTTCGGCCACTGCGTCCACGCGCACGCCGTCGTCGCTCACCGGCACGCCGACCACCTTCAGGCCCAGCGCCTGCGCGATGGGGCGGGCATCGTCAGAGGCCGATGGGTCCTCGACGGCCACCGTTCTGGCGCCGCGGCCGGCCAGCACTCCGATCAGCAGCGACACCGCCTGCGCGTAGCCGTTGGTGATGACGATCGTCTCAGGATCGGCGTTGGTCCCCCGCACACGGTTGAGGTAGGCGGCGAGCGCCGTCCGAAGCTCCACCGCTCCGCGCCCGTCGAGGTAGCCGAGACGCTCGTCGGCGGCCTCGGTGAGAACGCGGCGCACGGAGCGCAGCCACGCTGCCCGCGGGAAGGCCGCCACGTTGCTGCGGCCGTAGCCGAAGTCGACCACAGGGCAAGACGGAGTCGGCCGCCCGGGCCACGGCGCGGCGGCGGGCGGCGCCGCAGGCGCCACGGCCGGCACCGGTGCTACCTGCGTGTAGCCGCCACTGCGGCTGGTCAGATACCCCTCGGCCACGAGCTGTGCGTAGGCCTCGACGACAACCCCGCGCGTGACACCCAACTCAGCCGCCAGGGCCCGGGTCGGCGGTAGCGCAACGCCGGCCGGCAAGGCTCCCGAGCGGATCCGCTGGCGAACCGACGCCTCGATCTGGCGGTGCAGCGCGTCCCCGCCGTTGCGGTCCAGGTCGATCGCCAGTTCCGAGACCGGTGACAAATTGGTACTCAAATCCGACACAGAACTGGACCTTATCAAGAGGACCGATTCCTAGGAACCTGGGGGCATGACTACTACAGCGCAGCTCCCCACCACCATTAGCCGTTCGCACTTCGACGGTCAGGTCCTCACCCCCGGCACCTGCGGGTATGACTCTGCCCGGTCGGTCTGGAACGGAATGATCGACCATCGCCCGAAAGTGATCGTCCAGTGTGCTTCGGTCGACGACGTCGTCACCGCGGTGCGTACCGCCCGTGAGTGCGACCTGGAGATCGGTGTCCGTTGCGGCGGCCACAACATCGCCGGCCTCGCCGTCCCGGACGGCGGGCTCATGATCGACCTGACCGGACTGGCCCGTGTCATCGTCGATCCGGCTACGCGGCGCGCCCGGGTGCAAGGCGGCGCGATGCTCGGTGCCCTGGACCGTGCCACGCAGCCCTTCGGCCTCGCCACAACGGCCGGCAACGTCTCGCACACCGGCGTCGGCGGGCTGACGCTGGGCGGCGGCATGGGCTGGCTGGCGCGCCAGCACGGTCTCACCTGCGACAACGTCGTGTCCTACACCGTCGTCACCGCGGACGGCGAGGTCGTACGCGCGTCCGCTGATGAGCACCCCGCCCTGTTCTGGGGTCTGCGCGGCGGCGGCGGCAACTTCGGAATCGTCGTCGAGTTCGAGTTCCGGCTGCATCCCGTCGGCACGCGGGCCTTGGCCGTGGAGCTCACCTTTCCGCTCGATCGCGCCGCCGCAGCGCTGCGCGGCTGGCGCGACCTGGCCGAGAACGCCGCCCGCCAGGCCACGCCGACCGCCGACATCTCTGGCGAAACCGTCAACCTCGGATATGTGTGGGTGGGCGACCCGGAGGACGGTCGGGCGATGCTGCCCGCGCTGCGCTCCGTCGGCGTGCCGGACGGCGAGGTCGTGCGCGAGCTCTCCTACGTCGAACTCCAGACCCGCGACGACAGCATCGAAGGCCACGCGTACCGCCGCTACTGGAAGGGCCACTACCTTCCCGAGCTGTCCGACGACGCGATCGGGGCGCTCGTGGACCGCGACCCGGCGGACGCCACCCTGCCGGGCGTCAGCCTCCAGGCCTACGGCGGCGCTATTGCCGACGTCGACGAGAACGCGACGGCGTTCAGCCACCGCCACACGCGCTTCGAGTACGTCGCCGCCGTGAAATGGAGCGACCCCCACGAGGACGACCTGCGGATGGGTGCAGCACGACAGGCGGCCGCCAAGCTCGAACCGTTCGCCGTGGGCGCCTATGTCAACACGCTCAGCGACGAGGGCGCGCCGGGCGTACGCCGTGCATACTCCGAGGCCAAGCGCGCGCGCCTGACCGCGGTCAAGGACGCCTACGACCCGGACAACGTCTTTCACCTCAACCACAACATCGCCCCCACCGGCCACGGTGACCGGTGAGTTCGGAGCCTGCAGCGGCGTGTAGCTTGCCAGCCTCCTTGCTGTAACTGAAACTATTACAGCGAGGAGGCGCGGTGGCAGCGAACAGCAGGATGACCATCGCCGTGCACGCACTGGCGTGGATGGCACTGGCTCAGCGGCGCGGGCAGGAGGTGCTGACCTCGGACCAGGTCGCCGCTAGCGTGAACACCAACCCGGTGATCATCCGGCGAAGCCTCGGCGATTTGGGCCGGGCGGGCCTGGTGCATGTGCGCCACGGTGCCGGGGCGGGATGGAGCCTGGCCCGGCCCCCCGAGGAGATCACCCTGCTCGACGTCTACGACGCCGTCGGGCAGGAATCGCCGTTCGGCCTGCACCACACCGAACCCAACCTCGAATGCCCGGTGGGCAAGGGCATCCGCCCCGCGCTGAGCCGGATCTACGGCGACATCGACCAGGCCGTGCGGCAGGAACTCGCGCTCGTCTCCGTGGCCGACGTGCTGCACGAAACGCTGCAGGTGAGCTAGGTGACCCTCAGCGGGCGCCCTCGCGCGGCCCGTGCTGTAACAAGAATTGTTCTGTCAAGGGAGGCCATAGCGATGAGTGCCGTACGCTACCCGGTTGTCGAGCTGAGGCAGTACACGCTGCGGCCAGGCCAGCGAGATGTATTGATCGACCTGTTCGACCGGGAACTCGTCGAGAGCCAGGAGGCGGCCGGTATGACGGTCGTCGGCCAGTTCCGCGATCTGGACGATCCCGACCGGTTCGTGTGGATACGGGGCTTCGCCAGCATGCCCTCACGGGCCCGGGCGCTGGCCAGTTTCTACGGCGGGCCCACCTGGAAGGCACACAGCGCTCAGGCCAACGCCACAATGCTCGACAGTGACAACGTGCTGCTGCTCCGGCCGGTGACCGCGCGGGCAGGTTTCCCGGCACCGGCGGTCGCGCGGCCCCCGATCGGTCATGCCGACGCCGCGCCGTCGCGCATCCTGGTCACGCTCTACTACCGCGACCAGCCGTTCGACCAGGTGTTCGCGGACTTCTTCGACCGCCAGGCCCGCCCGGCACTCGTCGAGGCAGGGGCCACGCCGCTGGCATGCCTGCAAACGGAGCACGCCGAGAACACCTTCCCCGCGCTGCCGGTCCGCGTAGGCGAGAACGTCTTCGTGTGGCTCGCCCGCTTCCCCAGCTCCGCCCACCTCCGCGATCACCTGCACCAGATCGAACGCTGCGCCGGATGGCGGGACCGCGTGCTCCCCGCGCTGTCCGCAATGATCACCGGCGCGCCGCAACAGCTATGCCTGGTCCCCACCGCCAGATCCCTGCTGCGCTGAAGGCTGGGCACACCAACTCGCCGCCCTCGCCGGGCATCGCGGCCGGTGGCCTGATCGCCATCGCGGTAGCCCGACCCGCCAGACGTCCGCCGGCCTGCTTCCTGCCGAGACCGCGTGACCCGGCAGATCACACAGCCGGGCCGTTTCGAGGCGACGCGGTCGTGGCGGTGGACCTCGCGGGTCGGCTGTTCCGCCGGTTCCTGCGGCCGGTTAACGGCCTGGTGAGTCCGCCTGGTCAGCCGTATTCGATCATGCCGCGCAGGTAAGCGGCCTGCCCAGCGTGCTCAAGGTCGTCGTCGATCACGCTCATCAGGCGGACAGCGAGCGTCACCGGCGGATCCCAGCTCCTGTCCACGATGCGCGGCAGGTCGGCATCGGTCAGCGTGCTCACGTACCGGATGGTCCGCTCGTGCACGGCATCGTAGTAGGCGGTAAGCACCTCGGCGGAGTCCACGGTGATCGCGCCGACCTGGTCGGGCGTATGCCCGTATCCGTGCTCCATCGAGTCGGCCGGCAGGCCGAACCGGGGCGCCCAGTCCCCGGACTCCCACACCTGCTTGGTCCCCGTGACGCCCGCGACGTGGTCGTCCTGGATCCGGGTCAGGTGCCAGACGAGCCAGGCGATGGAGTTCCCCTCCGGGTAGGGCTGGAAAGCAAGCTGTTGTGGAGTCAGACTCATGACGGCCTGATGAACGGCGTCATGGACCCGGCTGAACGCGTCGGTGAGCAGGTCGGCGCTTGTCATGGGGCTCCCTTCGGCTGAGGCGGCGGTGCGCCCGTGGACCGCCATCGATCCTGGCAGACCTGCACCGCTCTCACACGCTATGAGTTGTCCCACAGGGGGCCAGCGCCGGCCCCCGCGAGGGGTGCAGATGCCGGGCGGTGGCTGCGACGATTAGTGAGGCGCCGCCGTGGCCCGACGTGCCGTAGACTGTTCCGGCACTAGCGCTCGTAGCTCAACGGATAGAGCATCTGACTACGGATCAGAAGGTTGGGGGTTCGAGTCCCTCCGAGCGCGCCACATCTCCGCAGGCCAGCGTCACCTTCTCCGGTGTGAGAGGCGGCCCTTCCGGCTTTCCAGGGGCCGACCTCTCACAATCTCTCACAGTTGCTAAGCGATCTTGTTAATGTGGGCGAGCGCATTACGGCCTTGCTCGACGTCGTCGGCGCCCGCGTGAACGTAGGTCCACTGGGTAGCGCGGCATCATCTGGCCTACCCACCTGCTGACGATGGAGATGGGACGCCCCTGTGCTCCATAAGGGTTTAGGGTCCCGTGCCTTGAGTCGTGCAGGGTGATGCGGCGCAGCCCGAACGCCCCCGTACGCCCTCGGGCGAATCGGCATACCCAGCTAATCGGTGGGTACCTACGATCAACCACCGTCGCTTGTCATGACTCAGAAGTCTCCCCACCGGAACTAGGTTCAGCCAATCCAGCAGCAAGTCTCAGACGACGCTCGATGCGTCGAGCAAGCCAACGCTCAATCGGGCGGAACCAGTCACGCACCGCGCCGCCGAAAAATTGCTGAATCGATGCAAGAGCGATCAGGCTAATTCCGGCCGCTGTGAAGGCGGTAGTGAGCCATCCCGGCATATGAGCAACAGCATGTGGATCGGAGGCGTTCAATACCGTGGGACATATGAGAGCCAGTGAAACCATTACTATACAGGTCAGCACAACGCGATGTGCCCGACGTCCCGCTCTTAGCTGGATGCGCTCGCTGCGAGCTTCGGTCTCTTTCTCGAACTCATCCAGTTTGCTCTTAAGCTTATCTACGTTGGCGCTCAGTTCCTGACGTTCGCGCCGAGCTGAGTCGGCGTCCTGCGCTGCTCGATCCCGCTCAGTGCGGGCATCATCGGCCTCCATCTTGAACGGCGAAGTAAGATTTTCTCGTACCCGTTCCACGATTATCTGGACCGAACCTGAATTGATCTTGTTGCTCTCCCCCAGTGTCACGTCCATAAGAGCTTCGCGTGCCACGGGAAGCGATCTAAGAATCACGGCCTCGTCGGAGTTGACTCGGCCGCGGCGTTCGAGACGCTCTATCTCCTCGACGTACTTTATCCACAGATGTGCTGGGGGTTGTATAGCGGTATAAACGGCGGCCATGAGCTGCTGTCGAGGCAGATCGTCACCAACGGCTGGGCTCCGAACCCAGAGTAGTGAAGCGATCTCACTCTCGAGCATGGCGAGTGGCCACAGATGGCGTTCGTCTACAAGACGGCCGACGACAGTCAATCCGTAGTTGTCTGTCACCAATACATACTCACATCGCTCAAACGACGCTGGGCTGGTACCTTTACGCAGCCGGTGAATGGCTGAGAGGCTTTGCAGGTCATAGAGCCGTGTAGAATCCCGCTGGGTGGGCAGGTGCTCCTTGAGCAGTTTTTCCCAGCGCTGTCTCGTCAAGACCGAACTGATAGTAGCCGTCGGGCACAGGGATGATCCGTAGCCCGAGGTGTTGCACATTCCGATGTAGTGCCGCCTGCTCAATCGCGATGTCGGAAGCAGTCAAGGCGGCGCCTGCGGCGCCGCTGGCCCGGCGTCAGCGCCGGGCTCTGCCGTTGAGCGGCCCGCCCGGCGCACGCCGGGCCACATAACCGGGGCGCTACCAGATCAGTCCAGCTGTCGGCTACGCGGCCAGGCAGCATGTGGCCTGTGCGCCTCGGCCCGAACGTCCGGCCTTGACGTCGGCCTGCGCGGTGGCGGCTGCGCCGTTCGCGGCGAGCACGGCGTGCGCCCGGCGCAGACCAGGGACCCGGACCAGGGTGTTCCCCTGGGGCGATGCAGCGGTGAAAATCGTTAGCGTCAGCCTTGACGAACCAGGGAGGCCACGATGAGCACGACTGAGGACCGCAGCAGCGGCGCGAGTGGGAGGGTACAGCAGGCGCCGGGACTGTGGCGCACCGATCTCCAGCAGCAGGATCTCAGCGTTCCCGGGCGCGAGGTCGTCCAGTCGCGCGTGGACATAGGCCCGGAAGCGCCGTTGTTCAGGCACACGCATCCGGGCGAAGAGATCATCTACATCCTCGAAGGGGCGCTGGAGTATCAGATCGAAGGCCAGCCGCCGAAGACGTTCAACGCCGGTGACGCCCTGACCGTCCCGGCCGGAGTGGTCCACGCGGTGAGGAATGTCGGCAGCGGCAACGCGGCCGAACTCGCCACGTATGTCGTCGAGAAAGGGAAGCCGCTCCTCACGCTGGCCGAGTGAGCGCTAATCCCGCCGGTCCGGCCGTCCGTCGTCGTCGGCCAATCCAGGAGGTGGAGACAAATGTCCGACGGAACTGACATCCGTCCCTTCCAGGTCAACATGCCCGACGAGGCGATCGCCGACCTGCGGCGGCGCATCGCCGCGACGCG
>Ga0070712_100002410_pt1 | contig 11521 bp, 10 predicted proteins | sample LARL81metaG_FD_71396 | JGI IMG/M metagenome (GOLD analysis project Ga0070712, IMG submission 71396) | Corn, switchgrass and miscanthus rhizosphere microbial communities from Kellogg Biological Station, Michigan, USA - LAR L8-1 metaG | ecosystem: Host-associated > Plants > Roots > Rhizosphere ...
AATGCGGCTACTGCCAGTCGGGGCAGATCATGCAGGCCATCGCCTTGCTGAAGAGCAAGCCCGAGCCCACCGACGAAGACATTGACGAAGGCATGGCCGCGAACATTTGCCGTTGCGGCACCTATCAACGCATACGCGCTGCAATCAAAGCCGCAGCTAGGGAGTCTCGATGAGCGCGATTGAAAATGTGAGTCGACGTGGGTTTCTCAAGGGCCTCGCTACTGCGGGAGCGCTTGTCTTGGGCGCATATTACGCACCACAAATATTGCGACGCCATGAGTCCGACCATGTGCGTACTGACGCAGATAATGCCACACTTCATCCCAATGTGTTTGTAGGTGTCGAAACAGACGGAACGGTCTGGATTGTCGCTCATCGTTCGGAGATGGGCACAGTAATTCGCACCTCTTTGCCCCTGGTCGTGGCCGACGAACTGGATGCCGACTGGAAGCGCGTGAAACTTGACCAGGCGATCGGCGATTCCCGGTACGGCGATCAGAACACTGACGGCTCGCACTCTATGCGAAGCTTTTTTGACGTGGTGCGCCTCGCTGGCGCTACGGCCCGGCTCATGCTCATTCAGGCCGCGGCGCAGCGGTGGGGAGTGCCTGTCAGTGAGTGCCAGACAGACCTTCATGCGGTTGTTCATTCTTCATCCGGCCGCCACTTGGGATATGGTGAACTCGCGACCGCAGCCTCAAGGCTTCCCGTGCCGAAGAAGAACGAAGTTCAACTGAAGTCGAAGAGCGACTGGCGCTACATCGGCAAGGGAATGACTAGCTACGATCTGACCGATCTAGTCATGGGCAAGACAGTCTACGGGATGGACGCTCATCTCCACGGGATGTTGTTTGCATCAATCGAGCATCCGCCAGTGCTCGGGGGCAAACTCAAAGGGATTAACAATGCCGAGGCCCTGAAGGTGCCTGGCGTATCTCAAACCATCGTCATCGATCCATTCAAGCCCCCTCCGGCATTCCAGCCTTTGGGTGGCGTTGCGGTATTGGCCGATAGTACTTGGGCCGCGTTTCAGGGCCGTAAGAAGCTGAAGCTCGACTGGGACAACGGCCCCAACGAGACATATGATTCCGATCAGTACAAAAAGGATTTGCAGGAAACCGCCCGAAAGCCTGCAAAGGTCATTCGTAGCCAGGGAAACGTGGACCAGGCCTTCACTGCAACGGCCCACACCTTGGAAGCCGATTACTACGTTCCGCTTCTTGCCCACGCCTCGATGGAGCCGTTGGTAGCGCTGGCGGAGTTTAAAGACGGTAAAGTTCACGCTTGGGCGCCTACGCAGAATCCGCAAGCGGTGCAAGCAATCGTATCGAGCGAGCTCGAGATTCGCAAAGAGGACGTGATCTGCCACGTCACGTTTCTGGGCGGCGGGTTCGGACGGAAGTCTAAGCCGGACTATGTCGCCGAAGCGGCGGTCCTGTCGCGCAAGATTGGGCGTCCGGTGAAGGTTGTGTGGACACGCGAGGACGACATCAAGTTCGATTACTACAATGCTGTGGCGGCGATGTACATGAAGGCCGCACTAGATTCCAATGGCAAGCCCGTGGCATGGCTGCAACGCTCAGTGTTTCCTCCGATAACATCCATATTCGACGTCAACGCGGTGTACGGAGATCCAGGCCACCTGCAGCAGGGCTGGACAGATATGCCGTATGACATCCCGAACCTTCGTATTGAGAACGGCCCGGCGAAGGCACACGTTCGCATTGGCTGGCTGCGCTCGGTGGCGAATATATATCACGCGTTCGCGGTACAAACCTTTACCGATGAACTCGCTCATCGCGCCAAACGCGATCCCGCCGACTACCTGTTCGAACTGATTGGCCAACCCCGCACGCTGAATTTCAGCGGAGTTGACTATCCAAATTACGGAGCAGCCTATGATGCTTATCCTTGGGAGACGGGCCGCTTGCGGCGTGTGACGGAGATGGTTGTGGAGAGGTCCGGGTGGGGAAAACGTAAGCTGGGCAAGGGAGCTGGTATGGGAATTGCGGCACACCGCAGCTTCCTCACCTATGTTGCCACCGTGGTTGAAGTAGAGGTGAACGACCAAGGGGACATTCGGATTCCACGCGTTGATACCGTGGTGGACGCAGGGTTGGTGGTGAATCCGGAGGCCACGAAAGCGCAGTTCGAAGGCGCGGCCGTTTTCGGAACCAGTGTTGCCCGAAGCGGGGAAATCACAGCCAAGAACGGCGTGATTGAGCAATCGAATTTCGACAGCTACCCCGTTGCCCGTATAAACGAGGCCCCATATCAGACCAACGTTTACCTGGTTGAGAGTGATGCGCCTCCGGCAGGGGTGGGTGAACCCGGCGTCCCGCCATTTATTCCGGCGCTTTGCAATGCCATTTATGCCGCGACGGGCAAGCGGATTCGTGAGCTGCCTCTCTCACGAACCAACTTGGGGAAGCAATCCTGACGTGGCATCGCCTCTGTTCGCTTTAGAGGTTCTCGGTGACAGCTGTCTGAGTCCTGTCATTCTGAATCCCGTTAGACCCGGTTGACTCAAGAGTGTGCGGGTGTGAACGCAACGAAGATTGGAAACGGATAATTCGGGAGGTTATCGTGAATAAGAAAGAGGTTTCTGCAACAGTGGCCGGAGATGTTTCATTGGGTAAGGAGCTTTCCGTTCATCGTCTTGGCTTCGGAGCGATGCGGCTCACGGGTGAAGGCATCTGGGGTCCACCGAAGGATCGGAGAGCCGCGCTGGCGGTGCTGCGCCGAGCAGTAGAGCTGGAGGTCAACTTCATCGATACTGCGGATTCCTATGGCCCCTACGTCAGTGAGGAGTTGATTGCCGAAGCGTTGTTCCCATATCCAAAGGAACTGGTCATCGCAACCAAGGGTGGCTGGAATCGTCCCGGCCCGAATCAATGGACCCATGACGCAACTCCTGATCATTTGCGTGAAGCGGTGGAAGGCAGCCTCAAGCGACTGAAACTGGAACGTATCGACATTTATCAACTGCACACTCCGGATCCGGTCGTCCCCTTTGAGGCATCGGTTGAAACTCTGGCCGAACTGCGAAATCAAGGTAAGGTTCGGCTGGTTGCATTGTCGAACGTTACCCGGGAGCATATCGACCGCGCGCGCAAGATTGTTCCTATCGTCTCGGTCCAAAACCGATACAGCTTTGCCGATCGTGAATGGGATTATGTCGTGGATTACTGTGAGAGCCATGGGATTGCCTTCATTCCCTGGTTTCCTCTGGGAGCAGGCAAGGTCGCCGGCGAGGTGCTCAACAAAATCGCACAGGCGCATCAGGCAAGCGCTAAGCAGGTGGCACTAGCTTGGCTTCTACGCCGATCCCCCCTCATGCTGCCCATCCCGGGGACCAGTTCGGTCGAACATCTTGAGGAGAACATTGCCGCGGCCACGGTGCACCTCACCGACGAAGAGTACGAAAGACTTGCTGAGGTCCCGGAGTTGGTCGCATCGAGATGAGATACGGTAGCTCCGTCGGGCTTACAGATTCAATGAACCATGCGGGGAATGCCGTGTCTCCGGCTCCCCCGGGACGCACAGTGTGCCCCTTCAAGACGGCCCGAGTTCTGTGCTTTCCTATCCGAGCCACTGTGGGTTCTGGTAGGTGCCGTCGAAGTGGTGGCTGGTTTTGTACATTTCAAAAGCGCCCGCCTGGGCTGCCTTTGCGGTTTTTGCTAAGATTGCCGCCACCTCTTCGTTTCCCATCGGATGAAAACTGCGCGCCGCATTCAAAGCTTGCTGCAGGATCTTAAGGGAATCGCATCCCGTGATTACCACGCTGGTCGGCAGATTCATGGCGTAATGCAAACACTCGACGGCGGTCACGGTTTTGCTCTGCAAAATGAAGGGATCGCCCATGGGCTTCATGGCCAGCACCCCGATGTTCTGCTTCCGCAGAACGGGAAGCACCTTGGCCTCGAAGCTGTTGAAATGGTGATCCATGACATTGAGAGGCATCTGCACCGCATCAAACGTGAATTGATGAGCGGATGCGGTGGCCAGCATCTTTAAATGGATATCGGGACTCTTGTGACCAGTGAATCCGATGTACCGGATTTTCCCGGCTTTTCTCGCTTCTAGCACCGCTTCAAGGGCACCTCCGGCAGCAAAGATGCGGCCGGGGTCGTTATCGCGTATGACCTCGTGAAACTGCAACAGATCGATCCGGTCGGTGTGCAAGCGTTGCAATGAGTCATTGATCTGGTTTGCCGCGGTTGCTCGGTTTCGGCCGTCGATTTTCGTCATTAAGAATGCTTTTTGCCGATAACCGTCGCGCAACGCCTTACCCATGCGGAGTTCACTCTCTCCGTCGTTGTAATCCCAGCAGTTGTCGAGGAAGTTGATGCCCTGGTCGATGGCGGTCCGAACGATGCGGATGCCTTCCTCTTGACTCACGCCGGGCCTCGCTAGGTGATAACCGCCTACGCCCACTATCGAGACTTTCTCGCCCGTGTGACCGAGGGTGCGCAAGGGAAGGCCGTTCTCTGTATCAGCTGCCCACGCTTGTCTGTCGGTTCGTGCGCTGATCATGGTTGCTGCGGCAAGCCCGAGGAATCTTCGTCTGGTAGCCATTGCTCTCACCTCGTCGGTACCTTTGGTTGGGTATGAGACCAAGACGGTTGATTAGGTCAACCAATCGCTTGTCGGCGTGCGCTTCGCGAAACCGCATCGTCAATCACACCTTGAATCGATATTCGCCCCTGCTAGATGAGTTCTTCAGCAGGCGGACTACCAACCCGCACACGGGCCATCAGACCCGGTAAACAACGCTGAGCAACGAGGGGCACCGACTGGATCGCGGAGCCTGACTAAGTTTTTTCGCCGACAGGCTAGGGCTAGCCCCTCGTAGGCGAAGCGCCGTGGAGATGCCTCTTTATTGGTTTACGTTAGCTCGAGAAGGCTCCAGCGGTCCACTGATGGACTAGGTCTGTCGAAATAGGGACTGGATGTCAAAATATGAACTCGGAAACGTGAACTTTATGTGACGAGTGAACGGCGAGAAAGCATCAGGGACGAACTGCGCTCGCAAAATTCGGAACCAACTGCTTGCCAGCGAGGTAAATACCCGTGCTGCCGGAAGGTGGCGATCAAAATGCCTTGCAAAATGGCGGGAATTGCACCTATTGCCAGTGTCCAGGAGGGCATCAGGTTCTTCACTCGTAGAGCAGTTCTCAGGTGGCGCGGCTACAAGGGTGTTGATCTTTGCGCCGCCCCATCTCCCTCGCGAGACGCAATTCGCGGATCGCGACGTGCAATCGAGCCAGTACCGCCGAGCCCATGCCTAGTCAGGACGACGATTTATGGAAGTGTTTCACACCGATTTCCGGATCGAAAGAGCAGTTCGGCTCTTGAATGAAAACTCGTCCCGCACGCTCGCCGATCTTGCCCACGGTTGTACTTTGAGCATATCGCGGTTGAGCCATTTGTTTAAGGCTAAAACCGGGCTCACGGTAGGAAAGTTTCGCCGTAACTGCCGGCTTCAAGAGGCCATGAAGATGTTGGCAACGACTCATATGCCGATTAAACAGATCGCATATGAGCTTGGCTATCATCATACGTCTAGTTTCGTACGAGCGTTTGAGCGTCATACGGGCGTATCACCCAGTGACTATCGAGAGTGTGAAATCAGAGAAAACAGCGCAGCAGTAGCTGCTAACAAAGACCAGACACTTTAAGGAACTGCATTGGACTTTCAGCAAGAGGAGAATGAGTGATGATGGAAAGCCTGACAGCTACTCACGCCGACTGGGTCGTGGCAGTCGCTCGCATTGTATTGGGAATCATATTTTTTGGTCACGGCGCTCAAAAAATGTTGGGGTGGTATGGCGGACCCGGTCTTGCCAGTAGCATGCGCACCTTCACCGAACATCTGCACCTTCCTTCGGCTTTAGCGTTTCTTGTGATCGCCGGAGAATTGTTCGCTGGAATTGGACTCGTCGTTGGGCTGTTCAGCAGAATTGCCGCACTAATCATCGCGCTCACGATGGTGGGTGCCATTGCAACTGTTCACTTCCGTTTCGGCCTCTTTTTGAACTGGTTCGGAAGCCAGCAAGGGCACGGGATTGAATACCATCTGCTGGCGATCGTACTGGCTTTGGTCGTGGTAGTCCAGGGCGCGGGAGCGTTCTCCTTGGATAGTCTTGTCAACGAACATGTCTCCGTATTCGAACGGCCCGTAGCCGGGAACAGGCAATGACAGTGGTCGACCAGGTTGCCCCGAGCACTCACCTTCCGGGCAATCCGCGTTACTGGCGAAGGGATGTGGACGTCCAAAGGATCTTTCCCTGAAACCGTGTCCCGACAATCTTCCCGGGTTAGCGATCTCGGTTTGTAGAAGATCGGTCTTCCGCCAGAAGTACAAATGCTCAGCGATCAGGGTGAAACGGCATGCCGGGATGCCCCGCGCTGGCGGGTTCTGGGGTGTTCACGTCTAAATTGATAACGATCGGATCTTGTCCGTCCCTCACGACTACAGCCACGCAGATCTCATCTGGGCTGCCATTGATCTCCTGGTGTGGCACATAAGGGGGAACATAAATAAAGTCGCCCGGCCTGGCTTCCTCGCTCAGTTCCAGTTGATTGCCCCATCGCATGCGAATTCGGCCCTTTACCACGTAAAGCACGGTCTCCAGTTCTCCATGATGATGCGGTCCGGTCTTGGCGTCCGCTTGAACGACCATTGTGCCGGCCCACAACTTGCTTGCTCCAGTTCTCGCATGTGTAATTGCGGCAGCGCGCGTCATGCCCGATGTCTGTGGTGTATTCAGATCGAGTTCATCCGAATGTACGATTTTGACTCCATGTTCTGCCCAATCCATTTCTGAGCCCCTGCTTTAGCTCTGCATTTTTGTTGCCTCTAAGCTTTGCGCTGAGACACACATCCGAAGCAGATGGACTGACTGTTGAGGTTGATTTGATGTCTGATCGGTTGCCCGCTCGCACGTCGTTGCTTCTTTTACTTCCTTCAAGCAGATGGAACGCTCGCGGGGAAAGTTGATCTCTACCAGGTGGCGACCTGTTGGTATTGGCTTCACTTTAAGCGAGTTCTAGGGTGGAGTGCATAGTTGAAGGTGCACCGACGGTGGGCCTCATCGAGGAGTAGTGAATTGTCCACCATATGAGAAGTGATCCCGATTTCGCGTGGGATTACGGGCATAGGTCATTACGAGCCTTCTCCGCGCCGCTGAGAGATCTCGTTGCCTTACAAACTTTTACCTCGATCATCCAGGCGTAAACGGCAAGTTGATCGAGTCTGCGCGTTCTCAAGAGTATCGGAGATCTGAACCAATGAACAAAATGACAAAAGTGTTCTACGTAGATGACAACGCGCGATCCAGAGGGTTGCTGAGTAGTGTGCTCGCAGAATGCGGATTCGAAATCATCACAGCTGGCGATCCGGTAGAGGCCCTATCCCGCTGCAGAGAGATTTCTTGTGATTTAGCACTTCTGGATTATCAGATGCCCTCGCTCACCGGCTCACAACTTGCTCTGGAGATCAACCTCCTGGTGCCGGATGTTCCTATAGTGCTCCTCTCCGGCCACGCCGTGCTGCCTTCGGCAAGAAAAGTCCACCGCGTCTCGCCAGCGGCTTGGTCGCACTCGACCTGAGGCTTGTCCCTTCGTCGCGATGAACGAATCACGGTAGACTGCAGCCGCTTAATTTGTGGTGAACTGCTTGACCTCGCTCTTGAACCCGTCGTCCTTGCCGTTAGACTCCATGGCCTCAACCTTATAGTAATAGGTGGTTTGAGGCTTGAGGTCGTTTATGCGCACGCGGAAGACGGTATCGGAATGGCCGGGATTCAGCCGGATCGGAGATTTGGCGGTCTGGCTAAGTTCCTTGGGATTTGTACCGTAGTGCACGACTCCGTAATGTTCTGGGGACCCCCCGGGGTTGTCGCTCGTCCACCTGATAATCACAACAAAGTCATTGCGTTCGATCTCCGGCCCTTGGGTAATCCGGCCCCTAGCGGATTTCTCGGTGGTCGGGCTCACTTGGCTGAGTACCGGCGCTGAGTAGAGTAAGCTAGTCACGATAACCACTAGCGTCATTTTCCGAAGCAAGCTATTCATCGTTCAAACCTCCATCCGAATCATTCAATTCACTCTCAATTGGCGGGACTACGAAGGGGCATGGAGGCCGTGTTACGGCCCCCATGCATCAGATCATTTTGTTCGTTCTTGGCATCGTGCGCTTTAGCGGCTTAGCTAAGGAATTGGCTTAGTCGGCAGTGGTGGAATGTCGCAGATAGCACCTGCACACGGCGGAAGTGGCGGAGTCGGTATCAGGAACTCATTACCTTGCGTACTTGCCATGCCACCTGTCATGCACCTACCCGTGTAGACATCTTGGTTCGGGTAAGGCCTCGTGTAACCATCCGTGAGTGTCTGCAAGAAAGCAACGATCTGGTCCTCTTCCTTATCCGTCAAATGGAGATCACCAGTCGTCATATCGAGAACGTCGTTGTTGACCTCAGGCAGAGGCCAGCAGTCCACCCGTTCGGTTGTTCCGGGCGGGCAGTGCCCCGATGTCACCGGGTAGGCATATCCCTGCTTGTCTCGCGTGTTGTAGAAGTGAACGAGTTGTTTCAAGCTCTTGATGTAACCGTTGTGAAAGAACTCCTTCTGGAAGTAAGGGCCGGGAGCCTCGGTGCTGGGGCACTGCGGAGGCGTCATGGCGACATTGCGCGCCGAAGACACTTGCATTTGGCCGTCAACCATGGGTGCCTGTGGTATCCAACTCGAGTTCGGGTTGGGCCAAGTACCGAAGCCGCTCCTCAGGAAAGTTCCCAATCCCAAATCTCTGTAGGCAAAGCCGTAGGGATTGGCGGTGAATCCGAATTTATCCGGCGTGGTCTGGTAATAAAAAGCATTTCTGGGGTTTAGAGGCAGACCCTCATTGGCTGAACCGAAGCAAGTGAAGAGTGGATTCACGCTGGCGGCCTTGCCCGTGTCTTCGCTGGTGGGAGCGGTGGGAGCCGGGGCGGTTGATCTTCCGTCGAGGTGGCATGAGTTGCAATTCCCCTTGCCGCGGAAGAGGTTGTAGCCCGCTAGTTCGTCAGGTGTCAGCGGATTGTTCGTCGGGTCCTTAAGGTACGCATCGAATTTCGACGAGAAGGCGCTGACCTGCACCGACTGCTCGTATGCGTCAAGAGCCTGCCCCCAGTGGTCATACACCTGGTTTGACCTGGTGCGATCCTCCGGACTCAGATGAACTGGCGTGGTGCTCCCGCCGAACACTGCCGCTCCTCCAGGTGTATGGCAGATTTTCTCAGTGTCGGGTGGAAAGTTGATGTCGAACGAGCCCTGTCCATACACCTCCTCAAACAATGGTCTGTATTTAGCCTGCGAAAGCCGGAAGGTTATGCAAGCCGTGTCAGGAAAGCCCATTTCCTGAGTATCGACGGGAGGACCCTGCGCCTGGTGGGCGTCGGGATTCCTCAGCAAATATCCGGTCGCGCGTGAATCCCAGAAATTTCCGCCAAAGAATAGCCCCTGCTCTTCGTTGAACTGGAGTACGGGGAAGAACGGTGCATAGGTGTAGCGCTGCGGATTCCGCTTGCCTGCCCGAAAGTGAACCGTCCCGGGATAGGCGATCATGGTCAGATTCACCGACGGGATCGGTGGGCCGAAGGCTACATACGGCATGTGGCAAGACGCGCAGGCGGTATTCTTGTTGGGTGAGATGTTATGGTCATAGTTCATGAGCTCGCCGAGAGTTTCGACTGCCTCAGTTCCCGTACCCTGAAGTATTGGCGGCTGACCGGTCAGAACCGGTGGCGTCAATCCTTTCCATCGGTCGAGAGCTCGCTTCTCGACTACGCGAATTTCACGCAGCACCCGCTCTATTTCTGGATTCAAATCGGGCGGGAGAATCCCTGGCGGATAAGGGTTGTAGACTGCCCCGGATGGAGCCGTTGGATTCTGGGCCGACACCCTTTGTCCGGCGATTGACATGCATAGCGCCAATATACAAAGGACAACGATTGATACTGTGGTGAACGTTCGGCGATTCATACACGCCCCTTTCGTGGGTTGTCGTTCATGGTGAATACGGCACGCGGCACACTCGCGGACCTACTTGTTCTGGCATCCAAGAGAGAGCGCTCCTCTATCGATGAGAAATCTCGTGTCGTTAGGTACGCCGACGACACCTACTGTTCGTGCTCGGCGTGTTGCTTCCTTGCTCGTGTCCTCAGCCTTTTAGTTCGCCAAATCTAGGTGCGGAATTTGTTTGGTAAGGAGCGGTGTGTATTTCTCCCGGAGGTATCAGGCTGACGCGCTTGCGTGTCACCTTAACCTGAAAAATCGAGGGTTCAGACGCAGCGGCTATTGCTGGCCTAAGAATGTTGCGCCAGTGTTCGATTGTCAATCGGCTCGCGTTAGCATCTCCTGCTATCTGTTAGCAGATGCTGCTACGCCGCTCGCTTGAGTCGGTTCTTGCAGTAACAGGCGGGTGATAATCCGAAGTGAGTTTTAAATGCACGTACGAAGCTGGAGCAGTGACGGTAGCCCGCCGAGTATGCGATTCCTTAACGGGCTTGTCAGTGGATAAAAGCATTTCAGCACATCTGCAGGCGCCAATCCAAACGGTAATATTTTAGATTGACGCTGATATCATCTCTAAATAGATGACTCAGTCTCGAAGCGGGCCGGGACTGTCCGAAATGAGTCGTTCTGCAGAACCTGAACGGCTCTCTGAATGCGAAAATCCCTCTGACCGGACACCCTAACCATCTGCTTATTTGCCATTTGACGTCTCCTTCAAGTGTGAGTAATAGAAACCTTCTCACCAAATCTTCGTGATCGATGCCAGACAAAATGCTTACTGCTTCCCATTCTTTTCGCCTGAAAGTGGGTGCGCGCGAAAGCGTTTGGTGTCCGCCCGAGGACACGTATCCGGATTCCGATTGGACGATGGCTGGCGGAGCTCGCGCCATCGCTCGTTTTTATTGGTTCTTAAAGCCTAGGAGAGTGGCGCACGAAGTGCTTCGTGTTCAACAGTTCAGTTGTTTGGAAAAAGCGGGTGGTCGAGCCGAAGGGGAGGGAGCCGTCTTCGCGGGGGTGTCCCACCGCGCCTCACCAGAGCGTGAGTCGCAAACCGCATGCGACAATACATGGGCTAACACACAAACCATGTGGGCTGACCTCCGGAATGCGAGCGAGGGCTGTCTGAATGGGGCGCCCTGTCAATCCGCGGACATAGGCTACGTCGGGGATACCCTACGCTCTTGCGAATGGATTCTGGGCATAGGGAATTTGAGGAGCACTCAAGTGGAAGACGACGTGCTCGTTGGCTGGGAGCTGGCTGTGTCTGCCGATGCCATCGCCGTTCCGATTCAGACCGTAGAGAGGGGCTCCTCCTCGCCGCGCTCCGATTTACTTGCGATCGAACAGCCCTTGCAGCTCTGCCTGAACGGCTTCCCGCTCTCAATTACCATGCGATCCCCCGGCTCAGACCTGGATCTCGCGGTAGGCTTTCTGTTCACCGAGGGGATTATCAAAGACGTGGATC
>Ga0070712_100002414_pt1 | contig 11513 bp, 7 predicted proteins | sample LARL81metaG_FD_71396 | JGI IMG/M metagenome (GOLD analysis project Ga0070712, IMG submission 71396) | Corn, switchgrass and miscanthus rhizosphere microbial communities from Kellogg Biological Station, Michigan, USA - LAR L8-1 metaG | ecosystem: Host-associated > Plants > Roots > Rhizosphere ...
AACGACGACTCCGCTCAGGATGACGCCGGTAAAATTCTAGTGCCAATGCCGCTGTATCGCCAGAGTCGGAGGGATTCATTTTGGGGCTTCGAAACGGTAACCGGCGCCACGGACGGTTTTCAGGTATCGAGGATTCTCGGGGTCGGGTTCGATCTTTTCGCGGATGCGGCGGACATAAACGTCGACGGAGCGCGGTGTGACGTAGGCGGTGTCGCGCCAGACGGAATCGAGGAGATGGTCGCGGCTAAAGACGCGCCCTTTGTGGCGAGCGAAATAGTCCAGCAGACGGAATTCGGTGGCCGTAGTCGCGACCGTGGCGCCGCGCACAGTGAGCGTCATGGCGGACGGATCGATTTCGATGTCGCCAACTTTCATGGGGCTGGGCGGAAGCGGGCGCTCGAAGCGGCGCAGGACGGCCTTGACGCGGGCGACGAGTTCGCGCGGGCTAAAGGGCTTGGCGATGTAGTCGTCGGCTCCGAGTTCGAGTCCCAGGACGCGGTCGGCTTCACTGCTCTTGGCAGTCAGAAAGATTACTGGAACAGCGGCCAGGCCAGCTGTCTGGCGAATCGTGCGGCAGATCTCCAGGCCGTCTTTGCCGGGGACCATGATGTCGAGAATGAACAGTGATGGCCGCTGGCGCTCTGCATCAGCAAGAACAGTAGATCCTGTGGGATAAACGCGAACGACGAAGCTCTCGTTTTCAAGATGATGGCGGACGAGACGGGAAATGTCCGGATCGTCTTCAACCACGAAGATGCTGGGTTTCACGGTTTCATTTTAGCTAAGACAGTTGCGAGTACCTAGTGCCGAGTAGCGAGTTGGGCAGCAGCGGGAGTGATTTTCATCGGATTTTAACAATTACGGACAAAAACCTTTCACCACAGGGGACACAGAGGGTCACAGGGGATCATTGTGACGAGATAATTAGATTTGCCGCATCGTCTACTCGGAAGCGGTGGTGCGGCGGAACTACGGTTGTGGCGCTGTATTCAGTAACGATGGCTGGCCCGAAGTAAGTTCGGTTTGGGGTTAGATCTTGCCTCTCGTAGATTTTCGTTTTTTGTTTCTTACCATCGAAGTGGACCGGGGCTTCGGGCAAAGAAAGCCTGCTGAGCTTTGCTCGGCCTGAACGGCCGGGGCCGGCCTTTCCCACATGTCCCTTCCCTACATGAACCGGAGACGATTTAAGGACTGCTCGAAGGCGCAGCGTGACCAGTTCGATTTCGCGGCCAGAATGCATATAGCCGTAGCGGCGATGGTGTTCTTGTTCGAAGTCGCGAAGCAGAGTCTTCGCAAGGGGAAGATTGAGTTCGTATCCTTGGCCCCGGTAACGAACATCAACACTGCGGTGGGAGGCCAGGTGGCCCTGCCAGCCTTCGGCGGCGAAATCTGTCTTCGTAGATTGTTCAAGCCGCGCGAATTCCTGATTCAACTTTGGATATGGGATTTCCTTCTTCGCACGCCACAGAATTGTGCGCGAATAATCTTTCACGACGTCGCTAGCGAGGATGCCTAATGCCGAGAGCGCGCCTGGAAATGCAGGGACGATCACGTGCGGGATGCTCAGCGATTCGGCAAGGGCGCAGGCGTGAAGCCCTCCTGCCCCACCGAATGCGACGAGGGCGAATTGGCGCGGGTCGCGTCCGCGCTCGATGGAGACGACGCGGATCGCCTTCTCCATCGTCGCATTCACCACGCGGATAACTCCTGCAGCAAATTTCTCAAGCGTTAGATCAGAACCCTGCTTCTTCAGCCATCGTTGTGTGATGGCGAGGGTGCGTTCTTCATCGAGCGTGAAATCGCCTCCAAGGAAATTGGTTGGGCGGAGACGGCCGAGAATCAGATTCGCATCGGTGACCGTTGGCTGCGTTCCGCGGCCGTAGCAAATCGGGCCGGGATCGGCCCCGGCGGATTCAGGGCCGACGCGAAGCACTCCGGCCGCATCGAAACGGGCGAGAGAGCCTCCGCCAGCACCGACGGTGTGAATGTCGAGCATGGGAACGCCGATGGGGAACCCGGCAATTTGTGCGTCGGTAGCGGTTCTGATTTCGCCTTCGACGAGAGAGACGTCAGTGGAGGTGCCTCCCATGTCGAAGGCGATGATGTTTTCGAATCCGCTGGCGCGGGCGGTGGTGAGGGCCCCGACAACGCCTCCAGCGGGACCAGAGAGCACGGTGCGCACGGGTTCGCGGGCGGCGGTGGCAAGCGCCGTGATGCCGCCGGAAGATTGCATTACAAAAATGCGGGATCCGGCTTCCGGCGCCGCAGGGGCTAAAGTTCCCTTTCTCGGGATCCCTTTCGCGGCGCTAAAGAGCCGCTCTTCCACTGGGGAGCTTCGCGCACGTTGCTCCAGGTTTTCGAGGTACGTCTGCATTACCGGCTGGAGGTAGGCATTGATTACAACTGTCGAGGTGCGCTCGTATTCGCGGAATTCGGCGAGAATTTCGTGCGAGATGGAGAGCGGCACGGATAATGATCTCAGGGCAGCAGCTACGGCTTGTTCGTTTCTTGGGTTCGCGAACGAGAACAGCAGCGAGATGGCTACTGAGTGAGGATTCGCACTTCGCACGTTATCGGCAAGCTTGCGTAGTTCGTCTGGAGTGGGCTCGATGAGGATTTCGCCATTCGCGGCTGTACGTTCGTTGATTCCGAAGCGGAGATCTTTTGCGACGAGCGGCTCGATCCGATCGAAGAAGAAGTCGTAGAGCTTGGGGCGAGCCTGGCGTCCGATTTCGATCGCATCTTCGAAACCTTGGGTTGTGACCAGCGCGGTGCGTGCGCCTTTGCGCTCAAGCAGTGTGTTTGTACCGACCGTAGTGCCGTGAAGAAGCATTAATTTACGGTCTGGGGCAATCTTTTTTAGTGCCTCAACGATGGCTTGAGACGGATCAGCAGGGGTCGAGAAGACCTTCAGCATCGCCAGGCGGCGGGTTTTCGGGTCAATCCAGATGCAGTCGGTGAAGGTGCCCCCAGTATCAATAGCGACGCGAAGAGGTTGGGCCGAGCGAGGCATGTTGAAGAAAGGTAGGTTAACATCTGCGGCTATGAGATACGCATTTTTGGTGGACACATACGCGACCGAGCGGCTGAAAGTGGTCAGCGTCTGGACTGAATTCCTTGATCAGGATTTACCGGTCCGGCCGCGGGAAGGCGATCCGCGAGGGCGCAGCGTGCATGAACAGATGGTGCACCAGTGCGTGAGCGAGGATCTGTGGTTCCGGAATATGCTGGGCATCGATGTGAACGCTCCTCCGTTGCCCGCCCAGGAGACCAGGGTCGAATTCATCAAGAGATATGCGGAAGATAGCGGGAAGCGGCTGTCGGCGTTGGGGGAAAAGCAGGACCCATGGTGGGAAGCAGATGCTCGATTCTTCGATGTATCGCGCAACCGTGCGTGGATCATGGTGCGGAGGATTTCACATACGTCCCATCATCGCGGGCAGTTGATGGCTATGCTGCGGATGCTAGGGCGAGAGATTCATAGCAACTACGGCCCAACAGCTGATACGGGCGGGCTCATGCAGAATCATGCTCCAACGATTTATGCGTATAGAAGTGTGGAGGAGCTTCTGGGTGGAGGAGAGAAGACCCATCTGCCTGGGGCGGGTGGGAAAGCCGTGACGGAGCGGCCTGGGTAAAGTGGCGAGGTTCGACTTAGCGGACAGGACAGCAGTTCCTCGCCGCTTTGCGGCTCGGAATGACAAAGCCGTCGGGATCAGGATCGGATGACAGCGGACGCGGGTCCGCTGCGCCATGTATTACTTGATCGTGAATGCCAGCGTCAGCAGCGTCTTTTGTTCGACCTCGTGGGCTTTGGCGCTGCCTGTCGCGGGGCTTGGGCCTGAGCTTCTCTTTACGGTCAGTACTGGACGTTCGCCCGCAATCCGCTTCAGCCGTGGGAGCATGTTGAACATGGCTCCCTGATTGGCGGGCTCCTCTTGTACCCAGACGATGTCGGCGTGTTTGCCGTGACGGTCGAACTCTGCAATCACTTCTTGTTCGGGAAATGGGTACATCTGTTCCAGGAACACGATTGCAGTGCTCGCGTCTTTCCTCTTCTTTCTTTCCGCCTCAAGTTCGTGACCGATTTTCCCGGTGCAGATCAGGATGCGTTCGGCTTCGCCTACGGTAGTGTCCGGCAGCACGTTGAGGAAATTCTTGTGGGTGAAATCTTCGATCGGAGAACTCGCGTCCGGATGGCGAAGCATGCTTTTCGGCGTGAAGACAATCAGCGGCTTGCGCCAATGGCGCAGGGCTTGGCGGCGTAACAGATGGAAATATTGAGCGGCGTTCGAGGGCTGCGCGATTTGGATATTGTGCTTGGCCGCGAGTTGAATGAAGCGCTCGATTCGCGCGCTGGAGTGCTCCGGGCCCTGGCCTTCGTAGCCGTGCGGCAGGAGCATCACTAGGCCGGATAGCAGGTTCCATTTGGCTTCACCGGCGCTGATGAACTGATCGATGATGGCCTGCGCGACGTTGACGAAGTCGCCGAACTGGGCTTCCCAGAGAACGAGCGATTCAGGATAGTCGCGGCTGTATCCGTATTCGAAACCGAGGACTCCGGCTTCGGAAAGCGTTGAGTTGTAGATTTCGCAGCGGGCCTGATCTGCCGCGATGTTTTCTAGCGGAACGAATTCGTTTTCGTTCTCAATGTCGACGAGAACTGAGTGACGCTGGTTGAAGGTGCCGCGGCGGGAATCTTGTCCCGAGAAGCGGACGTGCGTGCCCGTCTTTACCAGACTTGCGAATGCGAGCGCTTCGGCCATGCCGTAATCAACGAGACGTTTGCCTTGCCCCATCTCCGCGCGCTGCTCCAAAAGCTTCTTCACTTTTGGATGGATATTAAAGCCGTCGGGATATGTGGTCAGACGTGTGGTCAGTTCTGCGATCTCTTGCGGCGACAGTCCGGTTTCAACTTCATATTCGTCGCGATGGAGTCCGCCGAAATACTTATCCCAATATTTCGGAAGCTCGCGCAAGAGCGGCTTGTGCTTGATGCTGCGGACATTCTTTTGAGCCGATTCGAATTCGGCTTTAATGGCGTCGGCTTTCGCCTTGGCGTCGGTGTCTCCAGTATCGTCGGCGTAGATTTCCCAGAGCGGAGGATGATCTTTGATCTTCTTGTAAAGCAGCGGTTGCGTGATCGTTGGGTCGTCGACCTCGCTGTGTCCGTGGCGGCGGTAGCCGATCAGATCGATTACAACATCGGTTCCGAATTCGTACCGGAATTCGGTGGCTAGCCGTGCGACGCGAACGACCGCGTCGACGTCTTCGGCGTTGACGTGAAAGATCGGAATCGACTGGCGACGAGCGATGCAGGCCGCGAAGCGCGTGGAGTGTTCTTCGGTATAGCTCGTCGTGAATCCGAGAAGATTATTGACGACGACGTGGATAGTACCCCCGACGGTATAGCCCGGAAGGTCAGCGTAGTTCATGGTCTCGGCGAGAATTCCCTGGCCGGCGAATGCGGCGTCGCCGTGAACAAGCAACGGCAAATATTTTTCGCGGCCGCCTTCACCGGTGCGATCCTGTTTTGCTCGCGTGCGGCCGACCGTGACCGGATCGACTGCTTCCAGGTGGCTCGGGTTCGAGACAAGATGAATGTGCACCTTGCCTCCGCTCCTGGTGGCGTACTCGCCGGTCGCGCCCATGTGATATTTCACGTCCCCGGAGCCGAGGACGCTGCGCGGATCGACATCTTCAAAACCGGCGAAGATTTCTTCCGCTGGACGCTTAGCTACATGGGCGATCACGTTGAGGCGCCCGCGATGACTCATGCCCATGACCAGCTCGATTGCGCCGAGGCGTGAGGCAGTATCCAGGACTTCGTCGACCAGCGGGATCAGCGCAGTGGTGCCTTCGAGCGAGAAGCGCTTCGAACCGAGATAACGCTGCTGCATGACCTGCTCGAAGACGTCAGCTCGGGTTAGCAGATCGAGAATGCGTTCGCGGTCTATTTCCTCATCGTTGGGCTGAAGGCCCTGTTCCATGCGCTCGTAAATCCATTGCCGCCGCTCGGGAGAGTAAATATGGTTGATTTCAACGCCGACAGTGCTCGAGTAAATGGCGCGCGCTTCACGGGCATATTCTCCGTCACGCTCGAGTTCGGGAGTGGGCCGCGGGCGGAGAAAGCCAAGAGGGTCAAGGTCGCCTTCGAGGTATCCCCACTGGCGGTATCCGGCAAAAACGCGCTCGCGCTCGGGATTCGAGCCATTTTGGTTGGATTTATCAAGGATGGCGCTCGCGGGAGCACCAGAAATCTTGGTTTTAGGCATAAGAATGCAGTTCTTAGAATAAAGGATGCAGGGGCCTTCGTGGGGGATTCGAGCCCAGCCAAGTTACTAGTTTTTCGCGGGCGCTGCCGATGACGCGACTTGGGTAGAAAGCGTGAGGGGACGGTTCAGGGTGATGCTCATCTCGGTGTGACCGGGGAGAACGACGTCCTGGCCTTTGCGAGTAAGCATGAAAGCTGCTGAAACCGCGGCGGCAGCGATCCTTGCGGTGCCAGCGGTAGAGGCGTCGGTCGCGGTTGACGCAATGGCCTCAATCACCAGCTGAAGAGAGTCGTCGGTGACCTTCGCCAAGCCGGCGGACACACCTCCATTGACCACGTACCAGATGGCACCGGGACGGGAGCCCCGGAGGCGGCCTTCGCGATCAAGTTTCGTGGGAGAGGACGAAGTCACTTCAACTGAGGCGACAGAAGCGGAAACCTCGACGCGAGCGCGCTGCGGCAAAGTTACCGACTCGAATGCGATGATGAGAGATCCAGCGCGCGCGGGAATTCGGGGTGGGATGGACTTCAGGACGCGGCCTTCGAAAAGGCTTCCGGCGGGAAGAAGAACATGAGAATCGACAAGCACCGGTTCCAAAAGACGGGCCTGAATCGGATCACCGGCGTGGCTTTTCGCTCCGCTGAGGCTATTCAGCAGCAGGACTCGGCAGAGGGTGCCTGCGGGAACAGTGCCGCCCGTTGCGACTGGGGTCTGGCTTGCTTCGGAATAATGCATAGCCTGATCCGCATTGAGGTGGGCCTCCAGATACAAAACTGGTGCGTCCACAGATCTAGATACAGGCTGAGACTGTCGAGTTCCATCATGGCTGGCGCGGGAGGGCGCGGCGCTGCCTGACTTCAAGGTGGGCGACCAGATCTCTTTCATGCGACTTGATGCGACCAGATTTGCTTCGAGACGGCTTGCGCTGCCATCAGGCATAGCGATAACAGCCTGTCTGAAGATCGGCACGTTTTCGTAACGCGGCATGAACAGCCGCGCGATGCCCGGCCAGCGAGCACCAGGAGTCTTGCGCTTGCGCTCAACATGGTCCACGGTGAGATGAACGGCGGTGCCAGCGGAGTACACCTCTCTGTCCAATGAATACACGTTGCTGGAGAGATGCCCTTCGACCGAATCCCCAGGTTTCAGCTTTGATAATTTCAGGGAGTCATCGAGCTGGACTTTGGCGAATACAGGAATGGCGCCGGCATCATCGGCAGAGGGGCCTTGCCCACATGAAGGGATAGCACAAGCTGCGAGCACGAAAATTGTGAAGATCAGATTTTTCACGGGATTCTTAGATTACTTCTCTTTTTTGGGGCTTGCGACAGGATATCTGATCGAGTGCAGAGTTCTATAAATTTTGTGTCAATTTTTGTGAACGAATGATTCTCAAGAATTAGAAACGTCTGCGGCGGCACGATCACCGAAAAGACGAGCGGTGTGCACCAAAAATACTTGGGGAATCGCATCTGGAAGCCATTATGCGAGGTGGATCAATGATCGAGGGTAATAGAAGGACGGGTGTCCCGGTGCTGCTTGGAGTTCCGTTCGACGGGCAATCTTCTTATTTGAGAGGGACGGCGGAGGCTCCCGAGAAAATTCGTGCGGCGATGTTTTGCGATGCCTCGAACAAGTGGACGGAGTTGGGAGTTGATTTGGGAGTCGCTGGTTCTTTCGAGGATTCTGGGGATCTACTGTTTTCATCGAATTCCGATTCAGACATCACGACCGGGGATTCCCGTACCACTTTTGCCGAGTACCCGATTTTCGAGCAGATTGAGACACGAGTCGGTCAAGTAGTTGATCGCGGCAAGCGGCCGGTTTCGTTAGGCGGAGATCATTCGATTACCTATCCGATCGTGAAGGCGTTTGCGAAGCGGTATCCGGAGCTGACGATTTTTCATTTTGATGCGCATCCGGATTTGTATGACGAGTTAGAGGGCAACCGATTGTCGCACGCGTGTCCGTTTGCGCGAATTATGGAAGCCGGGTTGGTGAAGCGGCTTGTGCAGATGGGGATTCGGACGATGAACGCGCATCAGCGGGAGCAGGCCCGGAAGTTCGACGTCGAAGTGGTTGAAATGCGTGGGCTGCCTGCCTATGAGAAGTTGAAAGCGGACGGCCCGATTTACATAACCTTCGACATGGATGTGCTGGATCCGGCGTTCGCGCCTGGGATTTCGCATCGGGAGCCGGGAGGAATGACGGTGCGCGAGGCGATTACGCATCTGCATGCGATTGAAGGAGAGATTGTCGGAGCGGATGTGGTTGAATACAACCCCGTTCAGGACGTGGCCGGAATGACGGCCACCGTTGCAGCGAAGATATTGAAAGAGATTTTGGGGAAGATGATTTTGGGCAGCTAGAGTTCCGCAGGCCGAGAGACGACCCCTCAAATCTCACATTTCAGTCAAGAAGAGCAATTTCAGCCGCCCGGTTGAGCCGTGATTCGGGAGTACAATTCGCGTTTGTGCAATCGCGGGATTGGGGCCGCTGATGTGGCCGGGCCGGTTCATTGAGAAGGATAAGAATGTAACCGCCGGAACTGCGGAGCATCACTCCGGCGACGCAGATCAGTTTCAATTTCAATAGATGTTAGGTAGATTTCTTGTTCTGACACCCCGAGGACGTATGGTGCGCATACAAAATAAACGTAAATATGGAACGACTGCCGCGATCTTGATATCGCTTTCCGCAACGATTGCTTGCTCGGGAAACGCGAAGCCAAATCAGCCTGCAGGCGGTGGGTTTCAGGCCATGCCGGTAAAAATGATCGACGCGAAGGCAGTGCCCGTTAATGATGCCAGTGAGTATGTTGCGACGCTCAAGTCGCGCGACTCAGCCGTGATTATGCCGCAGGTAGAGGGGCAGATCACGCAGATCTTCGTTCACTCGGGCGATCGGGTCTCGGAGGGCAGTGCGCTCATGGAGATCGATCCGCTGAAGCAGCAGGCAACCGTAAAAAGCCAGGAGAGTGCTCGCGCGGCGCAGCAGGCGCAACTGAATTGGGCGAAACAGCAATACCAGCGAACAGAGAGCTTAGCCACCGCTGGGGTCGTCAGTAAGCAGGATTTGGATCAGGCGAAAGCGACACTGGACGCGGCGCAGGCACAGATGGACGCGCTGAATGCGCAAGTCCGCGAGCAGGAAGTCCAGCTTCGCTATTACAAGGTGACAGCGCTTCGAAGCGGGATCGTTGGCGACATTCCGGTGCGAGTCGGGGATCGGGTCACGACAACGACGCAATTGACCACCGTCGATCAACCCGGCAGCCTTGAGGCGTACGTCTACGTGCCGATCGAGCGATCAGCGCAGTTGAAAATGAACCTGCCGGTGCAGATCCTGGATAGCACTGGAAAAGTCCTGGCGGACACGAAGATCAGCTTTATTTCTCCGCAGGTCGACAATACGACGCAAACGGTACTGGTGAAGGCTCGAATTGCAAATGGAAATGATGCGCTGCGGCAGTCGCAGTTCATACGGGCGCGGGTGATCTGGGGGACTCACCAGAATCCGGAAGTGCCAATCCTTGCCGTGTCGCGGCTTGCGGGACAGTATTTTGCCTTCGTTGCGGAACCACAAGAAAAAGGAGGTTTCGTCGCGAAGCAACATCCCCTGACCATTGGTGAGACAGTTGGCAATAACTACGAGGTGCGGGAGGGGATCAAGTCCGGCGATAAAGTGATCGTCTCCGGAACGCAGTTTCTGATGGATGGAATGCCTGTCGTTCCGATGAGCTAGGTCCGGCTTCCAGCTACTGGGTCGCGGCTTCCGAAACTAAGTGGTCAATACGAGCGGCGTAGCAGTTCCTTCTTACGGTTGTGGTTGTTCATAACGGTAGTCGGCAAAGGCTCGTTCATGTTCGCAAATTTTTTCATAAGGCGTCCGGTATTCGCCTCGGTTTGCGCGATGTTAATCGTGCTGGCGGGAGCGGCGGTGATACCGTCTCTGCCCATCGCGCAGTTTCCCAACCTTGCTCCACCACAAGTCGGCGTTTCGAGCTTCTACATCGGCGCCAGCGCCCAGACCGTCGAGAGCGCTGTCACGATTCCGCTCGAACAACAGATCAATGGGGCCGAGGGGATGAAGTACATGACTTCTACTAGCGGCAATGATGGATCGAGCAGCATTCTCGTAACGTTCGATCTGACTCGCAACCCGGACCTGGCTACCGTCGATATCCAGAATCGAGTGAATACGGCTCAAGGAAGATTGCCCGCAGCGGTAAAGTCTGTGGGTATCACGACGCAGAAGACGTCGCAAAACTTCGTATTCGGCGCGGCGGTGATCTCCGATAACAACAAGTATTCCACGCTGTTCATGAGCAATTACCTCGATGTCTACGTCCGGGATGCAATGAAGAGAATTCCGGGTGTGGCTGACGTGATCATCTTCGGCGAGCGTAAATACTCTATGAGGCTGTGGCTGGATCCGGTAAGGATGGCAGGCCGCGGGCTCACAGCTCCGGACGTGGTAAGCGCACTCAGCGAGCAGAACGTCGAAGTGGCAGCCGGACAGGTTGGCCAGCAGCCGGCGATGCGGGGACAGGATTATCAGGTAAGCGTACGGGCTGTGGGCCGGCTTAGCGAACCAGCGCAGTTCGACAACATCATTCTGAAGACCAACAACGATGGAACTCTGGTCCGCTTGAAAGACGTCGGACGAGCTGAACTGGGAGCAGAGACTTATTCGTCAGATCTTCAATTCAACGGGCAAGATGCGGTCGGGCTCGCCGTAGTTCAGCTTTCGACAGCGAATGCCCTCGAGGTGGACCGACTGGCGATCGCGGAACTGGATCGCTTATCAAAGAATTTCCCTCCGGGAATGCACGTCAAGCTCGCATTCGATACCACCGATGCGGTCGGGGAGTCGATCCGCGATGTGCTTTTTACTGTTGGTTCGGCGATTCTGCTGGTCATCCTGGTGATCTTCATTTTCCTTGGCGACTGGCGGACTACGATGATTCACTTCATCGCGACTCCGGTTTCGCTTATTGGAACATTCGCGTTCGTAAAGTTACTGGGCTTCTCGATCAATACGCTAACGCTTTTCGGCATTACGCTGGCCACAGGGCTGGTCGTCGACGATGCCATCGTCGTGATCGAAAATATCGAGCGTCATATTGCTGGTGGGGAGCACGACTCCCACAAAGCGGCTATCGCAGCGACTACGGAGATTACCAGCGCAGTGATCGCTACGTCGCTAGTGCTGGTCGCGGTGTTTGTACCGGTCGCG
>Ga0070712_100002415_pt1 | contig 11505 bp, 9 predicted proteins | sample LARL81metaG_FD_71396 | JGI IMG/M metagenome (GOLD analysis project Ga0070712, IMG submission 71396) | Corn, switchgrass and miscanthus rhizosphere microbial communities from Kellogg Biological Station, Michigan, USA - LAR L8-1 metaG | ecosystem: Host-associated > Plants > Roots > Rhizosphere ...
CCAGTGCGAAGCGCAGCCAGAGCAGAGACATAGGCCTTATAAGTTCCGGAATCCCTTGAGTTTACCCCAAATCGCGGGTCCGGTCTGTCTTCCTCTTGTACGATCCTCATTTTCTATAGGGATTTGGATAAGGCAAAGAAAGAGGGTCACTTAAGGATGTGATTAGGATCACAGACTAAGCAATCCCGCCGTTGGTCAGCCGTCAAGGTCAACTTCGAGACAGTGAGAATTGAAGCTTCCGCGCTAAAGCGCTCCTGTGCCTAGTCCTTCTTGGGCATCGCGTGAGGATTGGGCATACCGGGAGGGATGGCGGTGTGGCCGGCACCCATCGAACCCATGTCGCCGGGGGCGAAGCAGGTGACGCGGCCGCTGGAGGCAATGCGCAGTTCCGAAGGGCAATCGCCGCTGGTTAGTGCTGCTGACGGGCCGCTTCCTTGAGACTGCACGCTAAATAGCTTGCCGCCCGCGTTGCCGGCAACTCCGATGGTCATGCCGGGCATGTCATAGGCGACATAGAACGGGTGCTTGGTCTGGCTGGCTTGCATGGCGCAATCGGCGACGGCTTTCGACTGCTCCGGCGTTGCTTGCACGTTGAGGCGGCCACAGTTGGTGGCGGAAGTCCCGGAAACTTCCTGCAATTTTTGTTGGACCGCATCGGGGGCCTTGGCCGACGATGCCGCATTGGAGGACGGAGCCGGAGCGGAGGACTTGCTGCAGGCGGTGAGGCACGAAAGCGCGAGGATCAGGGAGAGAGCAGAGTTCTTCATGACGTGGTGATTGTAAACGGAACGAGTGGATAGCAAAAAGCTTTAACCACCGAAGGCACGGGGGGCAGACAGAAAACCCTCTGTGTCCTTTGTGTCCTCTGTGGTGAGAGGTTTAAGGTTTGCTCGTCAGTTCGCGGATTAAATTCACTTCGGCTTGGCGATAGGGCGTGCCGTCGGAGCGCAGAACTTCGTGGAACCACACTGGGGGCTGGTGCTTGACGTAGGGATGATCCCAGGATTCCCAGGGATAGTAAGTCTGCGTTTTTCCGGCGACGAATCCCCAGTTGATGGCGCCGACGTGCTCCTGTTTGGCGATGGGCAAAATTGTGTCGAAGGTGCTGCCGGCAGAGCGGGCCATGTATTCGGTGCAGATCACGGGGCGATGAAATTGCCTCAGCCATTTGATCTCGCTCCTGAAGTCTTCCGGCCAGCTGTAGTTATGGAATGAGATAACGTCAGATTCGCGTAGCTGAATTTGTTGGATCGGTTCGACTGCACCTTCATCTTTGGACGTGTCGATGTCCCAAACGCCGCTGGTGAGCGGTTGCGAGGGATTGGCTTGGCGCGCCCACTCAAATGCCTGTGGCAGCAGAGCCGTGACGCGGGCGATCTTGTCGTCGTGCTTCAGTTCTGTTTTTGAATAATCTCCGCCGCCGTAGGAACCGGGCTCGTTCCAGACGTCCCAGCCAAGGACGCGGTCGTCTTTCGCGAAAGCGCCCACCACGCCAAGCACGTATTCCTTCAGACGCGGATATTGGGAGGGATCGGCGAGGGCTTTCGCTCCGGGACTCTGTACCCAACCGGAGTTGTGCACGCCGGGAATAGGAGCATGTTGTGGCCCGAGCTTCGGAATGGGGTCCCAGCAGGAATCGAATAGAACGAGCAGGGGACGAATGTGGTGGCGAGCAGCGATCGTCAGGAATTGGTCAATGCGCTTGCGAAAACCGGGAGCGTCCTGCTGCCAGAGCAGATCATGCAGGAAGACGCGCATGGTGTTCATGCCCATGGCTTCGGCCCATCCGAGTTCTTTGTCAATTTGCGCGGGATCGAAGCTGGTTTCCTGCCACATCTCTAATTCGTTGATCGCCGATTTCGGAACGTAATTGCTGCCGACGAGCCAGGGCCGATGAGCGTACCAGTCATTCGCCTTCTGTTCAGACCAGCGTGCGGTTTGTGAAAAGGCGGCGCTGGTACATACGACGACTGTAATCAAGATCAAAGGCAGGAATGCTGGTTTGAATTGTTTCATGGGAAAAAGTCCGACTGCATTTATAAGGGCTTGGGCCGTGGCGGCACAAGAGAACTTATCTTTTGCCGCAATGGGATTCGCGCGGGATCCCCTTCGGCGAGCTCAGGGCAGGCTTTCGCTCCGCCTGAGAAGCGGCTGCGCTCAGCATGATTCTCTCTTAATCTCGTCTGCGATATTTTCGTCACGATGTTATTCCACGCCCAAACTGGTTAACGCTTCTTCCAGCAAAGCCGTGTCGATGCTCAGGCGGCGGCCGTGAGTTTTCACATCTTCGAGCTCGTCGAAGGCGCGAAAGAGGCGGAGTTTGGCAGCGGCATATTGTTCGGCGTCACTCAAGGGTCGGCCGTGTGCCTGGGCCCATGCCGAGCGCGTGCTGTCGGGGAAGAAAACGCTCACAGAGTACGTGAGCTTGCGATCGGAGGTCACGTCAAAGATGAACTCGGTGGCGGGGGCTTCGGCATCGTCCGGCAATGCGGGACGTTTACCGACAAAGTAGTACTGGTACACGTATCCTTGGGCACCCGTGTAAGTCTTCACCCGACGGACTGGGGGATTGGGAGACATGGGGACATTATGGAACGCGACCTAGCCACTTGTCGCGTAGCCTGCCCCGCTTCAGGCCAGGGTAGGGTCTCAGGTTGCAGCGGGTGTCGAGGTATTTGTAGAGTGCGGTCAATACAGCAAATGCCTGATTTGCATAGACCCGAGGTACATTTTCTAATAACTTAAAGACCTCGGAGCGGCGCACGGGGATTGGAAAGAGCGTGGAGGCATCCGAGTCGAAGATAGAAACGACCTGCCTTCCGGAAGCGATGATATTAATTGATGATATTAACTATGGAGAGGTTGGGTCCGACACTGGTTCCGTCGCGGGCGGCGCTGCAGAAGGTACGTGAAATAGACTGAGAGATGACAACGAATCCATCCATCGCTCTCAATCTCGCCAAGGTTCGCGGCACGGAACTGCTGGCCAGTGACACGCGCGAACAATATCGTCAAAAACTGGCGCGCATCACGCTGGACTCGATGGTGCAGTTTGTCGGATTGCTGGATGCACAGGGTACCGTCCTCGAAATCAATCATGTGGCCCTCGACGCCGTAGGCATCAAACTCTCCGATGTGGAGGGCAGACCGTTTTGGACGACTTTTTGGTGGCAGGTTTCGGCGGAGGTAAATGCAACCCTTCGGGAATCGATCCGGCGAGCCGCGCAGGGCGAATTCGTGCGATGGGATGCGGAGATTTACGGACGAGCGGGCGGCAAGGAAACGATCATCATCGATGCTTCGCTGATGCCGGTCAAGGATGAGCAGGGGAACGTCGTGTTCATTACCGCCGAAGGACGCGACATCACGGAGAAGAAGGCGCACGAGCGAGAGATTGCGCGCCAACGGGAGGAATTGGCGGAACTGGATAAGTTGAAGACGCAGTTTTTCGCCAATATCAGCCACGAGTTCCGCACACCGTTGACGCTGATGATGGGACCTCTGGAAGATGCGCTGGCGCAACCGGAAGGATTATCGGCGACGGATCGGGAGCGGCTGGAACTGGCGCACCGCAACTCCTTGCGGCTGCTTAAGCTGGTCAACACTCTGCTCGATTTTTCACGAATCGAAGCGGGGCGTATCCAGGCTTCTTATGAGCCCACCGACCTGTCGCTGATGACGGCCGATCTCGCGAGCGTATTCCGGTCTGCCATTGAGCGGGCTGGGATGCGACTGGTGATTGATTGCCCGGCTTTTCCCGAGATGGTTTATGTCGATCGGGAGATGTGGGAAAAGGTCGTGCTGAATCTTCTATCGAACGCGTTCAAGTTCACCTTTGCAGGAGAGATCGCGGTTTCCTTGCGGGCGCTGGAGACCAGCGTGGAGTTGACAGTGCGCGACACCGGGACGGGCATTCCCTCGAACGAGATTTCGCGGGTGTTTGAGCGTTTCCATCGGGTCAAAGGAGCGCGCGGACGCTCCTGGGAGGGCAGCGGGATTGGGCTTGCGCTGGTGCAGGAATTGGTGAAATTGCATGGCGGGCAGGTGAGTGTCGAGAGCAAGGTTGATGAAGGCTCGAAGTTTACGGTGAGCATTCCGCTAGGCACGGATCACTTACCCCACGATCGCATCGGGAGTCCGCGCACCCTGGCATCGACGGCACTTAGCAGCAAGGCTTTTGTGGAAGAGGCTTTGCGATGGCTGCCGGACCGCCCGAAGTCTTCCGACCGTGTGGTGGACGCATTTTTGCCATTGCATCCGGTGGCGACGCCGATCTCGAAGCGGCAACCCGCTCGCATTTTGGTTGCGGATGACAATGCGGACATGCGCCAGTATGTGGAACGGTTGCTGGGCGAGGAGTATGACGTCGTGTCGGTAGCGGATGGGGAAGCGGCATTGAAGAGCATGCGCGAACAACCTCCCGATCTGATTCTGTCTGACGTCATGATGCCGCGAGTGGATGGATTTGGAGTCTTACAGGCGGTCAGAGCCGAGGAATCGTTGAGGAACATACCGCTGATCCTGCTCTCGGCGCGGGCTGGGGAGGAGTCGCGAATCGAGGGGTTGCAGTCGGGTGCGGACGACTATCTGGTCAAACCGTTTTCTGCGCGCGAATTGCTGGCCCGGGTCAGCTCGCATCTGGCCATCGCCCGGGTGCGGGGAAACTCGGCGGAACTGGAACGCAAGTTACGGCTCGACGCCGAGATGCTGGCCGCGATTGTGGCCACCTCGGACGATGCCATTGTCAGCAAGAATCTCGACGGCATTGTCACGACGTGGAACGGTGGAGCGGAACGGATCTTCGGGTACACGGCCGAGGAAGCGATCGGAAAAAACATTACGCTCATTATCCCCATCGATCGCAGAAGCGAGGAATCGGAGATTTTGAGACGGGTGCGCAGCGGCGAACGGGTGGATCACTTCGAAACCGTTCGCATGCGTAAGGATGGCACGACCTTGAATGTTTCGGTTACGGTCTCGCCCTTGAGAGATCCCACGGGAAAGGTCATTGGCGCATCGAAAGTGGCCCGCGATATCAGCAAACAGAAACGCGCGGAAGAAGAATTGCGCGAGAGCGAGGAGCGACTGCGGGCGCTGGTGAATGCCAGTTCCTATGTTGTGTACCGCGTGAGTCCCGACTGGAGCACGATGCGGCAACTGGACGGCCGCGGTGTGATTTCCGGCACTGAGAGTTCCACGAGAGACTGGCTGCAAGAGTACGTCCACCCCGAGGACCGGGCGATCGTGCAAGAGGCGATTCAGAACGCCATTCAGACTAAGGGTCCCTTTGAACTGGAGCATCGCGTGCAGCGCGCGGATGGAAGTGTGGGATGGACGCTCTCGCGGGCGGTGCCGCGCCTCGATGAGAGCGGCGAAATTATCGAGTGGTTTGGCGCGGCCAGCGATCTGACGCTGCGCAAGCAAGCCGAAGAAGACTACCGCCAGCTGGCCGAAAATCTCGACGTGGAAGTTCGCGCTCGCACCAAAGAGGTGGAAGAAAGAAATGCGGATATATTGCGGCAATCCGATCAACTCCGCGAGCTGTCGTGGCGATTGCTGCGAACCCAGGACGAGGAACGTCGCCACATTGCGCGCGAGTTGCACGACAGTGCCGGTCAGACGCTATCGGTGCTTGGCATCAATCTCGCGCAACTGGTTCAGAAGACGGGCCGTACCGCGCCCGATCTAGCCAACGATGCGGAAAAGATTCAAGAGACGGTACAACAGCTGCATCGGGAAATTCGGACCGCATCGTATCTATTGCATCCGCCGTTGCTGGACGAAAGCGGGTTGTCGTCGGCGCTCAGTTGGTATACCCAGGGGCTGAGCGAGCGCAGCGGCCTGGAGATTACCCTCGACATTCCCCACCAGTTTGAGAGGCTTCCCGGGGATATGGAATTGCTGGTGTTTCGACTAGTGCAGGAGTGTCTAACCAACATTCATCGGCATTCGGGTAGCAAAACCGCTGTAATACGCATTATGCGCGAGGAAGACATGCTCAACGTAAGTGTTCGGGACCAAGGCAAAGGCATGTCGCCGGCGAAGTTGAAGGAAATTCAGTCGCAGAGCGCGGGCGTAGGCATTCGCGGCATGCGTGAACGACTGCGGCAATTCCAAGGCACCATGGACTTTGAGTCCGATAGTTCGGGAACGCGCGTACTGATTAGCATTCCCATCCCGAAGAGCGGAGGGCCGAACGAGCAGACCGGCATTGAGTCTGTGCCGACATCCTCCTAGCCCGGTTTCGACCTTCTTTCTAAGACTTTCCATCCAAATTGGTTCCATTCAATCTTCCATTGCATTCCGCCGATAGATCCACGGAGGAGGCCTCAGCATGGGACTGCAATGGTACTGGATTCCACTGGGCACGCTGGCGGCCCTGGTGCTGTACCAGCAGTTTCGGCTTTTCCAGATCGACCGCGAGTCGAAGAAGAACGAAGAGCTTTTCCAGATCGTGACCGAGAACGCCGCCGACATGATTGCGCTGGTGGATGTCAAGGGACGGCGGCTCTATAACAGTCCGGCATACAAGAGAATTCTGGGATACACAGCGGCGGAGTTGGGAGAAACTTCCGCGTTCGAACAGATTCACGCCGATGATCGTTTTAAGGTGCTAGAGGCGGCGCGGGAGGCGCGGGAGACGGGAGTTGGCAAACGGCTGGAGTACCGGATCAAACATAAGGACGGGAGTGGGCGGGTGCTGGAGTCGGTGGCGAGCACGATCCGGGACGCCAAGGGCGAAGTCGCGAAGCTGGTGATCGTGAACCGCGACATTACCGAACGCAAGCGCGCCGAAGAACGGCTGGAGCATAACCTGTTTCATGATCCCTTGACGGGCCTGCCCAACCGGCGGCAATTTCTGAAGCGCCTGGAAGATTCATTCGTGCGATCACGCCGCGAAATTGGCCGGACCTATAGCCTCATGCTGGCGAACGTGGATCACTTCAAGGTTTTCAACGAAACCATGGGCACAGATGCAGGGGACCATGTGCTGATGGAGATCGGCCGTCGGGTGTCGACATATCTGCGGCAACAGGACACGATGGCGCGAATTGGAAGTGTGGGTGCGACGGCGGACTTCGTGTTGTTTCGCCTGGGGGGAGATGAATTTGCAATCCTGCTCGACGCTGTGGATGATCCCAGCGACGCCATGCGGTGGGCCAAGGGAATTCAGGAAGTCGTGGCGGAACCCTTTTCCGTTGAAGCCCGCGAGGTGCGGGTTTCGGCAAGTTGTGGAATCGCCCTGAGCGAGCCAACGCATGAGCGTCCGGAGGATGTACTGAAGGATGCCGACGTGGCGATGCGGCGTGCGAAAGCGTTAGGTGGATCGCGCTGTGAAGTGTTCGATGAGGCCATGCATAGTCGGGCGGTCGGACGGCTGCGGCTTGAATCTGACCTGCGGGAGGCGATGACCGCGAAACAGTTCCGCGTGCACTATCAGCCGGTGGTTGAACTCGCCAGCCGGCGCATTGTGAGTTTTGAGGCGTTGCTGCGGTGGGATCATCCGACACAGGGACTGATCTCCCCCTACCGCTTCATCGAGGCTGCGGAGGATACAGGAATTCTGGTCTCAATCGGGCACTGGCTGATCCTGCAGGCATGCCGGCAATTGTGCGAGTGGGAGGCTGACCAGTTCTCGAAGCAGCCGATGAACGTTACCGTGAATGTGTCGGCGCGGCAGTTTGCGAATGCGCGGCTGGTGAACGACATTCAGGATGCATTGCAACAGACGGGTGTGGACCCATCGCGACTGCAGCTGGAAATCACGGAAGGCATTGCCGAAACGGATCCCACCCTTACGGTTACCGTGCTCTCTCACTTAAAGCATTTGGGAATTGGAGTGATCCTGGACGATTTCGGCACAGGGGCAACGTCACTGCGCGGGCTCCGGCAGTTCCCTCTCGATGCGCTGAAGATCGACCGGTCGCTCGTGCGAGAGATGCAAACCGACCGGGCCACGTCTGACATTGTGGAGTTGATCACAGCCCTGGCGCACAAAATGAATCTGAAAGTGATTGCAGAGGGCATTGAGACGCTTCGACAGACTGAGCAACTGCTGCAACTGGGATGCGAGTATGGGCAAGGATACTACTTCTCACAACCCATGGAGGCCAAAGGAGCGCAACAGTTCATGAGGCAGCAGGTTGCCGGGACGCGGGCTAAAGGCGCGGCGAAGTAAGATCGTCCATCCAATCAAGAATCCGAACCGCCCTTTCAGCGCGTGCCATTCCCAGGCGAAACTACCCTGCCATACTCGCTGGCGCGACTGAGGCGGTCGAACGTCCGCCAGGCGGAAAGCGAAACCTTGCTGATGGCCTCTTCTCCTTCGCGCTCGTTGCGCAGGAACGAAGTCATCACGCAGATCACATAGGGGCGACCTTCAACAAATACGACCCCGGAGTCGTTGCGCACGGCTTCGAGTGCACCCGGCTTGTTGGCGATCTTGAGGTCGGCAGGCAGGTCGCGAGGAATCCAGGAATCCTTGTGGGTGCTCAACATGGAGAAAAAGTCTGCGGTCGAATCTTTATTGAGCACCTTACCGCGGTAAATCGCATCCAGCAGCATCATCATTTCATGCGGGGTCGAGATGTTTTCGCGGCCTTCTTTGGCGGCTTGCAGGTCCATCATTTTTCGCCGCAAGCGAGTGTGGGTCAGACCGAGGGTGTCGAGCATGGCATTCACGTTCGCCATCCCGACGCGGTCGATCAGAACGTTGGTTGCGGAATTGTCGCTGACCGCGATCATCATGGTCGCCAGGTCGCGCAAGGTGAGGCGCGTGACGCCGGGCGTGAGCCCGCCCATGATGTCGCTATCGGGCACAAGGTCTGACGATTGCACAGTGTAGGCGTCGGTCAGCTTGAGCTTGCCTTGCTGCACCTGCAAATAGAGATTGGCGAGGACAGTAATTTTGATGGAACTGGCCTGGGCGAAGACCTCATCCTCGTGAAGGAAGTAGTGGTCTCCGGTGGAGAGGTCTTCAATGGCGACTCCCATCACGCCGTCGAGATGCTGGTCGATCTCTTGAATACTCGCCCCGAGCTTTTGCCAAAGAATTTGGAGTTTTGCGGGACTGGGTGCCGGAGCATTCGGTGCTTGTGCAACAGCTACGGCGCAAAGCAGGATAGAGCAGATGAGAACTCTCACGCGTGGGGCCTCCCCGGAAAGCGAACATTATACGGGCGGGGTCCAACGGGAACAGGAACAGACCATTGCCGTCTTCGCGCGAGATCCTTCTCCCCCGCCTGAAAAACGGCTGCGGTCAGGTTAACGCCAGGGAATGACCACTCAGGGAGCGCCCAATGTCGACGCGACGCGGTTTCGCCGCGCTCGCAAGAAGCTGCGTGATACACTGCGCGGTCCTAAAGCGGGAGGCTCGAATGAAGATCGTCTGGTTGTCGGTTGCGATTTTCGGCAGTCTGATTTTTTCCGGCTGTGCTCACCAGCAACCGAAGGATGCGGCGGATATCGTCATTCGCAATGCCCGGGTCTACACGGTGGACAAAGAGCGACCATCGGCACAAGCCGTTGCGGTGCGGGGAGACCGCATTCTCTGGGTGGGCGACGACAGCGACTCCGCGAGGTACATTGGAAATTCCACCAAGGTAATTGATGCAGGTGGGCGCATGATGCTGCCCGGGTTCATTGATAGCCACCTGCACGTGAAGATCAGCGGAGGCGCGAGCGTCCTGCGAATTGCGAATGCTAACTCTCTGACGGAGATTCAGAAGCAGGTTCGTGATTTCTCCGACCAACACCCTAAGATGAAGTGGATCGAGGCCGATGGGTGGAACTATTCAGCATTTCCCAATGGCACGCTGCCAACATCGAGAGATCTTGTCGGGCTGACGCGAGGACGACCAGCCTTCCTCGTGGCCTACGACTACCACACGATATGGATGAATCGCGAGGCGCTCCACGAATTCGGCATCACGCGTGCCACAGACAAAGTTATCTTCGCGGAGAAAGTTGAGAAAGATCCCAAGACCGGGGAACCGACGGGGATCGTTACCGGGTTCGGAAGCACCGGGTTGTCCGAGGACTCCGAAGCGGAATTAAGAAAACATCTGCCGTCGCACGCTCCGGAAGAAAGCTATAACGGCATTCGAGACACGCTGGTTCAAGCCGCGCACAGTGGAATCACCACCGTGATCGACCCACAGTCGTACCTGGAAGATCTGCCTACTTACGTAAAGCTCGAAAAGAACGGCGATATGCCGGTACGGCTGCAAGTTGCGCTGTTCCACCGGCGCGGCACAAGTCAGCAAACGTTGGATCAATTTGCCGAAGCACGCACAAAATACAACGACGATCACCTGCGAGTGGCGGCGGTGAAGCTCTACATCGATGATGTGATCGAACCGCACACGGCGGCCATGTTGGAGCCTTATGCCGATCGTCCGGGAACACGCGGAGAACTCGACTACCCGCCGGACGAGTTCAAGGACGTCGTAGCGCGCATCGACAAGATGAAGTTCCAGATCTTCATTCACTCGATTGGAGATCGAGGGATTCGCACGGCGCTGGATGCGATCGAATATGCGGAGAAGCAAAATGGTCCGCGCGACCGGCGGGATGAACTGGTACATATTGAATGTCTGAACGAGCAAGACATCCCACGCTTCAAGCAACTAGGCGTAATTGCCTGCATGCAGCCACGACACTGCGCCCCCGACATTACAGGACAATGGGCGAAGGCCGTGGGTCCGCAGCGATGGAAGTACGCATGGGCTTTTCGTAGTTTGAAAGATGCGGGCGCCACGCTGGCATTTGCTTCAGATTGGAATGTGGCGGAGATGGAGCCAGTCGTTGGAATTTATACGGCTCTGACCCGGAAAGGACTCGACGGCAAGCCGGAGGGTGGCTGGGTTCCCGAGCAGACCATCGACTTGGAGACTGCAATTCGTGGATACACCATCAACGGTGCCTACGCCAACTTTGTGGAGCAAAATCGAGGATCGATCACGCGAGGAAAATATGCCGATCTGATCTTGCTCTCCGACAATCTGTTCGAGATCCCTACCGACAAGATCAAGGACGATAAAGTCGTCTGGACCATGGTTGGAGGAAAGGAAGTCTGGAAGGCGTACTAGCTTGTTTCAGTCGGACTGGCCGATCAACAGACGGTAGCCGTCGGGATCTTCGAGACAGATCTCTCCCTTGGGCATGTAGTCGGGATAGGTGATGTTCGATACTTTCACACCTCTGGTCAATAGATGTTCCCGCAAAGCGACCAGATCGGGCGAATACAGATAGAACACTACTGCTTGCTGGCTGGGGACGATGGGTTCAGAGGCGCGCGTGAACATGACGTCGGCGTGGACGCAGTTCAGATGAACCCACTGCAGATTGCCGGCGGGATCGCGTAGGCTACCGCGAATTTCCATCCCTAACTGTCATCTAGGGCCTGCGGCCCGCGAAACCACATGAAAATTTCTCAGCGCCAAGCCATAATCCACGATGGCTCGGAGCGGCGAGATTGATTCAACAGTGGAGAAGCCGAGGCCG
>Ga0070712_100002425_pt1 | contig 11488 bp, 15 predicted proteins | sample LARL81metaG_FD_71396 | JGI IMG/M metagenome (GOLD analysis project Ga0070712, IMG submission 71396) | Corn, switchgrass and miscanthus rhizosphere microbial communities from Kellogg Biological Station, Michigan, USA - LAR L8-1 metaG | ecosystem: Host-associated > Plants > Roots > Rhizosphere ...
AGCAAACTGCGGCGAGTGCCCTAGAGGGGCCGTCTCGCCTTGAGGTCGACAAGGATGGCGGCCACCAGGAGCACGAAGGCCAGGACGAAGAGCGGCTGACCGAAGAACATGAACAGCGTGTAGCCAATGGGTGTCGTGTGCACGAGCACGAGCAGGGCGAGCAGGTTAAAGAGGACGTCCGACGGCAACGAAGAGCCAGCCACGCGCTGTCGGCGTTAGGCTTCCTGGCCGGAGACTCCTCCAGGCGAAGGCGAGCAGAACCAGGTTGAGGATGACGAAGGCGATTCCGAGCCCGCGCATCCATTCGCTCGTGGTGCCGATCCAGCCGTGCGGGAACGGTACGCCGTCCTCGGTCGTCCCCGCCACCACGGGAAGCAGAAAGACGAGGACGGCGGCCCGCCCGGCTGTCTTCACCGCACTACTTGCCGCCTGGATAGTTCTTGAGCCACTCGACCTTTACGTCCTTGGCCTTCTGCTTGTCCTTCTCCGAGAGCAGATACTTGCCGCGCTCGTTGAGCTCTTCCGGCTTGAACCCTTCCTTCTTGGGCACCGCGACCGTGTGGCAGTACTGGCAGTTCTGAGCGGGAAATCCGGCATCCTTCGCCTGCTTCACCATTTGCGGAGTTGCGCTAGCCGGAACCGCAACGGCCCCCCACAGAAAGGTCATGGACACAAGGGCAATTATCTTCGGCTGAGCCATGGGTCGAGCCTCCTTTTGGAGTGTGCGTGGTCGCAGCCTGAAGCAACGTCGAGGACGGCAATGACGGAGCCGGCGAGGTGACATGAGAAGAAAGAATGCACTCACGAATCTCTCCGTGAGGTCGAACCGATGTTGCCGCCGACCTCATTGCGGCCCGGGTCATTGGCGATCTTTTTGTCGGGCCTCGGCAAACGGCCGAGCGTTCCAACCCGACGGCCGCTCATACTACTTGAAACGCCCCGCATTCACAACACTTACTGGCTCATCGCGTCTCTTCATCACATCTCACATAATATCCTCCAGCCGGCCCTTGACGGCTGACCGGCTGGTGCCCCCAAATACTGCACTCCGGCGAAAAGGTAGCCGTGACTCGGGGCGGAGGACCGAGGCAGTGGCGCGGCAGCTTCTCGATCTGGCGGAGCCGTTCTGCGGATTTCAGCGAACATAGCGTGGCAAGCCGACACGGGGCGTAAAGACCTCCCGATGAAATCTTGAGCAGCCCACAGCGAAGTAGGGATAGGAGCAAGGCGCATGAATAGGCCCTCGCAGCCTGATCACGAATTCGGAAGGTGGATCTCGTCCAGTTTGCTGGATGTATTGATCCGTGCCGGCTTCATCGGTGTCCTGGCGGCCCTTTGCTACGTCGTCTTTGCGCCGTTCCTGACGCTGATGGTGTGGGCGCTCATCTTGGCCGTCACGCTGTATCCCTTGCATCGAGCGCTCGCACGCACGGTGGGCGGCAAGCAAGGGGTCGCCGCGACCATCGTGGTGATCGGCGGCATCCTCCTCATCATCGGACCGACCGCCTTGTTGGTGAATTCATTTGGTACCACCGTTCATGATCTTGTCGGCGCCGTGCAACACAACACGCTGGAAATACCTGCACCGCGGGAGGGCATAAAAGAATGGCCGATCGTCGGCAAGAAGATCGACGACGTCTGGTCAAGGGCCCATGATGACTTGCCTGGCCTGGTCCAGAGCATGCAACCGAAGGTCGGCGAACTGGCCAGGAAGGCGCTTTCCATCGTGGCGAACATCGGGGTCGGAATGCTGCAGTTTCTCGCGTCATTCGTCGTCGCCGGCATCCTGATGGCGTACGGCGAGGCGGGCACGCGCGGTAGCCGAGCGATTTTCGACCGCATCGTTGGCCACGACCGAGGTGAGGCCATGGCAAGGCTCTCGACGGCGACGATCCGTGCCGTCGCTCAGGGAGTCATCGGCATCGCGTTCGTTCAGGCGCTCCTCGTTGGCCTTGCCCTACTCGTCGCCCACGTACCATGGGCGGGTATCTTGGCGGGCATCACCCTCGTATTGGGCGTCGCTCAAGTGCCGGCGCTCGTCGTCATCCTTCCCGCGGTCGGTTACATCTGGTCGAGCGGCAATTACAGCCACGGCACGGCGGTCGTGTACACGATCATATTGTTGGTATCAGGAATGGCTGACAATGTCTTGAAACCGCTCATGCTGGGTCGCGGAGTGGATGCGCCGATGCCCGTCATCCTCCTCGGGGCATTGGGCGGCATGGCGACCGGCGGAATCTTGGGAATGTTCGTGGGGGCCACGCTCTTGGCTCTCGGCTATCAGATCTTCATGAGTTGGGTCGCGAGCAATCCAGATTCGAGGGGGAACGCCTAGTGCTCATCCGCCTACCGCCGGCTCTCCATCGTCCGATTTGGCTTGCCCTCATCTTCGTCGCCGCTCTCACCGCCACCACGGCCCAGGCCACCGCGTTGACCTGGAACTGGAGCTATTCTGGTCTCGGCATAACGACGAGCGGTACCTTCACGACGGTCGATACGCCTGACGGTGCGGGCTTCTACCTCATCACCGGTATTGCCGGTGTGCGAAATGGTGCACCAATTCTTGGCCTTCAACCGGCCGGGACTCCCATCCCGGGGAACGAGCCTTTCTCTGTCGACAACCTGGTCCGGCTCGAATCCCCACAGCTCACCGTGCATGGATTTGGCTATGCCATCGCGGGAGGCACCTTTTCCAATCCGTTCTTTGCGGATTTCTCCCAACCACCGGAGTATCTCGAATTCTTCTCTGCGCCACCCTTTACACCTGGCGTAGCAGGGCCGCAAGACAGCGAGCTCCCCATTCGTTTTTCCGCGACCTTGGCTCCCGTCCCTGAAACGGCAACCTGGAGTCTGCTGCTGGCCGGGCTCGGGATGCTTGGCCTTATCACACTATGCCGCAGACATTACCTGCGTACTGTCCCCTCTACCTCGGAGGCCCAGTCACGTCGTCGAACATGAGAAGGGCCGTGCCGATCAAGGTTCCCGACCTGGTTGATTGGCGCGGCGGAGGCCCACGCCGGTGCCCACACCTGAAGCGGGAGCTAGCTCAATGGCCGGCATGAGGTCGTTACTTCGATGCAAAAGCCGAGGATTCCGTAGTAGTCTACTGCCATCACGGCCAGGACGGATCCATGGTGCCACAGCGGAAGACGCCGATGTCGAGCGTTGAAAGGAGCAGACGACCCATGAGACGTGCATCACGGGGCCTCATCGCGATCGGCACCCTCCTCGCCTGCCTCGTAGCCGGAGTGGCCGCCACCGCGCAGGACAAGCCCGCGGACAACATGGAGGTGCTGCGCGAGAAGATGCGGGCGGACAAGAAGGCCGTGGTCGCCTCCGTGCTGGAGCTCACGGAGGGGGAAGCCAAGGTCTTCTGGCCCGTCTACAACGCCTACCAGAGCGACATGATCACCCACTACGATCGCCTCCTCAAGCTCGTTGACACCTTCGCCACGAACTACGAGACGATGAGCGACGAGATGTCCATGAAGCTCTTGACGGACTATCTGACCCTCGAGCGCGACTACGTGGCGCTCCTGAACGCGTACCTCCCTCGCTTCAAGAAGGTGCTGCCGCCCCGGAAGGTCGCGCGCCTGTACCAGGTCGAGAACAAGGCGCGGGCCCTCGTGAACTACGATCTCGCGCGTAGCATTCCCCTAGCCAAATAGGCGCGGCCGGCTCGGCGTCATGAACCCGCGGAGCAACGGAGGACTGCGACCGATGTGCAAGGCTCGACTCGTGACCGGCCTGCTGACGCTGGTACTCATGGTGGCGCCTTGGGCGAGCGTGTCGCCGGCCCTGGCTGCCTCGGCGGCGGACATCAATCGCGACGCCAGCGCGGCCCTCGCCAAGCTCTACGAGAAGGTGCCGGAGGCGAAGACCCTCGGAGCGCAGGCCAAGGGCATTCTCATCTTTCCAAGCATCGTCAAGGCCGGGTTCATGGTGGGCGCCCAGTACGGCGAGGGCGTGCTGCGCAAGAAGGGGAAGAACGCGGGCTTCTACAACACGGTGGCCGCGTCCTACGGACTCCAAGCCGGGGTGCAGAGCTTCGGGTACGTGCTGTTCTTCATGACCGACTCGGCGCTGGCATACCTGGACAAGAGCGAAGGTTGGGAGATCGGCGTGGGTCCGAGCATCGTCGTTCTCGACGAGGGCAAGGCCAAGACCCTCACCACGACGACCGGAAAGAGTGACGTCTACGCGTTCATCTTCAGCCAGAAGGGGCTCATGGCGGGGCTCGGGCTGCAGGGCTCGAAGATCAGCCGCATGGAGAAGTGATCGTTCAAACTACCGAACCTCGACCTCGCCCTCGTAAAGCCGATAGGTCTTGTACCGGGTGCCGCCGAACATCTCGCCGGTGCGCTGCATGAGGATGTTGTCCTCGAGGATCCACGACATCTCGGCCGCCGCGAAGCCGGCGCGCAGGACCGCCTTGAGACACCGCGCGAAGAGCGCGGCGTCGAGTCCGCGCTTGCGGTAGGCGGGCTTGATGCCCATGGCCATCACCCGCACCATTCGGGGTTGGCGCATTCCCGCCAGATAGGGCAGAGCGAGAAGCATGCGCGGGCTGAGCAGCCGCCCGCGCAGCTTCCCGAGAGCCTCGTTGTGATCGGGCAGGGTGAGGAGAAAGGCCACCGGCTCCTCGCGCGTCTCGGCGAGGAGGACGATGTCCTCGTGAAGCAACGGGGTGAGTCGTCCGGCCATGAAGGCGACCTCGGCGGCCGTCATGGGCACGTGTCCCCAGTTGTCCTCCCACGCAGCGTTGTAGATGTCCTGGATCTTCGCGAGATCGCGCCCGAGCGCGCGCTTGTCGATGGGGCGCACGCTCACTTCCGGCATGCGCTCGAGGACGCGGGCGGCGAGGCGCTCGAATCGGCGCAGGAGCGAATCGTCGAGAGGAAACCGGTACGCCCACAGGTCCTTGCACGGGGTGAGCCGGGCCCCCGCGCATAGATCGGCGTAGTAGGGTGGGTTGTAGGTCATCATCAGCACCGGCGGGGTGTCGAAGCCCTCGACGAGAAGACCGCACTCCTCGTTGATCGACGGATTCATGGGGCCGAGGAGGCGGATCATTCTCGCGCGGCCCGCCCACGCCCGCACGGCGCCGAAGAGGAGCTGGCTCACTGCGGGATCGTTCGGCGATTCGAAGAATCCGAAGAATGCCGTACGCTCGCGATGGCGGGCGTTGTGGTGATCGTCCACGATGCCCGCGATGCTGCCTACGTCGCGGCCGCCGCGGACGGCTACCCAGAGGGCCATCCGGGCATGCGCGAAGAACGGGTTGCTGTCGCTGAGGACCTTCTTCCGGTCGCTCAGGATCGGAGCCACCCAGCAAGGGTCGCCGCGGTAGATCGTGTAGGGAACCCGCAGGAAGCGGGATACTCCCGCCCGGTCACGGGGCAGCTCGATCACGCGGAGATCGGCGGACACTCGGGGCGCCCGTGAGCGCGGGCTAGGCGATGACGCCGAACTCCCGGCCGACCCGCGCGCAGGCCTCGATCGCCCGCGAGAGATGCGCCTCGGTGTGCGTGGCCATGCAGCTCGTGCGGAGGAGGGCGCGCCCCTTGGCCGTGGCGGGGAAGACAACGGGATTGACGAAGACGCCCTCTTCCTCGAGGCGCCGCGTCATGGCAAAGGCCTGGAGATCTTCGCCCACGATGATTGGAATGACCGGGGTCCGGGAGTCGCCCGTGCAGAAGCCCTGGCCGGAAAGACCGTCCTTGAGAAAGCGGGTGTTGCGCCAGAGCTGTTCGCGGCGCTCCGGCTCGGCCTCGAGAATGTCGACGGCGGCCGAGGCCGCCGCCGCCGAGGCCGGGGTGAGGGCCGCCGAGAAGATCAGGCTGCGGGCGGCGTGCCGGATGTGATTGACAACCTCACGCTCGCCCGCGATGAAGCCGCCGATCGAGGCCAGCGACTTCGAGAACGTCCCCATGATGAGATGCACGTCATCCTCGAGATCGAAGTGCTCGGCGGTGCCCCGGCCCCGGCGGCCGAGGACACCCAGCCCGTGGGCATCGTCGACCATGACCCCCGCCTGGAACTCGCGCGCGATCTCCACGATCTCCGGGAGGGGCGTGATGTCTCCCTCCATCGAGAACACGCCGTCCACCACCACGAGGCGTCCGGCGCCCCCTGGCTCGGCGGCCATCAAGCGGCGCAGGTCCATCGGATCGTTGTGGGCGAATTTCCGGATCCTCGCGAAGGAGAGGCGGGCCCCGTCGATGATGCACGCGTGGTCCTGCTTGTCGAGATAGACGGTGTCGCCTCGGCCGAGGAGACAGGAGATGGTGCCGAGATTGACCTGGAAGCCGGTGGAGAAAGTCACCACCGCGGGCTTGCCGATGAAACGGGCGAGCTTGTCCTCGAGCATCTCGTGCAGACTCAGCGTGCCGTTGAGCAGCCGACTGCCCGCGCAGCCGGTCCCGAATCGGCGCACGGCCTCCACGGCGGCTTCCTTGACCTTCGGATGGTTGGTCAGCCCGAGGTAGTTGTTGGACCCGAGCATGATCAGCTTCCGGCCGTCCACGACAACTTCCGCGTCCTGGGCGGAATCGATGACCCGATAGTAGCAGTATACTTTGGCGGCCCGGGCCTGGGCGACGCGCTCGGTACTGGCCCGGCACTTGTCGAACACGGACGGACGGATGCTCGCCTCATTCGACGTCGTCTCGAGGTTGACCGGGGAAAACGAGCCCGGCGAGGTCATACGCTGGCGAACCTCTGCGGGGCCAGCCACTGCGCGTCGACGTACCAGCGGCACGCCCGGCGCAGGCCATCTCTCCATCGGATCGCCGCCGCGATGCGGAGGTCCCGCCGGAAGGGCTCGCCGTCGCAGAGCCAGTCGGCCTGGAGCATCTCGCGGGCCTTGTCGCGATTGAAGGCAGGCGTGGAGCGGATGAGCGCGCCGCGCATCGACTCGACGAGGCCGAGGAAGCGGACGGCGCCCCCGGGAACCCGAACCGTCCGCGCCGGCGGCGTACGGAGAGCCGCGATCTCACGCACGAGGTCGCCCATGCTCACGGTCTCCCCGGCGGCGAACCCCCGTCGGCCGTGGAGATCGGGGCGTTGCGCCGCCGCGAACAGGATCGGCGCCAGGTCCTCGGCGGCGAGAAGCTGCACCCGCTGCCGCCCTCCCGCGGGAATGGGCGCCACGCCACGCGCCACCACGGAGAACATCTGGAGCAGGCCGGGATCCCCTGCTCCGTAGACGATCGAGGGGCGCACGATACACCAAGGGCCAGGATGATGCCGCGCCACCGCCTGCTCGCCTTCGAGCTTCGAGCGGCCGTACCAGGAGACAGGCTCGGGCGCATCGGTCTCTTGCACCGGCACGCCGTCGCGTGACGGACCCGCCGCCGCCTGCGACGAGACGTGGACGAACATGGCCTCGGGACAGGCCACGGCGGCGGTCTTGGCGATGGCCGAGGTGCCCTCGACGTTGACCCGGCGGTATTCCTCGAGACTGCGTCCCCGGGTCGCGCCGGCGCAGTGGAGCACGGCGGCACAGCCTTTCATATATTCGCGATACACACTCGGCTCACGGAGATCGCCCGGCACCACGTCCACCGCGCTGGGCAAGAGCCCGGTGCGCGAAGGCTGGCGCACGAGTGCCCGCACGCGCCACCCGTGGCTCACGAACTCACGTGCGACATGACTGCCGATGAATCCAGTTCCGCCCGTGAGGAAGAGGGTTGTATCCACCTGCGTAATATTACCGAAACTTGGACAGTTGAGGATGGCTATTGTCGGGCGCGGGGCGGAGCGCTACAGTTGATCCGGGATGCCCACACCAGGCCAGAGCGTGCGGCTGTTCGACAACGGAGTGCTCGAGTGCTTCTCTCACGTTCACCCGCTGACCCCTCTCATGGTCTGGATGCCCGTGGTGACTTGGCTCATGTGGCGCTCGATCACCGTGGAGCGCCTGGGGACCGCGACGGTGGTCGCCCTGGGGGCGACCGGCCTGATCACCTGGAGCCTCGCCGAATACGCGCTGCATCGCTTCGTGTTCCATCTGGCGCCGGCTTCGCCCGCACGCCGGCGCCTGCAGTTCGTCGTGCACGGTGTCCATCACGAGGACCCGGACGATTCGACACGATGGCTGATGCCTCCGGCGCAGGCCCTGGCTGCAGCCACGATCCTCTTCGCGCTCTTCCGTGTCGTCCTCGGCCCTATCTGGGTCCAGCCGTTCTTTGCATTCTTTCTCATCGGATATCTGGCATACGATTATACGCACTTCGCCGTCCATCATGCGGGTCTCCGCACTCGGCTCGGCCGCTATCTGAGGCGGCGTCACATGCTGCACCACTTCGCGACGCCGGACGCGCGCTGGGGCGTGACCTCGCCGCTGTGGGACTGGGTCTTCCGGACCGCGGGCGAGCGGCCCGCCCGCCGGCACCTGACCCCATGACCGAATCATCGTGATCCGGCCCTCCTTCCCGTCGATGTTCGGCCCGAGCGCCGCGCTTCTGGCCGGGCTCCTGCTTTTCGCCGCGACGGCGGCCGCCGCTGAGTGGGAGAGGGTCTCGGACAAGGACGGTCTCCTCGTCGAGCGCCGCGCGGTGGCGGGCTCACCCTTCCCCGAGTTTCGCGCCACCGCTCGCAGTCCACTCCCGCCCGCGGCCATCTTCGGCACGCTGTGGAAACACGAAGAGTACTTTGCGTTTATCCCGCATCTGAAGCGGCTCGAGCTTCTATCGGACACGGGCGACGAGCGGGTGACCTACGAGCAGGTGGCGGTCCCTCTGGCCCGCGATCGCGACTACACCGTTCGTGTCCGCAAGCGCGTCGACCAGGCGGCCCAGCGATACGAAATTACCTTCACGAGCGCCAACGAGGCGGGACCTCCGCCGGATGGCCGGTACGTGCGGGTGTCCAACATTCGCGGCGGGTGGATCGTCGAGCCCGGCATTGACGGTCAGGGCTCGATCCTTCGCTACGATGTGCAGACCGAGCCGGGTGGCGCGATTCCGGCCTGGATTGCCAATCGCGCCCAGCGAGGGGTGGTCGCCGACCTCGTCCGCGCGGTGCTCGCGCGCGCGCTCCAGACGAACGGACACAAGTGAGCGGTGAACGCTCGCCGGATGGGCCTCGAGGGGCGTCGTGACCTGTGTGCTCAAGGCTTCGGCGTGAGCCGGCCCGAATAGTTCCGGTCTTTCGCCGAGGTCAGGTCGAACTGGAGGGTTCTCTTTCCCTCCTTCTCATAGAGGGTCCCGGTGCCGGTCCCTCCTTCTTCGTCCGTGAAGCGCAGGCGACCGTCCTGCCCGGCCACCCGGCCAGGAGCGTCCAAGGCTCCGATCATCCGCGCCCCCGCTGTGAACCGGTATGTGCCATCAGGGGCGATCATGAGCTCGACCAGATCGTCACGATCGCCTGAAGTTCTCACAAGCCCGTCCCACCGGCCGGCGACGCTCGAGAGATCAGTGATGGGCGTGACCGTGCCCATCGAGCCTCCGCCGGATGCGCAGGCTGCGACGGCGAGCATGACCACGACCACCGAGATCCTTCTCATCCACGCCAAGACGACCATGAGATCGCTCCTCTATGTCAGCGGTGGAAAGACGCTCCAGACAATGGCAAACCCGATTTCGCCGCGACCAAGGATCAAGCCAAAGAGACTTCCCGTCAAGGGGTTCAGGCCGCCCCGATGTCGAGGTGTCCCCTCGCTTGACGTGGTGGCATAGGCTACCCCCACACGAACACGCCCCGCGGTCAACGCCGCAGAAAGGGAAAGGATAGCCATGGATTAAGGAGTTCGCGGACGGGGCGACCGCAGTCGCAACGCGCTAAGGAATCGCGGTCATCTCAGGGTCCGGTTGATCCGGTCAGTTTCGCTCTCGTGCATGGACACCGCGTCCAGGATGAGGGTTGCCGCGACGGTCGTGCCCTTGTTGGACGTCAGGTAGATGCGCGCGGTGTCCCGGCTGGGCCGGTGATCCGCCGCGATGTGGTCGACGTCGGCCTCTGTCTTGGGGTCCGACGAAGGGAGGTTCGAGACGATGCCCGTCGTTCTTCTGAACGGCATGATCCCCCTCCTTCACGGTGGTGGCGTCCGTGAGTCGACTCCCGAGCGGACACAGGGTAGCATCGACGGGCTCGACCGAGTATTCAGACACGACGGAATTGGCATGGTCGCGGGGGTCCGCTTTGGATTATTGGCGTTACCGATCCTCCCCTTTGAATTCGTTCCAAACCCGTGCTTAGTGTCCGCCACGCGCTAGCTGTGAGAGAAGATGTCGCTCGTCCCGCCAGATCGACAGAGTCACAGCGAGATGAGCCCATGCCGGACCCCGAGCGTGACCGCCTCCGTTCGGCTCGCCGCCCCAAGCTTAGCGAGGATCGAGGCCACGTGAAACTTGACGGTGTAGCCCGAAATCCCGAGATGGGCGGCGATCGTCCGATTACTCATACCCTCTGCGATCATCTCGAGGATCCCCAGTTCCCGCGGGGTCAGAACCACCTGTGCAATCGTGCCCGATGGTCCCGCAGCCGTCGTAGGGGGGGCCCTCAGCGCGTCAGGGTGCAGCACGACGAGACCGGCAGCCGTAGCGGCAATCGCGGCTCCGAGTTCCCTTCTTGTCGCATCGTTGCGAAGGACAGCGCGAACGCCAGTTTGGCGGGCCTGAGCTGACCATGCCTCGTGCGGTTCCGAGGCGAGAAGGATCACGAATGGGGCACGGGAGAGGCCGCTGATCGTGTCGAGGGTCTGGGCGACGCGCTGGACTGGCATCGCCAGGACAACAATCGCGGGATCGTGATCGTCAACGAAGTCCGCGAGGTCCGTGGGCGTCCCCACCGCCACGCGCCATCTTGGATCGCCCCGGAGCATGGCCTCGATGGTCGCGGCCATGAGCTCACTGCTCGCGATCACGAGAACCGACATCGAAGGGATCTCGCCGGCGTTCCGAGACCCCTCACGAGCGTCGTGCGCCAAAGGCAATCGCCAGTCGTCGGTCACGTCGGCTCGACACCAGCCGCGCGCACGAATTGTGTCACCCGGCTGATCGGAATCGCCAGTGCCAAGGTTCCGACGATCATCGCATTCAGGCCCACCACATGCCCTGACGCATCGGCGAGAGGCCCCCCCGAGTTGCCCGGCGCCAGCCTGACGTCAGCCTGAATCCAGGGGCGCCCACCGGGCGTGATCGGACCCACGGCGTGGATGATGCCCGCTGTCAGCGCGCCTCGGACACCGAGCGGATGCCCGATGGCAACCACCAACGACCCGACCCGGGTGGTATCTGCATCGGCGACCGTGGCCGTTGGAATCCCCGTACCGGGGACGCGGAGCAGCGCGAGATCGACGTCCGCGTCACGCGCGACGAGGCGGCCTTCGAGGCAGCGACCATCGATCAGGCGCACCGCCACACGTGATTGGCGCGCGACGTGCGCATTTGTGACGACGCAGCCCCGTGGCCACAGCACCCCGGATCCGAACGACTCACCGGCGTCACTCACCTCGACCGTGACTCGGCGAAGATGCTTCACCAGG
>Ga0070712_100002428_pt1 | contig 11484 bp, 10 predicted proteins | sample LARL81metaG_FD_71396 | JGI IMG/M metagenome (GOLD analysis project Ga0070712, IMG submission 71396) | Corn, switchgrass and miscanthus rhizosphere microbial communities from Kellogg Biological Station, Michigan, USA - LAR L8-1 metaG | ecosystem: Host-associated > Plants > Roots > Rhizosphere ...
ACCGGCCTCACCTCCAATCCCACCATCTTCGACCACGCCATCAAGAACAGCACGGCCTACGACGCGGCCATTCGCAAGAAGGTCGGGGAAGGCAAGTCGGGGGAGGCCCTCTTCTTCGAGCTGGCCATCGAGGATCTGACGCGCGCCGCCGATCTCTTCCGCCCCATCTGGGATCTCACGAACGGGGTGGACGGCTGGGTCTCTCTCGAGGTGTCGCCGCTCCTCGCCTACGACACCGCGAGCACCCTCGCCGCCGCCAAGAGCCTGCATGGTCGCGCGGGGCGGCCCAACCTCCTCATCAAGATTCCCGGCACGCGCGAAGGACTGCCCGCCATCGAGGAGGCCATCTTCGCGGGCATACCCATCAACGTGACCTTGCTTTTCTCGCGCGAGCAGTACGTGGCGGCGGCCGAGGCCTACATGCGCGGCATCGACCGCCGCATCGCGGCCGGCCTCAATCCGCAGATCGGCTCGGTGGCCTCGCTCTTCGTGAGCCGGTGGGACGCCGCGGTGGCCGCCCGCGTTCCCGATGCGCTGAAGAATCGCCTCGGCATCGCCATCGTCAAGCGCACCTACAAGGCGGCCCGCGCGCTCTTCGGCTCGACGGCTTGGCAGCGTGCCTACAACTTTGGCGCCCGCCCGCAGCGGCCGCTGTGGGCGAGCACGGGGACGAAGGATCCCAAGGCCTCCGACGTGCTGTACGTGAAGGCGCTCGCCTCGCCCTACAGCGTCAACACGATGCCGGAAGGCACCCTGAAGGCGCTGGCCGATCACGGCCAGCTCAGCGAGCCGCTGCCCGCGGATGGCGGCGACTGCGAGGAGGTGCTGGCGCAGTTCGGGAAGGCGGGCATCGACATCGACGCCCTCGCCGCCCAGCTCCAGGAGGAGGGGGCGAAGTCCTTCGTGAACTCGTGGCACGAGCTCATGGAGAAGATCAACTCCAAGAGCGCGGCCCTCGGGAAAGGCTAGCTATCGTGAACGTGCTGGCCATCGACATCGGGGGCACCAACGTCAAGATCCTCGCCTCCGGTGAGAAGGAGCCACGGAAGTTTCCCTCGGGCCCGCACCTCACGCCCCGGGAGATGGTGGCCGGCGTGAAGAAGCTGGCCCGGGGGTGGAAGTTCGACGCGGTCTCCATGGGCTACCCCGGCATGGTGATCCACAATCACCCGGTGGCGGAGCCGCGAAACCTCGGCCGGGGATGGATCGGGTTCGACTATCGCGCGGCGTTCGGAAAGCCCGTGAAGATCGTCAACGATGCGGCGATGCAGGCGCTGGGCAGCTACAAGGGCGGGAAGATGCTCTTCCTGGGGCTGGGCACCGGGCTCGGCTCCACCGTGATCGCCGACGGCGTCGTGGAGCCCATGGAGCTGGCGCACCTGCCGTACCGGAAGGGTACCTATGAGGACTACGTGGGCCTGCGGGGGCTCGAGAAGCGCGGCAAGAAGAAATGGCGGAGTCACGTCAACAAGGTGGTGGCCCAGCTCACCGCCGCCCTCGAGCCGGACGATATCGTGCTGGGCGGGGGCAACGTGAAGAAGCTCAAGGCGCTGCCTTCTGGGTGCCGACGAGGCGACAACGCCAACGCCTTCCTGGGCGGATTCCGGCTCTGGGAAGACAAGAAGGGGAGGATGAAATGAGCGTCGAACCATTGACCTCACGACGGACCTGGAAAGATCTGCAGAGCCACCACGAGAAGATCCGCGATCTGCACCTGCGGGATCTCTTCGCCAGCGATCCTCAGCGCGGCGAGCGCTTCAGCGCGGAAGCGGTGGGGGTCTATCTCGACTACTCGAAGCATCGCATCACCGACGAGACGCTGCCTCTCCTCCTCCAGCTTGCCGAGGAGTCCGGCCTGCGCGCCCGCATCGACGCCATGTTCCGGGGCGAGAAGATCAACGTGACGGAGAACCGCGCCGTGCTCCACGTGGCCCTGCGCGCTCCCCGCACGGCCTCCATCAAGGTAGACGGGGTGGACGTGGTCCCCGAGGTGCACAAGGTCCTCGACAAGATGAGCGAGTTCTCCCAGCGCGTGCGGAGCGGCGCCTGGAAGGGGCACACGGGGAAGCGCATACGCAACGTGATCAACATCGGCATCGGAGGCTCCGACCTCGGGCCCGTCATGGCCTACGAGGCGCTACGCTTCTACAGCGAGCGGTCCATGACCTTTCGCTTCGTCTCCAACGTGGACGGCACCGACTTCGCGGAGGCCGTGCGCGATCTCGATCCCGCGGAGACGCTCTTCCTCATCTCCTCCAAGACCTTCACCACTCTCGAGACCATGACCAATGCCCAGACCGCCCGTGAATGGTGTCTCAAGGGACTGGGCGGGGACGTGAAGGCGGTGGCCAAGCACTTCGTGGCCGTCTCCACCAATGCCGCCAAGGTGTCGGAGTTCGGCATCGACACCGCGAACATGTTCGGCTTCTGGGACTGGGTGGGCGGACGGTATTCCATGGACTCGGCCATCGGCCTGTCCACCATGCTCGCGGTGGGACCGGACAACTTCCGGGCCATGCTCGACGGCTTCCACCAGATGGACGAGCATTTCCGCACCGCGCCCTTCGCGCGCAACCTGCCCGTGCTCATGGGTCTCCTCGCCGTCTGGTACAACGACTTCTTCGGGGCGCAGACGGTGGCCGTGCTACCGTACGAGCAGTACCTCAAGCGGTTTCCCGCCTACCTGCAGCAGCTGACCATGGAGTCGAACGGCAAGCACGTCGCCCTGGACGGCAAGCGGGTGGACTACGACACGGGGCCCATCTACTGGGGTGAGCCGGGCACCAACGGCCAGCACTCGTTCTACCAGCTCATTCACCAGGGCACGCGGCTCATCCCCTGTGATTTCCTTGGCTTCGTGCACACCCTCAATCCGCTGGGCCGACATCACGACATCCACATCGCGAATGTCTTCGCCCAGACCGAGGCCCTGGCCTTCGGCAAGACGCCGGAGGAAGTGAAGGCCGAAGGCACGCCGGACGCCCTGGTTCCCCACCGCGTGTTCGAGGGCAATCGCCCCTCCAACACCATTCTCCTCGACCGGCTCACTCCGGAGGCGCTGGGCAAGCTGGTGGCGCTCTACGAGCACTCCGTGTTCACCCAGGGGACGATCTGGAGCATCGATTCCTTCGACCAGTGGGGTGTCGAGCTCGGTAAGGTGCTCGCCCAGCGAATCGTCGGCGAGATCGAAGCGAAGACAGAGCCCAAGCTCGCCCACGACAGCTCGACCAGCAACCTCATTCGCCGTTATCGCAAGGCCAAAGGTGCGGTATGAAGGGCGTGGGGTTCGATCAGCCGCTGTACATCCTGCCGTTCGACCACCGCGGCTCCTTCCAGACGAAGATGTTCGGCTGGACGGGCGCTCTCACCGCGGAGCAGACGGCGCAGATCGCCGCGGCCAAGCAGGTGATCTACGACGGCTTCCAAGCCGCCCTCGCGGGCGGAGTGCCCCGGGCGAAGGCGGGCATCCTGGTGGACGAGCAGTTCGGAGCCGCCGTCCTTCGTGACGCGGTGAAGAACGGGTACTTCACCGCGAGCTCGGCGGAGAAGAGCGGGCAGGAGGAATTCGGGTTCGAATACGGTGACGACTTCGCCGCGCACATCGAGGCCTTCCACCCGACCTTCTGCAAGGTGCTCGTGCGCTACAACCCGGAGGGCGACGCCGCCCTGAACAGGCGCCAGGCGGACCGCCTGAAGCGACTGTCCGGCTACCTGCACGACAAGAGCGCGAGCCGGCTCATGTTCGAGCTGCTCGTGCCGCCGGAGAAGGCGGAGCTCGAGGAGGTGGCGGGAGACAGGAAGGCGTACGACCATGAGCTCCGCCCCGTGCTGATGGTGCGGGCGATCCACGAGCTTCAGGATGCGGGGGTGGAGCCCGACGTGTGGAAGATCGAAGGGCTCGACGCCCGCGCGGACTGCGGCAAGGTGGTGGAGGCGGCGCGGCGGGGCGGCCGAGACAAGGTGAGCTGCATCGTGCTCGGTCGAGGTGAAGACGACCAGAAGGTCCACGAGTGGCTGACCACGGCGGCCGCAGTGCCGGGTTTTATCGGATTTGCGGTAGGCCGGACGGTGTTCTGGGATCCTCTCGTGGGATGGCGGGCGGGAAAGAGCACGCGAGAGGCGGCCGTGGCCGAGGTTGCCCGGCGCTACCGGGAGTTCGTGGACGTATTCGAGAGGAGTCGCGCCGCGTGAAGCGGTGTCGGGATCGCCGCCAGTCAAACCCTCTGTACTGAAAAGGGAGTCACCTATGCAGCTCGGAATGATCGGACTCGGCCGGATGGGCGCGAACATGGTGCGACGGCTCATCAAGGGTGGCCATCAGTGCGTGGTCTTCGACATGTCGCAGAAGACGGTGCAGGAGCTGGTGCAGGAGAAGGCGGTGGGGTCCTCCTCGCTGGCCGATTTCGTGAAGAAGCTCGACAAGCCGCGCGCGGTGTGGCTCATGGTGCCGGCGGCGGTGGTGGACAAGACCATCGCCGATCTCCTCCCCTCGCTGGAGAAGGGTGACATCCTCATCGACGGCGGCAACTCGTACTACATCGACGACATCCGCCGCGCCAAGGAGCTCGGGCCCAAGGGCATCCATTACGTGGACGTGGGGACGAGCGGCGGGGTGTGGGGGCTCGAGCGCGGCTACTGCATGATGATCGGCGGCGAGCTCGACATCGTGAAGCATCTCGACCCGATCTTCGCCCGCCTCGCTCCCGGCCCCGGCAATATCGACCGGACGCCGGGACGGGAGAAGGCCGCCGGTACGTCGGAGCAGGGTTATCTCCATTGCGGACCGAACGGCGCCGGCCACTTCGTCAAGATGGTCCACAACGGTATCGAGTACGGCATCATGGCCGCCTACGCGGAAGGGCTCGGCATTCTCCGCTCCGCCAATGTGGGCAAGCAGACCCACGCCATCGACGCGGAGACCACGCCCCTGCGCGATCCCGACCACTACCAGTACGATCTCAATCTGCCTGACGTGGCCGAGGTGTGGCGGCGGGGCAGCGTCATCGCGTCGTGGCTCCTCGACCTCACGGCATCCGCCCTCATCAAGGACCCGGCGCTCAAGGGCTTCGAGGGCCGCGTGTCGGACTCGGGCGAGGGGCGGTGGACCATCAAGGCCGCCATCGACGAGGCGGTGCCTGCCCACGTGCTCTCTTCCGCGCTCTACGAGCGCTTCAGCTCGCGCGGGGAGGCGGACTTCGCCGACAAGCTGCTCTCGGCCATGCGCTACGAGTTCGGCGGACACATCGAGAAGCCGGCCGGCACATGAGCCCCGCGCACTCCGACGCACTCGTCTTCTTCGGGGCTACCGGCGATCTCGCCTACAAGAAGATTTTTCCCTCGCTCCAGGCCATGCTCAAGCGCGGCCATCTGGACGTGCCCGTGATCGGGGTGGCCAAGGCGGGCTGGGGCCTCGATCAGCTCAAGGCGCGGGCCAAGGACAGCCTGGAGAAGCACGGGGGGCTCGACGCGGCGGCCTTCGCCAAGCTCTCCGGTCTCTTGCGCTATGTGGACGGCGACTACAAGGACCCCGCGACGTTCCAGGCCATCAAGAAGGAACTGGGCTCTGCCCAGCGGCCGGCGCACTATCTGGCCATTCCTCCCATACTGTTCGGGCTGGCCGTGGAGCAGCTCGGGAAGGCGGGGTGCGCGACGGGAGCCCGCGTCATCATCGAGAAGCCGTTCGGGACAGACCTCGAGTCGGCGCTCGAGCTCAATCGGATCCTGCTCAGCACCTTCGACGAGTCGCGTATCTTTCGCATCGACCACTACCTGGGCAAGCGTCCCGTGCACAACATGCTGTTCTTCCGTTTCGCCAACGCGGTCTTCGAGCCATTCTGGAACCGGTACCACGTAGAGAGCGTGCAGATCACCATGGCGGAAGATTTCGGGATCCAGGGCCGGGGCGCCTTCTACGACGAAACGGGCACCATCCGCGACGTGGTCCAGAACCATCTCTTCCAGGTCCTGACCTATCTCGCCATGGAGCCGCCCGTGCGCACGGACAGCGAATCGATCAGGGACGAGAAGGTCAAGGTCCTGAAGGCTATGCCCGCCATCACCGTGAAGAATCTCGTGCGCGGGCAGTTTCGCGGGTACCGGAAGGAGCCCGGAGTGGCCGCGGACTCGAAGATGGAGACCTTCGCCGCCCTCCGGCTCGATATCGACTCCTGGCGATGGAAGGGCGTGCCCTTCTACATTCGCGCGGGCAAGTGTCTGCCCGTGACCTGCACGGAGGTCGTGGTGCGGCTTCGCCAGCCCCCCACCATGTACGAAAGCTACGATCTGAAGTCGAACTATGTCCGGCTGCGGATCAGTCCGGACATCACCATCGCCATCGGGGCCAACGCCGTCGCGCCCGGGTCGGAGACGGAGAGCGTGTCCGCGGAGATGCTCGCGAGCCGGCATCCGGGCTCGCACGAGATGGACGCCTACGAGCGCGTGCTGGGCGACGCCATGGCGGGAGATCCCACCCTCTTCGCCCGCGAGGACAATGTCGAGGAGGCGTGGCGTATCGTCGATCCCGTGATAAAGGCGGGCACGCCCGTGTACGAGTACGAGCCGGGGACCTGGGGGCCGAAGGAGGTGGAGCAGGATGTGACGCCTCCCGGCGGCTGGCAGAACCCCGTGGTGACGGCAGGATCATGAGCGCGTGTGGTGCGGCCTTACTCCCCCTCATCCTGCCCTCTCCCCTGAGGGGGGCGAGGGAATCGATCCCCTCTCCCCTCAGGGGAGAGGGCAGGGTGAAGGGTGGTCCGGGTGACCCCGCATGAACACTGAAATCCTCGCCGACGGCGACGCGGTAGCGGCCAGAGCGGCTGCCTTCATCGCCGCCGAGGCGCGGGCGGCCGTGGCCGCGCGCGGACGCTTCGTGGTGGCGGTGAGCGGCGGCCATACACCGTGGCAGATGCTGCGCCTCCTCGCGAAGGAAGACGTCCCGTGGAAGAGCGTGCACGTGGCGCAGATAGATGAGCGGATCGCCCCCGCGGAAGATCCCGATCGGAACCTCGCCCATCTGCGGGCGAGCCTGCTCGAGCACGCCCCGCTGCCCCCCGACCAGATCCACGCCATGGAGGTCGAGGCACCGGACGTGGAGGCGGCCGCCGCGCGCTACGCTCGCGTGCTCGAGCGCATCGCGGGGTCGCCACCCGTCCTCGATCTCGCGCATCTGGGGCTGGGGCCGGACGGCCACACCGCGTCCCTCGTGCCGGGGGATCCCGTGCTCGACGTGATGGACAGGGACGTCGCGCTGACCACCACGGCATATCAGGGACGGCGCCGCATGACCCTGACCTACCCGACCATTAACCGCTCTCGCCGCATCCTGTGGGTGGTGACGGGGAGCGAAAAAGTCACCATGCTTCCCCGCCTACTCGCGGGCGATCGTTCGATTCCCGCCGGCCGAATTGGTCAGGAGCAGGCGCTCCTCCTCGCCGATCGCGCGGCCGCCGCCGGCACGAAAACGTGACACGGAACGGGAGACCGCGATGACCAAAGACAACGAGCCCGAGCTGGTTCCCGAGCTCAAGCAGGGGCACTACAGTGACGGTCATCCCCTCGACGAGGTGCACTATCTCGAGTGCAAGATCATTCTCAAGCCGGATCGTTTCACCTCCAAGCAGGGGTTTTTCGACTTCGCGAGGATCGTGAAGCACGCGGCGGAGAAGGCCGAGATCGACCTCTCCACCAGCCATCTCGACGGCGAGCGGCCCCAGATCCGGGAGGTGGTGTTCCTGGACACCGCCGACTTCCGCCTCTACAACCACGCCTTCATCCTGCGCCGGCGCGTCCTCTACGAAGACGGATTTCCCGTGGGCGACCCGGAGATCGTCTTCAAGTTCCGACATCCCGACATGCAGAAGGCCGCCGACCTCGACGTGCGTCCGCACATCCCCGGGGTCTACAAGATCAAGTTCAAGGCAGAAGCCCTGCCCCTCAAGGACAAGGTGGGCGGCATACGTATTCTCTACTCGCACAATGCGGAGTTCGGCCTGAGCCAGGTCAAGTTCGCCGATCGCACGGACATGAAGACCCTCGTGCGCTTTTTCCCCTGCCTCGCCCCGCTCAAGAGGTCGCACGACGATCAGGTCGAGCTCGTGAATCAGACCATCGTGGAGGAGGTACTCTTCGACCTCGGGAAGGTCGACTTCGGCAAGGGCGTGGTGGCCAAGAACGACCTCGGCTTGTGGCGGGTCCGGGGGGACCACGCGTCGCTGGTGGGGGAGTATGCGTTCCAGGCGAAGTTCGACCGCAAGGACGACCTGCACCCGAAGGTGCAGCATCGCGTCGAGGAGTTTTTCTTGGCCGTCCAGAATCTCGCGCGCGACTGGGTATCCGTGGGCGCCACCAAGACGGGCATCGTCTATCGGCTCAAGGGCAATCCCCCCCAGGCGCATGAGTGACCGCGCTATGGCCGATGATCCGGCCCCGCCGGTTCAGGTGACGCTGGGGGAGATCTTCCGCGCCTTCCTGCTCATCGGAGCCACGAGCTTCGGGGGCGGCGTGATGGCCTATCTGCGCAGCAGCCTCGTCGACAAGCACGGCTGGGTCGACGACCCGACCTTTGTCCAGATGCTTGCCATGAGCCAGAGCCTTCCCGGGCTGAACTCCACGAACATGGCCGTGCTCGCGGGCGATCGCCTGCGCGGCACGCCGGGGGCCGCCGCCGCCATCGCGGGAGTGTGCCTGCCCGGCGGTCTCATCATGTTCGTGATCGGCATGCTTCACAGCGCGCACGGTGACCGCCCCCTCGTGACGGCCATGCTCCACGGCGTGGCCGCGGCCGCCGTCGGTCTGGTGGCCGCCGTGTCCGTGCAGATCGGACGCAAGGTGCTCACGCGGATGGACGATCTCGTCTTCGTCGCCCTCGCCGTGGTCGGAGTGAACGTGTTTCACCTCTCCGTGCTCGTCGTGCTCGCTGGGCTGGGGGCGCTGGCCATCTGGTGGCACCGGCCCCGCGCCGAGGCGCCGGTACTTCCCGTACGATGAGCCAGCTCCCCGCCCTCTTCGGCGTCTTCGCCTATCTGTCGCTCCTCACGGTGGGTGGCGGACTGGCCGCCTTTCCGGAGCTGAAGACGCTTGCCGTGGAGAGGTTTCACTGGCTCACCCTCCAGCAGCTCATTCACCTCTACAGCCTTGGCCAAGTTGCCCCCGGGCCCAACATGATGATGGTGGCGGCGGTGGGCGAGCGGGTGGCGGGAGTGGCGGGCGCCCTCGTCGTCGTCCTCGCGTTCTTCGGCCCCACGGGATGGCTCACGCTGTGGACGGGCCGGCTCTGGCTCAGGCTAGAAGGCTGGCGCTGGCGAGCCTCCATACAGCGCGGCCTCGCGCCCGTGTCCATCGGGCTGCTCGTGGCGGGAGCCATCAGCCTGGCCAAGGGCGCCCTCACGGGTTGGATCGGGGTGATCATCGCCGTGGTGGTGTTCGCCCTCCTCCTCGGCACGAGGCTCAACCCGGCCCTCCTCGTCCTCTGTGGCGCGGTGACGGGTCTGTTCGTTTTCGGCAGCCGCTGACAAGGGAGACACGAGCATGCGCGTGGGCATCGCGACCGATCACGGCGGATTTCACCTGAAGGAAGACATGGCGGGACGGCTGCGCGCCGCCGGACACGAAGTGACCGACTTCGGCGCCCATGTCTTCACCCCCACCGACGACTATCCGGACTTCGTGGAGCCGCTCGGTCGCGCGCTGGTGGCGGGCACGGTGGAGCGCGGGCTGGCAATGTGCGGGAGCGGGGTGGGCATCGCGGTGTGCGCCAACAAGATTCCCGGAGTGCGCGCCTGCCTGATCCAGGACCACTTCGCGGCCCGCCAGGGCGTGGAGGACGATCACATGAACATTCTCTGCCTGGGCGGACGGACCATCGGGGCGGAGCTGGCCTGGGACTTGATCCAGGCCTTCCTCGCCGCCGAGTACAGCCAGGCTGCGCGGCACCTCCGCCGTCTCGGCAAGGTGGCCGCGCTCGAGGGGGGACGTCATGCCGGCTAACCCGAAAGGCGGAGCCATGAGCGACGGAGACCTCGACCTGCTGGCCATCAACACGATACGCACGCTGTCCATCGACGCGGTGCAGGCGGCCAAGTCGGGGCATCCGGGGACACCCATGGCCCTCGCGCCCCTCGTCTACACGCTGTGGAACCGGGTGATGCGCTTCGATCCCCAGGATCCCATCTGGCCGAATCGTGACCGCTTCGTGCTCTCCAACGGCCACGCCTCGATGCTCCTGTGGTCCGTCCTGCACCTCACGCGCACCCAGGCGGTGGACGCAGACTACGAGCGGCTGGGCCAGCCCTCGGTGACGCTCGACGACATTCGCCGCTTTCGCCAGATCGGGAGCAAGGCGCCGGGCCATCCCGAGTATCACCTCGTGTCCGGGGTGGAGACGACCTCGGGCCCCCTCGGCCAGGGTGTGGCCACCAGCGTGGGCATGGCCATCGCCGAGAAATGGCTGGCCAATCGCTACAACCGGCCCGGCTTCGACATCTTCGACTACAACATCTACGCGGTGTGCGGCGACGGCTGCATGATGGAAGGCGTGTCGTCCGAGGCGGCCTCCATCGCCGGCCATCTCGAGCTCGACAACCTGTGCTGGATCTACGACAACAACCACATCACCATCGAGGGACACACCGACATCACCTTCACGGAGGACATCGCGGCCCGCTTCATGGGCTACGGATGGAACGTCCTCCGGGTGGGCGACGCCAACGACCTCGAGCGTATCGAGCATGCCATCGGCGCTTTCCGCGAGACGAAGCGCCGCCCCACCTTCATCATCCTCGACAGCCACATCGGCTACGGCTCTCCCCACAAGCAGGATACCGCGGAGGCCCACGGCGAGCCACTCGGCGAGGAAGAGGTGAAGCTGACCAAGCGCGCCTACGGCTGGCCCGAGGACGCGCAGTTCCTCGTCCCCGATGGCGTCTACGGGCGCTTTGCGGCAGGAATCGGCGCGCGGGGCGCGGAGGCGCGGCGGAAATGGATCGAGCTCTTTGGCGCGTACAAGGCGAAGTTTCCCGAGCTCGCTACGGAAGTGGAGCAGATGCAGCGGCGCGAGCTGCCCGCGGGCTGGGACAAGAATCTCCCCGTGTTCAAGCCAGACCCGAAAGGTATGGCGGGACGGGACGCCTCCGGCCAGGTGCTGAACGTGCTCGCCCAGAACATTCCGTGGCTCCTCGGCGGCTCGGCCGATCTCGGCTCGTCGAACAAGACCACCCTCAAGTACGACGGCGCGGGAAACTTCGAGCCCGGCACTCCGGGGGGCAAGAACTTCCACTTCGGCATTCGCGAACACTCGATGGCGGCCATCGTGAACGGTATGTCGCTCTCCAAGCTGCGGCCGTTCGGCGCGACCTTCTTCATCTTCAGCGACTATGCGCGGCCCGCCATCCGGCTCTCCGCGCTGATGGAGCTGCCCACCCTCATGGTCTTCACCCATGACGCCATGGGCGACGGCGAGGACGGCCCGACTCACCAGCCCATCGAGCA
>Ga0070712_100002434_pt1 | contig 11472 bp, 9 predicted proteins | sample LARL81metaG_FD_71396 | JGI IMG/M metagenome (GOLD analysis project Ga0070712, IMG submission 71396) | Corn, switchgrass and miscanthus rhizosphere microbial communities from Kellogg Biological Station, Michigan, USA - LAR L8-1 metaG | ecosystem: Host-associated > Plants > Roots > Rhizosphere ...
GAGGCGGTGTCGCGAGGTGCAACCTTCGTCCATGGTGAGGCAGTGAAACCCCTGACGACTAACGGATCTGTTAAGGGTGCTCAAATCCGGATGGCCGATAGCGATAAACTTCAGGAAATTGAATCAGAAGTGCTCCTCGATTGCTCCGGCCAGGCAACCTGGCTAGCGAATGTTGGTGGCATTACGGGTCCCAAATATCTCGGCGCATACGACAAGCAGATCGCGATCTTCTCGCAGGTGATTAATACGGTCCGGGACAACGGCGGGACCCGAGAAACACATAGAGATAACACCTTGATCTTCTACCAGAAGAAGTATCACTGGGGATGGTTCATCCCACTTGATGACCAGGTGGTTAGTGTCGGCATCGTTTGCCCGTCGGCCTATTTCCTCAACAAGAAAGAGAGCAAACGCGATTTCTACATCCGCGAGGTTCGCGAACTTCATCCGGAATTGAGCCGCCGGATTCCAGACATCAAATTGGTCGAGGATGTACATGTCATCCCCAACTACTCCTATCAGGTTAACGGCTTTTGTGGCAATGGATTCATCTGTATTGGAGATGCGCATCGGTTCATCGATCCGATTTTCTCGTTCGGATTGACGGTCACCATGCGAGAGGGCCAGTTTGTAGCCCCCGTTGTCCGTGCGTACCTGGAAGGCGCGAAACGCGATAAGCCCAATCCATTCGCCGATCACCAACTATCTTGCGAGATGGGCATCGACGTCCTGGAAGATGTCCTAGACTCTTTCTGGGAGCACCCCTTATCCTTCGCGCACTGCGTCTACTCCCGCTACACCGAGTACATGACGGACATGTTTGCGGGGCGCATCTATCGCCACGAACGACAACCTACTCCAGCGCTGCACTCGTTCCGAAAATTGTTAAAGCGTGAAGGCGAAAGAGAGCGATCCTACGAGTCCGCCGATCTTTATTCGATCCCAATCGGATCCCGCTATCACCCCGAACGGGCGGCGATTTGGGAGGTTAGTTCGCCCGTCGAGACCACTGAAAAATGGATGGGTCCGCGCTAAACGGCATCGTCCGCAGCCAATTGAAAGAAGCACCTATGAACGAACAGGAAATTAAAGCCACTATAAAGACATTTATTCTCAACGAGTTTCTGCCTGGAGAAGACCCCGCGGCATTGACAGACGCCACACCTTTGATGACGACTGGAATCCTTGATTCCATCGCCGTGCTTAAGGTCGTTTCGTTCCTGGAAAACCAGTTTGGGATCACGATCGAGCCCCACGAGGCCGTCGTAGAGAACCTCAATACCTTGTCCGACATGGGTACGCTCGTTATGTCGAAGAAGATATCACCGGCGATCTGACAGCACATCGGGACGGCATCGCGTTAACCTAACAGAATGACTACAACATCATTGCATCAGCTACTTGATCGGTCAGCTTCGCGCTTTCCAGACAAAGTGGCTGTTGAGGAGTCCGAGAATGGCAAGATCCGCTACGCTGAACTGGCACATGTCTCGGATAGGTTGCGAGACCGTTTGCGAGAAATCGGTGTCGGACTTGGCGATCGTGTGGGCATTTGTATGCGAAAATCCGGCGACGCTGTGGCTTCAATATTTGGGATCCTGAAGACCGGAGCCGCGTACGTTCCTACGGACCCGACCGCCCCCGCTTCGCGCAATGCGTATATTTTTCATAATTGCGCTGTTAAGGTGGTCGTCGTCGAATCACGCTTGGCGGATCGGTTGAGTGAGGAATTTAAACAGCTCGGCTTTTCGCCCGCGATGATCGTTATAGATGGAGTTGGCGCGGGAATCCCGTTAGCCAAAGCTCTTGACCGGCTGGACGCCGATAATTCCGTGCCCTCCATTGCCAGTGCTGTTCCCGAACCTTCGCAGCTTGCTTACATTCTCTATACCTCTGGATCAACTGGCCGGCCGAAAGGTGTTATGCTGTCACACGGTAACGCCCGTTGCTTCATTGACTGGTGCTCCGACGTGTTTGCACCGACTGAACACGATCGATTTTCATCGCATGCGCCATTTCATTTTGATCTATCGATCCTTGACATTTATGTGTCGCTGAAGCACGGCGCTACACTTGTGCTCGTTGAGGAGCAACTTGGTAAGGATCCTGCGCGGCTGGCGCCGTGGATTGCCAGGAAGCAGATTACGGTTTGGTACTCGGCGCCATCGATCTTGAGCCTCATGGCCCAGTTTGGAAAACTAGAACAGCATGATTATTCCTCGCTTAGGCTTGCGTTGTTCGCTGGCGAGGTCTTTCCGATCAAATACCTGAAACTTTTGAAGTGTTTGTGGCCGCAACCTGGTTACTTCAACTTGTACGGACCAACGGAGACGAACGTCTGCACGTTTTACGAGGTGCCGCACCTGATTCCCGAGTCTCAGACTGAACCGGTTCCCATAGGCAAAGCATGTCCATACTGTGAGCCGCTCGTGATAGATGAGTCCGGCTCTGAGGTCTCCCGCGGAGCCGAGGGAGAGTTATGCATTGCTGGACCTAGTGTATTGCAGGGGTATTGGAATCTGCCGGAAAATACTGCCAAGGCGTTCCTGCCCGGGCGTGACAAACGGTGGTATCGCACGGGCGATATCGTTGTCGAGCTCCCGGACGGCAACTACAAATTCCTCGGGCGCCGCGACCGAATGGTCAAGAAGCGCGGCTACCGAATTGAACTCGGTGAGATCGAGGTAGCGTTGTATCGGCATCCGGCAATCAAAGAGACGGCGGTGTTAGCATTTCCAGATGATGACGGCGTACCGATCAAGGCCTTCACAAGTACGCGCGACGGTTCGAAGTTGTCGATTATCGAGTTAAAGAAATTCTGTTCCGAGAATCTGCCGTTATATATGGTTCCCGACGTCTTCTGCTCTCTTGAATCGTTACCGAAGACTTCGACTGACAAGATCGACTATCAGAAGCTCAAGACAATGACCTGAGGCGAGTCGCCAGTCATCGAGACAGCTTAAAGAAAGATTGGAAAATGACTTCCGGCCTATTCGTTCGGGTCAGTGATCCTCACGATATTAAATCACGTCATGGATTTTGAACTGACACCTGAGCAACAAAACTTGCAAAAGACGGCGATCGAGTTCGCTTGTCGAAAGCTCAACAGCAATATGGCACGGGGGTTGCGGATTTAAATGGCGTCTTCAGATCGCCCGTCGCAAAAGTTTTGCGGAATCCTCATCCGCAAGGAACGCTGGGGACTTTCCTGGCGCGGCCGGCTGATTGTGGTCTTGCTGGGATTTTCAACTGCCGTTTTACTCATATTGAATGCCGAGCCGTTTCTGGCTGAGACTCGCCGCGTGAATTCCGACACGCTCGTGGTGGAAGGCTGGATACATGAATACGCTATTCGCGAGGCAGTGGACGAATTCAATACAGGTTCTTATGAGCGTGTATTGAGCACAGGCGGCCCAGTGGTCGGAAATGGCGGCTATGTTAATGATTACCAAACTTCGGCGAGCGTTGGGGCCGACGAGTTAAAGAAGCGTGGAGTTCCGAGTGAAATGGTGCAAATGGTTCCATCACGTGTAATGAATCGCGATAGAACTTATGCTTCCGCTGTGGCCTTGCGCGAATGGTTCCGTGAGCATGACATGACTGTGAACAGCCTCAACGTCTTAACCGAGGATACGCATGCCAGGCGAACGCATCTTCTGTTTGAAAAGGCGCTGGGGAAGAACTTTACAGTCGGAATCATTGCGGTGCCCAATCCGGATTATGATGCGCGGCGCTGGTGGAAGTATAGCGAAGGCGTCAAAGACGTCGTCAGCGAAGGAATTGCTTATCTGTATGCGAGGCTATTGTTCTTTCCTTCGGAACCGGCAAACCAGGAAAAAGCAACTCGAATTTCGCAGGCGTACCATTAATATGAAAATCGCGGTCGTTGGTCTTGGTTACGTGGGCTTGCCTCTCTCCCTCCAGTTCGCGCGCTCATGTGTGAACGTGGTGGGAATCGATGTTGATCCAGAGAAGGTCAAACTGCTGAACAATGGAGAAAGCTACATCAAACATGTTCAACAATCAGCGATCGCAGACTTGATCGGTTCGGGTAAATTCTCGGCCTCGACCGACTTTACTCGCATCAAAGAGGTCGCGGCAGTCATCATTTGTGTACCAACACCACTAAACAAGAATCGTGAACCTGATCTCTCGTTTATTCTGGAAACCGGGCGGGCAATCGCACCGCATCTTGTAAAAGGCGCTGTGGTAGTTCTGGAATCGACTACGTACCCCGGGACCACCGAGGAGGACTTGTGCGCAGTGCTTGAGGAAGGATCGGGCTTGAAAGCCGGGATCGATTTCCACCTGGCTTTTTCGCCGGAACGCGAAGATCCAGCTAATGAACAGAGCAAAGTGAAACAGATTCCCAAAGTGGTGGGAGGTTACACGCCGGCTTGTTTGGAGAAGGCGATGGCGCTTTACGCCCGGGCGATCGATACACTTGTGCCGGTTTCATCTTGTCGCGCAGCCGAAGCAACAAAACTGCTCGAGAACATCTTTCGCAGCGTGAATATCGCGCTGGTGAACGAACTAAAGCTGGTTTACGCCGCGATGGGCATCGACATTTGGGAAGTAATCGAAGCGGCGAAGAGCAAGCCGTTTGGGTTTATGCCGTTTTATCCTGGCCCAGGACTCGGCGGACATTGCATTCCCATTGATCCCTTTTATCTCACGTGGAAAGCACGCGAGTACGGTCAGCACACGCGCTTCATCGAGTTGGCCGGTGAGATCAACACGCGAATGCCGGAGCACGTCATACATCGAGTAGCCGATGCGCTCAACTCGCAACAGAAATCCATTAACGGTTCAAGAATTCTCATCCTCGGCCTTGCCTACAAACCAAATGTCGATGATGAACGCCAATCACCAAGTTACGTCCTGATGGATTTATTGCAGGAGCGCGGCGCAGAAGTGGCCTACCATGATCCGTATGTTCCCGTAATCAAGTCTACGCGTGAGCACCCGCATTTCGCGGGAAAAGAGTCTGTTGCATGGACGAGGAGCAATATTCAAAATTTTGATCTCGTCCTGATCGCAACTAACCACTCGTCGGTGAACTATGACGAACTCGCCGAGTGGGCGCGGTGCATCGTGGACACCCGAAACGCGATGTCTGGCATGCCGGTTGCGGCCGGAAAAGTTTGGAAAGCGTAATTAAAGAGACGCGCGCCTTTGCCAAAGCTTGCGGCGTGCCAAAGTCCCCCGCATTTACGCTTTGTTCGCCCCAAAAAATACTTAACAGAAAAGAATGCTTGCCATGAAAGTTTGTCCTGATATCAACGAAGGTGGCGGCGCATCGCGAGGATCGATATGCCGCAGTTATGAAGGTGTCGAGAAAAATCCTTCTGCCTATCCTTATTTTGACCGGCGTTTGCGCTCCGCGCTGCGGGGCCACCGTTTACTCTTCGAATGGCTCGCTGGCAAATGTGCAGGCCCTGGTTAACGTCGCGCGAGATGGCGATACGATTACGCTTCCGGCCGGAACGTTTAGCTGGACTTCGGTTCTTACGGTTACAAAGGGTATTAAACTGCAGGGCGCTACGACCATAACAGGCCTCCCGAATAATCCCGTAGTCACAGATACGACAATTATTCAGGACTATACGCCGAGAAGCGGCCCTGACGCGGGCATTGTATCGGCGCAAGTGAACGCAAGCCAATCCTTTCGACTAACCGGGATGACTTTCAGATATGGGGGAAGCACTGTTTACGGAGGCAACGGAGCCATTCAAGTGGCCAGCACCGGCCCTCAGCCGAATAGCTCGGTGAGAATCGATCACTGCCACTTCGACCATCTCTACTGGGGCTATTCCATGGCGATTTACGGCTGGATTTACGGAGTCGATGATCACAACGTTTTCGACTGTAACGCCGCGGGCTTGTCACACCTTATTTGGCATAATGCATGGGCCGGCCAAACGAATGGCAACGGCTCATGGGCCGATTTCCCGTACTACGGCACAGAAAAGTTTTGGTTCGTCGAAGATAACACGATTCGCGGCAATGGCCCTGTGACAAGCGGGGCCATCGACTGCATGAACGGCGGACGATTCGTCGCTCGACACAACGCATTCTTTAACGCGTCTCCAGGCGGCCACGGCACGGAAGGAGGCCCACAACGTGGGGCACGTGGACGTGAGGTTTACGATAACGCTTTCAACTGGACAGTTGGTTGGGGCGGCCACGGGCAAAGATCTGGCGGTGGAATCTGGCACGATAATGCGTGGACCGGAATCGCCAGCAACAATCAAAATCACACCGCGCTCACGCTTTATCGCGAGATCGGCGCGATCGGAAACAATCTCAGTTATTGGGGACTTGCGAATGGGAATAACCCCTGGGACGTGAACGATCCGCATGGACTTTACGAGAGCGGGACAGACACGAGTTCAGCCCACTCGCAAGGTACCGTCCACGATTCGAGCAAGCATTGGGCGACGAATCAGTGGGCCGGCTACAGCGTTACGAACAAGAATCCCGCATCCGCTTGCTACCTCCATAGCTCCTATATCATTTCGAACACTTCAAATACGATCACGTATTACTATTATGGCTCCGGTGATCGTGGCGCGCCGCTGGTCTTTAACACAGGTGATACCTATGCGATTTACCGTGTCCTAACCGCGTTAGACCAGAACGGCAGAGGCAAGGGGGACTTGATCAGCGCTACCTCTCCGCCAGCCTGGCCTAACGAAGCGCTGGAACCGTGCTTCTCATGGAACAATGTCCACTCCCCGACCGGTCACGCCTATGGATTTGGCAGCGGGTCCCCAACTGAAATTGCCAACCGCGATTATTACAACCTCGGAGCCGGGTTTGTTGCGGATACCATTCCATCGCAGGTTTCTTCCACTTACACCGCCGCGCTAAACGGCGTCGATTATGTCAGCGAGTTTGTTTACCCACATCCTCTTGTAGTCGGCGTACCCAGGGCTGTCATAGGAGACTTTAACGGCGACGGCAGCCCGGACTTCGTGCTTCAGCAAGCCATCACTCATGAAACAGCTATATGGTATCTCAACGACAACGTTTTCGTTGGCTCTGCGTACGGCCCAACCCTTCCGAACACTTGGACTCTGACGGGCGCCGCAGATTTTGACCAAGACGGGCATTCAGATTACGCGTTAATTGATCCTGCCGCGAATTACACAGCGATCGCGTATATGTCTGGGCCAACGCTTATCGGGGCCGCCTGGGCACCAATTCTTCCGGGTGGCTGGGAATTAGTGGGCGAAGCCGACTTTAACGGCGACACCAAACCGGATTATGTGCTTTACAACGCCGCAACCAGTCAAACAGCGATTTGGTATCTGAACAATAACGTTCTTCTCGGCACTGCCTGGGGCCCAACGCTTCCCAGTGGCTGGGTGCTGTTGAGTGTAGCGGATTTTGACGGCGATGGCCATCCAGATTTTGCCTTACTCCATCCCAAGACGGGTTACACAGCAATCTGCTATTTGTCGGGACCGACCGTTGTGGGTGCCTCTTGGGGTCCGGCTGTTCCCAGCGGTTGGATATTGGTAGGCACAGCCGACTTTGACGGCGACGGCAACCCAGACTACCTGCTCTACAAGCCTGGCACCCATGAAACAGCGATCTGGTATCTGAATAATAACGTCTTCGTCAACTCCGCTGCCGGCCCAACTCTTCCGGCCGCCTGGAGCTGGGTCGAGCCGTGATTAACTTTTACCGTGCATTCCAATCCGGTGCCCACGACACCGTGGCCGTGCACGCTTTGAACCAGATTGTCGACCTCGACGCATTTAGCTTGCGTATCAACGGTTTTGTGGAGTAAACAACGCCGCATCATGCAGAATGGAAAACGGATATGGTTCGATCTGAAATTGCCGAACAGCGATGCAACTCTCCGCAAACGCGTGTTGGAGTCTTCTTTCGGCTCTTTCGCTTTGCTAATTGCTGCCGCGCTCCCGTTCGCTGGCTGCCAGACGCCTCTACCGCCCCTGCCGAATCCACCGGGTCCCAAAACAGCGGTGAGACTCTCTCCCGGAGATACACTCAAGGTAACCTATGCTGAGGAGAGCGATCTGGATCAAACGGAGAAAATTCGCAGGGACGGCAAGATTAGTTTGCCGCTCATCGGCGAGGTGACGGCGGCCGGTAAGAGGGTCATGGATTTGCAACACGAGCTCGTCAGCCGCTACGAAGGGCGCCTCGACAATCCCGAAGTGCTCGTCTTATTGGAGAGTGGTACGGCAAGTGTGGTAGTATCGGGGTTTGCCCACAAACCGGGCAAAATTGACTTCGATCGCCCCAGGACTGTATATCAGGCGATTATGGAAGCGGGTGGGGCGACCGACTACGGAAGCCTGAGCAATGTTCACCTCACTCGCATCATCGACGGAGAACAACGCACTGAAACCATTAATCTTCGACCGACCGTTCACGGTAAACCAACACTACCCACATATGTGCAAGACGGGGACGTGATCTACATCTCTCGCAGCTGGTTCTGATCCCGCAGGCCAGCTGGCGCGACTTGCAACCAGACATGATTCTGCCATGTCGAATTCACCGGATCCGCAGCCACATTGACTCGCTACCGTTTGCGTTCCTGTTCGCCGCTTTTTTGCTGATTCCATACAATAAAGCAATAGGTCAATATGCGGGGGGTGGCTTGACTTCAGGGGCGGGCGGCGCCGGTGGCGAGGGAGGCGTTCCGCTTGAAATTACAACGGGCCTGGATTTCGGCTACGACGACCACGTTATCGGCAGCAACGCCGCCACGAGCTCAAACAGCCCGACCTCGTTGTTCGCGAAAGAAAACCTTGTGCTAACTTATAATCGACCCGGAGAAGAGACAGAATTTAAGGTGCTTGCTGTCGGACGGTTTACTCAGTTTCTCGATGTAAACACGGAGGACAAAGACCTCACCCTCACCGCAACGCTTACCCATAACTTCACGACACGGCTTTCTTTCAACGCCGAAATATATGGCGCTTATCAGACCGAGCCCAATTTCCAATCCAACGTTGGCCCCACAAACGTGCGCGCTCCTCACTTCGACACGAACGATGTTTTTTCCCTTACCTATCATTGGCTACCGCGGCTATCCACTGTAACAAGCTACACGTTCCAGCGCATTAAGTATGAGTCGTCGTCTGTGTCGACGTCGGCGATCGCAGGAGCTCAGGACCGGTTCCAGAATACGCTTGCCGAGCGACTGCAGTATATCCTGACAAGCCGGACTAGTCTCACTGGGGAATATCGCTATGAAGTCATAGATTACGACACCGCGCCGCGCGATGCTACCATTCATTATGCACTCGCCGGTGTTGACCATCATTTGACTGAACACCTGTCGATTAACCTGCTTGGAGGACCATCATTTCGTTTTTTCAAAAATGACGGCAACACCATCAACCCGTACGCTCAAGTGAAAATCGATTATCACGGGGATAACCATACGCTAGGCTGGATAACAACTTATGGAGTCGAACAGCCCAGCCAAACGCTCGCCGCGGGATCCACGACGCTTCGAACCGGCCTGGATTCCTCGTATGATCTAACTTCGCGGACCAAGTTGACGGCCGCAGCTTATTATCATCACGAGGAAAACCAAGGGGGCGCCGGCGCAGCTGTAGCCACTTCGGCACGCTCAACGGATTCCTTGCATTTCGCTCTCGGCTTGAAGTATACCATCAATAAGCATTTCACGGCGCACCTTGATTACGAGTACACAAACCAGACCGGGGGAGGAGGAACTTCATCAGGAGGAACTTCAGGGTACACGCGGAATCGTTATTTCGCCGGATTGAACTACACTTACTGAGACCTGCAGCCGCGACAGCTCGGCACCGGGAGAACGCTCCCCAAAAAACCGACAATTTACGCTCTGACGTCAGACTCTGGATATGAGCCCTTCACACAACACGGCTGCTGCTCGCGAAATCATGAATAACACGCAAACAGAGGACGTCTCCGCTCTTCCCAGGCAAAAACAGACATGGCGTCTCTGGAGCGGCGTGTGTTTTGCGATTGTGCTGTTGGTAGTCTTCGCCTGGCCTCTGTTCATGCTAATCAGGTACGTCGCCGGGAGCCAGTTACATTCATACGTTTTGTTGGTTCCGTTCGTTTCTGCGTACCTGCTTTATCTCCGGCGAGATCAACTACCGAAGAATTACAGAACCGATCTTCCGCTCACGCTCGTACCCTTGACCGCGGGTCTGGGCCTCTTGGCTCTTGCATACTCGCTGGACTTCATTGCAACAGCCCCGACCAATAATGGTCGCATCGTGCTGTTGACCCTGTCGTTCCTTTGCTGCCTTGCGGCAGGAGGGTTTTTCTTTCTCGGACGTGATTGGATGAAAGCAGCCGCCTTTCCGCTCGCCTATCTCATTTTTATGGTGCCGATGCCCGACGCGATGGCAGATGCGCTTGAGACGGCTTCAAAAACTGCCGCTGCGGAAGTCGCCAATGTTCTTTTCCAGCTTAGCGGCACGCCTTTTCTTCGGGCAGGCCCTATTTTCCAACTGCCGAACATCACCATTGAAGTTGCGCAGGAATGCAGCGGCATCCGATCGAGCTGGGTGCTTTTCATGACCAGCATCCTGGCCGCGAATTTATTCTTGAAGACGTCGTGGCGGCGATTTGTGCTGATCGCGTTCGTCATTCCGCTGGGCGTTTTGCGGAACGGATTTCGCATTATGGTGATCGGTCTTCTTTGCGTAAACGTGGGTCCGCAGATGATTCACAGTCTCATCCACCGACGTGGCGGCCCTCTTTTTTTCGCGCTTTCGCTCATTCCACTTGTCCTGGTGCTATGGTGGCTGCGCAGGGGTGAGGTCCGAATCCGAAAAGCCGCGTAAGAGCGTTCGACCCTTGACTTTCCCACGGCGGCGTCCTTGCATCGCAGTTGTTTTCTTTTACGCACGTTTCTGAGAACTTCGCCCTGCAGTTTCCGGAGAAACGCTTGAGAGAATCAGCGCTCCCCGTGCGTTTTTGATACGTAAACCTTGATTCAGACCTTGGGACGGTTCGCTCGCGGAAAAGTGTCTTTGCCGAACCAATGAGATTTCGATTTAGTATCGCCTGCAGGCTCGTTCCGAAGCGGAAACGGCAATGCGACTCAACACATCGGCTCGGAGCGACTTGTGAGCTTTAATTCTGCGTTAGCTTTGGCGGCCGCCATATTTAGCGCCGCGCTGGCCGTGACGGCGGCTTGCCGCGCACGCCGTTCGCTGGCGACGTGGTGCTTCTCGGCCGGCATGCTGACTTTCGCGCTGGAAGCTTTGTTCGGCGCAATATGGCACGATGCAGTTGTTCCCGAAAAGGCGCTGTTTTTTGGAGCGCTGACGTTTCTAGCGAAGTCATTTCTGCCCGCGTTTTGGCTTTGTTTCAGCCTCACGTATTCGCGCGGAAACCCTCGGGAACTTCCAGGCAGGTCCCGATTGCTGGTTTTGGCAGCGCTCGTAATCCCGGTGAGCGCATCTCTGGTTTTCCTGGATCAGT
>Ga0070712_100002436_pt1 | contig 11468 bp, 7 predicted proteins | sample LARL81metaG_FD_71396 | JGI IMG/M metagenome (GOLD analysis project Ga0070712, IMG submission 71396) | Corn, switchgrass and miscanthus rhizosphere microbial communities from Kellogg Biological Station, Michigan, USA - LAR L8-1 metaG | ecosystem: Host-associated > Plants > Roots > Rhizosphere ...
CCGGACCGGACGGTCGCTCTCCGCAAGGAGGGAGGAAAGTCCGAACTCCGCAGGGCAGTGTGCCGGATAACGTCCGGGAGGCCGGGTTCAAGCCCGGTCGACGGAAAGTGCCACAGAAAATATACCGCCCCGCCGTCGCTGTGGGCCCGACCTTTCTTGATTCGATTTCTAGCGAGTCGGAAGAGTCGAGCTCAGAGCGACGGCGGGGTAAGGGTGAAAAGGTGCGGTAAGAGCGCACCGCCGTTGCAGTAATGCAGCGGGCATGGCAAACCCCACACGGAGCAAGACCAAATAGGGAGGAAGCCCGGTTTCGGCCGGGCACGTGCCGGCTCGGTGCGTCAAACCTCCGGGTAGGTCGCTAGAGCCGCGCAGCAATGCACGGCCCAGAGGAATGACCGTCCCGCCGCAAGGCGGACAGAATTCGGCTTACAGGTCCGGCTGCCACAAGTTCTTATTTTCAATCACTTACAGAACACCGGATCCCGTTGTGACGCCGGTGTGACGCACTTGAACGGTATCAGACGCAAGCTCGGTCTTCGTTTGCTAGAGAATGGCCTTGCGACCGGAACCACATGGGAAAGGCACCATGGCCCATTTAGCTCTTGCACTGGACAGCACGCAGCAAATTTCTCCTGCTTCCTGTGCCGCGAGACCCGGCGCTGTCCTCATGTCGGAATCCAGTGAAGAGTCGCCTGCAGACCTTTCCTCGGACAGCAATCGGCGTATTGTGACGCCGGTGTAACTACTAGATTACGCCTACCACCCCAGCATCATCTCGGGCGCATCCGGTTCCGTCCAATTCATCCAATGGCCTCACCCCCGTGTCGGGGCAAGAATTGCCGAGGTCTGAGCTTAAAGTAGGTCAGTCAAAACGGTATCTCCCAGTCTTCTTGCGAAGACAAATCTGTTGCCCCCGAGTCCGCTGTGGCAATGAGCTCTGTCTCTTCCAAATTGGCTTGGGCGAAGACTTCGCTCTCCCGGTCCCAGGTATGGGCAAGAACCAGGCCCGTGTCCTCCAACTTGCGCAGCAGTTCCGGATGCTTCTGCGCAAGAAATTTGAGTCTCCTGCTTTTGTAGGGCTTTAACCGGGCCACTTCCAGGACAATCGCGGCGAGACTGGCGACCTGCGGATTGTCCGATTTCGCCATTTGTCCCAGGCGAGTCACATTCTTTTCGGAGATATGCGACTGTTTGAGAAATCCGAAGATATCGTCCTGATCCTCGATGGCTCGGCGCTCGGTCTTGGGCTTGGCCTGGCAGCGCTTGCACACATGAGTCTTATGACCCTTGCCCGAAAACTGCTCGTTCGCCCGCTCACGTCCGCAGATCCTGCAGCAATGTCCCATACCGCTCCTTATGGCTGAAACTACTAGACCATCACTCTTTCGTCAGAGGATATGGCCTCTTGCGCGACTGGGAATGTCGTTTCTGCAATGCCCCCTCGAGGAGGGGTGTACAACCCGCCGCAACGCCTTTTGAAATCACCTTATAGGCACTCTCCACAGCCTAGACCTGGTTTAAAGTTTTCGCATGGCGTACGTCTATATCGCCTTCAGCTGAGTGGTAGCCATATCGCGTTAAGTTTACGACAAGCATTGGCTTGTGATACCAAGGCCCCTGTACGGCATTAACTTCGTTCTGCCCAGCTCTCTATAGTCCAATGCGCGGCGGCGCAAAAGGCGAGGAGGCAAAGACCTACTGTCTCCACCGCTTCGATGGAGGCTGAAGTTGGTAAGCGAGTTTTTGCCAGACTCACTTTTGGTGCTCGTCGGAAGCATCTTGCGTGTATCGGATTCTGACCGCTGCACGCCTTGCCCGCCCAGTAAGGCCGTCGGTATAGTGAGTGGCTGATGGAGAGACCGTCGTCCCTCTGTTGCACGAACGCATCGAATTCCTTGTCACCGTGGCGAAGATGGGCACAACTAAGTCGACGGATTCAGAGAGCGGCAAATTGCGGATTGGCGATGATTGGAATGCTATCCGTATCATCGCCCTTTCGCAAAGCAATCCGCTCAAGGCCATCGCGGAGTTCGTCGAGAACTCCATCGATGCGCACGCGAAGACCATTGCCATCACGCGTGGCCGCGAGCACGGAGAGCACTATCTAATGGTGAAAGACGATGGCGACGGCGTCCCCCGCGATCCGCAGGGCCTGCCTGACTTCAAGTACGTCGCCACTCATATCTGCGACTCGATCAAGCAACGTTTGAAGGCAGACGGCTCTGGAGGCGGATTACAAGGGGAATTTGGCATAGGACTGTTGAGCTTTTGGACGGTGGGCGAAAGGCTCACGATGACTTCTGGCGGGGCCGATCAGCGCCTCTATCAGATGGCCATGAACAAAGGGGATCCGCGCTACACCGTAAACCCGCGACGCGTGCTCCTTGCCGACCCAGGCACCGAGCTGAAGATCAGCCCCTTGCTCGACGGCATCCGTAGCTTGAGCGGCGAGAAGATCCAGTGGTATCTGGCGTCGGAACTGCGCGACCGGATCCGTGCTACCCAGGTTCGCGTAACTGTGATCGACAAGCTTGCGCGTAAGCAATACCAGGTCGAGCCGCGGCAGTTCGAAGGGCGCTTGCTCCACCAACTGCCAGCGGTTCGATCCCCATTCGGCGAGGCGTATGCCGAACTGTATCTCACCGAACCGGCCAACAACGGCAAGGTCGCCCTTACCCGAGGTGGCACGCGGGTGATCGAGGATATCGTTACACTGCCCGGTTTGGAGCGCGGACCCTGGAGCTCTGGTTACTTGCAGGGTCTGATCGACGTGCCCTACCTGAATCTCACACCCAGCACCCGTTCCGGGGTAGTTTACGATGAATGCTATGGGGCATTTGCGGAAGCTCTCCTACCACTCGAGGTACACCTCAACGGCCTTATCGACGCGCAGCGGCGCGCCGAGGAAGAACAGGCGAACCGGGAGTCCCTGCGTGCCATCCAGCGTGCGTTTCGCGAGGCCATGCTGGTCTTGCCGGCCGAGGAATACGATTGGTTTGAAATCCAGTCACGCTCGCCTCAAGCGGCGGGTGGCGACGAACTGCCGGAGCGCGGGGAGGCGTCCGGGGAGGAAGAGGGGCCCGTGCCGGTTGTTCCGGGACCGAGCGGAAGCGAATCCGCCCAGCGTCAATTCTTCGACTATGCTGGGCCTTTACGCACTGTAGTGATTTCGCCCGCTGCGAGCACATTGACCGTGAACCAAAGTCGGCGCTTTCGGGCGCTGCCCCGGGATCGCTCTCGCCGGCGAGTCGAGGAGGATTTGCTATTCAGCTGGGAGATCGGCGAAGGAAGTGGCATGCTCTCGTCCGCCTCCGATCAAGAAGTTAGCTTCCAGGCGTCGTCGTTGCCCGGTCTGGTGCGTTTGTCCGTCACCGTTTCACAGCGCGATGTGTGCTGCATTGCGGAGGCACTGATCACGGTCACCGATAGCCTTGATGCGGCAGTGGGCTCTTCAGTCGTTAACGCACGCGGCTTGCCAGGCTACACCTTTGAACGAGCCGCAGGGGAACTGTGGCGCTCGCGATTTGATGCCGCGCGGAACTTGATCGTGGTGAATAACGGGCATCGGGATTTTGTCTTCGCCACCCGCAGCCGCGCCCTCCAGTTGCGGTATCTTGTGCGGCTCTATGTCAAGGAGTTAGTGCTCCAAAACTTTAGGGGACTGCCAGCCGAACAATTGATGGAGCGCATGATTGAGCTCTCACTCTATGTCGAAGAGAAATTGAAATCTGCCTGAAGGGTTCGATTGGATAGAGGCTTGGCCCCCACCCCAGATCCCTACTCTGACTCAGTCGCCACTGCTCCGGAGGGGCAGATCCTGTTCCATCCACCGAATGTCAGTAGAAAACTTCGCCTCACGTCACCTCCCCTGTAGTTGCACTGTCAGCACCTCAGGAGGCGGCGCCATAGGATCGCGGACGTCGCGCGTCGTGCTTCATGTGCTGTCCCTTGCACGCTGCCGCTGGGCGGCACGTCTCGCTTCCCTTTGCACCCCTTCGAGCCGACATCTCTCCTCGATAGGCACCACGTTGGCGGGAGTCGTCTTGCCGAAACCCTCGAAATAGAGTTGGCGATGAGCCGCGGAAGTGGCAATTTCCCGGGGCTCCTGCTGTTGGTTATCGCTCTTGCTCAGTTTCGCCGGTTCCACCGATACTCTCTCGGCGGCGCTGCAGGCTCTGGCTCGAGCATACTTTAACGATCGAGGCCTACTGAAATCCTCCCGCTTGCAGGATTTCGGAAAGCTCATGGGCGAACTCCGTAAAGCTGACGATCAAGGCGTTATTTACATTGATGTCCTGAACTAAGTCGACAGGGCAAATGAAATTGCCGAAGGGCGGGAGACAGAGAAGAAGCCGCTAGCGCAACACGGGCACGGCCGGGATCCGCTCGCTGGCTTGCTCAAGACTTCTCTGCTCCCGTAATTATCAGGTGCGAGGGGCCATCTTTGCGGCCCGCCGCGGCCGTGTAATCCTAGCCGACGATATGGGATTGGGTAAGACCGTGCAAGCGCTGGCAGCGACCGAACTCCTGCGTCGCAGCCGCGGCATACAACGAGTGTTGATTGTGGCCCCGGCATCGGTTAAGTACCAGTTGAAGAATGAAATCGAAAGTTCACCGGCCGGGACGCGCGCAGGTTGTGTCGCGGGCGTGACGCCCTGAGCAGGGCGCCGATAGGCCCTTGTGTTCCATTCTCCACAACCTATTCCGCCTTGACGCGCGGGCGCTCGACATGGTATTACATTTTACAAAATGTAATGGAGCTAACATGGAGTCTGCAATCACCGTCAAGGGTCAGGCCACGATACCAAAGGCTATTCGCGAGCATCTTAGGCTAAAGCCGGGGGATCGGGTTAAGTTCTTTGTGCACCCAGATGGGAGCGTGGTTCTTTTGCCGAAACTTTCCGCTGCTGCTTTGCGCGGCATCGTCAAATCCCGGCGCAGGCGGCCCGTGAGGATAGAGGAAATGACCAACGCCGCCGCTGAAGGTGCCACTGGCAGCACGTCGAAGGCCAAACGGCGATGATTGGGCTCGACACCAACATCCTGGTGCGCTACCTTGCCCAAGACGATCCGGTTCAGTCGCCTAAGGCAAAGGAAATCCTCGAACGCCGATTGACCGAGAAGGACCCCGGCTTCGTCAGCGTTGTGGCGATGGTGGAGACCGTTTGGGTCCTCGACCGCGCCTACGGCTTGTCATCCCAAGAAATATCCGCCGCCGTAGAGCGAATGCTTCAGACCGATGTCCTCATTGTCGAGAACGAGCAGGAGGTTTTCACCGCCATGGTGGCGCTAAGGAGCGGCGAGGGCTCTTTTGCAGATGCTCTGATCGGCGCGCTCGGTACCCGAGCCGGCTGTGCTCGTACCCTAACATTCGACCACAAGGCGCTTCGCCTCCCGGGCTTCGAGCTTCCGTGATCGGGCCAGGATTCCCTCGGCGAACGGCAGCGGTGAGGCAGGCCGCGGAAATTGTGCATCGGTAGACTGCAACGGAGGGAACGCCTAGTTCCTTTCCAAACAAAAAAGCCAGCGAACTCCGCTGGCTCTCTTTCGCGGGTCATCACGGTTTTCAGAAATCGCCCGCGGGCTTCCATTGCGTCTCTCGCGGTCGCAGGTAATACGGCAAACCCGCCCAGCGCCAGTCGTGTCACCGACCGCGCCCAGATGAGATGTCCAGGGTAGATGCTTTGGATGTCGAGCATCCAACGAGACACGAGAGGCGTGAAGGCGAGATTGCATAGTCCCGCCGTGAACGCGTCGATGATCGCCACGTTGCGCACCGGGTCGCGCGCGGCGAAGTAGACCATGACAGCCAGCATGAGCGCAAAACCACCCATCTCTTTCAACGCGAAAAGAAACAGGGTCGAGACTTCCGCCTCGGGAGGATGCAGGAATAGGCGGAGGATAAGGGACTTGCTCGCAATGATGAGTATCATGCCCCCGATGGCCATGAAGAGCGAAAGGAAACGCAGCACAACCCGCAGCGCACGCTACGGTGGATTTGACATGGCGCAGTCCTCGCTTCCTTGGCATTGCACCCGGACGCAATACGGGAATATGCTCGTTAATTGTGGGTGGGGTGAGGACGGTACAGAGTTTTCACCGTTTGCCTCTGTCCTGGGCCCAGCCGAAGCGGAACGGTGTCAGGCTGGCCACGTCGCTCTCCCTGCCCTACCTCGCCCCGGAAGTGCCATTCTATGCGCACCCACGCTCAAAAGCGCCGCCCGCTACTACGGGCGGAAAGCAGTTGAGTTTATCTCGCCTCTAACTTTTCTTTGGAATTCTGTTAACCCCGGCGGGCAATAATTGCAGTATGGAGGAGGGGCTCAAATTTCATATTGAGGCGAAACGACCACTTCGGCACTCTCGCGACTGTTCTCGACCTCGTTGCCCAAGACCTGCGAAAGCGGTCGCATTTGCCACGCCGCGCCCCTTCTCCGACTGCGCGATGATCTCCTCTACCTCCCACCCCGCTACCGCATCGAGAGGGGGGAACAACTATGGGCTGAAGCCGCAGATCAAAATTTCTCGGCTCAATAACCGTCCGAACTGGAATCAAATCTTAGTGTCCATTTAGTGGCCAGTCTGTCAGGTTCGAGCGAGACTTTGGAAAACTGACGAGACTTTGGAGACTGGGACCAGCTCGGTGCCCTGTAAGAATTTACGCGTAACTCGCAAGGGGGCTATATTTTGCGGGAAACGGCTCGGAAGAATTCGGCTTACAGGTCCGGCTGCCACAACGATTCTTTTTTCAGTCGCTTTGTAAACTAAGACCATTGATTGGGACGCCGGTGACATCATCCTGCATCCCTAGTCGGTCTGCGCCACGTAACGCATCACCAAGGTTAAATTGCTTTCTGGGTGCCGCCCGCTTCCCCAAACCTCCGATGTTTCTGCATTACGCGATTCTGCTCTCTGCTAGGGGATGGTAATCGTAAGTGTGGTTGATGTGCGCGTCAGTGTAGGCGAGCTTGCTTGTACCTGAATGTGAACGGTCGCAGGTGTGGATGGGGGTGGTGGCGGTGGTGGTGGCGTCGACGTACCACCGGCACTGCCACCGCAAGCCACCAATATAAGAAGCATCAGGATTGATCCGGCGGTGAGGGCTATCGCCATCTTCTTTCTTGCACGCTTACGTCCGCTTCCATCGTAAGCGAATACCAAAAACGCAGCGATCAACGTCGGCAAGGATGCAAATAGTGCAAGGGGCTTTGCTTGTTCATGCCGGAGGGGGACATACGCGACGTTCGGCTTGGCATTCACTTTAATCGTCAGCACGGTCGTAAGCTGTCCGCTGGCGGGGAGCGAACCCGATGGAGGAGCGAAGGAGCAGCCCATTCCTGCGGGTAGGTTCATGCACGAGAAGGTGAACTGGTCACTGAAGCCGTTCGCGGACGTGAGTGTTACGTTTACATCGGTCGATGACCCCACAGAAACTGTCGCCGCAGTTTTCGAAACCGCCAGCGCCGCATCCTCTAGCTTCAGTTGAGTCGATACCGTCTGAGTTCCGCTTCCCATCGTGCCACTGACGATGACCGTGAAGTCCGCGGGGGAAGCTGTTTTCGGATCTACCTGGAATGACGTCTGGCCCGGCCCCACCAGTTGGCCGTCGAGCGAGCAACTGGGCCCCGGGGGCGTGACCTTACAACTTACCGGAATCGTCTGGCTGGAACCCGGCGCAAGAAAGGTCAGCATGTAGTTGGCCACCTGTCCAGGAAAAATCACCGACGAACCGGGGCTCAAGTTGAGCGCGAACGAGGTCACAACCAGTGTGGCCGTAGCCTGGACGCTTATCGACCCATCCGAACCGACAATTCGAAACGTATAGTTCCCTGCGGCCGTGGCGCCACTGACGCTGACTATCAGTGGAACAGTTGCAAAAGTGCCAGGAAGAACATTCGCCGGATTGTTTCCGAACTGGCAGGTAGCTCCCGCGGGCAGACCAGTGCACTGCAAATGGACGGCAGTGGAATAGCCATTTACTGACATGACGCTGAGCGTATAGTCGGGCGTTACGCTTCCCGGCACTGCAGATTCTGTCGTGTTGTAGAGAAAAAGCTGGAAACCCGCGTTCAAACCTGGTTGTGCCACATTGCCATACGCAGTCGCCGAATCTGCTCCTAATTGCGCCTGTAAAGCAAAAACGTGCAGACGATTGAAGCCGGGTCCAATGGTGAATGGCACATCTTGAATGGATGTGCCCGCCGGTACGTTGATGCTGCTAGCGATGCTAATATTCGGGTCGCTGGCGCTCAGTGTGATCGTTGATACAGACGCCCGTGCAGGATTCATAATCAAGCGAAGCGTGCCGAGCGTCCCGATAATGGGATTTGCCAGCATTTGCGTCTGCAAAGCGGAACCCGTCTTCGCCAAGACGACATTGTAAGAAGATGGGAACGGATCGACTTCAATGAGATCGGCTTTGCCATCGCCATTCACATCCGCAACGACATTGGGCGGATTGATCTTCGCCAGGTCAAACACCGCATAGTCAGGAACAAACGTTCCGTCGCCCTTTCCCAAGAGCAACTGAAAGTATCCCCGCGAAAAAACCGGTCCGCCCGTTGTGGCATTCCAGTCCGCATATCGCTGCGGCGCCAGGATGTCAAGATTCCCGTCTCCGTCAAAGTCGGCGACAGCCGGCCCATAAAAACGCAACGCCGACGGGCCGCCAGACGCAAAGGTTATCAGTCCACCGAATGGCGTGTGAGTCGCTCCATCCACAAAAGTGCCGTCGTTCATGCCGAGGTGAATCTTGTACGTCGGCGTGCTAAATCCCTGGATCGTAATTGGACTCACCAGTTCGATGAGGTCCGGATTCCCGTCATGGTTCACATCTGCCATCGAGAGATACGCAGTTTCAGGAAGGAGGATGGTAGGTGGCTGGAACGTTCCGTCGCCGTTCCCAAAAAATTCAAACGCTGGATGGGGAAGTGATCCAGGCCCAATGGTCTGATCGTTCACCGTGACAATCAGATCTAACTTATGGTCGTGATTGAAATCGGCCACAAAGGTATTTCTCGGCGAACCTCCCGTTACGCCCAATTGCCCGAAATCAATACTCGGCCCCACAGAGAAGGATCCATTTCCCTGACCCTTCATGAAAAGCAGGCGGTCGATCGGGCCAGCAGCCAATCCGCTGCCGCCCGCCACTACTAAGTCAAGTTTGCCGTCACCATCAAAATCTCCCGCTGCAAAAACGGTAAGTGATCCGGCCATCGGGACAATCTTCAGTGGACCGAACGTGCCGTTGCCGAGGTTTGGTGCGTACCCGAGAAATTGGCTGTATCCCAAGTCTGCCCCCATCACCAGCAAATCTGGCTGTCCGTTCCCACGCACGTCGGCGAGTTGCAGATCGTAAATGCCGAATGTTCCCTCGAACGCCGGGGATCGAACTGGCGCCCCGTAATGCCCGGTTCCGTCATTGAGCAACACCGTCAGCTGCCATGCAAACGGGTTCGGTACCGGATACTCGAGAAACAAGATGTCAGGCTTGCCGTCTCCATTCACATCGGCTACTAGGGGCCCGCTGTAAGGATCGTTGATAGAGCCACCAGTTTTGCCGTCAGTCATGGGGCCGACATAAGTACCCAATGGATCGCCAAACCCCCCGGTACCGTTGTTGAGATATATGCTAACGCTGTCGGAATCTTGATTCGCAGTCACGATATCCGGTCGGCCATCGCCATTCAGGTCTCCGGCAGCAATGTTGAACATGCCGGGCTGACCCCGATAAATACGCCCTGGCGTCAGCTTGCCGTGGCCATCCCCGAAGAGCACGGCCACTGTGTTTCCTGTATCGGGGCCGTACACGTCCACGTCAAGTGTGATTCCCGAAGTCACAACATCAAGCTTCCCGTCGCCGTTCATGTCCGTCAGCACCAAGCCAGCGCCGGTATCGCCCGCCCCAACGAAAAACACATCAGGAAAACCAATGAACGTGCCGTTACAGTTTCCGTGGAAGAGGTAGACAATTCCCGCGTCCGTCGATGTGACAAGATCCGGACAGCCGTCTCCGTCCATGTCCCCCGCCGCCGCGTTGAGAGCACTGACGAACGGACTACCTCCGAAGATGTACCCCGCGTCCTTGAACGTGCCGTCGCCGCTGCTCAAATAGGCATGGGGGCCGTATACTACGCCGCCCACATCCACGCCGACGACATCGGGAAGCCCGTCACCGTTCAGATCAGAAACCTGCATCGTGAAGGTGTAGAAGGAGCCGACGTAATTTTCAGGAGGGCGCGTGATAGCCGTCCCAATCCGGCCAGCTCCGTCTCCGCCGAAGAACGCAAGTGGCCCAGTGAATTCATTGCCAATCAATCCCGCCACTACATCGATTTTTCCATCACCATCAAAATCGCCGGCTGCTACCGTGACCACGGGCGCCGGAGCGTAGTAAACAGTTTCAGGCTGAAACGTTCCATTTCCATTCCCGAGTAACACACCCACAGTTCCGCTATCCGCCTCGCCGACGATTAGATCCAACTTGCCATTTTTTCTTAGGTCAGCGGCGACAACTTGAATGGGGGCTTGCCCGGCCAACGGAATGATCGTGGGCAGCTGAGAAGTTCCATCCCCTTTGCCGAGATAAATCCAGATGCTGTTGCTGCCACCATTTGTGACCGCCCAATCCAGGTGTCCATCGCCGTTGAAATCGCCGGTGGCCACAGAAGTGGGAATGTAGTCTGCGGGCAATGTGGGACGGAACCCGAATCCCGGTGCGCCCGCAGTGCCTCCTCCCATGGCGACAACTTCCCCCACCTTGGAAGCAAGGTTCGCTTTTGCTGTGGCGGACAGAGGCAGCGCAGATCCGCCGTGGAGACGCGTAAAGAAATGCTGGTACGCCGGACCCGCGGTGCGGCCATAGTTCCATCCGAGAAAACGCATGGGTGGGGACATTCGCCGCCCCGTCGCACCTTGCACTTGCCCGGCTTGATCCAACACCAGCGGCCGTGCTCTCTGGACAAGCTGGCTCGGAGTCTGAGGAGCACTTCCGAATCCGCCTCCCGTCGTGTTCGGGGCGATCACCAGTGGCAAAGCATTGGACGTGCCTCCTCCCGGAGGCCCGGTTTGGATTGTGATTTGCGCAGTACCAGGAGTCGAGAGATATCCGTATGGCACCTGCGCCTCGAGCGTATTTGTGTCGAGCCAGAAGCCGTAGGGCAAAGGTTGCCCGTTCCAGTAGATCGCAGAATTGCCGAACTGTACCCCTGTTGCCTGCGCGGTCAGTTCGAACGTCAGTCCGTTTGCCGTCACGCTGCTGGGATTGATCGACGTCAGAACAGGTGCAGGATTCAGAAGCGTTAACGTGAGGGACTGCGAAGTCCCGCCCCCAGGACTTGGCGTAAACACTGCCACATCCGAGGACACAATGGGATTGAGGTCAGTTGTGTCCAGCGGAGCGGTCAGCGTCGTGCTGTTCACGTAAGTCGTCACGTGATCCTTGCCGCCGTATTGCACGCGCGACGTTG
>Ga0070712_100002437_pt1 | contig 11465 bp, 8 predicted proteins | sample LARL81metaG_FD_71396 | JGI IMG/M metagenome (GOLD analysis project Ga0070712, IMG submission 71396) | Corn, switchgrass and miscanthus rhizosphere microbial communities from Kellogg Biological Station, Michigan, USA - LAR L8-1 metaG | ecosystem: Host-associated > Plants > Roots > Rhizosphere ...
AGCAAATTGGCAAGCGCATCACCGAACACCGCGCCTCGGCAATGGCCGACATGCATCGGCCCCGTCGGATTGGCGGATACGTATTCGACATTGACCGGCGCGCCGTTACCGAGGTCGATTTTTCCGTAACTCGAGCCCAACCTCACGGCAGCACGCAAGACGTCGGCCCAAGCCGCCGGGCGCAGCGTGATATTCACAAATCCGGGGCCGGCCACTTCGGCCTTGGCCACCAGCACGTCGGCCCGGAGTTTTTCCGCGATCGCTTCGGCGAGCTCGCGCGGCTTGCGCCCGGCATCCTTCGCCAAAACCATGGCCGCGTTGGTTGACATGTCGCCGTGCGCGGCGTCACGCGGCGGCTCCACGGTGACCCGCGATTGATCGATGCCGGGCGGCAATACGCCCGCGGCAATCAACGCTTCGCTTGCGGCGCGAACGCGTTCGAGCATTTCGGCGAAAATGTTGACAGACGGCATGCCTTGCACGCGCTTTTGTAACTGGATCGCGCCGCGCGCCTAACGCAATTCCGGAGTCGAGTCAAAGAGCCGCGCGTGCTCGGCAAGCGCATAGCGGTCGGTCATGCCGGCAATGAAATCGGCGATATGACGGGCCCGCGCAGCCTCGTCGAGCCCGGTAATACCTTCGCCCCACTCGGCCGGCATGTCCTGCGGCCGGGCGCTGTAACGCGCGAACAGATCGCGCACGACATCGGCGGCTTGGTCCATCACTTTCATCACCCGCGGGTGCCGATACATCCGCGGTTTGAGGAAGCTTTTGATCGCGCGATCCTCCTCCCCCACTTGGCGCGAGAAAGCGCCGATCGGCGCGGCGGCGCGGCGCACATCGTCCGCCGAATTCGGATCGAGCGCGGCGAGCCGCTTAGTGCTCTCGCTAACGACATCGTCGATAAGGAGGCCAATGAGTTGGCGAATGAGCTCATGCACAAGCCGATCGTGATCGAGGTTGGGATAAGCTTCGTGAATTGCCGCGACAATCCGGCCCGGCAGTGGCACGGCGGCGATCTCTTCGAGCTCAAATAATTTCGCGCGCAATCCGTCATCGATATCGTGAGCGTCATAAGCGATGTCATCGGCCACAGCGGCGACCTGCGCTTCGGCGCTGGCGAAACTCCAGAGGTGGAGGTCGTGCACGCGGCAATAGTCGAGAATGAATGCCGGAACGCCGTGCCGCCGATAGTGCTCAAGCGGCGCGCCGGCGCGGTCGGTGAGCGGACCATTGTGCTTGACCAGGCCCTCGAGCGTTTCCCAGGTCAGGTTCAGGCCGTCGAACGCGGGATAGCGGCGCTCCAGCGCTGTCACCACGCGTAGCGTCTGGGCATTGTGATCGAAACCGCCGAACGCCGATAGGCAGGAGTCGAGCGCGCGTTCTCCGGCATGGCCGAACGGCGGATGGCCTAGGTCGTGCGCGAGCGCCAGCGCCTCGGCCAGATCCTCGTCGAGCCGCAGCCGCCGGGCCAGCGCACGCGCGATCTGCGCGACCTCGAGTGTATGGGTCAGCCGTGTCCGATAGTGATCGCCCTCGTCAAAGACGAAGACTTGAGTCTTGTGCTTGAGGCGGCGGAACGCGGTGGCATGGATGATGCGGTCGCAATCGCGCCGAAAGGCGCTGCGGCTTGTGCTCGGCGGCTCGGGATAAAGCCGGCCGCGGCTTCGTTCCGGGTCGCAGGCATATGGCGCACGGGAAATAACCAAATCCATTGGTCTGCACCGCGCTAGTGTGGTGGATTTGAAGTTCCCTACTATTAAGCGGCTAGCTCGGATAGGAACTTCAAATCCAAAAACCACGCTAGAACTTCAAATTTGCTAGTGTCCTTTTGATTCTGAAGTTCGTATCAGAGGCGCCGCAAAGACTTGCGAACTTGGAATCGGACACTAGCCAGTAATTGACCTTAGCCAGTAATTGACCTTCGGTTCCACCGCACTTAACTATCGTGTTGGCAGTGTTGCAATCGGGCCGATTGCGATTCGGAGAGTAGATGAGCGTCAACGTCACCGTAACCGAGCGCGCCGCGCGGCGAATCGGCGAGATCCTGCGTCAGGAAGCCGCCGGCACGATGCTGCGTGTCAGCGTCGAAGGCGGCGGCTGCTCCGGCTTCCAGTATAAATTCGACACTGAGCGCGAGCGTGCCGACGACGATATCGTGATCCAGCAAAGCGGCGCGACTGTACTGATCGATCCGGTTTCACTCAATTACATGGCTGGATCCGAGATCGATTTCGTGGACGATCTGATCGGCTCGTCGTTCAAGGTCAACAATCCGAAGGCCACCGCCTCCTGCGGCTGCGGCACCAGCTTCGCGCTGTAAAACTGTCGTGCGCATCGCCACCTGGAACGTCAATTCGATCAAACAGCGCCTCGATTCCGCTTTGACGTGGCTTGCCGAGCGCAAGCCGGACATCGTCTGCCTACAAGAAACCAAATGCGTCGATGACGCTTTTCCGCGCGAGCCGTTCGAGTCGCTGGGTTACAACGTCGCCGTGCACGGACAAAAGACCTTCAACGGCGTTGCGCTCCTTTCGAAATTCCCATTCGACGAGGTCAGTAACGGACTTCCGGGAGACGACGAGGACGATCACGCCCGCTTTATGGAAGCTGTAGTTTCCACCGCCACTGGCGCGATGCGCGTCGCCAGCATTTATCTGCCGAACGGCAATCCGCCGGAAACCGAAAAATACGCCTACAAGATCGCGTGGATGAAGCGTCTTTCCGCCTATGCCAGCGAACGCCTGCGCCTGGAAGAACCGCTCGTCATGGCCGGCGACTACAACGTCATCCCGACTCCGGCGGATGCCCGCAATCCACAGGCGTGGGTGAACGATGCTTTATTCCTGCCGGGTACGCGCGATCAATTCCGCGGCCTGATCAATGTCGGACTGACCGATGCGCTGCGCGCGACCAGCGACGACCCCGGGCTGTTCACGTTCTGGGATTATCAAGCCGGCGCCTGGCAAAAGAATAACGGCATCCGCATCGATCATCTTCTGTTGTCAGCCGCTGCCGCAGACAGGCTCAGCGCCGCCGGGATCGATCGTCACGTCCGCACCTGGGAGAAGCCGTCCGACCACGTTCCGGTGTGGATCGATCTGGAGATTGAAGCGAAATAGTCAGAGCTTTCGTCATTGTGAACGCAGCGAAGCAATCCAGCTGACCTAGTGGATTGCTTCGTCGCGTTGCTCCTCGCAATGATGAGACGTCCGCGGCTAATCCCGCCGGCCTTTGAGCCAATCTTCCAGATAAACGAGCGCGAGTGCGCGTTCGTCGTCGCTGGCGCGCTTGAACGCGCTATCATAGACTGGCTTGACCCATGGTTCGTCGGCGCCGGCGCAGTCGCGAGCGAGCGTGAGCCACATCAAACCGCGTGCGGCCTGGCGCGGCACGACCTGTCCCTGGAACAAGAGATCACCAAGCGCAACTTCGGCGCGACAATGGCCCTTGGCCGCGGCAAGCTGTAACCAGCGCGCTGCCTGGTGCGGATCAGCCGGCGCACTAGTGAGGTAAAGCCGCCCAAGTTCGTACTGCGCGTCGGCGTCACCGAAATAGGTCGCGGCATAGCCGAACATGTCACGCGCGCGGGCGTGATCGGCCGCGATTTTCGAATTCGGTATGCCGGTCAGATAATAATGCCCAAGGGCAACGAAGGCATTGGCGACGAACCGCGCCTGCGGCGTGCCGGGCGCCTCGTCGGGATGGCTGTTGGCGACCTGGCTGAAATAATTGAACGCGCGAACGTCATCGCGTGGCACGCCATCGCCGTCGGCATACATACGGCCGAGCTTCCATTGCGCCACCGGCTGACCCTGCTCGGCGGCGTATTGGAGCGCGGTGAGCGCGCTGGCTTTGCCCGGCGTGGTTTCCGGCGGATGAGCGCTCGTGCGCAATCCATCGCCGGGCGCCAATGCGGCCGTGCTTGGCGTGGTGGTGCCGTCGAAGGCGTAAGCCGGTACGGCGCCGAGGATGCGCCCCATCCCCTGATGCTGCGCGTCCGAGCAGACCACAATTGAGATCCCGAACACGAGACCGGCGAGAGCAGCGCCGGTTGCGATGCGGGTCATGTTGCTAGATGTCCGCATAACACGCCGTCTCGGCCGCTCCGCCAGGATGGGTCAGTGCGCCGTAGCGCGCCGGTCCAACCTGCTGGGCGTATTTCCACAAGTAACCGGAAGTGAATTCATTGCCGCGCGGCTTCCATTCCTTGGCGCGCCGATCGAGCTCAGCCTTGCTGAGCTTGACGTCGAGCGTGCCGCGCTCCGCATCGAGCGTGATGATGTCGCCGTCGCGAACCAGCGCGATCGGGCCGCCGACCGCCGCCTCCGGACCGATGTGGCCGACGCAGAAGCCGCGCGTGGCGCCGGAAAACCGGCCATCGGTAATCAGCGCGACCTTGGCGCCCATGCCTTGCCCATAGAGAGCGGCCGTGGTCGACAGCATTTCGCGCATGCCGGGTCCGCCTTTGGGACCCTCGTAGCGGATGACGAGCACATCGCCTTCGGCATATTGCCGGTTCTTCACCGCTTCGAAGCAGGCCTCTTCGCCGTCAAAGCAACGCGCCGGACCGGAGAACTGCAAACGCTCCATACCCGCCACTTTCACGATGGCACCTTCAGGCGCGAGATTGCCTTTTAGTCCGACGACGCCGCCGGTCGGCAAAATCGGCTTATTGGCAGGCCAGACAACGGCCTGGTCGGGATTCCATTTCACCGACTTCAAATTCTCGGCGATGGTCCGGCCGGTGACGGTGAGGCAGTCGCCATGGAGAAAGCCATGGTCGAGCATCGTCCTCATCAACAGCGGCACCCCGCCAGCTTCGAACATGTCTTTGGCGACATAGCGGCCGGATGGTTTTAAATCCGCGATATATGGTGTCTTTTTCAGGACTTCGGCGACTTCGAAAAGGTCGAATTTGATGCCGCATTCATTGGCGATTGCCGGCAGATGCAAGGCGGCATTGGTCGAGCCGCCGGTCGCCGCAACGACAGCCGCCGCATTTTCCAGCGCCTTGCGGGTAACGATGTCCCGCGGCCGAATATTCTTGGCGAGGAGATCCATGATCATCTCGCCGGCGAGCACGCAAAATTTGTCGCGAATTTCATAAGGCGCCGGCGCGCCGGCCGAATAGGGCAAAGCGAGCCCGATCGCTTCGGAGATGGTGGCCATAGTATTGGCGGTGAATTGGGCACCGCATGCTCCGGCCGAAGGGCAGGCATTTTGTTCGAGCACGTCCAGATCGCCATCCGACATGGCGCCGATCGAGTGCTTGCCGACCGCCTCGTAAACGTCCTGGATGGTGACCGGGGCGCCCTTGAAGGTGCCCGGCAGGATCGAGCCGCCATAGATGTAGATCGAGGGCACGTTCAGCCGGCACATCGCCATCATCATGCCCGGTTGCGACTTGTCGCAGCCGGCGACCCCGATCAGGGCGTCATAGGAATGGCCGCGCACCGACAATTCCACCGAATCCGCGATCACTTCGCGCGACGGCAAAGACGATTTCATGCCGGCATGGCCCATGGCGATGCCGTCGGTGACGGTAATGGTGCAGAATTCCCGGGGCGTGCCCCCGCCCGCGGCGACCCCCAGCTTGACCGCCTGGGCTTGCCGCATCAGCGCAATGTTGCAGGGCGCCGCCTCGTTCCAGCAGGTGGCCACGCCGACGAAGGGCTGATGAATCTGCTCCCGCGTCAGCCCCATGGCGTAATAGAACGCCCGGTGCGGGGCGCGATCGGGGCCTTCGGTGGCGTGGCGGCTTGGCAGCCGCAATTTCAAGTCGCTCTTGGCGTCCATCAAACTCAAGCGAGCCAAACCGGCTCTGTTCGCCCCTTCTTGATCCTGTCCAAAGCCTGTTCGCTTTTCCAGACCGGATTTATCGACAACCACCTTCATGCCATGTTGGATCACATGAACACGTCGGCCGCGCGCTGATCGATGTCGAGAAATCCTATGGCCAAAAAGCGGCGTTGGCCGTGGGTGCGCTGCGGTAAGATTAAATCTTCCCCCGCTGTGTCCGCGCGGCCACAGATTCAACGCGCCGGAGGCATTTCTATTAAGTGGCGATTTACCACGCTGTTGCCAACCTGCCACGATGCAGCGTGTCCAGACGCCTGAGCAAAGCCTTCTTCCGCCGCAGCGTTCACGAGGTCGCGCCTGACCTGATCGGGGCGACGCTCCTGTTCAATGGGGTCGGCGGCCGGCTGGTCGAAGTCGAGGCCTACCATCACACCGACCCGGCCGCGCACAGCTACCGAGGTCAGACGTCGCGCAATGCGGTCATGTTCGGCCCGCCGGGCTACACCTATGTCTACCGCTCCTATGGCATTCACTGGTGCCTGAACTTGGTCTGCGAGCCAAAGGGCTCGGCCAGCGCCGTCTTGATCCGGGCGCTGGAGCCGACTGATGGCTTGCCGCTCATGCGTCGGCGGCGCGGCTTGAGCGAAGTGCGGCTCCTTTGCGCCGGGCCAGGACGGGTGTGTGAGGCATTGGGGATTACTGCAGCGCACAATGGAATGGCGCTGTACGAGCCGCCTTTTGCGCTTTTTGCGCGGACTGGCGAGGCCGAGGTCATTGCCGGACCGCGCATTGGAATCACCAAGGCGGCGGAAAAGCCGTGGCGTTACGGCCTGAAAGGTTCGGCCTTTCTTAGTAAGCCGTTTCGGGCCGGCTAAAGCGATGATTTTTGGCGTGATTGGTATTTCGCTTTAGCTTGTTGTTTGAGCATGGTCTTTTTCCGAAAACCGGTGTCCACTTTTCGGGACCATGCTCTAGATCCGAATCCTGAATGCCGGGTCGAAGCCGAGCTCGGCGCGGGCCTTTGCAATCGAGACGGTCCCGTCCTCCTCGGCGATGTTGTAGATGCCGGGCCGCCCGCGCGTGACCGCAAGCAGTGTGGCCTGTGCCGCGGCATCGATATGGAGTGGCGGTTTGCGAATGGGATCGGCGTGCCAACTGCCGGGGCCGTAGAAGAAACCGTAACGCAGCACGATCGCTTCCATTCCTGACGACAGCGCCTGTCGCTCCATGTCCGCTGCGGCGCGCACCGTTACCGCGCGCGGGCCTTCCGACACATTGAGTGGATCAGTTTCTGGATGCGGCTCGGCGCCCGGCGCGTAGGCGAAGGCGACGCCTTGCACGATGAAGCGCAGCGCTGAAGCGGCTTGCGCTGCGGCGATCAGATTGCGTGGCTTCGGTTCGGATTCGCGGATTGCGCGGATAGGATGCGGCAAGCTGCGCCTCGTCCTCGACGTCGCGGGGCGATTTCGGGCCGCGCGTTCACGACCGCATCGCGAAGCGCGCCGGCGTCGAACACATCGGCAACAACCCCGTGAATGCCTGCGGCATTGAGTTGACGCGCAGTCTCGCGACTGCGCGTACTGCCGGTGACCTCGTGCCCCGCCGTAAGCAACAGCGGCGTCAGCCGGCGGCCGATGGCGCCGCTCGCGCCGGCGAAAAATATTCTCACGCGATCACCTCAACGCCGGGCCGCCTCATTCCGCGCCTTCCAGCCGCTGCAAAGCTTCCGCAAGCTTGGCCTTACGAAGCTGCGCTTCCTCGCGCTTTTCTTTTTCTTCTTCGACAACTTCTTCCGGCGCGCGCGCGACAAAGTTGGGGTTGCCGAGCTTGGCATCGACGCGCGCGATATCGGCGTCGCATTTCGCCATCTCTTTGGTGAGTCGGGCGCGCTCGGCGGCGAGATCGATCACGCCTTTGAGCGGCAAGGCCGCGACGCCGCCGCGCACGACGAGCTGCACGGCCCCGCGTGGCGCGCTCTCGGCGAAAGTAATCTCGCCGACGCGCGCCAAGCGCTGCACAAATTCGGCCCAACTGCGGGCCCGCGCGGCAACTTCATGCGACGCGCCAGCCAGCACGAGCGGCAGCGAAGTCGCCGGCGGAATGCTCATTTCGACGCGGACCGAACGGATGGCCGTTATCAGATCGATCACCCAGCCGATCTCAGCTTCGGCGGCCGGGTCGTCGAGCCCATCGAATTGCGGCCAGGCGCTAAGCGCGAGCAATGTCTTTCGATCAGCGCCGGTGACGCGCCACAACTCCTCCGTCACGAACGGCATGAACGGATGCAAAAGTTTGAGAATCTGGTCGAGTGCCCATGTCGCGGCCGCGCGCGTTTCGTTTTTGGCGGCGCCGTCCGGCCCGGTCAGCACCGGCTTGATCAATTCAAGATACCAATCGCAATAGACATTCCAGACGAAACGGTAGATCGCACCGGCCGCCTCGTTGAATTTATAAGCCTGAACCGCGGCGGTGATGTCGTGCGTGGCCTTCGCCGTCTCGTGCGCGATCCAGCGATTCAAAACTTGTTTCGATTGGCGCGGATCAAAAGCGGGATCGCGCGCGCAGCCATTGATCTCGGCAAAACGGGCCGCGTTCCAAAGCTTGGTCGCGAAATTGCGATAGCCTTCGACGCGCTGCCCCGAGAGTTTGATGTCGCGCCCCTGCGCCGCCATAGCGGCGAGCGTGAAGCGCAGCGCATCGGCGCCGTATTCGTCGATCACCGCCAAAGGATCGATGACGTTGCCCTTCGACTTCGACATTTTCTGCCCGCGCTCGTCGCGCACGAGCGCGTGAATGTAAACATCATGGAACGGCACCCATTGGTCAGACGGAGCGTCAGGCCGCTCCTTTTGCATGAAGTGCAGGCCCATCATCATCATCCGCGCGACCCAGAAGAAGATGATGTCGAAGCCCGTGACGAGCGTGCTGGTCGGATAGAAGCGTTTCAGTTGCGGCGTTTGATCAGGCCAACCGAGAGTCGAGAACGGCCACAGCGCCGAAGAGAACCAGGTGTCGAGCACGTCTTCATCGCGCCAAATAAAGACAGCGCTATTCTCCCGCATAACCGAGATCACATCTGGTTGCGTCAGCTCATGCCAAGATGGAAGAATCCGGATCGGCTTTTTGTAAAACTTGTCCGCGTCAGCGGTTACCTCGCTCTCTGAGGCCGCAACAAAAACCTCGTTATTGCCACCGTTTCCGACTTCATACTGAAATTTTCCCTCGACGATCCGTGGCCCATACCAGGCCGGGATTTGATGACCCCACCAGATTTGCCGTGAGATGCACCACGGCTGGATGTTTTCCATCCAGTTGAAAAATGTCGCTTCCCATTGCGGCGGGACAAACACGGTCTTGCCTTCGCGTACCGCCACCATCGGCGGCTGTGCCAGCGTCTTGGCATCGACGTACCATTGGTCGGTGAGATAGGGCTCAAGCACCGCGCCAGAGCGGTCGCCGTGCGGCACGGCGTGTGTCGTTGGTTCGGTCTTCTCGATCAGATCTTGCGACTGAAGCTGCTCCACAATCCACTTGCGGGCGGCTTCGCGCGATTTTCCATCCAAGCTTTCCAACAAGTTCGCTTCGGGATGCGCGTCTTTCAGGAAAGCATCGTTGTTTTTCAGCGTTAAATGCGCCGCGGCATCGAATATGTTGACCAGCGGCAAACCATGCCGGCGCCCGACCTCGAAATCGTTGAAGTCATGCGCCGGCGTGATCTTCACCGCGCCCGAGCCTTTTTCCGGATCGGCGTATTCATCGGCAATGATCGGAATGCGCCGGCCGACCAGCGGCAAGATCGCGGTCTTGCCGATCAGATGCTTGAGCCGCTCGTTATCCGGATGCACCGCGACGGCGACGTCGCCGAGCATGGTCTCAGGCCGCGTCGTGGCGACAACGATGAATTCGCCAGAACCTTCGATCGGATATTTGATGTGCCAAAGCTGGCCCTTGCTCTCGACCTGCTGCACTTCGAGATCGGAAATCGCTGTCTTGAGCTTGGGATCCCAGTTGACCAGCCGCTTGTCTTTGTAGATCAGCCCTTCGCGGTACAGCGCGACGAAAACCTTCAGCACCGCGCGCGACAGCCCTTCGTCCATGGTAAAGCGCTCGCGCGACCAATCGCAGGACGCGCCGAGCCGCTTGAGTTGGCTGATGATCGTGCCGCCGGATTCGGCCTTCCACTCCCAGACGCGTTTGATGAACGCGTCGCGGCCCATTTCGCGGCTCGACGGCTGCTGCCGCTCCATGAGCTGCCGTTCGACCACGGCCTGGGTGGCAATGCCGGCATGGTCCATGCCCGGCTGCCACAGCACGTCCTTGCCGCGCATGCGCTCGAAACGGCAGAGGATATCCTGGAGCGTATTGTTGAGCGCGTGGCCCATATGCAGCGAGCCGGTGACATTGGGCGGCGGAATAACAATGCAATACGGCTCGGCCTTAGCGCGCTCGGGCCGTCCGGCGCGGAATGCGCTTGCATCTTCCCACGCGACATAGATGCGGGGTTCAACTTCGCTCGGCTGATATCTGCTTTCGATCATTGTCGCTTCGCTTTGGCGCGGGTTAGAAAGCCTGTGCTCCGCAGAGTGTCAACGCCGGCGTTGCTTCCGAAGACGCCGCATAACGAAAAACCCCCGTGCTTTCTTCGCCATCCATCTCGCCGCCGCGGCCGAACCCGACGCGCTCGATCATTTTGCTCGCCGTCGCGGGCTTCGCCAGCCAGGCGCAGGTCCGGGTCATGGATTCGCTATTGCCGCAAGTGGCGGCCGATCTGCATACCACCGTCGGCGTGGCAGCCACGGTGGTCACCGCCTATGCGGTAACTCACGGCTCGATCCAACTGATCATCGGTCCAATCAGCGACCGGTTCGGCAAATACCGGACCGTGGCGCTCACCTGCGCCATCGGCGCCGTCCTGGTCGCGATCTGCGGGATGGTGTCAACGCTGCCGCAGCTCGCGCTGGCGCGGCTTGCGACCGGCGCAGCCGCCGGCTGGGTCATACCGATCTCGATGGCCTATGTCGGCGACGTCACACCGCATGACCGGCTGCAGCAAATCCTCGGGCGCTACATTTCCGGACAGATTCTCGGCCAGCTGTTCGGCCAGGCCGCCGGCGGCGTGCTCGGTGATCTCCTCGGCTGGCGCAATGTCTTCTTCGTGCTTGCCGGACTGTTCGCCGTGGCCGCGGCCGGTCTGGTCTTCGAACTCGCGGTCAATCCGCAGACCCGAAAGGCCGGCAGCCGCGGCGGACGCGGTCTGCTCGGCGGCTATGCCGCGGTATTGACCAATCCGTTCGCCCGCATCGTGTTGATTGCCGGCTTTTTTGAGGGCGCGCTGGCCTGGGGCGCCTTTGCCTATATCGGCGCCTACCTGCACCTGCGCTTCGGCTTGAGCTTTTCGTTGGTCGGCGCCGTTGTCGCCTGTTTCGGCATCGGCGGGCTGATCTACACCGCGATGGTCAAATTGCTTGTCTATCGCTTGGGCCAAGCCTGGCTCGCAGTGACTGGCGGGATCGTTCTCGCAATCGCTTATCTCAACCTCGCAGTCGGACCGGTCTGGTGGCTCGCCCCAATCGGCACGACCGCGATCGGGCTTGGCTTCTACATGCTGCACAACACGCTGCAGACCAATGCCACGCAGATGACGCCGCAGGCGCGCGGCACCG
>Ga0070712_100002438_pt1 | contig 11463 bp, 9 predicted proteins | sample LARL81metaG_FD_71396 | JGI IMG/M metagenome (GOLD analysis project Ga0070712, IMG submission 71396) | Corn, switchgrass and miscanthus rhizosphere microbial communities from Kellogg Biological Station, Michigan, USA - LAR L8-1 metaG | ecosystem: Host-associated > Plants > Roots > Rhizosphere ...
CGCTGCGGGGTGGTGGCCAGCGAGATGTGCCCGACCGCGCGGAACCCGGTGGAGTGCCCGGTCTCCTGTTCCAGCCTCGTGTACAGATCGCGTGAGTAGCGGCTGAAGAACAGCGCGGTCTCGTCGGTCATCCCAGCCGAGGTGATCAGCCCGGCCGCGTGCCAGGTCGTCCCGGCGGTCAGCTGGTGCTGTTCGAGCAGCACCACGTCGGTCCAGCCCAGGTGCGCGAGATGGTAGGCGATGCTGCAGCCGGTCACCCCGCCGCCGACGATCACCACCTGGGCGCGGCTGGGCAGGACCCCGCCCATGGTGTCCGGATCGCCCGGGCCAGGATCGATCGTCACGTCTGCCTCCAGATCGGCGCTCACCTGGCGTTATGCCTAGCATGGCGAGCTACGCCCGGTCCAGGCTGCCCGGAAGCCGAAGATGCGCCGGGGTGCACCTGTGGGACTGATCCAGATGGCCTACGTCATGCTCGGGGACCTGCCCAGCGCCGGGTCCGGGCGCACCATGGCATCCCGGCCCCGTGCGTCATCAGGGCTTCCAGACCTTGAGCCCTTTGCCCACGTTGGCCAGGAAGAGGTCGCCGTTGGCAAAAACGGGCTGCGCGAAGTCCATGCCCCCGGTGTAAGGCGTGCCCAGTATGGTGCCGTTGGCGGCGTTGACGAGGTAGAAGGCGTTAGGAGTGGTGGTGGAGTCGTAGGTGCCGACCGCCAGCACGCCACCGCCGTTCAGCGAAGGGCTGCCGATCGCCGAATTCGGAAGGCCGGTCTGCCACAAGATCGCGCCGGTGCCGGGGTCCATCTGCAGCACCGAGCCCCGGTACGACACGCCGTTGATCGTGGTGGGGTCACCCGCCATGTACAGGTGGCTGCCGTCGTAGATCGCCGCCGCCGAGCATTGCGCCGGGCTGGCCGAGGACGACTTAGCCCCGATCCGGGTTTCCCACGCCACCTGCATGGTGGAGCGGTCCAGCGCATAGTAGATCCCGTTCTTGTCGCACGCACCCACGTAGGGCCCGAAGATCGTCGGCGAGCCCCCGAAGTCGCCATCACCACCGAGCTGGGAGTTCGGCACGGTGAACGAGCCGAGAGGCTGCAGCGTGTTCGGGTCCAGCTTGACAATCGAGACCGAATAGAACCGGTTGGTCGTGTTCTTCGGCTGGCTTCCGGTGGAGGCATACACGTAGCCAGCGCTGTCCACGGCCACGCTCGACCAGACGCCGCCACCAAGATAGCCGTCGGGCACCGTGTAGAACCGGGCGATTTGTGACCCAGTTGCCTGGTCATAGGCGGTCACCGAGCCGCGGGTGAGCGGCTTGTCGCAGTGCGAGGCGCTGCCCACATAGATCTTGCCGTTGGCAACCGTCGGTGAAGACCACTCGAAGTAGTCGCTGACCGTGGTCGACGGGATATCGATCACCGACCGCCACTTCACCGACAGGTTACTGGCGTTGAACGCGTACAGGTAGCCGTCAGGCGCGCCGACATAAACGGTTTCCTGGCCGTCGCTAGGGTCGGTCGTGACCGTGGCGGTGGAGATGAAGCCGCGCGCCGCGCAGGTCAGCTTCGGCTGGTAGCCGATGAACACCTTCGCCAGCACTGCCCCGGTCGTCTCGTTAAGTTTGTAAAAGTACCCGTTGTTCGCGCCGATGAAGACGGCGCCGTCCGCGACCGTGGGGCTGGCGAACAGCGCGGGGCCGGGCTGGCCGGCCATCGTGGCGGCATCGCCCTTCCATTGCCACACCTTGGTGAGGTGGCCCGCGTTAGCCGGAGTGATCGCGGTCTCGGCCGCGTTGTAGGACGAGTGACCGGCGTCGTAGAGATAGCCGGACCAGTCGCCAGAAGTCTGCGCGGAAACCGGTCCGGCCGCCGCCAGGACCGCAGCCCCACTGAGCAGGGCCGCAGCGGCCACTGCGGGCCAGTGAGCGAAGAAGCGAGAAAATCTGAGCACCAGGTCCCCCCCACCGTGCGATGCCAGGCCCTGGCTGGCTCGTGCACCCAGTGGTCCCCGAGGACGGGCGATGCGCAGCGACGCTCGCTTGCACTGGCGGACGAGCCTGCCGCAAGCCAGTTCCGGCGAGTATAAGCACAAATTTCCGCCGTGTCCTACCTGGGGCATATTTCTGCGGACACCCGGCGGGCTGTCTCACCGTTCAGCATGGTGCCTGCCGGGCCGGGCTTCCCGCGCCAGGAGACCGGGCTCACGCCGCAAACGCCTGTACCGGGGAAATGACCGGCTAAATCAGAATGGTGCTCACGGGAATGCCGGGCTGCAATGCGGCGCCCGCCAGCGGGCCGCGGGGCTACCTCGCAACCCTGGCCCAGATCACCCCGGAGCAGGGAAGAGATTTGCGGCATCTGGGAGGATATTCTCTTACAGAAAGTTTTGCCACCATTACATAGCGTTAAAGCGGCTCTCGATGGGTTGCGGAGGATGCACGTTAGGTGCGTAATTGTTAGCCTGACAAGCATGCGTTGGTGGGGACCTGGCATAGGGGGATTCAATGCGGCGTGGTAAGTGGGGCACTGGAGTCATCGTGGCGGCCGCTGCGCTGGCGGCCAGCATGGTCTGGACGGGGGCGCCGGCCGGAGCGGCGACCGGGCCGGTGTCGGCTACGCCGGCCTCCGGCACGCCCCAGCTGGCGAAGCTGACGAACACCGGGACTTTCCAGCAGGTCCGGCAGCTGGCGCAGTGCGGGAGCACCATGTACGCGGTGGGGACGTTCAACACGATCACGTGGAACGGGACGACCTACACCCGGAACAACGTGTTCAGCTTCAGCGCGACGAAGCCGTACACCGTGACGTCCTGGGACCCGAACGCGGACGGGACCGTCAACGGCATCACGTTCAGCCCGGACTGCTCCACCGCCTACCTGGGGGGCAAGTTCAGCACCGTGGGCGGGGGGTCGGCTAAGAATATCGCCGCCGTCAGCACCTCCACCGGGGCGCTGATCACAAGCTTCGCGCACAGCGCCGGCGGGCAGGTCGAGACGCTGCAGTACTACAACGGGCACATCCTGACTGGCGGCTACTACACCTCGATCAACAACAGCTCCGCCAACCCGTACATGACCAGCCTCAATTCGTCCACGGGCAAGGACGACGGGTTCATCCACCTCAACATCTCCGGGAATTACCAGTTCCCCGGGGTTGGTTCTAACCCGACCCGGGTCTACAACCAGCAGCTCAGCCACAGCGGGACCCTCGACCTAGTGGAAGGCGACTTCACCTCGGTCGGCGGGCAGGCCCGGCAGCAGATCTTCATGCTCGACCTGAGCGGCTCCACCGCGGCGGTCACCGGCTGGACCTCCACCGAGTTCAACACGAACTGCAACTTCAACGAGGCGTTCTGGCTGCAGGCGGCGTCCTGGTCGCCGGACGACTCGACCGTCTACATCGCGACGACGGGCTACAAGCCGAACGGCACCCCGGCCGGGAGCTTCCCGCGGAGCGGGCTGTGCGACGTGGCCGCCGCGTTCCCCGCGACGCAGACCAGCGTCACCCACAAGTGGATCAACTACCCGGGCTGTGATTCGATGTTCTCCACCGCCGCCGACGCGAGCACCGCGTACTTTGGCGGGCACGAGCGGTGGTCGCAGAACCCGAACGGGTGTGACTTCGCCGGGCCGGGCGCGATCAGCGCCCCCGGCATGGAAGGGCTGAGCCCGAGCACCGGGTTGCTGACCTTCAACCCGACCCGCTCACGGGGCGAGGGCGCCGACGACATGCTCATCACCAACGACGGCCTGTGGATTGCCAGTGACACCCAGAACGGCGCCGCCCAGTGCGGCGGGAAATCCAACCACGCGGGCATCTGCCTCCTTCCGTACGCCTAGGACGTGAGCGAGGTAATGACCTGAGCGAAGACGCAGACGCCAGCGGGACAGGCCGGGCATCGCGACCGGCCGCCCGCGGGTGGTCTGCCTGGCCGGGTTGGGACGCAGTGGCAGCACCCTGCTGGAGCGGCTTCTCGGGGAGATGCCGGGCGCATGTCCCGCTGGCGAGGTGGTGCACCTGTGGCTGCGAGGGGTCCGGCTGGGTGAGCGCTGCGGGTGCGGCCAGCCGTTCCCGTCCTGCCCGTTCTGGATCCAGGTGGGCCAGGTCGCTTTCGGCGGCTGGCATCAGGTCGACGTGGACCAGATCATCCGGCTGCGGGCCCGGGTGGATCGCGCCCGGTTCCTGCCGCAGCTTGCCTCGTCCACCCTGCGCAGGCGGCTCCAGCCAGCGCTGGATGAGTACGTGCGGTACTACCAGCGCCTCTACGCCGCGATCCAGCAGGTCAGTGGCGCCCCGGTGGTGATCGACTCCAGCAAGCACGCATCCCTGGCGTTCTGCCTGCGCAGCAGCCCCGGCCTGGACCTGAGGGTCGTTCACATGGTCCGGGATCCGCGGGCGGTTGCCTACTCATGGAGCAAGGTCGTGGACCGGCCGGAGGCCCCGCCAGGCAGCCAGATGTCCACCTATACGTCGGCCAGCGCCGCCCTGCGGTGGAACCTGCAGAACAGCGCGCTGCAGGTACTGGCGCAGCTTGGCACCCCCACGTTGCGGGTGCGGTACGAAGACTTCACGGCCGCCCCGGCGGCCACGCTTGGCCAGATCGCCGCCTTCGCCGGCCTGCCTGGCGGACCGGAGTTCACCTTCCTGGGCACCGACGATCGCGGCCGCTGGTGGGCCGATCTGGGGGTGGCGCACACCGCTTCCGGGAACCCGATGCGCTTCACCACCGGCCGGACCGGGATCCGCTACGACGATACCTGGCAGACGGCCATGATGGCGGGTAACCGGCGCACGGTCACCACCCTGACGCTGCCGCTGCTGACGCACTACGGATATCTGGGCGGCGCAGGCATGAGCCGGGTGCCATGACCGGCTGGCGGCGCCCGGCGGCGGTGGCGGCGGTCGCCGCCGTGGTGATCGCGGCCGTGGTGGTGGTGATCACCATCGGTGTAGGCGGCCGACCAGCGGGCGGGCGGCCGGCGCCGCCGCCCCCGCTGCATCCCGGCCCGGCGGCCATTCCCGCCCCTGCTCAGGGCGCATACTTCGGTGCCTGGGTCAAGCCCATCCGGTACACCCAGGCGGGCTATCTGGACGCGGTGAACAACCTGCAGCAGCAGATCGGGCGGCGGCTGGACATCGTGCATATCTACCTGCAGGCGGACGCGACCTTTCCGACCAGCAGTGACCGGGCCTTCGTCCGCCAGGGCAGCACGCTCCTCGTGTCCTGGGCGCTGAACGACAGCCGGGGCATAGCAGCAGGCGAGTGGGACACCTCGATCCGCCAGCGGGCCCAGGAGCTGAAGGCGCTGGGCAAGCCGGTCTTCCTGGAGTGGCGGTGGGAGATGGACCGGCCCAATATCCGGTTCGAAGTGGGCACGCCCGCGGACTACGTCGCGGCCTGGAAGCACATCCGGCAGGTATTCGCCGAGCAGCACGTCAGCAACGTGGCGTGGGTGTGGTGCCCGACGGCCCGCGGGTTCATGGCCAACAACGCCGCCGCCTATTACCCGGGCAACGATGAAGTGGACTGGGTGTGCGCCGACGTCTACCCTGGGCCCGGCCCGCAACGCTCATTCGCGGACGTCGCTCAGCCATTCCTGGCCTGGGCCGCGCGGCATCCCAAGCCCATCATGATCGGCGAGTTTGGAGTACCGGCGAGTTACGGCCCGCAGGTCCGTGCGCAATGGCTGCGCGCCGCCGAGCGGACAGTGCTCAGCCACCGGCAGATCAAAGCGCTGGTGTACTTCGACTCCAACATGACCGGTACGTCACTCCAGAGGAGTTTCGCGCTGGACGCGGGGACGTTCGCAGCTTTCCGCGGAATAGCACACAACCGCTACTTCAATCCCCGAGGTGTGCCCGTGTCGGGGCATTGAGCGGAGGCCAGGCAAGGGCGGGCGCAGCTGCGATCGTCCGCGACAGCCTGGACAGCAGTGTGCAGTGCGGCCACGTCGGCATCGGCCATCTGCCCTACGGGCGGGCCTCCTCGGGAGCAGTCAGGCATAGCCCAGCCGGGTGAGCAACGGGCCTATCTCCGCCTCCACCTCTGCCACGTCCTGCCCACTCAGCCTGGCGCGCCAGCGGCCTACTGAATCGGGCCGCGCCCGGGCCATCGCGGCGCGCAGTTCACCCCGGCCCCTGGGTGAGGTGCCAAGGAACCCGGCTAGCTGGTCCGCAGTGGCCGCTGGGTCGCTGACCATGGCCTCGTAGCGGACCTCCACGGCCCGGCCCGCCACCAGCCTGGCCACGCCGCCCAGGGCCGCCTCGGTGAACCGCCGCCAGCACCAGGCGGACCGCGCGAAGTCGGAAACTTGCGCGAATTCCTCGCGCCGCGGCGGCTCCACCCACCAGCGGGCCCGCGGTCCGCGCAGCTGCCCCGCCGTGCCCCGCTGACCGGACGCGGCCGAGGCGGCGGCCAGCCAGGGCTGCTCGGCGTGCGATACTGTGGCGTCCCGCCCGTCCCGCACGATGTGGATGAACTGCGCGCTGGGGAACTCTGCGGCCAGGAACGGGACCAGGAAACTGTTCTCCGGGTTCTTCTCCGCGAAGCGGTGACCGCCGTCCAGCGCCGCGAGCAGCAGCGCACTGTAGGACAGCCGGAACACTGCGGCCGCGCGCCGGGCGCTCCATGACCCGTCGTATACGCAGCGCGCCGCCGCCTTGGTCAGGCGAGGCTCATAGTGATACGAGATCTCCGGCAGCCGCCCCAGGCAACTCCCGAGAAACGTGGTGCCCGAGCGGGGCGCACCGATGACGAACACCGGCCGGTGCAGCCGCGGGTCGAGGGCGCGGGCGGACACCGGGTTCCGTAGCGCCGGGTCACGCCGCCGGTCCCGGACGTCCGAGACCACACCGAGCGCGCCCAGCCTGATGGCCCGTCTCCAGGTCAGGTCTGGGGTCTGCGGTGTGGCGCGTGCCTGCCTGGTCATGGCTGGCCCCCGCCCACGCGTGGCAGCGCGGCCTGCCGCCTGGCGAAGCGGGACAGCGTGGGCAGCAGCCAGTCGCCCACGTCACCCAGCTTGGCCCCGGCCTCCTCTGCTTCATCGTGCAGATACCGCGTGGCGATCTCGATCAGGTACAGGGCCGCGACGAAGACCGCCACCCCCGGCCTGACTCCCAGCGGGCCGAGGGTCATCGGGGCGGTGAGCAGCGCCGCCTCGGCAGCTGCCTGTGCTTTTGTGCCGTGCCTGACCACGGCCGTCTGCACCTGGTAGTGCACAGCGTCGAAACCCAGCGGGACGCCGTTCTCAAATCGCTCCCAGTCCCAGACCTGCACCCGCCCGCCGGAGGAACCCATGTTCCAGGGGGCCCAGTCGCCGTGCCAGCAGCCGAAGGCCAACCATGTCGTACTCGCCGTGGCCTCCAGATCCTGGACGACCCGCAAGAGCGCCCCAGCCGTTTCGCTGGGCGGGCACGCTTCCAGCCGCGAGCGCAGTCTGCGCCAGTACGCACTGCGGCTGACCTGCAGGGTGACCATGCCCTGCAGGGCGGCCAATTCCGCCATCGCTGCGGTCAGCTCAGCCTGGGATCCGGACCGCCCGGACCCTGACAACGGCGCCTGCACCAGCACTTCATGATCATGCCAGTGGCCGTGATGCAGCAGCCGCGGTACCTCGAGGCGGCCCAATGGGGCCGCGCCGAGCACGGCCAGCGCGGCCGCCTCGGCCTGGACCAGTTCCCGGGTCAGGTCGGTGACACCAACCTTGGCGAACCCGAGGACCCCGCCACGAGGACTGAGGAGTTCCAGGATCGGCTTGCGGTTGGCGCGCGGCGGGCCGATACGCAAGCTGGCCACCACGTCGCAGTCCAGCACCCGCTGCAGGTAGGAGACCACGTCCGCGTCGGGCTTAGTGCTGGCGGGCTCCACGATGATCCGGTACGGCAGGGCGTCAGCCAGGCCGGCCCGCGCCGCCAGTGCCATGCTCCGCAGCAGGAACCGTTGGCGGCCGGCCGCGGAGGCCTTGTAGTTGCGCAGCGCGGCAGCGGCGGCCCGGCGCGGCCTGCGGGGCAGCAGGAGCACGGCGCGGGCTTCGTTGGGCAGGACGAGGTATTCCGTCTGCTCGCGGTCCCGGCCGGCGCGGCTGGGTCGCGGGCCAGTGGCCCGGCCGCTCCGCTCCACCCGGGCCGGCGGGGGCCACAGCACGCTCATGGTTTCCCACAGGTACTCTCCCCGGCTGGTAACCGACTGGGCGGGCTCAGTCAGTGCGGCCATTGGGGCCTCCAATCCAGCAGCCCAGCCAGCCGCTTATTGTGCGGGGCAAAGTGGTCCTCCAGCATGCGCCGCGTCCCGGGGGCCATGGGGGCACCAGGTCGCGCGTTGTGCTGGCTGAAGCTCTCGGGCTGGAAGGGCCGCAGTCCGAGAAAGCCGGTCAGCGCTTGGTACTCCTGGGCAGGACACGCGAAAAACGCTTCACTGTCGACCACGTGCACCTGCTCGCGCGGGAACAACTCGAAGATCCATTCCAGCTGGTCGGCATAGTGGCCGCGGTGGGTATAGGAGTGATGACGATGCGTAAAACTCTCGTAAGACGGGTCAGCGCGCATCCGGTCGGTCTCGCCGATCAGCCGGTCGTCCTCCAGCTCCAGCGCCTTCTCGAAGGTCTCCCACTCGTATCCCCGCGCGTATTCGTGCTTGTAGGCCGAGAAGGCTCGCTCCACGGGATCGCGGAGCATGACGACGAGTTTCACGCCAGGTAGGTCATGGGCCATCCGTTCCATCGCGAACGGGTGGTAGATGTAGTAGCCGCTGGCCTCAAAGGACACCGGGCCGCCGTGGCGGGCAGTGGCCGCCTGGGCGATCCGGGCTACCGGGAAGTGCCCCCGGTACCAGGTCCTGCCCCGGTAGTAGTTCAGATCGAAGAAGTTGATGCCCTTGTGGAAAGCAGGCCGCACGACTTGCGGGTGCGCCATCAGAGCCCGGAACAGCGACGTGGTGCCACACCGCTGGGCGCCGATCATGATGAAGCTGGGCTGCATCCGCAGCGGTGCCGTCGCCGTGCCCACCTGAAGGAACGCACGGCGGCCGGCCCGCCGGACCGGCTCGGGTGCGGCCTTGCGCACGGACGTCATGAAGACCCCTCCTCGTTTCCTTCTCTCCGGCCGGTGACCTCAGGCCAGGCCCCGGCCAACTAGCCGCGCGGCGCGCAGCACATGTTTGCGGTCCACGCCGGTGATGATGTGCGCCAGCGCCAGATATCCATATGGCGATCCCGGCCACCGGGCGAGGGCGAGAGCCGTCAACCGCAGGGCCCGGCCCCGCTCGCCGAGCAGGGAGCGGGAGAAGGCCATCTGCCCGAGCAGGCGGGCGTGCCCGCGGGAGGATCCTGCGATCTCCGGGTGCTTGGCCAGCAGATATTCTAGCCCGGCGACCGTGGTGGCCGCGTTGCCGGGCCACCACGAGCCGCTGTCCTTCGTGATGTCGGCCAGGGGTGCCCGCACCGCCCCGATCCGGCCCACCCGCGCCGCGCGGAGGATCCAGTCATAGTCCTCCCCGTATCCGTTCGGGATCTTCTCGTCGTACAGGCCCGCTTTAGCGAACGCGTCCCGGCGCATGGCCAGCGTTGAGGAGTGCAGTTCCCTGACCCGGTTGCGCAGCAGCAATTGCTGGCTGATCCGCTCGGCGCGGGCCGGACAGGTGATGATCCGGCCGTCGGGCAGCATTAGCCGGATACCTGAGCCCACCACGAGCAGGTCAGGCTGGTCGAGCAGCCGGGCGATCTGCGCCTGCAGCTTGGCCGCATGCCACACGTCGTCGTCGTCGCAGGTCGCAACGAATCCGCTGGTCGCATTGTCCAGACCGGAGTTACGCGCGCCGGCCAGGCCCGGGGTGCGCTGGTTGGTGATCACCTTGACCTGGTGGTCAGCGGTGCCCAGGCCGGCCAGGGCCGGATCGGGTTGCTCCTGGTCGTGGACGACGAGGCACTCGATCGGGCCGGGATAGATCTGGCCGACGACCGAGGAGATCGCCGCCTGGACGGGGCCGGGCCGGCCCCGGGTGGGCAGGACCACCGAGACCGGGGGCCAGCGTTCCGGTGCACCGCTCACTGGGGCCCGTCCATAACCGGCCTCTGGCCAGGCGGCGATGCCGCAGCCGACCTCGGCGGCGACGTGGCGGGTGCCCGGGCCGGCTGGGCGGGTCCGACTGGCTGTGGGACGCTATTCCCGGCCGAACGCACGACGGCGGGATCCTCCCCCACGGGCTTCTCCGGGCCGCGCGCCGGGCCCATCACCACGCGGGTAGCGAGGATGAACAGCGCCAGCAGCAAAATGCCGTAGAACCAGCCGCTCAGCACATCGGTGCTCCAGTGCATGCCCAGATAGACCCGGCTATAGCCCTCGTTGAAGGCGAGCGCCGCGACCGCCGCCCCAGCCCAGATCGCGGTGACCCGCCGGCCGCTGAACTCCCGCCACAGGAAATAGGCGATCAGCCCGAAGAACACGACCGTGCGCCCCGATCCGCCGGACGGGTACGTACCGTGGAGGAATCCAGGGGGCCCCACACGGTGGGCGACCAGGTGGATGCCATGAGTCAGATAGCGCTGCACTAGCGAGAGCACCAGGAACGCGAAGGCCGGCAGCCAGCGGTACCTTCGCCAGGTGACAGCGAGGCACACCGCCGCTGACAGCACCGCCATCCGGGTCGACCATGTGTTGCCCATCTTGGTCAGGCTGTGCATCAGTCCCTTCCATTGGTGAATGCGGTGGGTGACCACCCAGTGGTAGAAGGGCTTGTCCACGGACGGGCCTCCGTGCCGTACGAGCTGCCCGAGCAGGGCCATCACCGCGAAGACCAGGGCGACCCCAGCGACGATGATGAGGAGGAACAGCCCGGCCTGGCGGACGGCTTCCCAGACCCCCGACGTGCCATCCGCGGTGGGCGGCACCGGGCCATCTTTGAGCCAGGGCAGCCGCGCGCCGCGCCCTGGCCCGGCGGGCCGGACCCGGGCCTGCCGGGCCAGCAGTGCTGCCACCCCGAAGATGACGGCCAACCCCACGGGCCAGATCAGGAACGCCAGTATTTTGCCCATGTCGGGCCACCTCCTTGAAGATGCCGGAATGGGAAGGTCTTGGCCAGCCGCGACACCCCGGGCAGGGCGGCCAGTCGCAGGCTGTCCCGGAACCACCACAGCCCGGCGGCCTGCGTGACGCAGCCGGCCAGCACCGCGCCGGCCGAGACAGCCGCACCCGGGCCGAGCGCCGCCCGAAGCGCGAGCGGGATGACCGCGAAGCTCAGCACGGCCAGGCCCGCGGCCAGGAAGGAGCCGCGCCCGAACGGGTTCAACCGCTTCGAGATAGCCAGCTGGGCCAGCGGGGTCAAGTTGGTGACGATGATCGCGGCGGCCCATCCGATGGCGGCGCCGGTGATCCCGAACCGGGGAATAAGGAGCAGATCGAGGCCGACGTTGATCACCAGTGCCGCGAGCCCGTTGGCCAGGCTCCAGCTGCTCCGGCCGGTGGTGAT
>Ga0070712_100002440_pt1 | contig 11455 bp, 10 predicted proteins | sample LARL81metaG_FD_71396 | JGI IMG/M metagenome (GOLD analysis project Ga0070712, IMG submission 71396) | Corn, switchgrass and miscanthus rhizosphere microbial communities from Kellogg Biological Station, Michigan, USA - LAR L8-1 metaG | ecosystem: Host-associated > Plants > Roots > Rhizosphere ...
GGATTTCCGAGCTTAATGCCGCGTACAAGCAGAAGTTCGGATTTCCGTTCATTATCGCGGTCCGAATGTATACGAAGGAAGGTATATTCTTCGAATTCCAGCGGCGGCTGAATAACGAAACGCAAACCGAATTCGCAAACGATCTGCAAAACGTCTATGCAATCACGCGTCTGCGGCTGGACAAGTTGATGGAGGAGAACTGAGGTCGTCCGTGCCCGGTACCATCCGGCTTCAGGCCCGAAAACAGCGGCTAATCGGTTCTGGCGCCGCAGATCGTCGCTCAAATAAAGCCGCCGTGAGGAGCGCCATCATTCATGGGAGGCAGAGCCAACCATGGTCAGTGTGCCGGCCACGTCCGGCTCAGCCATCGTGCACCCCCTCGACGAGGTGCTTGCGCCTCGCAAGCTCGGCGGCCTCGGCCTACAGCATGCCTCGGCGCCGGCGAGAGCCGAAGCCACATGCGCGCGGACGTAATCGACAGCCAGATCGGCGAAGGCCTTCACCTTCATCGGCACCATGCGCTTATAGGCATGAAGAACCGCGAGCGTCACGGGGGGAGGCGGTGTTTCGGCCAACACCGGCACGAGGGCACCAGATTTGAGATGGTGAATGACCTCAAATACGGGCCTGAGAACGATCCCTTCACCGGCGATCGCCCACTGTGTGAGAACGTCCCCGTCGTCGGCATCGATGTGACCGGTTACTGGGACGGTAATGGCCCGTCCATTTCGGTTCAATGTCAATCGAACCTGCTGCGAGCCGGGAAACCGCAGGAGCAGACACTGATGCCGACCGAGGTCTTTGATCGATCGCGGCACGCCGTGCTTGGAGATGTAGGCGGGGGCTGCGCACAAGATACGATCAATATCGGCAATCTTGCGTATGATCAGCGAGGAATCCGCCAGAACCGCCATGCGCACCGCGACATCCACTGCCTCGCTGAAGAAATCGACGAAGTAATCGGAGAGCCGCAATCTCACATCGATCTCGGGGTGCTCGGTCCTGAACACGGTGACCAGCGGCGCGATTACGCGGCGACCCAATCCGAGGGGTGCCGTTATCTTCAGCAAGCCACGAGGTGCGGCGCCCCCATTGGCAATGCGCGCCTCGGCCCGCTCGACGGCTTCCCGCACCTCGAGGCTGCTCTCGTAGAACGCTCGACCCTGCTCGGTTGGCGAAAGCTTGCGCGTCGTCCGATTGAACAACCGACAACCAAGATGGCGTTCAAGGCTCTGTATCCGATAGCTCACTACGGCGGGGGACATTCGCAGGCTGCTTCCGGCCGCGCTGAAGCTGCCGAGCTCAACCACGCGGATGAATACGAGGATGTTCTCCAGCGTCGCCATGAACCCGGATTCCTCGAATGGTTTTGAAGATCATCCTATTTTGCAAGGATACTGCTGGCGCGACGACGTGACTAGAGTGCACATGAGGGACCGGCCAGGGAGAGAGTGACATGGGTGCGATCCGGCTTGAATGGGGAGTCCCTGGAGATGATACAGGACGAGCGGCACATGCACTCCGAGCTTGGATCGCAAGCCGCTGAGCGGCTTCTTGGAGCGGTCACGATGCATCAGATTTCGATTGCGCCACTGACGGGGGCTGCGTTCGGGCCTTATGGTGAAGTGGTCGAGATGGACGGCTCCGACCTCATCTCGATCAATCAAGGGTTCGCCGCCCGCTTCGACACTCTCGCGAAGGTCGACGTCGCAACCGCCGGGGCTTCGGTCAACATCAGTCTATTCGTTGCCAAGGCGCGACCATTGCCGATCGACGTGAAGCTGATGGAGCGACATCCCCTGGGCACCCAGCTTTTCTTCCCGTTGCAGGATAAGTCATGGCTGGTGCTCGTCTGCGCCGATCCGCGCGTACCCGCGAGCTTTCGTGCGTTCCGGGCGAGCGGCCGCCAAGGTGTGAACTACGCTCGGAACACATGGCATCACCCGCTTCTTGTCCTCACGGACGAGGAGCGCTTCCTGGTGGTCGACCGCAAAGGCGCAGGTGACAATCTCGAAGAGGTCTGGCTTGATGACCAGCACAGACTTTGTTTGAGCCCGTACGTTTAGGTGAAGGTTCGGCAACTCATCGTGATCGGGGTTTCAACTGTCGAGAGTTGTCGATGCCGCGCCGTAATTTCGGAGGGTCAAAGTGCAGAGCCGGACTTATCATGTGCCTGAGGGTGGTCACCCACCGCAGACAGACCTGCTGACGGGACGCGCGGTTTTCACCGAAGCGTACGTTATCATTCCAAAAGGGGTGATGCGCGATATCGTAACCAGCGCGCTACCGTTTTGGAACAAGACGCGCGTCTGGATTTTGGCGCGCCCGCTGTCCGGATTTTCCGAGACCTTCTCACAGTACATCATGGAGGTCCAACCCGGTGGCGGCAGCGAACGACCGGAGCCGGACGCGAACGCCGAGGGCGTGCTGTTCGTGGTGAGCGGCGATCTCGTGCTGACGCTTTCCGACAGCGAACGTCGCATGAAGGCCGGGGGCTATGCCTATATCCCGCCGGCAACCCGCTGGAGGCTACGCAATGCAGGCCCGGGGCCGGCCACCTTCCATTGGATTCGCAAGTCCTACGAAGCAGTCCCCGGAGTGCAGCCCCCCGATGCTTTCGTCACCAACGAGGCCGAGATTGCTCCTTCGTCGATGCCGGGCACCGACCGATGGGCCACTACTCGCTTCGTAGACCCGCTTGACGTGCGCCACGACATGCACGTGAATATCGTCTCGTTCGAGCCGGGCGCGGTCATTCCATTCACCGAGACGCATGTGATGGAGCACGGCCTCTACGTCTTGGAGGGCAAGGCCGTCTACCGGCTCAACCAGGACTGGGTCGAGGTCGAGGCCGGCGACTTCATGTGGCTGCGCGCCTTCTGTCCTCAGGCCTGCTATGCCGGCGGCCCGGGAAGGTTCCGTTATCTGCTCTACAAGGATGCCAACCGGCACATGGCTCTCAGCCCCTTCAACCGTCGCAGCGGGATCGCGAGCTCTGATCTTGAGCGCAGCGTCCGTAACCGAACGGCGCGTACCGAATAATGGACCGATTAACGACGCTACAACTGTTTGTCCGCGTCGTGGAGACCGGCAGTTTCTCCAAGGCTGCGCACGATCTCGGGCTGACCCAGCCGACGGTCACGAAGCATGTCTCGACCACAGAGGGCCGACTTGGTGTCCGTCTGCTCAATCGGAACTCACGTGGCATCAGTCTGACCGAGATCGGCTCGCTTTATTTTGAACGCTGCCAGGTGGTGCTGCGCGAGCTCGAAGCAGCTGAAAGCATCATTGGTCAGCAGCGGGGTGAGATCAAAGGAACTCTGCGGATCGGCACGTCGATGGCGTTTGCCCAGCAAGTGATCGCGCCGCTGCTGATCGATTTCCTGGAGCAGCACCCCAGCCTGAAGATCGATCTGCGCCGCGATCACCATTACGTCGACGTGGTCAGGCAGGGGCTCGACGTTGCGATACGATTGGGCAAGCTCGCAGACAGCAGCCTTGGCTGTCGCTATCTCGGGACCAATCCATGGGTCTTGGTGGCGGCAGATACATACCTTTCGAAGCATGGCTCGCCTGCGCACCCGAGTGAGCTCAGCCGGCATGAGTGCCTGATCTACAGCACGGTCCAAGGTAACGACATCTGGCATGTGCGCACGCCAAAGGGCGATCTCGTTGCCGCTCACGTCAGCGGCAAACTGAAGTCGAACAAATCTCTCGATCCTGCTCAGTGCGGCTCACGCGGGTCTCGGGATCGCGCTCTTGCCCAGCCGCGCTGCGCAACTCGCATGGTGCATTCATGACCGGAATAGTTGGTATTGCCACGCCTGACGTTCCGTCAACCACGCGCGATGCGTAGGATCGTCCAACAACTCAAAAGGAGGAGCGGACCGTGGCGCGGATGACTGCAGCACAAGCCGCCGTTCTGGTGATGGAGAAAGAGGGCGTGGCGGCCGCCTTCGGCGTCCCTGGCGCCGCGATCAACCCGCTCTATGCCGCTCTCAAGCCACGCAACAGGATCCGGCATTTCCTCGCGCGCCATGTCGAAGGAGCGGCTCACATGGCTGAAGGATACACGCGCGCCGCACCGAACAACATCGGCGTCTGCATCGGCACGTCCGGACCCGCCGGAACGGATATGATCACCGGCATTTACTCAGCGGCTGCCGACTCCATTCCGATTCTATGCATCACCGGCCAGGCACCGCGCGCACGCCTTTACAAGGAAGATTTCCAGGCGATCGAAATCGCGGAGATTGCCAAGCCGGTGGCCAAGTGGGCGGTAATGGCACGCGAGCCCGCGCTGGTGCCGCGGCTGTTTCAGCAGGCGTTTCACGTCATGCGGTCGGGCCGACCCGGTCCCGTGCTGATCGATCTGCCGTTCGACGTGCAGATGGCTGAGATCGAGTTCGATATCGATACGTACGAGCCGCTACCTGTCTACAAACCAGGCGCAACGCGGGCCCAGGTCGAAAAGGCGCTCGCCATGCTCAACGAATCGGAGCGGCCTTTAATCGTCGCGGGCGGCGGCATCATCAATGCCAACGCGTCCGAGCTTCTGGTTGAGTTTGCCGAGATTACCGGCGTGCCGGTCGTGCCGACGTTGATGGGCTGGGGCACGATCCCCGACGATCACAAGCTCATGGTCGGCATGGTCGGTCTGCAGACCGCGCACCGCTATGGCAACGCAACCTTGCTCGCCTCGGATTTCGTGCTCGGCATCGGCAATCGCTGGGCCAATAGGCATACCGGTTCCATCGACGTGTACACCAAGGGCCGCAAGTTTGTGCACGTCGATATCGAGCCGACTCAGATCGGTCGCGTGTTCATGCCGGATTACGGCATCGTCTCAGATGCTCGCGCGGCGCTCGAGCTGTTTGTCGACACTGCCAAGGACTGGGCCGGAAAGAAAAAGCTCAAGGACCGCAATTCCTGGCTCGGCGAGTGCCGCGAACGCAAGAAGACAATGCTTCGCCGCACGCACTTCGACGAGGCTCCGATCAAGCCGCAGCGCGTGTACGAGGAAATGAACAAGGTATTCGGGAAGGACACTTGCTATGTCTCGACCATTGGGCTGTCGCAGATCGCCGCCGCTCAGTTCCTGCACGTCTACAAGCCCCGGCATTGGATCAATTGCGGTCAGGCCGGCCCGCTTGGGTGGACAGTCCCGGCGGCATTGGGCGTTCGCGCTGCCGATCCCAAACGCGAGATTGTGGCGATCTCCGGCGATTACGACTTTCAGTTCATGATCGAGGAGCTTGCAGTCGGCGCGCAGTTCAAGCTGCCCTATCTGCAAGTCCTGGTGAACAACTCCTATCTCGGACTAATCCGGCAGGCGCAGCGCGGGTTCAAGATGGACTATGCGGTCCAGCTTTCGTTCGAGAACATCAACTCGCCGGAGCTTGGCGTCTATGGCGTGGACCATGTCAAAGTCGCCGAAGGCCTCGGCTGCAAGGCTATCCGCGTCACGACATCCGACAAGATTCAGGGCGCCTTCAAGCAAGCGCAGACGTGGATGAACGAGCATGGTGTGCCTGTCGTCGTCGAGATCATCCTGGAGCGGGCGACCAACATCTCCATGGGGACCGAGATCGACAACATCACCGAGTTCGAGGACCTAGCCAAGGGGGCCGAGGATGCGCCGACAGCCATCGCATTGCTCGATTGAGCCGCGGGAAGGGAGACAACGGTGCCCAAGTTTGCCGCCAATCTGACGATGCTCTTCAACGAGATGGAATTCATGGACCGTTTTGCGGCGGCCGCCAAAGCCGGTTTCCGGGGTGTGGAGTATTTATTTCCCTATCCCTATCCGAAAGAAGCCCTGGCTGAGGCGCTGTCCGAGAATGGACTTGCTCAGGTATTGCACAACTTACCGGCCGGGGATTGGGCCAAAGGCGAGCGTGGCATCGCCTGTCTGCCCGGCCGCGAGGGCGAGTTCCAGGACGGCGTCGGCACGGCGATCGAGTATGCGCGCGCGTTGAAGTGCCGCAAGCTCAATTGTCTCGTCGGAATTACTCCGGCAGGCATCGATCCCGCTCGGGTCGAAAAGACAGTTGCCGAAAATTTGCGGTTCGCCGCCCGCGCACTCGATGCTGCCGGAATCCAATTGCTGGTCGAGCCGGTCAACACCTATGACATTCCCGGCTTCCATCTGTCCCGGACCAACCAGACTCTCGATCTCTTCGAGCGAGTCGGCGAGCCAAATCTTTGGCTCCAATACGACATCTATCACATGCAGCGTACGGAGGGTGAGCTCGCCGCTACCATCACCCGGCACCTGTCGCGCATTGCTCACATGCAGCTTGCCGACAATCCCGGGCGCAATGAGCCCGGCACCGGCGAGATAAACTACGAGTTTCTGTTTCAGCACATCGACAATTGCGGCTATGCGGGTTGGATCGGCTGCGAATACAAGCCGAGGACGAGCACGGTCGAAGGCTTGGGATGGGTCGCTCATGCCGCCGTAAGAAATTGAGAGTCGATTCGAACGAGGAGGATATGGTAGTGGCAAAGGTTGGCTTCATTGGGCTCGGCATCATGGGGCAGCCCATGGCAGAGCATCTCATTGATGCAGGGCATCAATTGAGTCTTTTCAGTCGTGGAGGTGTTCCAGCTGCGCTCGCGTCGCGCGGCAAGGCGTGCCGAAACGGCAAGGAAGTTGCCGAGAGTGCAGACATCATAATTGTGATGGTGCCTGATACGCCCGACGTCGAAAAAGTGCTGTTCAGCAAGGAGGGCGTGGCCGAGGGCCTGAGCAAGGGAAAGATCGTGGTCGACATGAGCTCGATCTCGCCGGTCGCAACCAAGGAGTTTGCAAGGCGCGTCAACGAGCTTGGCTGCGAGTATATCGACGCGCCGGTGTCCGGTGGCGATGTCGGTGCGAAGCAGGCGACGCTATCGATCATGTGCGGCGGCTCGCAGGCTGCGTTCGACAGGGTCAAGCCGATCTTCGAGAAGCTGGGCAAGAATATCACCCTGGTCGGCGGCAACGGCGACGGGCAGACTTGCAAGGTGGCCAATCAGATCGTTGTAGCTTTGACGATCGAGGCCGTGGCGGAAGCGCTGCTGTTCGCCTCGCGAGCCGGTGCGGATCCCTCAAAGGTACGCCAGGCTCTCATGGGCGGGCTGGCAACGTCGCGAATCCTTGAACTCCATGGGGAGCGAATGATTAAGCGAACATTCGATCCGGGCTTCCGCATCGAACTGCACCAGAAGGACCTCAATCTCGCCTTGTCCAGCGCGCGCGCACTTAGCCTGTCGCTGCCCAATACGGCCACGGCGCAAGAGCTGTTCAACGCCTGTGCGGCCAATGGCGGGTCGAAGTGGGATCACTCGGGGATGGTACGCGCGCTGGAGATCATGGCTAATCACCAAATCGGGGGCAAATAAGGGACGCGAAGCAAGCGTTGGCCCCAAGCTTCTACAACTGCAGAGCACTCTCGAGCAGACCTGATTGGAGCGATGCTGCCATGCCCAACCTGACCAAGTCGCTATTCGCCCAGGTCGTCGTCGCCCTGATTGTGGGCATTCTACTCGGAGTCCTCTATCCGTCATTCGCAGTGCAGTTGAAGCCGCTCGGTGACGGATTCATCAAGCTCATCAAGATGCTGATCCCGCTGATTGTGTTTTGCGTGGTCGTGCACGGCATCGCCGGTGCCGGAGATCTGACCAAGGTCGGCCGTGTCGGCGTAAAGGCGATTGTCTACTTCGAGTGCCTCACGACAATCGCTCTCGCCCTTGGCATCCTGCTCGCCTACGTGTTTCAGCCGGGCGTCGGCATGAATATCGATCCCAACTCGCTGGATGCCAAGGCGCTGAGCGGGTACGTCGATCGAGCCACCCAGGTTGCGAGCGGCGGCACCGTCGATTTCCTCATGAAAATCATCCCCAGCACGGTATTCGCGGCCTTCACGTCCGGCGACGTGCTGCAGGTGCTGCTGTTCTCGATCATTTTCGGCTGTGCCCTGTCAGTGGTCGGCGAGCACGGAAGGCTGATCCTCGAATGCGTCGAACGCGGCGGCGTGGTGCTGTTTAAGGCGATGGCGTTCATTGTCCGGCTTGCGCCGCTCGGCGTGCTCGGCGCAATCGCCTTTACAGTCGGCAAATACGGCATCGGGTCACTGAGACAGCTCGGTTATCTCGTCGGTCTTTTCTATATCGCCGTGGCAATCTTTGTCGTGTTCGTGCTGGGCACGGTCATGCGTCTTGTCGGCTTCAATGTATTCAAGCTGATGCGCTACATGCGCGAGGAGCTGCTGGTGGTGCTCGGAACCGCAGCCGGTGATAGCGTGCTGCCGCAGACAATGCGCAAGATGGAAAAGCTCGGGATCAATCCATCGACCGTCGGCTTGGTCATCCCCACCGGCTATTCGTTCAACCTCGACGCCTTCTCGATCTACCTGACGCTCGCTGCCGTGTTCATTGCCCAGGCGACCAATACTCCCTTGTCCATGGGCGATCTTCTGGCAATTCTCGGCATCGCGTTGGTCACATCCAAGGGTGCCCACGGCGTGCCGGGGTCAGCGATCGTGATCCTTGCGGCCACCCTGACAGCCATCCCCGCCATCCCGGCGATCGGGCTTGTGCTGGTGCTGGCGGTGGACTGGTTCATGGGCATCGCGCGTGCGCTCGGTAACTACATAGGCAACTGCGTCGCGACCGTCGTCGTGGCGGCTTGGGAAGGCGATATTGACCGGCAGCGGGCACAAACAGTGCTCGACGGAAAGATCGATATCGAGGCCGAAGCGGGTCAGATAGGGCTGCAACCCGTACCCGCCGAGTGAGCTCCGGGGAGGATCCAGATGTCGTATCCACTGCACGCGGCAACAGCCCGCGTCATCTCCAACAAGATGGGCCGCGGCGGCTCGCTCTGGTCACAGGCCCAACAGCTTGCAGGCGCCGCTTTGGCCGCCCTGCTGCTCTGGTCCGTGCCGTGCGCACCGGCGCTTGCACAGGGCTCCGATCAGATCGAGGCCGAGGTTGCAAGAGTCGGCGCCCTTGACAGGATCCTCGAGGCCGGCGTCGTGCGGATCGCCGTACCGAGCGATCTGCCGCCTTTCGGCTCGCGGAGCCCCGGCGGGCAAGTCGAGGGCTATGATATCGACGTAGCTCGGCTGCTGGCCGAAGGTCTCGGGGTGCGGCTCGAGCTCATGCCGGTGACCAGCGGCGACCGCATTGCCGCGCTGCTGACACTTCGCGCCGATCTCGTGGTGGCCAATCTGGGAATTAGCCCGGAGCGCGCCAAATTGATAGCCTTCTCCTCACCTTACGCGCCCTTCTTCATTGGCGTCTACGGCCCGGTGGAGCTGCAGGTTAAAGCAGCGGCCGACCTGAAGGGTCGCACGGTTGGCGTCACTCGAGACACCATCGAGGATCGCGCCCTGGCGAAGCTCGGAGTGGAGGGGATCGAGATCCTCAAGTTCGACGACAACGAGAAAACCTTGGCAGCGTTCTCCACAGGTCGTGTTGAACTCGTGGCCACAGGAAATGTGGTGGCCGCAGCATTAATGAGAAAGGCTCCCGACCGTAAGATCGAAGCCAAGCTCGTGTTGCAGGGTTCACCGGCCAGCATCGGTGTTCGCCGCGACGAGCCTGGTCTCCTGCAGTGGGTGAATGTGTTCGTCTTCAGCAAAAAGCTCGACGGTGAGCTCGATCAATTATCTCGCAAGTGGTTGGGAGGTCCGCTGCCGGTGCTGCCGACGCTCTGAGCCGCGCGACGAGCTGGCGGGCATTGCCATGGTTGCAGACACACGCACGTTGCTCAGAGCCATGTTCGATGCTGCCGTAGCCACGGCCGACCCAGCCAAGATCGTGCCGCAAAACCTTCCCGATCTCCCGCGCGGAAGAACCGTGGTAGTCGGCGCCGGCAAAGCATCGGCTGCCATGGCGCGCGCGTTTGAGCAGAGCTGGAAGGGTAGTCTGTCAGGCATTGTCGCCACGCGCTATGGCCACGCTGTACCCTGCGATCGCATCGAAATCATCGAGGCGGCGCATCCGGTGCCAGATGCCGCAGGTGAGAGGGCGGCGCATCGCATTCTGGAGTGCGTACGGCGGCTTGGGCCTGACGATCTCGTCGTGGCGCTGATCTCCGGGGGCGGTTCGGCTTTGCTGGCTGCTCCCGTGCCCGGTCTCACGCTTGCCGACGAGCAGGCAGTCAATCGCGTCCTGTTGGCGTCCGGTGCCTCGATCGAGGAGATGAATTGCGTTCGCAAGCATCTGTCGTCAATCAAAGGAGGACGACTCGCGGCGGCGGCGCATCCGGCACGCGTCGTCACGTTGGTGATTTCGGATGTGCCGGGCGATGACCCTGCCGTCATTGCATCAGGACCGACTGTCGCCGATCCAACCAGCTACTCTGATGCCAGAGAAGTTCTGAAAAGATACGGCATCTCCGAGCCGAGATCGGTGATTCTCCATCTCGATGCCGCTCGTGACGAGACGCCAAAACCGGGCGATCCTCGACTTGCGCGCAGCGAAACGCGGCTCATCGCGAATCCGCAACGTTCGCTACTTGCAGCGGCCGAGATCGCGTTGGCTCACAACATAATCCCTGTCATATTGGGCGATGCCATCGAGGGTGAAGCGCGTGAGGTCGCGCGTGTCATGGCGGGCATTGCGCGTCAAGTGGTGAACTACCATCAGCCTGTACCAGCCCCGTGCGTGCTGCTCTCGGGCGGCGAGACCACCGTCACGGTCCGCGGTAAAGGACGTGGGGGGCGCAATGTCGAGTTTCTGCTTGCTCTTGCGGTCGCGCTCGGTGGACTGCCGAACGTCTGGGCCATTGCCGCAGACACCGATGGTGTAGACGGGGCCGAGGAGGTCGCCGGCGCCATTGTCTCGCCCACGACGCTTTGCCGTGCTGCCGAATCCGGTATCCGTGCATCGGATCGGCTGGCCGACAATGACGCCCACGGCTTTTTTGAGGCGATTGGCGATCAAGTCATCACGGGTCCGACGCTGACCAATGTCAATGATTTTCGCGCCATCCTCGTGAGCGCGCCACCTCTAAGCGGCTGAAAAACTGATCGTAGGTGCCGGAGCGACGATGGGCCGAATTAACGGATGATACAAGTCACAACCGGAACCGCTCGCGATGATCGACTACGCCCGTGTCGGTAATCTTCGTGTCGCAAGAGCTCTGTTCAACTTTGTTTCGAACGAAGCTCCTCTCAGATAAGATTCAGCTCGTTGGCCTGTACCCGGTTCGGATGACACCTGGTTGAGCAAATCCAGCCTGTGTCTCGAACTCCATGGGGCTTAGATAGCTAATGGTCGAGTGCCTGCGTTTGGGATTATAGAAGCGCTCGATCCACGTCGACCTCTCTGAAGGGCCGTATAGGAATAGCGAAAATAGCAAAGCCAACAGGATCGAAACTATGAAAGGTCCCGCGGAATCTGGACAAATCTGTTCGGTGGGTCGAAGAAAAATAGCGAAGAAAATAGCGAAAAATAAGCGTTG
>Ga0070712_100002442_pt1 | contig 11454 bp, 12 predicted proteins | sample LARL81metaG_FD_71396 | JGI IMG/M metagenome (GOLD analysis project Ga0070712, IMG submission 71396) | Corn, switchgrass and miscanthus rhizosphere microbial communities from Kellogg Biological Station, Michigan, USA - LAR L8-1 metaG | ecosystem: Host-associated > Plants > Roots > Rhizosphere ...
AGCTGGTCGTCGCGTCGCAGCGAGACACCCATCGCGGCGGCGATCGCCTCCTGGCCGCGTGGCGGCCAGTACACGCACATGAGCTCGCCGGTGCCAATGCCCTTGGACAACCGGTCGTCGGCGGCCTTCATCAGCACCATCAACGCGTACATGCGCCGCTGGACTTCTCCGGACGCAAGGAGCATAGGGGGATCAGCCGGGTAGGTCATGGTTCGTATGACCCGATCTCGCGGTACACGCGGGGAATCGGCTTTGGATCCATGGCAAGGTTTTCGAGGCCCGTCATCTTGCCGCTCGCCCCGAGTTCGCCCAGCCGGCGCACGGCCGCGTCGAGGTCATCGCAGTCGAGTTCGTAGGTCGCGATGAACGGGCCGGTCCCGTCGGCCGGGGCGAACCGCCGGGCGGACACGATCCCTTCGACCGAAGTGATCTGCGCGAGATGGGTGTCGTTGTACCACTTGTGGTAGTCGGCTTCCCGGGCCGGCGAGACCGGCATCGTCTCCACGTACATGATCCCTTTGGGCATGCTCGCTTCTCCCCTCTTACGTCCCTACGCCCCTGACCATGGCTTGACCTTTAGGAAGCCGCCTGCGTCGACGCGGAGCTGCTGACCGGTGACGTAGCGGGCCGCGTCGCTGGCGAGGAACAGCACGGCCTCGCTGATGTCTTCGGGTTCGACGTAGGGAATCGGCATGCCCTGGATCACCGGGAAGACCAGTTCCGCGTCCTCGCGGGTGGGGTTCTGCAGGTCGGGACGGAATGCCCGATACATGGGCGGACTGTGCAGCATGTCGGTGTTGCAGTTGGTGGGGTGAATCGCGTTCACTCGGATCTGTTTGGGGGCCAGGGCTGCCGCGAGGTCGTTGACATAATGTGCGACAACCTGTTTCGCGAATGCATAGCCCGCGCCGCCGGGTCCACCATCGATACCGCTGGTGTTCATCGAGGCCATAAACGCCGCCACCGATCCCGTCGCAATGATCGACGCACCGGCCTGTAGGTGCTTCATGCTTGCGTGCACGAGATTGAGGACGCCCACCAGGTCGACATCGACCGCGTCGACGAACGCTTGCGGCGGAAGGCCCGCGGTCAGTGGACAGATGCCGGCGTTCGCCACCACGATGTCGAGGTGGCCGAACTCGACGACACCCCGATCGATCGCGGCGGACAACGCCGCGCGGTCGCGGACGTCGGCGATCTCGGTGTACACCCGCTGGCCTTCCTTTTCGACCAGCCGGGCTGTCTCGTCAAGGTCCTCGGGGCGCGCGAGCGGATACTCGTTGGTTTCGATGTCTTCGCAGATGTCCACGGCGATGATGTCGGCGCCCTCGGCGGCAAGCGTCCGTGCGTGTGACCGCCCTTGACCGCGCGCGGCTCCGCTGATCAGCGCCACCTTGCCCGTCACTCTGCCCATGGCCGGTCCTTTCTCCCGATGCGGTTCGCGGCAACTGGTCGCCCGCCAATGCCCTTATCTCGGAGGATCTTCGAAGAACCGGCACCCGCGATGGCTGACCGGCCGACCGGCTTGCTCACTCAGCGGCACCGCCGGTTGGGCACAGGGTGCACGCCATCGATACCCCATCCGCAAGGTTGCGCCGCGACATCGCAGCCAACAGTAACTGGTGCGGTCGCTATACTACCTAAAATTATAAAGAAACCAATTGAGACCGATCCCGACAGGACACCGTGGACTTCTCATACCCGCCGGAGGTCGAACAGTTCCGCAAGGAGCTGCGCGCATGGTTGGCCGCGAACCTGAGCCAAGAGGTGGTGGCCGCCGGACGCGGCCGTGACCCCGACACCTTTGAGACGCTGCGTGCGTGGGACGCCACGCTGGCCGACGCGGGCTGGGGCGCGGTGTCATGGCCGCCGGAGTACGGCGGCCGCGGGGCAAGCGTGCTCGAGCAGCTCGCCTACGCGGAGGAAACCACACGCGCGCGAGCGCCAGTGCCGCTCAACGTGATCGGAATGAACAACATCGCGCCGGCGATCATGCAGTACGGCACGGAAACGCAGAAGCGTGAGTTGCTCCCCCGCATGGTGCGAGCCGACGACATCTGGTGTCAGGGCATGTCGGAGCCGGAAGCCGGCTCTGATCTCGCCTCCTTGCGGACCCGCGCGGTGGCCGAGGGCGACGCCTACGTGGTCAGCGGACAAAAGGTCTGGACCTCGCTGGGACATCGCGCCGATTGGTGTCAGCTCTACGTGCGCACCGATCCGGCCGCCCCCAAGCACAAGGGCATCTCATGCCTGATCGTCGACATGACGCTGCCCGGCATCGAGGTGCGCCCGCTGGTCACGCTCAACGGCGCCGCCGATTTCGCGGAGGTGTTCTTCAACGACGTGCTGGTGCCCGCCGATGCGTTACTGGGGCCGCTGAACGGGGGGTGGCAGGTGGCCACCACCACGCTGAGCCACGAGCGGGCCGGAGCGGCCCGCCTGTATGCGCAGCTGGAGGTGCAGTTGCAGGATCTGGTGGCCGACCTGGCCGACTGTGAGTTCGACGGAACGCCGGTGCTCGAGGACACCGCAACGTTGCGCCGCCTCGGCGAGGTGGCGGTGCGCATCAAGTACCTGGAGGTGCTCTGCCAGCGGTCGATCTCGGCCACGCTGCACGGCGGCGACGCGCTTGGGTCGGCCAGCCTGGCGAAGAGCGTGTGGGCCGAGCTGGGACAGGAACTCGCCGCCCTGGCCTTCGACGTGCTGGGCCCGCTCGGTGGCCACCGACGGTGGTCGGAGTATCGACTCACGTCGCGCTCCCTGACCATCGCGGGCGGCACGACTCAGATCAACAAGAGCGTCACCGCGACGCGGGTGCTCGGATTGCCCCGACGATGAGCGCCCGCGCGAATTGGGGGCACCCCCCGCCCGAAGGCCAGGGGGACAAAGGGCACGGATGAACCTCGAGCTGACCGACGAGCAGGTGGTCCTGCGTGACACCGTGCGCCGCTATCTCGCGGAAAAAGCAAGCGTGACAACCCATGTGCGGCCAATGCTCGATGATACGACCGGAACCACCGCCGAGGTGTGGAGTGGATTGGCGGCCCTGGGCACCACCGGGGTGCTGGTCCCGCAGGAGTACGGCGGCTCCGGTATGACGATGGTCGAGGCGGGCATCGTGGCGACCGAACTCGGCGCCGCGCTGCATCCGGGGCCGTGGCTGTCGAGCGCGGTCGCAGCGGCGCGCGCGCTGACTCGGATGGTCACCGGGACGCACGCCGCCTCGCTGTTGACCGGTATCGCCGATGGTTCCACGGTCGCCACGATCGGTCCGCTCAATGGCCTGCGTCCTGTTGTCGAGAACGCGGTCCTGCGCGGCGACATCGCCGCGCTGCCGGACGCGGCCGCGGCCGACGTGGTGCTTGTGCTCGCCGAGGACGGTGCCGGCACCGGACTGTATGCCGTCGACGCGAAGGCGCCCGGCGTTTCGGTGACGGAGCGGACGCACGTCGATCAGACTCGCAAGCTGTTCGATGTCGTGTTCGACGGTGTGACCGCGCAGCGGCTCGCTTCGCCGTCGGCAGATGACATCCAGGGCCTCGTCGACGACGTGCTGATTGCAAACGCGGCCGACGCGTTGGGCGCCGCGAACGCGGTGATGAACCTCGCAGTCGAATACGCGAAGGTGCGACAGCAGTTCGACCAGCCCATCGGCAGCTTTCAGGCAGTTCAGCACCTCTGCGTCGACATGTACGAGACAGTCGAACTCGCTCGCAGCGGGGTGCTGCACGCGGTATGGGCTACGGATGCCGCACAGCCCGCTGAGCGCCACCTCGCCGCGCTGCGCGCCAAGGCGTTCGCGGGGCAGCTGGCGACCGTCGCCGACATCGCGATCCAGGTTTTCGGCGGCATCGGCTACACCTGGGAGCACGACGCTCACCTGTACCTCAAACGCCTGCTCGGTTGGAGCGCCTTCCTTGGCGGCTCCGACAGATACCTGCAAGAGGTCGGCAGGCAACTGGCGACGAACATGTTTGGCTAACGATCGGCAACGAAAGGCGGGGCAATGTCCGAAGTGCTGCGCGGAGTACGCGTCGTCGAGCTGGCGTCGTGGACGTACGTACCGTCCGCCGGTGCAGCGCTTGCGGATTGGGGGGCGGATGTCATCAAGGTGGAGGATGTGAAGGGCGGTGACCCGGGTCGTGCGCTGGTGATCGGCGGTTTCACCCGGCAAAACGCGCGCGCCGACGTCGACTTCATCCTTGAGATCGGGAACCGCGGCAAGCGCAGCATCGCGATCGACATCAAGTCCGACACCGGCCGCGCGTTTCTCGGTCGCCTGCTGGCCACCGCGGACGTGTTCCTGACCAACTGGCTGCCCGGCGCGCTGGAGCGAGCGCGGCTCACGGTCGAGGACATCCGCTCGTTCAATCCGAACATCATCATCGCGCGCGGCACAGGCACCGGCGTCCGTGGGCCCGATGCCGACAAAGGCGGATTCGACGCGGCCACATACCTTTCCCGCGGCGGGGTTTCCTACACCATGACGCCGTTCGGTACCGAGACACCCGCCGTCCAGGGTCCGGGGTTCGGCGACCTGCAGGGCGGGATCACACTGGCCGGCGGCGTGTGCGCCGCACTCTTCCACCGGGAACGCACCGGTGAGCCCTCAGTCGTCGATTCGTCACTGTTGGCCCAGGCGATGTGGTGCATCGCACCGTCGATCTCGGTCGCCGACCTGTTCGACATCGACGGCATTCCGGGCGCGCCGCCGGGTTTGGCGATCAATCCATTGGTCAATCGGTACAAGACGCGGGACAACAGGTGGATCCAGTTTGTCTTCCTGCAGCCCGACCGCTTCTGGGCCGGCTTCTGCGAGCGCATCGGCCTGCCGGAACTCGCGACCGACGAACGCTTCGTGCCGTCGAGCAATCTCATCGCCAACGCCGCCGAAGCGTGCACGCTCGTCGGTCAGGCGATAGCAGGACAAGACCTCGAGCACTGGCGCAAGGCCCTTCAGGACGAACCCGGGGTGTGGGCCGCGCTGGCGACGCCGAAGGAAACTCTGAATGATCCTCAGGTCGAGCCGAACGGCCTGACGATCACCAACGTCGACGATAACGGCATCGAGTACCAGATTGTCGCCGCACCAGTGCAATTCAACGAAACCGCCCCGCCACCCGCCCGCGCTCCCGAACATGGACAGCACACCGAGGAGATCCTGTTGGAGCTCGACCTCGATTGGGACGACATCTCGGCGGCCAAGGACAGCGGCGCGATTCTCTAAAGGAGAGGCCAATGACGGAGCGGCGTGACCTCGAATCGGTCATCTATGAGCGGGAACCGCCGATCGCGCGGATCATCCTCAACCGGCCCGACAGGGCCAACACCAAGGACGCGCAATTGGTACAGGAAGTCGACGCTTGCCTGCACGAGGCCGACCGCGACAAGGACATCAAGGTGGTCATCCTCAAGGGCAACGGGAAGGGCTTCTGCGGCGGGCACGTAGCGCGCTGGGGTCCCGACGAAAACCCGTATCCGGACTTCGGGAACACCTTCGAGGACCTTTACAAAGGCACCGCCGACCTGTTTCTGTGGCCGACGCTGTATCTGTGGGAATTCCCGAAGCCCACCATCTCCCAGATCCATGGCTACTGCATGGGGGGCGGCATCTACCTCGGCCTGCTGACCGACTTCTGTGTCGCGTCGGACGACGCGTATTTCCAGATGCCGCTGGCGCACAGCCTGGGGCGAGCCTGGCGGGCATACGATGATCGAGCCGTGGCTGATGATGAACTGGCATCGGACCATGGACTGGTTGCTCTTGGCGCCAACGCTTTCCGCGCAGGAAGCGTTGAACTGGGGCCTTCTCAATAAGGTTGTGCCGAGCGAGGACCTCGAGGAGACCGTCGAGGAGATGGCCCGCAAAATCGGACAGATCCCGCTGACCACGCTGATGGCGGTGAAGAACAACGTGAAGCGGGCGTGGGAGCTGATGGGGATGCGCGTACATCTCCAGGTGAGTCACATCCTGACCAACATGGTTGGCGCGGCGTCCGATGTGCAGGCCCGGCGAGCAGAACTCATGCAGTCAGGTTTGAAGCCAAGGGATTTCGTCGATCGCGACGAAAGCTCGCCGGCCTAACGCCCTGCGGCGTGGCGCGCGGCGACGTAGCCGAACACCATCGTGCTCGCGATGCTCGCGCCGGCACCGGGATACGTTCGGCCCATCACGGTCGCGGTCGTGTTGCCCGTCGCATAGAGACCCTCGATCACCAGGTCCTGCTCGTCGAGGACCTGCGCGTGCTCGTTGGTGATCACGCCTCCGCATGTCCCGACATCGGCCGGCAGGACCCTGGTCGCGTAGTAGGGCGCGCGCTCGAGCGGGCCGACCGCGGCGTTGGGCCGATGCCCGGGATCGCCGAGGCAGTCGTTGTAGGCCGACTGGCCCCGGCCGAAGTCGGGGTCGAGGCCCTTGGCCGCGAACTTGTTGAACCGCTGGATCGTGTGCTCCAGTTCATCAGCGGGAACGTCGATTTGGCGCGCGAGGTCGCCGATGGTGGCGCCGCGAACGACGGCGCCACGCTCGATCAGCTCTTCGGGCAGCCGACGCTTCTTCAGCGGGTTGGCACCAGAGACGTACCTGCCGACGTAGCCCTCGTCGAAGATCATCCAGCACGGCACCGCCTTGTTGGCGTACATCGCCTTGCCGACCTCGACGTAGGAGTTGGACTCGTTGCAGAATCGCCTACCGGTGGAGTCGACGTAGATGGCCCCCGGCCGCTGCCGTCCTGAGCCGAGTGACTTGGCTGCGGGACCGCCGTCGGCGATGAAAACCGTTGGCAACCACCAGGCCTCGTCGAGCAAGTCGGTTCTCGCGCCGAGGCGCATTGCCGACTGCAACGCCTCACCGGTATCGCCCGCGTTCGCGATCGACCACTTGCCCTCGTTCGGCTGATCGCCGCTGTACCGGCGCCGCATGTCGGCGTTGTGGCCGAAGCCACCGGCCGCGAGCAGTACTCCCCTACGTGCTTCGATGGAAAGCCTTGAACCGTCGCGCCTGACGCGAGCGCCGACGACCCGGCCGGCTTCCACGAAGAGGTCCTCCATCGCGGTGTTCGTCCACAGCGGCGGCTCGCCGTCGCCGAGCCCGATGAGGGCCTTCAGCATCTGGGCGATCAGCGACGCACCGTTGGTGAGCATGTCGCGGCGACGGATTCGCGCGGCCATGGTGCGCGCGAACACGCGCATGGCGACGGCGAACGCGCGCGGCGCACGGTTGAAGTATTGCACCGAACGCAGCTCGTTGGTCAATACGACGAACCCGGAATTCCTTGCCATCGATGGCTGGACCTTATCGCTCCAGTTTCCGAGCTGGGCGGCGTCGAACGGGATCCCCTCGACACCACGCCCTGCGGCGTTGCCGCCCTTGTGATTCGGGTAGTAGTCGCTCCAGCCGGGACACCGCACGAGGCGAACACCCTTGCGCAGCAAGAAGGTCATCATCTCGGAGCCTGCAGTGAGGAACGTTTCGCGGCGCGCGGGTGACGAGGGCGCACCGATGTCGCCGACAACGTCGGCAAGGTAAGCAAGGCCGTCCTCATGCGAGTCCGCGATGCCGTCCCTGCGCATCAACGGATTGTTGGGCAGCCAGACCATGCCACCCGAGAGCCCGGTCGACCCGCCCACCAGGGCCTGCTTCTCGATCACCAGCGGTTCGAGTCCGACATCAAGCGTCACCAGCGCTGCCACCATTCCACCCCCGCCGCTGCCCACGATGAGCAGGTCAACGGACTTGTCCCACTCGGTCATCGGACCTCGGAGCTGACGCGTTCGGACAGGCCGAGATCGGCGACGGGAACGTCGATGGTGGTATTCGTTTTCTGGATTGACCCGACCAGCTGCTCGTACGGCAGCCCGGCCAGGAAGGCGTCCACGACGCGCTCGAAATTCGAGATCAGCCCTTCGATCTGCGTCGACAGCCGCATGAAGTCGAATCCCTTGGCGTGCAGGCCTTTCTGCTGACGCGGCAGGTTGGAGAAGTCCTGGGCCGGGATCGTCGGCCAGCTCGGGTCATCGGGAGCCAGGGGCTCGGGCGGAGTGGGTTTCCCGGGTGAGCGGTCGCCCGGATATCGGGTGAGCGACCAGATCTCGAAGAGTGTCTCCTCGGGTCCAAGCGGACGGATTCGGTAGGACGACGCGCTGCTGTACGTGGGCAGGATGAAGTAATGCGGGAAGCAGAACCCGATCGGGTCGATGACGCCGCGCCGATCCAGATCGTTCAGGTCCGGAAAGTCACAGCCGCGGGCCCGGTGCCAGTTCGTGACGGCGTCGTTGACCGCACCGCGCCAGCCTGCCATTGCCTCGACCGGATCGTCGGGAAGCGATATGTTCTGCAGCCCCTCGGCGATCCGGACGTCGTTCTCGTGGGTCATCCCTCCCATCCCGGAGCCAAGGGTCCGCATGAAATGCAGGCTCGTCTCGATGATGGGGTGCACGGGCGATGCTTTCCTGATGTGCGACGGCGGAAGCAGTTGCGGGTGGGTCTGCGGGACGTGGTATCCCTCCATGAAGGCTTCGGTCGCCAGCTTCCAGTTGACCGGGAGCAGGCACGACTTCCACCACTCGGTGCGCAGCGCACCCACCTTCCATTCGTCGTGTTTGGACGCGAACGGTTCGATGCATTCGCGCAGCGGCGATGCACCGTCGTCGAGGTTGATCCAGGCGCAGCCGCCCCACAGCTCACACCGAACCGGGACGAGGCTGAGATCATCGGCGCCGAGGTTGCTTTCGTCGAATACCTCGGGCCGTAGCACGAAGGTGTTGGCACCGTCGAGACCCCAGCACCACCCGTGGAACGGGCAGACGAAGCTGCGACGGGACCCACTGCCCTCCACTATCTTCATCCCGCGATGGCGACAGGAGTTATAGAAGGCGCGGACGTGGTCGTCGTCTAGCCGGACGACGATGATTGACTGGTCGAGGATCTCGTACTCGACGAAGTCCCCGCGTACGGGAATCTCCTCGAGGCGGCACGCCATCTGCCACACCCTGGGCCAGAACAACTCGGCCTCCAGTGCGTAGAACTCCTCGTCGTAGTAGCGCTGTTTGGGGATCCGGTCCACTGCCTGGACGGCCCACGGAACGGGAAGCGGTGTCCAGTTCACTTCGGTCAATGAGCTCACCCTCTGCCTCGGCGGTGCGAATCACGATCGGCGAGTGATCTTCCTATCTTAGCAAAAATAGCAAGTTCGCTTGCTGCGTTTGACGCGCGAATACTGGACATGACGGTGCGTATGGGGAGGCAACGATGGACAGCTGGATTGACGAGCTTGCGCGCGGCCTCGGCGAGGCACCATTGACATCCACGGAGACGACCAAGCTGCTAGACGCGGCCGGCGATGTCGCGCATCGGGTCGAGCGCAAGATGGCCCCGGTCTCCGCGTTCGTGATCGGCTGCGCCGTCGGACGCAAGCTCGCGAGCGGGGTGGATCGCAGCGAGACGCTCAACGAGACATTGGGGCAGCTCGACGCGCTGCTGCCGCCGGAAGCGCCTGAGAGCTGAGCCGGGAGCCGACCGTAGATAGAGACCGCTTCTACCGGTTGTTGGGCGATCGCCCAACCGTTAGGCTGCCTTCATGTCGCACAGCCCCACTGACGAGCGGCCCCCGGTTGGCCGGGAGGCGACGCGGGAGGCACTGATCGAGGCGACCGCCCAAATCATGGTCGACGAGGGGTATGCGGCGGCGACGTCGCGGCGGGTGGCCGCCAAGGCGGGCGTCAAGGCCGCACTCGTCCACTATTACTTCCCGAGCATGGACGACCTGTTCGTGGCAGTGCTGCGCGACAAGGCCGAGACGAACCTGCAACGCCAGCGCCAGGCGATGGCCGAGTCGGAACCGCTGCATGCGTTGTGGCAGCTCAGCGGCGCACAAGACGCGCAGTTGTTCACAGAATTCCTGGCGATGGCCAACCACCGCAAGGCCATCCGCAGCGAGATCATCTCGTACGCAATGCGTTTCCGCGACATCGAAGAGGGCGCGATGACCCTGGCGCTGAAGGCCCGCGGCGTCGATCTCGAGTCGTTTCCCCCGGTGGTCATGTCGATGATCATGGGCAGCCTGGCGCGGATGGTGCTGCACGAGCAGGGACTCGGCATCACTCGCGGGCACGACCAAGCTAGGGCGTTCATCGAACAGTGCCTTGACCGCTTCGAGATGCCCGCCTGGGACCAGCAGCGGGCGGCAACGCGGCAGCTCAGTGAACCAGGTCGCGCCAGCGAATCGGAGGTGACCAGCACCACACTTGCTTGAGCTAATGGGTTTCGGCTGAGAAGTTATATCGGCTAAGTTACGTCTGAACCTGCCTGCGGCAGCCATTGGAAGAGGGCATACATGGGCACCGAAAGTCGGGAGCGAATCGTTTGATGTTGCGTCTTGCCAAACGCATCTGGGTACCGCTGGTCATCGTGCTGGTGGTTGCGATCGCGGCTTTCTGCGTGGACCGGTTCCGCGGATTCTTCGGCCAGACCGTGCTCACCAAGCCGGGTGCCGGCCTGGTCAACGACCCCGAGCCGTTCAATCCCAAAGTCGTGACGTACGAGATTTTCGGCACCGGAGGGGTGGCGACGATTAATTACCTGGACCTCGACGCCCAGCCACAGAAGGCCGAGAATGCCACGCTGCCATGGTCGCTGACCCTGACGACGACGGCTCCCGCCGCGAGCCCGAACATCGTTGCGCAGAGCGACGGTAGCAGCATCACCTGCAGGATCACCGTCGACGGCGTACTCAAGGACGAGAGGACCACCAACGGCGTGAACGCCCAGACCTTCTGCTTGGTGAAGTCCGCATGAGCAACACACATGTCGGCGCACACCCAATGATCCCTCGGTTCATTCGGCTGTTCTCGGTGCCGATCCTGCTGGGCTGGCTGGCGATCGTCGTCATCGTGAACGTCGTCGCCCCTCAGCTGGAAAAGGTGGGTGAGGCGCACGCGGTGTCGTTGGCTCCCGACGACGCACCGTCGCTGCAGGCGATGGAGCGCATCGGTAGGACTTTCCAGGAATTCGACTCCAACAGCTCGGCGATGATCGTCCTGGAAGGCGACCAACCTCTCGGCGACGCAGCGCACAAGTATTACGACGGCCTCGTCGACAGACTCGAAGCCGACAAGAAGCACGTCGAACACATCCAGGACTTCTGGGGCGACCCCCTGACAGCCTCGGGCGCGCAGAGCGCTGACGGCAAGGCCGCCTATGTTCAGGCCTACCTGGCAGGCAACCAGGGCGAAACTCTGGCCAACGAGTCCGTAGAAGCGGTGCGCGACATCGTGGCCAATACTCCGCCGCCACCGGGAATCAAGACCTATGTCACCGGCCCTGCCCCACTCACTAGCGACCAGCACCATGCCGGCGATAAGAGCATCAAGCTGATCACGGGCATCACCATCTGCGTGATCTTTGTGATGCTGCTGTTCGTCTACCGATCAATTGTCACGGTGCTGCTCGTGTTG
>Ga0070712_100002443_pt1 | contig 11452 bp, 10 predicted proteins | sample LARL81metaG_FD_71396 | JGI IMG/M metagenome (GOLD analysis project Ga0070712, IMG submission 71396) | Corn, switchgrass and miscanthus rhizosphere microbial communities from Kellogg Biological Station, Michigan, USA - LAR L8-1 metaG | ecosystem: Host-associated > Plants > Roots > Rhizosphere ...
GGCGCGCCAGCCGAGGGCGGCGCGCGTCGCTGGATCGTCGACCCGATCGACGGGACCAAGGGCTACGTGCGGGCGATCCCGGTGTGGGCGACGCTCCTCGCCCTGCACGAGGACGGCGAAGCGAGCGTAGCCGTCGTCTCAGCACCAGCGATGGGCCGCCGCTGGTGGGCGGCGCGGGGAACGGGGGCGTTCACCGACGACGGCCTGTCGGACGGCGGCAGGCCGCTGCGGGTCTCGGCGATCGGAAGGCTCGAGGACGCCCAGGTGTCGTACGGTGGGCTCGAGGACTGGCAGGGGCTCGGTCGTGCCGACGCGACGCTGGAGCTGGTGCGATCCTGCTGGCGGTCGCGCAACTTCGGCGACTTCTGGGCGTACATGCTCGTCGCCGAGGGAGCGGTCGAGGTCGCGCTCGATCCGATCGTGTCCGTGTGGGACCTCGCCGCGCCGCAGCTGATCGTCGAGGAGGCGGGCGGGCGTTTCACCGACCTGGGCGGCGTGCGGACCCCCGACGGCGGCGACGCGATCGCCACCAACGGGTTGCTGCACGACGCGGCGCTCGCGATCATCGGCCGGTGAGCGAGCCACCAAGCAACTGGCGACCGCAGACGATCGCGGTGGCGGCCGGCCGCGACCAGTCGCCCGGCGCACCGCTCAACGTCCCGCCGACATTCGCGGCCACGTACCGCGACGGCGGCGACATCGGCTACGGCCGGTTCGACAATCCCACGTGGTCGGCGTTCGAGCGCACGATCGGAGGACTCGAGGGCGGCCATGCCGTCTCGTTCTCGTCGGGACAGGCGGCGAGCACGGCGTTGCTGACGCCGCTGGCCCGGGGGGCGGCGGTGGTGTTCCCGCAGGACGCCTACACCGGCACCCGGGCTCTGCTGACCGAGCTCGAGCAGCGCGGGGCCCTGTCATTGCGCGCCGTCGACGTGACCGACACGGACGCCGTGATCGCCGCGCTGGACGGCGCGCGGGTGCTGTGGCTCGAGTCGCCCACCAACCCGATGCTGGGGATCGCCGAACTCCCGCGGCTGCTCGAGGCGGCCACTGCGGCGCGCGTGTTCTCGGTCGTCGACAACACGTTCGCGACGCCGGTGCTACAGCAGCCGCTGGCGTTGGGGGCCGACGCCGTCCTGCATTCGGCGACTAAGTATCTCGGCGGCCACTCGGACCTCGTGATGGGCGTTGTGGTGACCGCCAACCCGCAGCGACGCGAGGTGCTCATCGAGCACCGGACAATGCGCGGCTCCGTTCCCGGGGTGATGGAGGCCTACCTGGCGCTGCGTGGACTGCGCACGCTCGCGGTGCGCGTGCGCGAGCAGTCCGCGACGGCGCTCGAGCTCGCAGACCGGCTGAACAGCGACCCGCGGATCGACACCGTCCACTACCCCGGACTGCCGTCGGACCCGGGCCACGAACGCGCGAGCGTGCAGATGAGCGCGTTTGGAGGGATGGTGTCGTTCGTGCTCGGAGACGGGGACGCCGCGGACCGGGTGGTGAGAGCGCTGCGCCTGATCGTGGGCGGGACCAGCCTCGGAGGCGTGGAATCGACGATCGACCGGCGTCGTCGCTGGCCCGGGGAGGAACGAGTCCCGGCCGGGTTGCTGCGGCTGAGCGTCGGACTCGAGCACGTCGAGGACCTCTGGGAGGACCTCGACCAGGCGCTCACAGGATGAGCTTGCGCTCCATGAAGCGGATCGCCAGCCGCCACGAGATCAGCGCGAAGCCGATGAGGAACCCGAGGTGCCACAGGTCGACGAGGCCCCAGGTACCGAACACGGCGGATCGCACGAGCTCCACGCAGTGGTACAGGGGGTTGATGTTGCCGAGCACCTGCGCCCACTCCGGGAGCCTGGTGAGCGGAAAGAACGTGCCCGCGACGAGAAACATCGGCGTCAGCAGACCGCTCTGCCAGTAGGAGAAGCTCTCGATCTTGTTCGACTTGGCGGCGATGAAGATGCCGAAGCACGCCCAGCCGTACCCGGCGAGCGCGGCGATCAGCGGCACCAGCAGCATGCCCCAGCTCGGGTCCAGCCCGAACACGATGCCGACGAGCATCGGTACGCATCCGTAGACACCGGTCCGCGCTGCGATCCACAGAGCCTCGCCGGTCACGAGCTCCTCGGTGTCGACCGGCGCGGCGAGGATCGCGTCGTAGGTGTGCTGGAACGTGTACTTGACGAACGTCCCGTACATCGCCGGGAACGCGCCAGAGAACAGAACGGTGGTGGCGACGATCCCGGTGGCGACGAAGTCGATGTAGCTGTAGCCGGCCACGGTTGAGACCAGCGAGCCGAAGCCGAACCCGAACGCGAGCAGGTAGATCGTCGGGTCGACGGTCGAGGAGAACGTCGAGGAGCGCCAGAACGACGAGAAGTTGACGAGCTCGCGGACGATCACTCCGCGCAGGGCGGCGCGCTCGAGCCTTCCCAGACGCCGGCGGCCCATCGTGGCAGCTGTGGTTGTCACTCGATCTCCTCTCCGGTCAGCAGCACGAACACGTCCTCCAGGTTGGTCACGCGCCGATCGCCGTCGAGCCCGCCGTCGCCGTTGGACTGAAGGACGGCGACCGACGTGCCAGTTCGCCGGGTGCGCCATCCCCGCTCGCGCGCCTCGAGCTCGACCTCGGACAGCCGTGCCGGCGAGCCGTACACCTCGACCGCCTCTGAGCCGGCGTGCTCGTGGATCAATGCCTGCGGCGCTCCCACGGCAACGGCCCTGCCGTGGGACATGATCGTCACGGTGTCGCAGAGGCGCTCGGCCTCCTCGATGTAATGGGTGCTCATCAGGATCGAGACGCCCTGCGAGCGCAGGCTGTCGATCAGCGCCCACAGCTCCTGGCGCACCTGCGGATCGAGCCCCACCGTCGGCTCGTCGAGCAGTAGCAGCCGAGGCTGGTGCAGCAGCGCTCGCGCGATCAGCAGCCGACGGCGCATCCCGCCGCTCAGCTCTTCGACCTTCGACCAGCGACGGTCAAGCAGGTTGGCGATACCGAGCGTGCGCTCGATCGCCTCCTGGCGCCGGGTCGCCGGAACCCGGTAGAGGTGCGTGAACACCTGCAGGTTCTGCTCGACCGTCAGTGCCGTGTCGAGGTTGTCCAGCTGCGGCACGACACCCATCTCTGCGCGCGCCTGCTTGGAGTCATCGGGGAGGCGGTAGCCAAGTACCTCGAGCTCGCCCTCGTCGGCGATCACCTGCGCCGTGAGCGCCTTCATCGTGGTCGATTTGCCGGCGCCGTTGGGGCCAAGCAGCCCTACGCAGGTCCTGTACGGGACCTCGAGATCGAGGCCGTCAACGGCCGCGATCGGGCCAAAGCGCTTGACCACGCCGCGCAGGTGAATCGCTGATGCCATATGCATCAGAGACTGCCATGTGACGCGAGACTCATCGCCGGGCCCGGGCTTGCCCCGTGCGGGCGCGGCGTAGGATGCTGGACACTGATGGGATCGGGGCGCAATCTCGCCGGCACACCCGACGCTGAGACCACTGGTATGCCGTGGGTGCAGATCGGCGCTGCGGCTTTCGCGTCTGGGGCTCTGATTGCGGTGATCGCGATTCCCGGGATCCGGGCGACCACCACGGCATCCGCGGCCACCGCGGTCGACGAGGGCATCGCACGCGGCATCATGGCCGCGATTCCGGTGGCGGTGGGGCTGTACGCGAGCCACCACCGGGCGCACGAGCGCTTCGGGCGGCTGTTGCTCGGCTTCAGTGTTGTGTGGTGGCTGACGCTCTTGTCCTCGTCGTCCTCGTCGCTGGTCTACAGCGTGGGACGCCTGTCGGGCTGGATATCGGTCCTGCTGTTGGCGTGCGTGATCCTCGCCTATCCGAGCGGGCGGCTCGTCACGAGGGCGGATCGCGCGATTGCGTTCGCGGTCGTGGCGATCATCCTCGTCCTGTATGTGCCGACGGCGCTGCTCGTCGAGCACTACCCGGTGCCGTCGCCGTTCGCCAGTTGCACGTCCGGGTGTCCGGTCAACGCATTCATGCTGATCGGACACGAGCCGTCCTGGGTCGGCAGCTTCCTGTCTCCGTTTCGAGATCTCGTGGGCGTGGGCGTGCTGATCGTGGTGGCCATCCGCCTGGCGCAGAGGATCCGGGGGGCAAACACGCTGGTCAGGCACACGCTCGTGCCGCTGTTCTTGACTTCGATCGGATGGCTCACGGCGCTTGCGTTTGCGCTCGTGCTGCGCCGCGTTTCACCGCACTCCCCGGCGACGATCACCGCTGCATGGCTCACGGGTGTCGCGATGCCCGCCGTCACGATCGCGTTCATGGTCGGGATCGCCCGCTGGCACCTGTTCGTGAGCGCCGCGGTGCGGAAGGCCACCTCCAACCTGCAGCGGCTGCCGGCCCCGACCGAGGTGCGCGAGGTCCTGGCGGAGGCGTTCGAAGACCCGGCGATCGAGATCGGGCGCTGGGCGCGTAGGCAAAACGGTTGGGTCGCGTCGGACGGCCGGGCCCTGGCTGCGCCCGCGCCGAGCAGCGGACGCTGGCTGACAGAGGTCATTGACGGCGACCGCCACGTCGCGGCCATCGAGCACGACGCGATCTTGCAAGACGAGCCGGCGTTCATCGACGTGGCGGCTTCGCTGGCCGCGATCGCGTTCGAGCGCGAGCGGCTCGCGACGCGGACCGAGCAGATGCTCCTCGAGGTCCGGGCGTCGCGAACGCGCCTGTTGGCGGCAGCCGACACCGAACGACAGCGCATCGCCCGGGATCTGCACGACGGCGCACAGCAGAGGCTCGTCGTGCTGCGGATCGAGCTCGAGCTCGCTGCGGAGGACGCCGAGCACGACAACCCCGAGGAGGCAGCGACGCTTCGCGGGTTCAGCACAGAGATCGAACAGGCGCTCGAGGAGTTCCGTTCGATGACATCGGAGATCTACCCCGCGATCCTGAGTGACCGAGGAATCGCGGACGCCCTGCGCGCCGTGGCGTTGCGAGCGGCGGTCCCGACCCTGGTGGAAGTTGGGACGCTTGCCGAGTATCCGCTGGAGATCGCCACAGCCGTCTACTTCTGCTGCGTCGAGGCGCTCCAGAACGTGGCCAAGCACGCCCCGGGCGCCAACGGCGCGCAGATCGTCATCGGCGAGGAGAACTCAGTGCTGCGCTTCTCGGTGACCGATGACGGACCGGGCTTTCGCAAAGACGAGGCTCGACTGGGAGCCGGCATGATCAACATGCGCGACCGCATGGCGGCGGTGGGCGGCGAGCTGAAGATCCGCTCCGCACCGGGGCAGGGAACCAGCATCTCGGGGCAGATTCCGCTGACTCCACGCACGGCCGAGCTAGCGCCCGCACACGAAGGACCCGCGCGGCGGCCGTCGCGCTCGCACCTGCGGCGAGACCGGGCCTGACGTCTAGGAGCTGCTGTTGCGCTGGCCATCGGCCAGAAACAGCAGCGTCGCCTTGACCCGCTTGCTGACGTCCTCGGCCTCGCCGAGGCCGAGCTTCATGAAGATCGAGTGGATGTGCTTCTCGACGGCGCGCTTGGTCAGAAACAGCGTCTCGGCGATCGCGGTGTTGCTCTTGCCCTGCGCAATCTCGCTGAGCACGTCGCGCTCGCGCGGGGTCAGCTCGGCGAGCGGGGATCTGAGATCACGCGCTGACGCGGACACCAGCACGTCGACGACCTTGGGATCGACCGTCGACCCTCCCGCTGCCACCGTGCGGACCGCCGAGACGAGCACGAGCCTGTCGCTGACGCGTTCCTTGAGCAAGTAGCCACGCCGGTCAGACCCCGCCTCGAGCAGCGCCAGCACATATCCGGGCTCTGAGAACTGGCTGAGCACGACGACGCCGGTGCTGGGGTGCGTCTGCCGCAACAGGGTTGCCAGCCGGATCCCCTCGTCGGTCGACGTCGGGGGCATCTTGATGTCGGTCAGGACGACGTCGGGATCGAGCCTGTCGACAGCCTCGACGGCCGAGTCATAGTCAGGGCACGACGCGACAACGTCGATGTCGGGCGCGTTGCCCAGCAGTCGCAAGACGCCCTCTCTGACAAGCAGGTTGTCGTCGGCCACCACGATCCGCAACTCCATCGCTGCACAAACATACCCTGCGCTCGCGGTCAGTCAGGCGGCGGCGCGCCGTCCGTTGGTGCCGGCGTCCATCCCGCCGGCCGCTCGCGCGCCAGCAGGTCGAAGTACAGCAGCGCCGTGGTCAGTGCCGCGAACGAGCGGATGAGCGTCCCGACCGCGATGCCGACGATCACGTCGGTCGCATTCGTCTTGCTTGCGCCGATCGCGCCGGCGGCTTCGCTGAGGCCGAGGTTGACCGCCGTGGTGACGATGACGAGGCCGAACACGTGCAGATAGTGGCCGCGCACCAGCTCGCCACTCCGCCGCAGCGCGCCCATCCAGTCGGTGTGCTCGAGCGCCGCCGCCTGGGCGACGACTGCCCAGCGGATCCACAGGTAGATGCCCGGGAGGACGAACGCCAGCAGGCCGACGCCGATCCCGATTCCGGCCACGATCTGCGCCGCGACCACGACCGCCAGCACGCGCGCCACGCTGGATGCAACGGTCACCAGTCTTGGTCGCTCGTTGCGTGCGATCACGACCACGGCGTGTGCGTACAGCGCAGAGATCAGTGGGCCGACCAGCGCCACGTCGACCAGTACGAGGATCAGCGCCGTGGACGCGTTGCTGCTGCGCCCTCCGATCGGAGCGGTGCCGAGCGCGGCGAGCACGATCAGCTCGTACGGAGCGGTGACCACAAACGCGAGGACGAGGAACAGCACCGGGTACCGGCGATACAGCGACAGCGCCGCGCCGAGGATCTGCGCCACCGACCGCGGGCGCAGGATGTCGATCGCCGGCCCGTTAGCCAACGTCCACCACGCGCGCGGACGGGATCGCGTCGATCAGCGCGGCGGTGGAGACCTCGAACACCGCGTGGGGGGTCCCGGCCGCGCACCACACCGTCTTAAAGCGCCGCAGCGACTCGTCGATCACCGTGTCCAGCTCGCGGTCGTGGCCGAGCGGGGGGATGCCTCCGATCGAGAAGCCGGTGGCGGCACGCGCCTGGTCGGCGTTTGCGGGGGACAGGCCAAGGCGCGTGTTCGCGACGCGGCGATCGCCGGCGCACAGGACCATGACGGGCTCGCCGTCGCGCATGAACACGAGCGATTTCACGATCTGAGCCGGCTCGCAACCGACCGCGGCGGCCGCCTCGGCCACCGTTCGCGCAGAGTCGTCGAGCGCAACTACGGAGATGGTCAGGCCGCGCTCCCGGAGGCGCTCTTGCAGTCTCGCAGCCGTGGGATGCATCGGTGCGTGAACGGTATCCAGCCGGTCGGAGACATACTGGAGTGATGGAGCGCCTGTTTGACACCGAGGAGCCACGGGCCGCCGCCCGGCAGCCGTCACCGGACGCGCCGCTGGCAACGCGGCTTCGCCCCCACACCGTCGAGGAGTTCGTCGGCCAGCAGCGGCTGCTGGCGCCGGGCTCGACCCTGCGGCGTGCAATCGAGGACGGTCATCCGCACTCGATGATCCTGCACGGACCCCCGGGGAGTGGCAAGACCACGCTCGCGCGCCTGGTAGCCGCGGCATCCGACTCGGCGTTCGAAGAGGAGAGCGCGGTGGAAGCGGGGCGCGCCGAGGTGCGCGCGGTGATCGAACGGGCCCGCCAGCGCCAGGCGAGCACCGGCACCAGGACGATCCTGTTTCTCGACGAGATCCATCGCTTCAACAAGGCCCAGCAGGACGCGCTGCTGCCCGCCGTCGAGGAAGGGCTCGTGACGCTGATCGGGGCCACGACCGAGAACCCCTACTTCGAGGTCAACTCGGCGCTGCTCTCGCGCACCCGCGTGTACGAGCTGGACGCGCTCAGCGAAGCGGACGTGCGGGTGCTGCTCGACCGCGCGGTGGCTCACGGCGAATGCGGCCCGGCGGCGTCGATCGAGGACGCCGCCCTCGAGTTCTTAGCCCAGCGCTCCGGCGGCGACGCGCGGACCGCCTTGAATGCCCTCGAGCTCGCCTGCGACACCGCCGGTCGGGGCGCAACCGTGACGCTCGCCCAGGCGGAGGACGCGCTCCAGCGTCGTGCGCTGCTCTACGACCGCAAGGCCGACCGGCACTACGACACGATCTCGGCGTGGATCAAGGCCACCCGCGGCTCTGACCCGGATGCCTCGCTGTACTACCTGGCGGTGATGCTGGAGGGCGGCGAGGATCCGCGGTTCATCGTCCGGCGGATGGTGATCCTCGCCTCCGAGGACATCGGCAACGCCGATCCACAGGCGCTGACCGTGGCGACTGCCGCTGCTGCGGCGGTCGAGCACGTCGGCATGCCCGAGTGCCAGTTCGCGCTCGCGCAGGCCGCGATCTACCTGTCGCTGGCGCCTAAGTCAGACGCCGCCAAGCGCGCGGTGTTCGCCGCGCGCGAGTACATCCGCGACCGAGGCGCCGCGCCACCGCCGGCGCACCTGCGCTCCTCCACCCGCGGCGACGGCGGCTACGACAACCCGCACCGACGCCCCGGGCACTTCTCGCCGCAGGAGCTGATGCCCGACGCCGCGATCGACGAGAAGTTCTACGACCCCGATGAAGCCGAGGCGAAGCTGCGCGAGCGCCTGGAGGAGATCCGCCGCGCGCGCGGGCGGGACTAGGCCCTGTACTAGTCTCCGGGCGATGAGCGCAACCACAGCCACATCCGAACTGGAGTCCTTCAATCCGGCGACCGGCGAGCGCATCGGCGCCGTCGAGATCACCGCGCCCGAGGAGGTTCAGGGCGTGGTGGACGCCGTCGCCAAGGTGCAGCCGTTCTGGGCCCAGCTGAGCCTGGAGGACCGCGGTCGCTACCTCGAACGCGCCGGGCAGGTGCTGATCGATGAGGGCGACGAGATCCGCGACTTGCTCGTTCGCGAGCAGGGCAAGCCGCGCAACGAGGCCTTCTCGATGGAGATCCTGCCGACGATCGACGCCCTGCGCTGGATCGCCGACGCCGGCGCGGAGATCCTCGCCGACGAGAAGATCTCGATGCCGCAGATGTTCCTGAAGACCAAGCGCTCGTCCTACGTGTATGAGCCGCTTGGCGTGATCGGGATCATCTCGCCGTGGAACTACCCGTGGAGCATCCCGTTCGGCGAGGTCGCGCTCGCGCTGATGGCCGGGAACGGCGTTGTTCTCAAACCGGCTTCGCTCACGCCGCTGATCGGGCAGCGCATCCAGCAGCTGTTCGAGCGCGCAGGCGTGCCCGAGGGCCTTGTGCGTGTCGTGCACGGACCGGGGACGGGATCGGCGCTGGTGCAGTCGAGCGTCGGCAAGGTGTTCTTCACAGGCTCGGTCGAGACCGGCAGGACCGTCGCCGAGGGCTGTGCGAGCCGCCTGAAGGGATCGGTGCTCGAGCTGGGCGGCAAGGACCCGATGATCGTGCTGGCCGACGCCAACCTCGAGCACGCGATCGCCGGCGCCGCGTGGGGCGGCTTTGCGAACGCCGGCCAGACCTGCTCGGGGATCGAGCGCGTGTATGTGATGCGCGAGGTGGCCGATCGCTTCATCGAGGGCGTCGTCGCGGCTGCGCAGCGGCTGCGCGTCGGCGACCCGATGAGCTGGGACACCGAGATCGGCCCGATGGTCTCGCGCGACCAGTTCGAGATCGTGCGCGAGCTCGTCGATGACGCCGTCGCCTCGGGCGCGACGCTGCGCTGCGGAGGTACGGTCGACGCGCCCGCGGGCCTCGACGGAGCGTTCTACGCGCCGGTGGTGCTGACCGGCGTGACGCACGACATGCGGATCATGCGCGAGGAGATCTTCGGGCCCGTGCTGCCGATCATCGTCGTGGACTCCGAGCAGGAGGCGCTGACGTTGGCCAACGACTCGGAGTTCGGGCTGGGCGCGTCGGTCTGGACCACCGACCGCGACAAGGGCGAGCGGATCGCCGGCGAGCTCGAGTCCGGAATGGTCTGGATCAACGACCACATGTTCAGCCACGGCGCCTGCCAGTGCGCGTGGGGCGGCGTCAAGGAGTCCGGCCTCGGGCGCACCCACTCGAAGTTCGGGCTGTACGAGTGCGTCAACGTGAAGCTGCGCGTGTGGGAGCCCGGTGCGGTTCGAAACGCCTGGTGGCACCCATACGACGAAACGCTCGGCAACGCGCTGCGTAGCACGGCGACGATTCTCTACGGGCGACCGTCGATCCGTGCGCAGGCGCTGCGCGAGGGCGCCGGGCCGCTGCTGAAGCTCGGCGGCCGACTCGCGCGTGGCGCGGTGAAGCGCTAGACGCCAGCTACTAACGTATAGGGGGATGCCCGCCCAGGCCTATACCGGCAAGGAGTGCGTCTGCCAGTTGCGCAAGGGGACGTGCGATCAGTCGTGCGTGCGCGGAATGCTCGAGACGCCGTTCTACATCGCCTGCCTGCGGCTGACGGGTCGCCGGTGCGTGGTGATCGGCGGCGGCGACGTCGGGCTCGAGAAGATCGAGGGGCTGCTGGCCTGCGACGCCGATGTGACTTTGATCGCGCCCGAGGCGCACCCGTCGCTCGTCGAGCTTGCCGGTGAGGGCTCGATCCGCTGGGAACAGCGCGATTACGAGTCGGCAGACCTCGAGGGCGCGCTGATTGCGATCGCCGCGACCAGCGACACCGACGTCAATATCCGCGTGTTCGACGACGCCGAGCGGCGCGCGATGCTCGTCAACGTCGTCGACGTGCCGCCCCTGTGCAACTTCATCCTGCCGGCGATCGTCCGTACCGGCCCGCTGGCGGTCGCGATCTCCACGGCCGGCGCGTCACCCGCGCTCGCCAAGCGCATGAAGCGCGAGATCGGAGAGCTGTTCGGCGAGCCGTACGCCACGCTGGCGATCCTGCTCAACGACGCCCGCGGCTGGGCCAAGGCGACGCTGCCGACCTATCAGGACCGCAAGGAGTTCTTCGAGTCGATCGTCAACGGCGAGCCCGATCCGGTCGGGCTGCTTCGGGACGGCAACGTGCAGGGCGTACGCGACCTGATCGAGGCGGCGCAGCGCTCCTTCGCCCCGGCATAGGGGCGCTTCAGGCGTGAGCGGCGAGCCGGAGCGGTTGACGCACCTCGACGAGGCGGGTCGCGCCCGCATGGTCGACGTCGGCGCCAAGGCCGCGACCGAGCGCCGGGCGCTGGCACGCGCGGTCGTGCGGGTGTCGGCCGACACGGCGCGCGCGGTGGCCGCCGGCGACGCCCCCAAGGGCGACGTGCTCGGGGTTGCCCGGATAGCCGGGATCCAGGCCGCCAAGCGAACGTCGGAGCTGATTCCGCTGTGTCACCCGCTGGCGCTGTCGTTCGTTGGTGTCGAGGGGTCGGTTGACGTCGAGGCGGGCGAGATCAGTCTGGTTGCTGAGGCACGGACGATCGGTACCACGGGGGTCGAGATGGAGGCGCTGACGGCCGCCTCGGTCGCCGCTTTGACCGTCTACGACATGGTCAAGGGGATCCAGCGCGGCGCCGAGATCAGCTCGGTGGTGCTG
>Ga0070712_100002444_pt1 | contig 11451 bp, 13 predicted proteins | sample LARL81metaG_FD_71396 | JGI IMG/M metagenome (GOLD analysis project Ga0070712, IMG submission 71396) | Corn, switchgrass and miscanthus rhizosphere microbial communities from Kellogg Biological Station, Michigan, USA - LAR L8-1 metaG | ecosystem: Host-associated > Plants > Roots > Rhizosphere ...
GTCCTCGGCGATCGCCGCGAACGCTCGCACCCCGTCGTCATCGCGCTCGAGCGCCGCCTGCAGCTCCGCCCGCGCCCGCCTCAGCTCGCGGTCCCGATCGACGACCATCGTCGCCAGCCGCGCCGCAACGTGCTCCAGCTCATCGGCCCGCCGGGTCGCCTGCGCGGCCTCGGCCCGCCGCGTCTGAAGCTCGTCACGCTCCGCGCCCACGCGCGTCTCCGCGGCGAGCGCCCTCTCCCCCGCGTCGTGCAGCATCGCGTCCCGCATTCCGATCGCCGCGTCGCGCGCGTCGATCGCCTCGTGGACCTCGATCGGGTTGTAGCCGAACAGGCGCTTCCTGAACAGGCGAAAGCGCCGCCGCCCCCGGTTGCTGCGGTGTGCGCTTGGGTCTGCACTCACGATGCCGCGAACGCTAGGCGGACCGCCGGACGGACGGCCCACCCTCCCGGTTGCAAGGATCCGCCGATGCCCTACCCCGAGGCCGTGGAGACCGACCACCTGTCGCTCCGGCGCTGGAGGTCGGACGACGGCCCCGCCATGGACGCGATCTGGCGCGAGCGCGACATCTGGAGCGCGCTCCGCCCGGACATCCCCTTCGACCCCGACGCCGGCGCCGCAATGCTCAACCGCCACGTGGGGCACTGGGACCGGCACGGCTTCGGCCTCTGGGCGGTCATGGAGCGCCACTCGGACGAGATCATCGGATGGGTGGGCCCCTCTCACCCGGCGTTCATCCCGGAGCTCTCCGACCGCATCGAGATCGGGTGGACCCTCCGCCCGCCCTGGTGGGGCCGCGGAATCGCCACCGAGGGCGCTGAGGCGGCGATCGACGCCGTCTTCGAGCACCTCGACACGGATGAGGTGATCAGCCTCATCCACCACACCAACGCCCGCTCCATCGGCGTCTCCGAGCGCCTCGGCATGCGCCACGCGCGCGACGTGCTCCACCCCGAGCTCGGCGAGGACCTCCGGGTCTACGCGCTGTCGCGGAGCGCCTGGAGGTCCAGTTCCAGCCGCGGCGCCTCGGCCCAGAGCACCTCGAGCCGGTAGCGCTCCCGCAGCTCGGGCACGAACACGTGGAGGACGGCGTCCAGGTAGTCCATCAGGACCCACTGCCCGTCCGACTCCCCCTCGACGTTCGCGGGCAGCAGCCCGTGCTCGCGCTTCAGCCGCAGGTGCACGTCGTCGTGGATCGCCTTCGCCTGGCGCTCGTTGCGGGCGCTCGCGACGATGAGGAAATCCGTGTAGCCGACGACGGACCGCATGTCGAGCACGACCACGTCCTCCGCCTTCTTCGAGTCCGCGATCTCGGCGAGCAGCCTCGCAACCGCTTCGGAGTCCACCCGCTCGGGCTCTGACTTCGCGGCCGGTCGCACTACCTGTACAGCCCCCGCTCCGCGATGAACCCCGCCACGCCCTCAGGCACCAGGTGCCGGATTGGCCGGCCGGCCGCCACGCGCCTTCTGATGCCCGTCGAGGACACCCCGATCTCCGGCATGCGCACGACCTCCGCGCGATCGTCGTCGCCGAGCCGCTCGATCGCCGCCTCCGCCTCCTCGAGCGCCGTCCCCGGCCGCGCCGCGATCCCGACCCGCGCAAGCTCCAGCACCCGCTCCGGCTCACGCCAGCTCTCGAGCCCCGCTGCGACGTCGGCACCCATCAGGAAAACGAACTCGTCCCCGGGTCGCGCGTCGCTCATCAACTCCAGGGTACGAAAGCTGAACGACGGTCCTTCTCGCGCCGTCTCGACACCCGAGGCAGAGAACGCCGGATCCGTCGCCGCCGCCAGCCGCGCCATCTCCTGTCTCACCTCCCGCCCCGGCTCCGGATCGATGCGCTTGTACGGCGATTCGCCCACCGGCACGAGCACGACCTCGTCGAGCCCGAGCTGGAACGCAGCCTCCTGGGCGAGCACGAGGTGCCCGATGTGCGGCGGGTTGAACGCACCCCCGAGAACGCCGACCGCGGCGATCCCGTCAACCCCTGATCTGCCCGTCGCCCTGGACGACGTACTTGAACGTGGTCAGCTCGCGAAGCCCGATCGGCCCGCGCGCGTGAAGCTTCTGGGTCGAGTTCCCGATCTCGGCCCCCATCCCGAACTCGAACCCGTCGGTGAATCGCGTCGACGCGTTCACGTAGACGACCGCCGCATCGACTCCGTCCGTGAACTCCCGGGCCGCATCGCCGGACGAGGTCACGATCGCCTCCGAATGCCCCGTTCCGTGCTCATTCACGTGTGCGATCGCGTCGGCGAGAGAATCCACGACCCCCACCGTCATCCGCATGTCGAGGTACTCGGTGTCCCAATCCTCCGCGGTAGCCTCGCCAACGGCGGCATCACCCGCCGCCGCGCGGGAGCGCTCGTCGCCCATGAGCTCCACACCGGCCTCTCGGAGATCTCCGAGAATGCCCGGCAGAAACAGATCGGCCACCGCCGCGTCGACGAGCAGCGTCTCCGCCGCGTTGCACACCCCGGGGCGGTCCACCTTGGCGTTGAAGGCCACCCGCCGCGCCATCTCGAGGTCCGCGTCCGCGTGGACGTACACATGGCAGTTCCCCGCCGCCGCGTACATCACCGGAACGGTGGCAACTGACTTGAGCGACTCCTTCAGGCCCTCGCCGCCGCGCGGGATGATCAGGTCGACCAGCCCATCCGCGGTGGCCAGCTCCGCGAGCTCGCTCCGGTCTCCGCTCGTGAGCAGCTCGACGGCCCCCTCGGGCAACTCCGCCGCCGCAACGGCCTCCCGGACAACCGCCGCCAGCACCGCATTCGAGCGGGCGGCGTAGCTCGAGCCCCGCAGGACGATCGCGTTCCCGCTCTTCAGCGTGAGCGCCGCGCAATCCACCGTCACGTTCGGGCGTGCCTCGTACACGACGGCGATCACCCCGAGCGGCACCCGCACCTTCGTCAACTGCAGCCCGCTCGCCAGCGTCCGCTCGTCGAGCGTCCCCCCGACCGGATCGGGAAGCAAGGAGATCTCACGCACACCCTTGGCCATCGCGGACACGCGCGCCTCATCCAGGGTCAGGCGATCCCGGAGCGCCGGCGTGAGGCCGGCGGCGCGTTCGTCGGCGAGATCCTCTGCGTTCGCCTCGAGGATCTCGGCCGTCCGCGCCTCGAGTAGGTCGGCCAGCCGCAGAAGCGCCGCGTTCTTCGTCTCGGTGCTCGCCAGGGCGAGCTGGTGCGAAGCCCGCTTCGCAGACTCGCAGATTTCGCTCACAGTTCGCGTGGCCGTGGCCATCTCCGAGAGAGTAGCTTGCCCACCCGGCCCCAAATGACGGCTCCGGAGCAACAGGCGCCCACAGAGCCTTCGCCCACCGACGGCGCGGAGCTTGCGCGGCTGGCTCCAGAACTCCCCACCAGCTGTAGAACCATGAGAGGAGACCGATGACTGCCGACCAGATCGCCGAGCCGGCCGAGGCGGAGCCGGCGCCGTCGCCGGACGAGGCGCGGGGCGAAGCGGCCGGCCGCGGCAGGCTGCGCGGGCGCCGTGTCCTGGTGGTCGGAGGCGGTCAGCAGGACCACGGCCTCGACGAGCCGCCGCTCGGGAACGGGCGTGCGATGTCGGTTCTGTTCGCGCGCGAGGGCGCGTCAGTCGCGATCTCGGACCGGGACGAGGACTCGGCCACCGCAACCGCGGAGCTGGTCCGCGCCGAGGGCGCGACCTCGGAGGTGATCGTCGCCGACGCCGCCGACGAGGACGCCTCGGCCGCGACCTTCAATCAGGCGCGCGACGCGCTCGGGGGCCTCGACGGAGTCGTGCTCAACGTGGGTATCGCCGCCGGATTCCTCCTTCGAGGCACGACCGCCGAGGACTGGGACAGGGTCATGGCCGTGAACGTGCGATCCCAGTTCCTCGGATGCAAGTACGCCCTGGCCACCATGGCCGAAGGCGGATCGGTGGTGCTGATCGGCTCCGTCGCGGCCCGCGAGGTCCTCCCATTCCCCGCCTACGGCGCCTCGAAGGCCGCGCTCGAGTCCCTCTGCCGCCAGGCGGCCGTCGAGGGCGCCCCGGGCGTGCGGGTCAACCTCCTGCACCCGGGCCTGATCGACACGCCCCTGGGGCGCCTGGCCTCTTCCCTCAGCCCGCTCCGCGAGCAGGTGAAGATCCCGGCGCGCCGGCAGGGCACCGCCTGGGAGATCGCCTACGGCGCGCTGTACCTCCTCTCGAACGAGTCCTCGTACGTCACCGGGCAGAGCCTGGTCGTCGACGGTGGCCTCACGACCGCGCCACGCGCATGACCGGGAACCCGGAACAGCCGCCCCGCATCCCGCCACTCGCGGAGAACGAGGGCGATCCACAGGTCGTGGAGATGCTGAACGCCCTTCCAGCGGGCGCCGACGGCCCAGTGGGCGAGTACAACATCTTCAGGACCCTCGCCCGGCACCCGGATCTCTTCCGCAGCTGGCTCAGGTTCGGCGGCTATCTGCTCGTCGGCGGGAAGGTGCCTCCGCGCGACCGCGAGCTCATGATCCTTCGCACCGCGGTGCGCTGCCGCTCCTCGTACGAGTGGGGCCAGCACGTGCGCATCTCGGAGCGGATGGGAATCGAGCGCGAGGCGATCGACCGCGTGCTCGAGAGTCCGGACGCGGCCGGCTGGCCCGACCACGAGGCAACGCTTATGCGCGCCGTCGACCAGCTGCACGACGACTCCCGCATCTCGGACTCGACCTGGGAGGCCCTCGCCGGCGAGTACGACGAGACGCAGCTGATCGAGCTCACGATGCTGATCGGCCAGTACCACATGGTCGCCTTCGCCCTCAACTCGCTCGGCGTGGAGCTGGACGAGGGCCTGGAGCCGCTGCCGGGGACGTAGAGCGCCGGCTAAGTGAGAACGAAGTAGTTCCGGTGGACCGCCTCCTCGGCGGCGTCCGGGATCCGCTCGGCCACCTCGGGCGACTTCAGCCCCTTGACTCGTGCGAGCTCGGCGGCGGAGTAGTTGACGATCCCCTTGCCGACGATGTCGCCGTCGCAGACCACCTCGACCGCGTCGCCGGCCACGAACTCACCCTCGACCCCGGTCACGCCGACCGGCAGGAGACTCGAGCCCCGCTCGCGCAGCACCCGGGCGGCCCCGGCGTCCACGACCACCCTCCCCCGGCTCGGCTTTGCGTAGCGGAGCCAGAGCTTGAAGCTCGGCGTGCGCTCGGGGTGCGAGGCGAACCGCGTGCCGACCCGCTCACCGCGGGCGGCCGCCAGGAAGCTCCCCGGCTGCGTCCCGTCGCAGACGACCACGCCGATGCCGGCGGCGCTCGCCATCTCAGCTGCAGCGACCTTGCTCCGCATCCCCCCGGAGCCGAAGGCCGACGTGCGATCCCCGATCTCGTAGCGCTCGAGGTCCCCGAAGGAGGCCACCTCCTCCACCAGCTCGGCATCCGGGCTCAGGCGCGGATCCGCCGTGTGGAGCCCGGGCGTGTCCGTGAGCAGCACCAGGAGCCGTGCACCGAGCAGGATCGCCACCTGCGCCGAAAGGAAGTCGTTGTCCCCGAACGTGATCTCGTCGGTGGCCGTGGTGTCGTTCTCGTTGATCACCGGGACGGCGCGCCAGGCAAGCAGCCGCCGGAGCGTCTGGCGTGCGTTCAGGTAGTGCATGCGAGCGGACACGTCGAACGAGGTGAGGAGCACCTGCGCCGCGCGGACGCCTCCGGCCGCCAGGCGCTCCTCGTAGGCCCGGAAAAGCGATCCCTGGCCGACGGCCGACGCCGCCTGCATCTCATCGATCAAGCTGGGTCGCCGCTCGAGCTCCATGAGGCGCATCCCGCGCGCGATCGCCCCCGAGGTCACCATGACGACGTTCTCGCCGTCGTGATGGAGCTCGGCCACCTGCGAGCAGACGCTGTCCAGAACCTGCGAGCGCAGCGCGCCGTCGTCGTCGGCGACGATGGACGATCCAAGCTTTGCGACCACGGTCATGGCGTGCGAAGTGTAGGTACGCACCGGCGCCGCGCTGGGCGCCTAGTCGCCAGGATCGAGCTCGAACGCGTCCTCGCCGATGCGGACCTCGTCGCCGGGCTCAAAGCCGGCGCGGCGGAGCGCCGCGATAACGCCAATCTCCCGCAGCCGCTGCTCCACGTAGCCGAGCGCCTCCGGGTTCTGTGTGTCGTGACGCGCGATCAGCATCTCGATTCCCCGCCCCGAGATCTCGAAGACGCCGTCGCCGACCCGCTCGATGTCGAACCCCTGGTCGCCGGCCGGCCGGTAGGTGATGTGCTCGGCCTCGAACCCCGGCTCGGCCTCCGATACCGACGCTGGCGCTTCCTCCCCGGGGACAGCCTCGAAGATCACGAGCCGGAGCTCATCCAACCCGGCCCCGGTCGCCGACGAGACGCTGAATACGCCGAGCGCGTCGCCTCCCAGCCGGTCGCTCCACTCGGCGACCGCGGCATCCGCCTCGGCCTCGGGCACGAGATCGCGCTTGGAGAGCACCACCAGCTCCGGCAGCAGCTCGAGCCCGTCGCCGTAGGCGCCGAGCTCGGTGCGCACCGCCTCATACGCCCCGGCCGGGTCCTCGCCGGCGATGTCGACCATGTGGATCAGGATCCGGCAGCGCTCCACGTGGGCCAGGAACTCGTGCCCCAGCCCGGCACCCCCGGCCGCCCCCTCGATCAGGCCCGGGATGTCGGCCAGCACCAGCTGGCGATCCCCGGAGTCCAGGGTGCCCAGCACCGGTTCGACCGTCGTGAACGGATAGGAGGCGACCTTGGGCGCGGCCCGCGTCAGGCGCCCGAGGAGCGACGACTTGCCGGCGTTCGGCTGCCCGATCAGCCCCGCATCGGCCAGCAGCTTCAGCCGGAGCTCGATCCAGCCCACCTCGCCCTCAAGGCCCCGCTCGGCGAATCGCGGCGCCTGCCGGGTGGAGGTGGCGAAGCGCTTGTTGCCGTGCCCACCGACGCCACCCGCCGCGACCACGGCGCGCTGCCCGGGCTCGACGAGGTCGTATCGGGTCCCATCGAGGCCCTCGACCTGGGTCCCCGGGGGCACCGCGACCACCTGCTCGGAGCCGCGGGCGCCGTGGCGTTGCTTTCCCTGCCCGTGCCCGCCGCGCCCGGCGCGGAAATGGCGCGAGCGATGAAGCGATACAAGATCCCGCCACGACGCATCGGACTCGAGCACCACGTCGCCGCCGCGGCCGCCATCTCCCCCGTCGGGGCCGCCGCGAGGCACATGAGCCTCGCGGCGAAAGCTCACGCAGCCGTCACCTCCGCGCCCGCCCTCGACGAAGATCTTCGCCCGGTCATAGAACATGGGCCGAGGTTAGAGCGGCGTCCGTGAGATAGTCACGTCGTGCACAAAGGGAGGGCTGGTCGGTATCTACTCACGATCGCCGCATGCCTGGGTGCCGCTTTCGCAGTGCCCGCGGCCGCCCAAGCCCACGGCAAGCGCCACGAGGCGTTCGTCCCTCCTCATCACAAGATCTTCCACGGAGTCACGGATACCGGGAGCGTCAAGGACTTCCACGTCTTCAACAAACGCGTCGGGGCCCATGCCGCGCTCATGATGAGCTTCGGGCGCTGGAACGGGCAGCACATCGGCCAGGGACTCCACCGCTGGCGGGTCACCCACACGCGGGGTGTGCTGAGCCTCTCCACCGCGCCGGGCGGGCAACCGGAGGAGATCTCCCCCCGCGGGATCGCACGCGGCTTCGGGGACCGCTACATCCTCGGCGTCGGCCAGGCGATCGCGAGGTCGGGCCAGGTCGTCTACATCCGCCTGTTCCCGGAGATGAACGGCTACTGGAACCCGTACTCCGCGTTCAACTCCGACGGCTCCTCGCGCGGCCCAAGCCACTCCACGCACGCCTTTCGCAACGCGTGGAAGCGGATCGTGACGATCGTCCGCGGCGGCAAGCGGGGAAAGATCAACCGCAGACTCCGCAAGCTCGGCATGCCGCGGATCTACCGGGCCCACTCGAACGGAGACCGGGTCTATTCGCGCCGGAACGTGTCCCGGATGCTGCCGCGGCCGAGGGTCGCCTTCATGTGGGTCCCGCAGACGATCGGCTCGCCCGCGCTCGCCGCCAACACGCCGGGCCGCTACTGGCCCGGCGGCCAGTACGTGGACTGGATCGGCGCCGACATCTACTCGAAGTTCGCGACGCCGGGCATCTGGTCCGCGTTCCGGCGCTTCTACAGCCGCTGGGGAAACCCGCACCGCCATCACTGGCCCTTCATCGTCGGCGAGTACTCGCCGTGGGACAACGACTACCGCGGGGCCTTCACACGGCGCCTGTTCAACTGGGCGCTCCACCACCGCCGCGTGCGGGCGCTGGTCTACTACCGCAGCGTCACGGCCAACAACCCCTTCGACATCAACCACTGGCCCCGGGCCCGGACCGTCCTCCGCGGCAAGCTGAACAACCGCCGGTTCGACCCGTACGCGCCGGGAACGCGGCGGTGACGGCCGGGTCGATCTCGATACCCCGGCGGTTCAACGGTCCTCTCGAGAACGGGCAGGGCGGCTACTCGGCGGGCATCGCCGCGGGGCTGCTGGGCGGCGCGGTGGAGGTCACGCTGAGGCGCCCGGTGCCGCTCGACACCGATCTGGCGATGGTCCGGGAGGACGATGCCTCCCTCGCGTTGCTCGATGGCGACACGCGGGTGATCGAGGCGCGCTCCGCGCCCGAGCTGCGCGTGGACGTTCCGCCCGCCGTGGCGCCGTCGGAGGCCCGGGAGGCGTCGGCGGGGTACCGAGGCCTGGACGAGGGGCCGTTCAGCCAATGCTTCGTCTGCGGCCTGGCACGCGAGGACGCGTTCGGGGTCTTCGCGGGCGAGGTCGAGCGGCGCGAGGTCGTCGCCTCGCCGTGGACACCGCCGCCGTGGACCGCCGGCAATGGCGGCGACGTGCTGCCGGAGTTCGTATGGGCCGTCCTCGACTGCCCCACCTTCTTCGCCGCCTACATCGGCGAGGAGCCGCCGATGAGCGTCCTCGGTCGGCTCACGGCGCGCATCGACGCGCCCGCGCGGGCTGGCGAGGAGCACGTCGTGATGGCATGGCCGCTCGAGGCCGACGGCCGCAAGAGGCTTGCCGGTGCGGCGCTCCTGTCCCGGGAGGGCGAGCCGCTCGCCGTCGCTCGGGCGCTCATGATCGAGCCCCGCGAGAGCTAGGGGGCGCGGGCAGTCAGGAGGGCTTGAGCGCCTTCCAGATGTGCTCGGCGGGCATGCGGCGCGCCCATTCGAGCGGCACGGTGTCGTAGCTGGACGTCGCGTCCGGGGCGGGACGCAGCTCGATCAGGTCCTCGACGATGAGGCCGTTGGCGCGAAAGAGCCGGATCCACTCGCCGTAGGGCAGCTGGAAGTCGACGCCGTCTTCGTCCTCGAAGCCACGATTCTCGAAGTAGTTGTTTCGCAGCTCGTCCCCGATCGCCTCGCGGTCGTTGTCCCAGAAGGCGTCGAACACCGGCGTCAGCATCGAGAACGCGAGCAGGCCGCCGGTGCGCAAGAGCCGCGCGCACTCCGGCATCAATCGGGTGGGATCGGCGAAGTTGAACGCGCCGTGGTCGCAGAAGACGACGTCGAAGCTCTCGTCCTCGAGCGGCACGTCCTCAGCACTCGCCTCGACGAGCGGGAACTCGACCCCGGCCCCGGCCATCGCCGTCCGCGCGTGCTCGAGCTGCTTCGGAGACAGGTCCAGCCCGACCGTCCGCGCCCCCAGCCCGGCGAGCGAGATCGACCACTGCGCCGCGCCACAGCCGAGCTCGAGCACGTCCTTCCCGGCAACGTCTCCGAGCACCTGGAGATCCGCCTCCGGGATCTGCCACACGCCCCACGCGAGGCCCGCATTCTCGGCGAGCTGCTCGGCGTGACGCTTCTGGTACGCGTCGCTCTCGCGCTCCCAGTAGGCGCGGTTCTTGTCGACGTGGTCGGGCAGGGAGCCCAGAGCTAGCTTTGCGACTCGATGACCGAGACCGTGCGGCCGCGGTGGCCGGTCTTGAACTCGACGACGCCGGGGCGTGTCGCGAAGATCGTGTGGTCGCGGCCGAGGCCGGTGCCGTCGCCCGGCCGGAACCGGGTCCCGCGTTGGCGCACGATGATCTCGCCACCGCCCACGCGCTGGCCGGCGAAGACCTTCACCCCGAGGTACTTGGGGTTCGAGTCGCGCCCGTTACGGCTTGATCCGAGGCCTTTCTTGTGCGCCATGGCTAGCTCTCTTTCTTAGCAGACGAGGAGCGACCGCCCGACGATGTCCTGCCACCCGCCGCCGGCTTCTTGGCCGCTGGCCTCTTGGCCGCGGGCTTCCTCGCGGCCGGCTTCTTTGCGGCCGGCTTCTTGGCCGGAGCCTTCGGCTTTGCGGGCGCCTTGGGCTTGGCCGGAGCCTTGGGCTTGGCCTCCGCCTTCGGCTTGGGAGCCTCCGCCTCAGCCTCGGCCTCGGCCTTCGGCTCCTCCGACTTGGGGGCTGGCTTGGTGGCCCCCGCCGCGGGCTTGCGGGTGAGCATGCGTACCTCGGTCACCTCGAGCCGGGTGAGGCCCTGGCGATGACCGCCGCGACGCCGGTAGCCCTTCTTGGCCTTGTATTTGAAGATCTTGACCTTGGGGCCGCGCAGGTGCTCGGTCACGACGGCCTCCACCTTCACCTTCTCGAGCTGGCCGCCGTCGAGGACCACGTCCTTGTCGCCCTTGAACATGACGGCGCGGAGGTTGACCTTGCTGCCCTCGTCCGCGGGCAGCCTCTCGACGAGCAGATTCGTGCCCTTCTCGGCGCGGTACTGCTTGCCGCCGGTCTCGACTATCGCGTAGCTGTTCGCCATGGTGATCTCGTGCGTGGGCCTAGTCGCCGTTGGACGGGTTCTGGGCCTGGGCGCGAGAACGGCGCCTGCCGCCCCTTCGGCCGCGGCGCCGTCTCGAAGACGAGGATTCTACGGGGTCGCCGTTCGGCGAGCCACCCTCCGCGTCATCCGCGCCGTTGCCGTTGTCCTCTTCCGCTCCCCCGACCAACGACGCGGTGGCCGCGGCCCTGCCCACGCTCTCGATACGGACGAGGCGGCGGTCGCCGACGAGCCGGCCCGCGCCGGTGACGCTCACGATGTAGGAGTCGACCCGCGCCACGGCGTCGTCGACGTTGTACATGTGGGGCTCCTCGATGCGCACGAGGACCTCGTCGCCGACCTGGAATGGCAGCGCACGCTCCTCGATCTCCGCCCGGGTTCCGCTGTCCACCACCTCGAATGTGTCGAGCGACAGAGCGTCGCCGCCCTCGAAGTGGAAGTGCTTGCCCGAGTCCTCCTCGAGCTCGTGCAGCGGGCTGTCCTCGCGCAGCAGCTCGGCGGCGACCTTGGGATTCACCCTGACCAGGAATGCCTCCGGGTCGGGGCGCTCGTCGATCAGGTCGCGCAGGCGCCGGACGACGCTGATCGCGACGGTCTCCTCGGACTCCACGACGCCCTCGCCCTCGCAGGTCGGACAGCGCTTGGTGAGGATCTCGCGCACTCCGTCGGTGACGTTCTGGCGGGTCA
>Ga0070712_100002446_pt1 | contig 11447 bp, 10 predicted proteins | sample LARL81metaG_FD_71396 | JGI IMG/M metagenome (GOLD analysis project Ga0070712, IMG submission 71396) | Corn, switchgrass and miscanthus rhizosphere microbial communities from Kellogg Biological Station, Michigan, USA - LAR L8-1 metaG | ecosystem: Host-associated > Plants > Roots > Rhizosphere ...
GGTCATGCCTCGTATCATTGGAAGAAACCTGCTAGTAGATGCATCTTCAGCAACAGTGGCTACCGACTTTGCGTGAGATAGCGCCGCTCAGAGCGCGCGTTTCGCCATTTGTCCTGCACCCCTCAGTGAGACCCTTCATGCCCCGCGACAGCGACAAAAACAACGATTCCCGCGGCCGGCGTGATCGGCCGCCCAGTGGCAAGGGCCGTTCCGGCGCCGCGCGAGGTCCGGAGAAGAAGTTTGCCAAACGAGGCTTTGCTGGCAAGGATTCTTCCGGGAAGGAATTTGCCGGCAAGCGCGATGGCGACAAGCGCGCCTTTGGCGAGGGCCGGCCGCCGCGTCGTCGCGACGACAGCGATGCTCCGCGGCGCGCCTATGGCGACAAGCCGCGGTTCAACCGAGATGACCGTCCCCGTGGCGATCGGCCCTTTGCTGATCGGCCCTCGCGCGCCGGCGACGGCGAGAAACGCGCTTTCAAGCCGCGCGGAGACCGGCCCAGGTTCGACCGTGACGATCGCGGTGGCGACAAGCGTCCTTACACGCCGCGCGCCGATCGCGGGGAGGCCCGTCCGGCGGCGCGGTCTTCCGACAGAAAGTTCGGCGAGAGAAAGCCCTATGCATCGCGCGACCGAGACGGTGAAAAGCGACCCTATACGCCACGCGGCGAGGGTTTCCGCGACCGTAGCGACCGGCCGAGGGGTGAGCGAACGTTTGGCGACCGTCCGCCGCGCGGTGGCGATCGTCCGGAGCGAAAATTTGACGGCGAAAGGAAGTTCTCGCGAGGCGCGGCGGATCGCAAAGGCGACTGGAGCGACCGCGGTGATCGGAAGGGCGACCGCGGGCCGCGCAGAGATTTTGGCGATCGTCCGCCGCGTGGCGAATCCAAGCCGTGGCAGAAACGCGGCCCCAACTCGGATCGTCCGGAAGGGGGTTCGCGTCCATCTCGCGATGGCGCGCGAAATTTCGACCGGCCGAAATTCGACCGCCCCCGTGAGGCACGCGCGGATCGTCCGAAGTTCGACCGTCCTCGCGAGCGCCGCGACGATCGCCCGGCATTCGATCGCCCGCGTGAGCGCCCCGAGGGCCGCACCGACTGGCAGGAGCATCCGCGCAGCGACCGGCCGCACGATCGCTTTTCCGACCGGCCGCGCCGCGACAATGAGGACGATGGCAAGATCTTCGCCAAGCGTCCGGCGTTCGGCGGCCGCGGCGCCTTTCGCGAGCGAAAGCCCGAGTCCGACCGCCGCGCGCCGCGCCCGGAAGCCAAGCCTAAAAAGACCGGCGAGCGCATCGCCAAGGCGGTGGCGCGCGCAGGCTTGGCGTCGCGGCGCGATGCCGAGGATTGGATCGTCGAAGGGCGCGTGACCGTCAACGGCCGTGTGATCAATTCGCCCGCGCTCGACGTTACCGAAAACGATGTGATCGCCGTCGACGGCAAGCCGTTGCCGGCGCGCGAACGCACGCGGCTGTTTCTGTATCACAAGCCGCGCGGCCTGATGACGACGCATGCCGATCCGGAAGGCCGGCCGACGGTGTTCGATCATCTGCCCGAGAACCTGCCACGCGTGATCAGCGTCGGGCGGCTCGATTTCAACACCGAAGGGTTGTTGCTGCTGACCAATGATGGCGGGCTCGCACGCGTGCTCGAACTGCCCGACACCGGATGGCTCCGCCGCTATCGCGTCCGCGCGCATGGCGAGGTCACGCAGGCGCAGCTCGACCAACTGAAGGACGGCATCGAGGTCGATGGCGTCAAGTACGGTTCCATCGACGCGACGCTGGAGCGCGACCAGGGCGCCAACGTCTGGCTGGTGTTCGCGATCCGCGAGGGCAAGAACCGCGAGGTACGCAATGTGCTGGCGCATCTCGGTCTCGAGGTGAACCGGCTGATCCGCGTCTCCTATGGCCCGTTCCAACTGGGCGAGGTTGGCGAGGGCGAGGTCGAGGAGATTAGGACGCGCGTGCTGCGCGAACAGCTCGGCGAGAAGTTGATGGCGCAATCTGGCGCGGATTTCGGGGACGAGAAGCCGAAACGTGCAGAGGGTGAGGAAACGGACGCGGCAAGCGGCAAGAAGCCGTTCAGGCCGGCCGGCAAGAGCGCGCTGATCGCCGACCGGAAGGGCCGGCGCGTCCTGGTGCAACGCACCGGCAGCGACGAGGCGCGCGCGCGTAACGAAGACGAGGCCAATGGTTACGGCCCACCCCGCCGCCCCAAGCGCGGCTATCACGGCAAGCGTGATCTGAGGCCGCGGGACGAGTAGGGGCGTCGAAATGAGTCCCCCCACGCCAGTTGAGCGGTCGCTGCAATTCGCTTCCAGTTGCGGAGACTCTCCGTTCCCTCCCCCCCTGCGGGGGAGGGTCAGGGTGGGGGGTGCCCCACGGATGGTCCGTCTTCGTGGCACCCCCACCCCCGACCCCTCCCCGCAAGGGGGAGGGGGGCGCACCGCCCGAGCCGCCTAATGCGCGTCGTCGGCGGGCGCTTGAAGGGCCGCAATCTGGCGTCGCCCTCGTCGCAGGCGATCCGGCCGACGGCGGATCGTTTGCGTGAGTCCGTCTTCAACATCCTGATCCACGCCTACGATAATCCGCTTCAAGGCGCTCGCGTGCTCGACCTGTTCGCCGGCACCGGCGCACTCGGTATCGAGGCGATCTCGCGCGGCGCAGCGTTCGCGCTGTTCGTCGACAACGGCGCGGAGGCGCGGGCGCTGTTGCGCAACAACGTCGAGACGCTCGGGCTCGGCGGTGTCACCAAAGTCTATCGCCGCGACGCCACCGATCTCGGCCCGGCGCATCCCGTCGAGCCGTTCTCGCTCGCGTTCCTCGATCCGCCCTATGGCAAGGGGTTCGCTGAAAAGGCGCTCGCCTCGCTGCGCGACGGCGGCTGGCTGCTGCCGGGCGCGCTGCTGGTGGTGGAAGAGACAAAGGCCGCAGCGTTCAAGGCGCCGGACAGCTTCGAAGAGCTGGAGCGGCGCGCGTATGACGATACGGAGTTCGTGTTTTTGCGCGCGGCGGGCGCCTAACGTTGTCGTGCCCGCGAACGCGCTTCGCTTGGCCGGGACGACAGCGAAATTCTTCGAATTCCGTAGGGTGGGCAAAGCGAAGCGTGCCCACCATCGTGCCGCATCGATGGTGGTGGGCACGGCGCTTGCGCGCCTTTGCCCACCCTACCGCACCGCCTAAGTCCTACCTTCTTCCGAATAGCTTCTCGATATCCGACAGCTTCAATTCCACATAGGTCGGGCGGCCGTGGTTGCACTGGCCGGAGTTCGGCGTGTCTTCCATCTCGCGCAGCAGCGCGTTCATCTCTTCCGGCTTGAGGCGGCGGCCGGCGCGGACTGAGCCGTGGCAGGCCATGGTGGCGGCGACATGCATCAGGCGCCGTTCGAGCGGCAGCGCCTCATCCCATTCGTCCATGTGCTCGGAGAGGTCCCGGAGCAGCGCGCCCGCGTCGACCCGGCCAAGCAGCGACGGCGTCTCGCGCACCGCGACCGCTCCGGGCCCGAAGGATTCGATGCCGAGCCCGAAGGACGCCAGTTCCTGGTCGCGCGCGAGCAGCCGCTCGACGGTCGCCTCGTCCATCTCGACGATGTCGGGGATGAGGAGAATCTGTCGCTGCACGCCGTTCTTCGCCAGCGACGCTTTCAGCCGCTCATAGACGATGCGTTCATGCGCCGCGTGCTGATCGACGATGACGAGACCGTCGCGCGTTTGCGACACGATATAGTTTTCGTGGATCTGCGTGCGTGCCGCGCCGAGCGGGCGATCGATCAGGTCTGTTGCGGCCGGCATCTCGGGCCGCACGTCGGCCGTGGGCGCGCCGACGTCGAACGCGGCCTGTCCCTGTTCAGTGAAAGCGGCTACGGCCGCGCTCGCGAATGACGGCATTGGGCCGACCGGATAGGAGGGTGAGCGCCGCCAGTCCCAATTGCCTGGGCGCGGCGTGACGGCCGGATGGAACGCCGAGATCGCACCACTGGCGTCATTGGCCGCGGTGCGCCGGCCTTCGCGCGCGAGCCCGTCCTTCAGCGCGTGCACGATCAGCGCACGTACCAGGCCGGCGTTGCGGAACCGTACCTCGGTCTTGGCGGGATGCACATTGGCGTCGACCTCGCGCGGGTCGAGCGTGACGAACAGCGCCACCACCGGATGGCGATCGCGCGGCAGGTAATCCGAATAGGCCCCGCGCACCGCGCCGAGGATCAGCTTGTCGCGCACCGGGCGGCCGTTGACGAAGAGATATTGCCCGAGCGCATTGGCGCGCGTCAGCGCCGGCGCGGCGGCGAAACCCTCGACCACGACGCCCTCGCGCTCGCTGCGCACCTCGATCGCATGGCTGCGGAAATCCGCGCCCAGAATATCGCCAAGCCGTGTCAGCCGGCCGGGCGCCCCGGGCAGTGCCGCGGTCCAGGTGACCGGGGCGCGCTCCTCGCCCGCGAGCGTGAAGGCGATGTCCGGCCGCGCCATCGCGAGCCGCCGCACCATCTCGCGGATCGCCTCGGCCTCGGTGCGGTCGGTCTTCAGGAACTTCAGCCGCGCCGGCGTCGCATAGAACAAGTCGCTGACCTCGACGCGGGTGCCCTGGCTCAGCGCCGCCGGCATGATGGCGGATTTGGCGCCGCCCTCGACCAACAGCGCCCAGGCATGCGGCTCGCCGGCATGGCGCGTCGTGATGGATAGTTTCGCGACCGCGCCGATCGAGGGCAGCGCCTCGCCGCGGAACCCGAGCGTCCTGATCTGCAGCAGATCCTCGTCGTCGAGCTTCGAGGTCGCGTGGCGGTCGACCGCGAGCGCGAGATCGGCCGCAGTCATGCCGCCGCCGTCATCGGTGATGCCGATCCGCCGCCGGCCGCCGCCATCGGTGAAGATGTCGACGCGGCTCGCGCCGGCGTCGATCGCGTTTTCGACCAGCTCCTTGACGACGCTGGCCGGACGCTCGACCACCTCGCCTGCGGCGATGCGGTTGACGACCTGTTCGGGGAGCTGGCGGACGGGCATGGGTTCGGTTCAAACGCTGATCGAGATTAAGTCTTGCGCATTCCAGGATGGTGCGGCGGTAAACACATGCAGCCAGGCACCGCTCATTTCAAGCTGTCGGCCCGCCGACTATCGCCTTGATGATACTGGCCTTCGGGGTTGGCCGGGTGGGCGCGCCGCAATATTCAACAGGATTGTGAGGCGGGGCAGCTAGGTATAACGTTTCTAAAAACAATGATCCGCCGGGGAGGGAACCATGTGCCATCTGTTCGCGCACCAGCCGGAACGCGATTATGAATCGCAGACCCGGTCTTTACGGATGGGCGGCCACTGCACGTCGATCCGGCTGGAAATGTCGTTCTGGGATACGCTGGAGGAGATTGCGGCGAAGGAAAACATGAGCCTCGCGAAGTTCCTCACCACGCTGCACAGCGAAGTGCTGGATCATCATGGCGAGGTTAAGAATTTCGCCTCGCTGTTGCGCTGCTCCTGCCTGATCTATCGCTCGAAGAAGGTGCCAGTCGTACCGGAATTCCCCGCAGAGACCGCACGCGTGCTCGACGCCGCCGAATAGCGCGCCTGAGATATCATTGGATTGCCGAAACGGCTCCGCCGGATCGCCTGCGGAGCCGTTTCGCTATGGTCAGATCTCTTTCTTCTGCATCGCGCCCGCGATGTAGTCCGCCTGGCGGATCGCCAGCGACACGATGGTGAGCGTCGGGTTGCAGGCGGCTCCGCTCGTGAACTGGCTGCCGTCGGACACGAACAGGTTCTTGATGTCGTGGGTCTGGCCGTTTTTGTTCACCACGCCGTCCCTCGGCTTCTCGCTCATCCGGTTGGTGCCGAGATTATGCGTCGAGGGATAGGGCGGCGTCGGGTAGGTGACGGTCGCGCCGACCGCGTCGTAGACCGCCATGCCCTGCTTGTAGGCATGGGCGCGCATCGCGATGTCATTTGGATGATCGTCGAAATGTACGCTTGCGACAGGCATGCCGAACTTGTCCTTTGCGACAGGATCGAGCGTGATGCGGTTGGTCTCCTGCGCCATGTCCTCGCCGACCAGCCACATGCCGGCCATGCGTGGGTAGGTCTCGATCGCGCTGGTGTAGGTCCGGCCCCAGGCACCCGGGTTCAGGAACGCGGCCATGAAGGGCAGGCCGAGCGACAGCGTCTCCATCTCATAGCCGCCGACGAAGCCGCGTGACGGATTGTTCCTGGCCTCGTCGCGGATGATGCCGGCCATCGTGGTGCCGCGATACATGTGGACGGACTGCTCGAAGCTCGCATAGACGCTGCCCGTCATGTGCCGCATGTAGTTGCGGCCGACCTGGCCCGACGAGTTGGCAAGCCCATCCGGGAACATGGTGGAAGCGCTGTTGAGCAGGAGACGCGGGCTCTCCAGCGAGTTGCCCGCGACCGCCACCACGCGCGCCTTCTGGCGCTGCATCGTGCCCGATCCGTCGGCGTAGACGACGCCGGTCACCTTGCCCGACGCGTCATGCTCGATCTTGATCGCCATGCTTCCGGGGCGGACTTCGAGCTTGCCGGTCGCTTCGCCCTTGGGAATCTCGGTATAGAGCGTCGACCATTTCGCGCCGGATTTGCAGCCCTGGAAGCAGAAGCCGATCTGCAGGCAGGAGCCGCGACCGTCACGCGGCTCGCTGTTGATCGCCATATTGCCGGTATGCACGGTCTTGTAGCCGAGCTTCTTCGCGCCGGCCTCCAGCACCTTGTAGTTATTATTGCCGGGCAGCCCCGGGATGCCGTTGGTGCGGGTCACGCCCATCTTGTTCTCGGCCTTGGCGTACCACGGCTCCATCTCGGCGAGCGTGATCGGCCAATCCAGAAGATTGGCGCCCGGAATGTTGCCATAGGTGCTCTTGGTCTTGAATTCGTGCTCGTCGAAGCGCAGCGACGCGCCGGCCCAATGGGTGGTCGAGCCGCCGACCGCCTTGACGATCCAGGCCGGCAGATTTGGGAAGTCCTTGTGGACGCGCCAGGTTCCCGATGTCGTGCGCATGTCGGACCAGGCGAGCTGGGTGAAGCTGTCCCATTCGTCGTTGATGAAATCCTGGTTCTCGATGCGTGGGCCGGCTTCGAGAATGACGACCTTGACGCCTTTTTGCGCGAGCTCGTTGCCGAGCGTTCCGCCGCCCGCGCCCGAACCGATGATCACCACCACGCCATCGTCGTTCTGATCGAATTTTGCCATGTGTTTCCTCCTGACCTTTTTGTTCGCGGTTGCTCAGGCCTTCGGGAGCCAGTCGATGTCGGCGAAGCCGCGGTTAACGTAGCCGCCATGTTCGGCGGAGGAGCCCTCGTAGCCGAATTTCGGCCAGACCTCTTTCTGGTTGTAGAGCGAGACGATCAGGTCGCCGCGGAGCGTCGTGAAAAACTCGGTGGCTTCGATCCGCTGCAGCAGCGCCACGCGATCCACCTCCCAGGGCACCTCGGCATAGGGGACCTTGTGACGGTCGCGCGCGTCGGCATCGAGCCGCGCCACGCCCTCAGCGATCATCGTCTTCACGGCGGCATCTTTCGCCGCCTTGCCGTCCCACGGCTTGACGGCGGTGATGTAGTAACTGTCGGCGAGGAAGTCGTGCGGATAGATGTCACGCGCGACCTTCACCAGCGTCTTCAGCGTCGCCGGCGGCAGCGTGGTTGCGTCTTCGGCCCAGGCATCAGTGATGCCAAGCCCCGTGGTGCTCGCAACTGCAACCGCCGGCACCGTCGTAACCGCGCCTTTCAAGAAGACGCGGCGGTCATATTTGCTGCGACGATCGACTTCTCTCATGGGTGTCCTCCGTTGAACGTCTTGTTTGTTGTTTTGCGAATTTGTTGTTCGTGGCTTATCCGAAGCGGCCGCCTTTCTGGATCACCTCGATCTTGTAGCCGTCGGGATCGGTGGCGAAGAAGAAGCGCGCCAGGGTCTTGCCGTCATGCTTGAAGTCGCGCAGCGGCCCCGGCGACAATCTCTCGCGCTCGAAGCGCGCGTGCTCGGCATCGACGTCATCGACGACGACCGCGAGATGGCCGTAGCCGTCACCGAGCGCATAGGGCTCCTTGCGATCGAAATTGACGGTCAACTCGACCTCGAAGGGCGAGGAGGGGTGGCGCAGATAGATCAGCGCGAAATCAGGAAATTTCAGGTGATCGGCGACTTCGAGTCCGAAGGCCCGCTTGTAGTAGTCGAGCGACTTCGCCTCGTCGAACACACGGATCATCGAGTGGACAGGCTTTGCCATTCAATGCAACTCCTTCAGATAGGCGATGATGGCTGAGCGGATTTCCGGCTTTACCTGCCGGTAGGCCATCATCGAACCGGGAATCACCTCCTGCGGATTGGTGATCCACGCGTCGAGCTTGGCGTCGTCCCAAGTGAAATCAGCCTTCGCGAAACCCGCCGAATAATGGAAGCCGTCGGCGGTGCCAGCGCGCCGCCCCACGATGTTGAACAGCGAAGGTCCTTGCCGCGCTGCGTCGCTAGGGTTCGTGGTGTGGCACGTCGCGCATTGCTGTTTGAACAGCGTCGGGCCATCGGGCGGCTTCGGTGTGGGCAGGGGAATCTGCGCGAAGGCGATCTGCGCAAAAAGCACCGCGCCGCAAAATCCAAGCCCAACTGCAAGCTCAGTCGCCTGTGTCGCGCGCAGCTTCGTCATGTGCATCACCGCCAGTACTCGCTGACTTTAGGTCGCGAAAAACCGGCGGTGGTAGTAGCGGGCTGTTTCGCGTGAGAGAACAAAAAGCCGCCGCAATCAATCGCGCGAGCGGCTCGGCGCCTCACGCTGCGTCGCACCGAAAGATGCGTGTCAGTCGTCCAAACCGCGTCCGCGCCGTGACTTGACGTCGCTGCGGCGCTTCTTGCCGTCGAGACGGCGCTGTTTGGAGGCATAGGTCGGCTTGGTCGGCCGCCGCGGCGTCGGCCGCACCATCGCCTCGCGCAGCAGGTCGAGCAGCCGTTCGGTCGCGTCGGCGCGATTGCGCTCCTGGGTGCGGAAGCGCTGCGCCTGGATCACGATCACGCCGTCCTTCGTCATGCGCTGGCCGGCGAGGCGGGCCAGTCGCGCCGCCGCATCATGCGGCAGCGCGATACGGCGTGTGTCGAAGCGCAATTGTGCCGACGTTGCGACCTTGTTGACATTCTGGCCGCCCGGACCGGACGCGCGAATGAAGGCGATCTCGATGTCGTTTTCGTCGATGAAGAGGTCGCGGGAGATCCGCAGCATGATGGCACCGGGCGAGGCAATTGAGATTTGGCAATTCTTGCCCGCCCAGAATAACGATTTTTCGCGCTGCCGCACGCCATCCCTTGCGGAAATGGCGGCAGCGCGCCGGAATGCCCCGGCTATCCCGAAAGGATCAGTTCGCCTTCCGTGCGGGCGGCGTGCCGCCGCCACCCGGCGGCTCAACCGCGGCTTGCGGCGTGCGGCCGACAACGACGGTCAACAGGCCCTGGCCCCAGAGCCGCTTGGCGGCCTTCTTGGCATCGTCCAGCGTCACCGCATCGACGATGGCGTTGCGCTTCTCGATATAGTCGATCGGCAGCTTGTCGAGCTGGTATTGCAGCAGCCCCGCCGCGAGCTTCGAGGAGGTGTCCAGCTGCAGCATCTGCGAGCCTTTGAGGTAGGATTTCGCCTCGTCGAGCTCCTGCTGCGTCGGGCCTTCATCGGCCATGCGGCGGACTTCCTTGTCGAGGGCTTCGATGGTGTCGCCGGCGCGATCGGCGCGGGTACCGGTATTGCCGATGAACAGCGAGGAGTGTTCCATCCAGAGCAACGATCCGAACACCGAATAGGCCAGCCCGCGCTTCTCGCGCACCTCGTGGTAGAGCCGCGACGACAATCCGCCGCCGCCCAGGATGTGGGTGACCACATAGGCGGCCATGAAGTCCGGATCGTGACGCATGACGCCGGCGCTGCCGAAGGTGATCACGGTCTGCGGCACGTCGAGCGGCACATAGCTGCGCTGCGGCGGCTTGGCGGCCACCACGTCGGGCACCGGAGTGAGGCTCGCTTTCGCCGGCAGGCTGCCGAACGTCTGGTCGAGCAGCTTGCCGAGCGTTGCCGGGTCGACATCGCCGACGACGGCGACCTTCAGCGTATCCTTGGCGAGCACGCGGCGGATGTAGTCGCGCATGTCGTCAACGGTGATGGTCGGGACGCTTTCCAGCGTGCCGGAGGTCTGGCGACCATAAGGGTGATCGCCGAAAGCGACTTCAACGAATTTGCGGCTGGCGAGCGAATTCGGGTTCGTACTGTCGCGGCGCAGGCCCGACATGATCTGCGAGCGGATGCGCTCGACGTCGGTCGCATCCAGATGGGGCGACGTCAGCGCCAGGTGCAACAGGTCGAAGGCCTCGTCCTTGTTGTCCTTGAGCATCCGCAGCGAGCCGCGGAAATAATCGCGCGTCGCGTTGAAGCTCAATTCGATGGCGCGGCGTTCGAGCCGCTCATGGAAGGTCTTGGAGTCGAGGTCGCCCGAGCCTTCGTCGATCAGGCTCGCCACCATGTTGGCGACGCCGGGCTTGCTGGCGGGATCCTGCGCCGAACCGCCCAAAAAGGCGTATTCCATCGCGATCAAGGGTACCGTGGCGTCCTGGACGAACCAGGCCTCGATGCCGCCGGGCGAGATCAGATGCTGGATCTTGGTTGCCGCCTGAGACGGTAGCGGCGCCATCAGCATCAAGCTTGCGAAACCGGCGGCGAATGCGAAAGCTGCGCGCCGCGTGAAGTTGGACTTGTGGGTCACGACCGCTTCTCCTCGCGCTTCGGCGCAGTGTCCTTGATCAGATAGCCGGTCACCGAACGCTTCTTGTCCAGCCATTTCGCGGCCGCTGCGCGGACCTGCTCGGCAGTCACCGCGCGAATCCGATCCGGCCAGCTCCTGATATCCTCGATGCTGAGGCCGGTGGTGAGCCCGCCGCCATACCAGCGCGCCAGCACCGCTTGATTGTCCTGGGCGTAGATCGCTTCCGCGATCAGCTGGGTCTTGACCCGCTCGAGATCGGCGGCCGGCACGGGATTCTTCGCAAGATCGGCGATCACATTGTCGGCGACCTCTTCGACGGTTGCGAAGTCGACGCCTTGCCTGGGTGCGATCGCGAACGAGAACTGCGTGTCGTCGAGCGAAGTGCCCTGGTAGGAGGCGTTGGCATTGACGGCCAGCGGCTTGTCGACCACCAGCGCGCGATAAAGATAGGAATTGCTGCCGTTGCCCATGAGCTGCGCAAGCACGTCGAGCGCCGGGCTTTCGCCGGCGGCCGCGGTCGTCGCGGAGGGAACGAGGTAAGAACGCCGCACGCTCGGCTGCTCGACATGCGGATCTGCCAGCGTCACGGTGCGCGGTGACACCGGCACCGGCTCCTGCGGGCGGATGCGGCGCGCGGGGATTGCAGGCTGCGCGGCGACCTTGCCGAAAGTCTGCTCGGCGAGCGGGCGGACCTCGTTGACGTCGACATCGCCGGCGATCACCAG
>Ga0070712_100002448_pt1 | contig 11438 bp, 4 predicted proteins | sample LARL81metaG_FD_71396 | JGI IMG/M metagenome (GOLD analysis project Ga0070712, IMG submission 71396) | Corn, switchgrass and miscanthus rhizosphere microbial communities from Kellogg Biological Station, Michigan, USA - LAR L8-1 metaG | ecosystem: Host-associated > Plants > Roots > Rhizosphere ...
GCAATTGTCGGCATGCCGGAATCGGTGAAGTCCGAGAACCAATCATCCGAGGCAGTCATGAGACTGGGCGAACGCACGATGCGAGTCGGAACCAGATCAATCGTGCCGAAACCCAGATAGTTCCGTGAGTCAAACGAAGCGCGTCCATTCAACAGGAGGTAAGACGGCGATTTCTTCCAATTTTTATTCGCTGTTTGCAGGAACTGGCGTATGGCAAACGGACTGCGCTCGCCGAAGTTGAATTCGTCGTAGAGATCGTTGATATGCGCCACCACCGAAGATTTTCCCTGCGTCTGGTGAGCCTTGATTAACGGGTCAAGGGCACTGGTGAATGGACCATAGGTGACGATGGCAATGTCGGCGCCGGCCTGAGCGCTATGCCACTGCGACGGATGATTGGGCCAGACGCCGGCTGAGGCGGCGACTCGATCATCGGCGACAGCGAGCAATGTGTGTCGCGACGACGCTGCGGGATTAGTGCTGGTAAACGGCACTTGCAGTGCGATTTGATATTTACCGTTCGTCGACGTCACTTCAGGCGTCAATTGAACGGGAGCATTGGGGTCCGTAACGTCGAGCACGGTCGGCGGCGTGTTGAAATTGGTTACGTCAATTTCCTCGCCGGCCCGTCCGGTGAACTTCAACTGATCGTCGTCGGCCATGTACAGATGCGGGTAGGTAATGCGGATGCAGTCGACGAGACTGGTGTCATAGTCCCCATTTTGCGCCGTTAGAGTGACGGAGTTGCTCCAGGGCTTGAGCACGCCCGCAGGAATTGTGACGCGCAGTGAGCCCTTTTGCTGGCCCGTGAATACGACGTTGCCAAGCGGTGTGCCATTCAGCACGACCGACACATCATGAGGGAAGCCGGCAATCACGCCTTGCAGCACCACCTCAAGACGCGCCGCCTGAGTGGCAGTGGTACTGAGGTGAGGAATCTGAAGGACCTCGTCCACTGGGGTGGGCGAGACCAGGGCGCCGAAAAAGTTTTGCCCGTCGGACGTCAGCAGAGCAGCAAAGTAACTACTGCGCTGTTGCAGTTCCACGGTTGCGGAATAGCTCGCCGGTGGCTGATTGGAGCCGGACGAGAGTGGAAGCTGCGGGATGCGGGCGCCTTGCGCCTTTCCGGCGACGAGCCAGTAGATTCGCGTGCCGGAGAAAATGGTATCGATTCCAGTGCCGTAGAAATTGATGGCGGCTTGAGGGCCGAAGCCGCCAGGACCTGCGGTGGCACCGGTGATTTCGATGGGCTGTTCAGTCGCCTCAGCGTAGAGATGCAGCAACGCAGGATCGACGTTCGGATCGAGCCCAGCCTTTACCAGATCCGGCTGCGTGACGCGATGCCAGCCCTCGCGCTTCACATAAATTTTCACTGCCGGATGCGACGCCAACTCAAACTGTTTCTGAATCTGGCTCTGGGTCGGCAGGGGGGCTGGGGGATAGTATTCAACCGGATGACTTTCCTGAGTACGCGGAGTAGTAGGTACGGCCTGGTTCATCTGGCTCATCATCCGCGTCTCGGACGCAGCCGTGGTGTCGGCTGCCTGAACCGCGGTCGAGGGTGAGACGGGTCCGTGCATAGTGCGAGTGCCGTTCACGTCGATATCTTCCAGCCAGTAAGAAGCACCGCTGAGTCCAACCGAGGGATCGATCCACCCGTACGTGCGACCGGCATGCTTTGGCAGCGCTCCGCTCATGAGCAGAGCTGAACCCGCAATGATCGACGGATTCATGCGAGTGCGATTCGCGGCCTGTTCCCGATACACGTTGAAGCCCAGATTATGAGCTTCGCCGCTGGTTTTCCACGTCAGGATGACTCGATTCGCACCGTTCTTGTCGGCTCCGAAATGAGCGGAGAACGATTGGAGTGTGATGCTGGTTGGCGCGGTAATCGTCTCGGATTGGGTGGAGGTGTTGTTCGAAGAAATCGGATCGCTCTGGTCTGCGAAAACAGTCGCGGTATTGGAGACCACACTGGACACGCCGGGCAGTGTCAAGATTGAGATTGTGGCGGTGCCCGCGTTCGCAATTGTTCCCAGCAGGCAGGTGACGACTCCATTCGCTTCGGAGCAGGAACCTGATGGGGTTGCGGTCGCCGACAGATATGTCACTACCGAAGGCAGCGTGTCGGTCACAGTCACGTTCGTGGCCGACGCGGGGCCGTTATTGGTGATCGTCAAAGTGTAGGTGAGCGGAGTTCCCTGAGTTACCGGGTTCGGAGAGCCAGTCTTTACGATTGCGACGTCGGCACTGTTGGCGCTGGCAACTACGACGGTTGCGCTGGCGGTATTTGTGGTAATGCCGGGTACGATGTTGGCCGCGCTTGCGGTAACGGTATCGGTGACGTTGGTTCCCGACGTTGTTCCTGCATTGACCTGCAATAGGAGGGTGAAGGTTGCCGTGCCGTTGACGGCGAGCGTGCCGCTAGCGGTGCAGGTGATGGTGCCGGTGCCGCCGACTGGAGGCAACGTTCCGCAGGTCCATCCCGCCGGAGGGGTCATCGATTGGAAAGTCGTATTTGGCGGAGTGGTCTGAGTAATGGTCATGCCAGCAGTGGTGACAGCCGGACCATTGTTGGTGACGATCTGGGTATAGGTAACATTGCTTCCCGCGGCAACCAACGTGGGAGATGCGGAATTGGTGGTGATGAGATCGGCCTGAGAGGCGAGAGCAACCACGTCGGACGCAGTGGCGCTGTTATTCGTCAGGACGGGGTCAGCAGTCGTCGTGGTGACATTCACGGTTTCGTTGATCGCCGTGCCCGCCGCTGTTCCATTTGTGACCTTCACAACGAATGTAATGGTCGCAGGCGCACCAGGCGCGAGGCTTGCGTTCGTGCAGATAAGCGTGACCAAGGTACAGGTCCAGCCACCGGGGCCGGTCAGCGAGACCGCGCTGGTATTTGCCGGCAGCGCGTCGGTCAGAGTCACCGCGGCCGCGGCGCTCGGGCCGTTGTTAGTTACGACTTGCGTGTACGTGATGTTGGCATTGGCCAGCACTGGAACCGGCGCTGGCGTGTTAGTTACGGAGAGATCAGCCGATCCGGAAACCTGGGTATTGACCGTGGCGGTATTGTTACCGCTGTTGGGATCACTGCTGGTGGACGAGACGGAATCTGTTTGAGTAATCGTGGTTCCGAAGGCAACGGTGGTGTTCACTTTTACGACAAAGGTGAAGTTCGCCGTGGTGCCGGCGCCCAGCGTCGTTGTGTCGGTACAGGCAAGCGTTCCCAAAACGCATGTCCATCCCGCGGGCCCGAGCAGAGACACAGCGGTCGTGTTGGCGGGAAGGGTCTCGGTGAACACAGGCGCGTTCGCTGTAGCCGGTCCGAGGTTGGTCACGCTCTGGGTATAAGTAATGTTGTTGCCGGCGGTCACGGGATTCGGACTGCCTGAATTGGTTACGGTCAGGTCGGACTGGGTGGCAGAGGCAACGGCGATTCGAACGGTGGCGGCGTTATCGGCGAGGTTAGTATCGTGAGTCGCGGCGATGACCTTGGCCGTGTCGGTAATGATGGTTCCAGCCGTTGTGCCTGGGTTTACGTTATAGGTCGCCGTGATGGTTGCAGTTGAACCCGGCGGAGCGCTGGGATTCGTGCAGCTGATTGGGGCGGCATTGGGGCAGGTCCAGGTGCCTCCGCCGGTGGTGACGACCGCTACGGATACGAATGTGGTATTCGCGGGAGTCAGTTCGTTGAACGAGGCGGTGTTGCAGTTGCTCGGACCGCCGTTCACGACACTTTGGGTGTAGATGATGTTCGATCCAGCAGTTGCGGGGTTTGGGAGCCCGCTATTAGTTACCGTCAGATCGCAAGAGGGCCTCGTGGCGGTGACAACTGTCGTGCTGTTGTTGGCGGCGGTGGGATCGGAGGTGGAAGTGACGGTCGAGTTTGCGGTGATGGTGGGCGCCACAACGGTTGGCGGAACGTTCACGACGACAATGATGTCGGCAACCGCTCCAGAGGCCAGGGTCGGATCGGTGCAAGTGACAGTGCCGGTGGCACCGACGGAGGGCGTAGTGCAGGTCCATCCGGCGGGCGCGATGACGGATTGATACGTCGTGTTGGGCGGCGTCGCCTCACTGAAATTGACCGCCGTCGCCGCTGCTGGACCGTTGTTAGTGATGGTTTGGCTATATGTGATGTCGTTGCCCGGCAAGACCGTGGGCGGCGCGGCTGCGGTGCTGAGAGCAAGGTCGGCTTGGGCCGCGGTTCCAACGACATCGGTCGCGATCGCGGAGTTCGCTCCAAACGACTGGTTCGATGCGTTCACCGTCACGGTGTCGGTGATGATAGTTCCGGCCGCGACTGCGGCACCAACTTTATAGACGACTGTGAATGTTCCCGAGACGCCTGCACCCACGCTTGGGTTGGTACAGGTCGGAGGAAATCCTACGCAAGTCCATCCCGCGGGCGGAGTGATGGATTGGAAGGTTGTATTCGCAGGCGTCGCCTCGGTGAATGTGCCGGTGGTCGCTGCCGACGAGCCGGTGTTCTTCACTACCTGGGTGTAAGTAATGTTATTTCCGGGCTGCACGGGATTCGGCGATGCGACGTTGGTGACCGACAGGTTGGGTCCGGTTGTACCTACGATCGTCGCGACCGTGGCAGCGTTGTTCGTCGAAACGGGATCGATGGTGGAGGAGGATACTGACACAGTTCCGGTGATGACCGTTCCGTTGGCTATGCCGTTGTTGACCTTGACCACGAGAGTAAACGTGCCAGATGTCGAGGCTGGCAGAGTGGCGTTACTACAGACGATATTCCCGGTTCCTCCGACGAGGGGCTTGAGGCAACTCCATCCGGCCGGTGAGACGAGAGAGACGAAGGTTGTATTCGCGGGAATCTTCTCGACGACGGTGGCATTGTCCGCGGCGCTGGGTCCGCCATTGGCGACGACCTGCGTATAGGTGATGTTGGAACCGGCGGTGACCGGATTGGGCGCGCCCGCGTCGGTCACACTCATGTCGGCACTGGAAGCTACATTGGCGGTATCGGTAGCGGTGTCGTTGAGCAGATTCGCGTCGCCACCGCCGCCCACTACGGCCGTATTGATGACCGTGGCCGGAGCCGACTGGATGACGTTCGCATTGATCGCGATCGATTGGTAACTGGCGCCTATGGCCAGCGAATCCGCGCGCACGCAACTGAACGTCTGGACGGCAACGGAGCAGGTCCAATTTGTTCCCGAAGCGCTGATCGGTGTGAGACCGAGAGGCAAAGTATCGTTGACCGTGACAACGCCGTTAGTCGCGCCGAGGAGACTCACGTTTGAGACGGTAACTGTAAAGCTTGCGGTCGAACCTCGCGTGAAATTGCCTACGTGGGACTTGGTAATCGACAAGTCTGGAGAGCACAGTGCTGAAGACTGCATTCCGGTGACTTGCGAAAGAGTGGCGTTAATCGCGCTTATTCCGGCGGTTCCTGGAGTTGCGCCATAGGGAGCCCCCGGGGTAAGAGTTGTGCCATTGCTTCCACCCGACACGCTGATGCTGGCTGCGGCGCCTGAGGTGTAGACTACGCCGCCTCCACCACCGCCCCCAGGGCCGTGTCGATCGGCCAGGTTGAAGGCTTGAGAGTCCCAGGCGTCACCACCTCGACCGCCGTTTGCTTGCAGGGTTAGGCCGCTCTCTCCGCCATTGGAGGCGAGAACCACGATCGTGCCGCCGGCGCCGCCGCCGCCGCCGGCATCATTAGCGGTTCCGTTGTAGGCATTCAATCCATTGGCAGTGAGGGTCCCGGTACCGGTCAGGCTATAGGCGCGAATGAAAATCATTCCTCCGCCGGCCGCTCCGCTGCTGGCCTGATTGTCACTATCAGAATTGTTTCGCGTTCCTGCGCCGCCGCCACCGCCAATCGCAATGCGGTCAATCGTCGCCGGAAATGGAGAGCCGCCCTCGCCGCCCGAACTGAGATTCGCGCTCCACGAGTTGCCGCCGAATCCGCCAGACCCGCCATTCGCGCCGCCACCACCACCCGCGTTCTGGTCATTGTTTGTTGGATGAGCGTCGGTTCCACCACCGCCGGCGTTGGCCGGAGCGCCGCGCGCCATGCTGCCATCGGTGCCAGCTGTGCCACTGGGATAGCCAGTCAGCGTGTGGAGAAACGTCGCTCCAGACTCGACCCACTGCGGCGTGCCCGCTACGCCTTCACCTTTGGGAGCGTCGACTCCAGCTACGCCGCCGGCTGCGCCCGTGTACGTGGCCGGAGAAATCTGGCGGAAGTCAGTGTTCACTCCGGTTCCACCGGTTAGCTGCATTCCGGCTCCGCCGCGAAAACCTTTGCCGTTGACCGAGACCGTGGCTCCGCCCAAATCCAGTTGCCCGGCGATGTCTAGTGCGAGAATGCCGCCCGTGGATCCGTTCCATGCAGCAGCCGTGACCGCGCCCAACGTGGCGGACAAATATTGCGGAACGAGAACAACTTGATAGGTGCTGACTCCCTTGGTGCCAGTTGCGGCCGCCGCTGTGTATCCGAACACCAAGCCCGCAGTCGGCCCAGCACCCTTGATGGGCACAGAACCCGCAGCAATGGGACCTGTCGCGGTTACGAATTCGTAGTTGCCGGCGTTATTGATCGCCGTAAAACCTGTGCCCGTGCTCCCGTTTCCATATGCAACGCCCTGCGTGGTGTTGATGGTGGCGTCTTGCATCTGGATCACCAGCAGCAGACTGCCATTGACAATCGTGCCTCCGGCGCCGGTTGCTGTGCCCACGGGAATGGAGGTTGCGCCCTTGACCACATTCGCAGTACCCGGATAGTAGGTGTTCACCACTCCACTCAGGGTTCCGCCTGCGGTCAACGTCGTCGTGGAACAAACCACGCTCACAACGGGCGCGAGCGCAACGTAAGTATTGTTGCCGGTATTCGGGTCGGGCGGCGTCCCTGAATCAGCGATGCTTGCAGTGTTCTGATAAAAACCCGCCGTCGTCGTTGAGACCGTTACGGCCACCGTCGCGGTCGCACCACTGGCAAGACTTGCAGGAAGCGTGCAGGTGATGGTCGCACCCGTGACGCATGTCGTTCCAGCGCTCGGGGTCACCGATACGATCGCTAACCCTGTCGCGGCGTAGGTGTCAGTCAGAACGACGTTATTTGCCGCTGAAGGACCATTATTCTTGATCGTGATGTTGTAGGTTGAATTCTGGCCAAGTGGAACGGCAGTGACGCTCGTTGAGACACCAATATCCGCTGTACTCGGATTGACTGACACCGCTCCCAGGGACCAGTTGGAGGCGCCACTGAAGGCCTCCGAGATCGGCACACTGGGCGCGCCTGCGCGACTGCTGCCGCTTCCCGTAACATCTGGCGGATCGACTACACCCGAGCTTACCTGATTCCACTGCGACACTTGTGGCGACGGAATGGTGACTGTACGATCTCCGCCAACCGCAAGGGTGTCTAGGATTTGCCCATTGACCACGCTAGGGACATCCAGTGATGAGTTCGTCCCGGCAGCGCCGTTGGAAGAGACAAACGTCCCCAGCGGGACGGTTTGATCGACGCCTGTAAAGGTTGTTACCCCGGCAACCACTCCCACAGTTTGAGCCACCGGGATGTTTACGGAGACCAGAACAGCATGTTGACCCGTGGGCGGGGCGAGCAGGTACCACACTTCGACGCGACGCGTATTAGCGGCGTCATTATGAGCGCCTACAAAGCTTAACGCAACGCCATTGTAGGTCACTCCGACAACCCCGGTAGTAGGCGCATTCGTGATGTTCATCGAAATACCGACGAGCATCAGTAGATTCACGCCCCCATTTACCGTCCGGTGATTAAAAGAAGGAAGAACTTTTGTTCCGGCGCCTGTGAGGTCTCCACCGGAGTTGGTGGTCGCGTCCACCGCCACCTGAGCATTCGAGTAGGTCGCAGCAAACAGCAAGAACAACAGCGGCAGGAGAATTGGAAGAGAGCTCGGTTTGTTCGCTGTCGGGCCCAAAGACGACGTTCTGCTCAACTTTTCGATGAGCACTCGTTGTCCTCGGGCTGCGTAACACAAGATTCGCCCACTCATTCTGTTCAACTTCGCGCGCACTGTCTTGTTTCCCACGCGCACCTCTTTGTCCCCAGCGATTCCCACAATCTGTTCCGCACTTACCGCTGGGTCGTTGTGTGACCCACAGTCACCTCGAGTAATGAAAACGTCACTTCTGACGTCAGCCACCACCAAGCGGTGCAAGCGGAACCCCATTTCACCCTTCACGAGAACAATGTCACCCTTGCGCAAATCTGCGGGCAGCACCGCTTTGACGTGCACAATTTCGCCATCATGAATCGCGGGAGACATACTGGCACCGCGAGCCTGAAAGCGGATGGCGTTCCCGCTTTCCAACAATTCCCTGCTGATTGCCTCGAACATTTTGGTTTGCGGGCGATCTTCTACCGGTCCCACGGAAGGATGATCCACCCGTGGACAAACATGCGATGTTTCAATCACGGAATTCCCGAATCCTCTCGACGGCAGCCTCGGTTGGTTCGAATGCATAGTGGTAACAGGGAACAACACTCACCAACTCCTGCAAAAATGCGAGCGCACAATCTACATACTCGTGACGGTGAAAGGGGACAAAGCTTCGGGCAAACAATTCCGCAACGGCTTGGCAGGGAGAGAGGCGCGTCAGCACATTTCCGCGACCATGCTCGATGACAAAGATTCTCGCCAGGCTCGCGCTTCCCGGAGAGGCATAGGCCGCCTCGCCATGCCACGGCGTTCCGTACATGCGCATAATGGCGGCTTTCTGAGCGGGGTCCCGCCGCACACTATCTCGCCGTACGATGATGCGGTCGTCACTCAGGATTTCGACGCTTTCGCAGGCCGCCCAGAGACGTGTCGTGGTGCTCTTCCCTGCTCCCGAATGTCCGACGAACAGATTGCCGGTGCCATCCTGCCTGACGATGCCGCAGCTATGTAACTCGATGGCATTCTCCTGGGTGAGTCGGTGCATGATCAGCAGTTCGTCGAGAGGATACTCGAGCGGTTCAGCCACGTGGGGAAAGCCGGAGAAAGCCGCTTCGCTCATCTGAAGAGTGGCCTGGCGGAAATGCTTGTCGACAAGAAGTCTTTTGTAAGGTCGCTCGCCAAAAACGGGCGCATTAAAGTCGAACTGAAATCCGGCAGCATCTTCGTACAGACGCCAGGTGGTTCCGGAATCGAAGCGCTTTTGATGAGCGCGGGGAGGAAGCGTTTCTGCCCACTCGACCTGAATGGTGATATTGGACTTTTGCGATTCGACGCGAAACGGAATGAGGGAGGGCACGAGAGCGGCATCGATGCTGCGTTGCGCCGCAACTTCTACCGACACTCCGCCAATACGGAACCAAGTGCGATGCTCGAAGGGTAACGCTTCGAGGGCGTCCCGCAGCATCATTCCGCGCACGCTGTTTGTAGCATGACCGACCTGTGGAGTGCTCATCCGATTAAGATCCGACGTTGCTGCACACAAACGCAGTACAAGGAAAGCCCGGAAAACTCGATCCGGAAGTCTTGCAATGCCCAAGCACAGCTTCTTCGGGCCGCAGGCTGATTGTGGTCAGACGCGGTGGCTCGTACGGCTTCTTAGCGTCCGGCTTATTCACTTCCTGATCCATTCAGCCTCCTGCAATCTGTCCCGCTCAGTGATGACCGCAACTCCCGCAGCCCCCTATGGCGACACTTGAGTTGTTAAGAATTGGCAGAATCTGCTGCGGCCCTGCCCAGCTTTCCACATCGAGTTCCTTGCTCGTGATGCGGCGCGCCGACTCCAGCAGAGCCGGATGCTCGCTTCCGCCGGCACAGAATTCGCAGTCGCCATGAGGCGGAATCTCTGCCCCAATCACGGCAGCACGCAGATGAGCGACGTTGCAAAGAAAAGAAACTGGGCTTTCGCGGTCGCCGTTTTCAAGTTCACCGTTCGCGGGACACATTCCGCACAGCGACTGAATGCGACACTGCGTGCACTTGGTTACGCGCGTGCGTTTACGCCTTCGCACTTCCTCCAGATACCCTTCCCATACATGCTTCAACTCGACGCCGGCTACACTGAACGTTTCTTGCTGCGAGATGACACAAATTCCCATTTCGCCGTACGCATTGATGGCGAACGAGTTCATGCCCCCGCCACAGAAGTACACGCTCTGGTTGTCTGCAAGGTTGGGCGGATTTTCAGCGTCACGCTTGGCAAGCCTGCGATACTCGCTCACTTCTTTGTGCGAATGCAGGTCGAGGGCGACAACCTCCTCGGGAGCGAGTCTTACTGCCAAGGGACTCTGCGAACAGTCGATGCGCGGATTGATTTGGCCGTCGGTCTTGAACTCGACGCCGAGCTCATGTTCGGCGAAATGTTTCATTGCCAGGATTTCATGCTTATTCACACTAGTGGCCACGGTTTTCAACTTAAGGGGTAGCCCGCGGTCCTTGAGTAACTTAATACCGTTCAGGCAGCGGTCGTACGATCCCGGAATCGCAGTCAATGCCTCGTAGGTTTCCCGTGTCCGCCCGTACAGGGTGATTTCAATGGCGAATGGCGGCCACTCAGCCAGGTAGTCCGCGATTTGCTCGTTGATGATGGTGCCATTCGTAAAGAGCGTAATCAGGAAGCCTTTTTTCTTCGCATAGGTATAAATCTCGAGGAAGTCTTTGCGCGCGAAAATCTCGCCTCCGGTATAGAGGACCCAAAAGCAGCCCATCGCAACCAGTTCGTCGAGCATGCGGAAGTGTTCTTCCTTGCTCAACTCCCGTTGCCTGGCCTCCACATCAGCCATGGGCAGATTGTTGTAGCAGTGCAGACACTCCAGGGGGCAACGTCGGGTCACTTCGATTGAAACTTGCAGAGGCACCCGTTCACCAGTGTGTCGCTGGTGAAGATCTGCGCTAAACGCGCCATAGCTCAACTGCTCCAAAGCACACCCCCATTTTGAAAGCAGCGGCAGTGGTTATGTCTGCAACTGCGCTCGTGCCTTAACGGTGATCAGCGTAATTCGCTGGTCTCGGCCACAGGTACCTCGACCAGACCGACCGCTTTCATCTCAGTGACGAACTTTGTGACATCCTGCTCTGCTTGCCCTGGTTCGATTTCGTAAGCGGTTGCAATTGCAGCGGCCAGTTGAGTCATGGTGTGCGGGGTCTCCAGCAGATTCCAAATCAGCGAACCCGTAGTGTTGAAACTGTAAATCGAGGCGAGGTCGCCGACCTTGCCGCGAATCGGAACGAGGAGCATTTCACCAGCGACCACGCGGGCTACCACTGCCTGCGAGCGAACAAGAGTCTCCATTTCCGAGTTAACCGTCACGAAGCTGGGCTCCTTTTCGGATGGAACAGACAACCGGCGGTTCGAAAGCGATCCGGCTTTCATCCACAATGAGATTACGGTATCTATACCCCCTATATGCAATCGGGCATTCGGGTCAGGGTATTCGGTTGGTTATCATCCCGGATGGTTCCCAAACGCATGGAAAGCAG
>Ga0070712_100002449_pt1 | contig 11438 bp, 18 predicted proteins | sample LARL81metaG_FD_71396 | JGI IMG/M metagenome (GOLD analysis project Ga0070712, IMG submission 71396) | Corn, switchgrass and miscanthus rhizosphere microbial communities from Kellogg Biological Station, Michigan, USA - LAR L8-1 metaG | ecosystem: Host-associated > Plants > Roots > Rhizosphere ...
GCGAGCGTTGCGGTACGACTCTTGACGCGATGGGTTCCCGCGCTTCATCGGTATTACGTGCTACGGCGTGCGCATTCTCTCTTGTCTGGAATCGCTGTGCCATAGACGATTGTATTTCGTACTGGCTAGGGTCCGATGGTTTAGCTACGGCTACCGGACCTTCGTTAGGCTTATTGAGCCATCCTTCTGTTACGGTTTCGCTGGGAATCATGTAGGTACCGCGTGGAAGGTTCGCGCGCCACGTTTGGAACGCACCGCCAAAGATACCCCTAAAGCGGTTCTTAGCTGCGCCCGTAGCGTTAAGCGGCGGTATCTGATCAGTCTTAAAGCGGGTAGGACTATCCTGCGGTGCTACAGTCCAGTCGGGTCTATCGTCTACTTCTAGAGTCGTATAAGTGCTGTCCTCTGGCTGATATCCCCAGTACTTACCTGCGTGTTCCCGCTCGGGTACCGCCTCGTGGGGCGGTGTAATGTCGTGGTGCTCTCCCGGCATCCCTTCCATCGGACGCAGAATAGCGCCTCTGGCGGGCGGTGAACCGTAGTACATGTGAACGTCATTAATGCCCGTTCCCCATACGCTAGCGCCGCTGTACGGTTGCGCAAAGCGTGCCGCAAAGATGCCCTTCATAGGCGCTGCCATTAGTAATCCTCCGTACCAGGTTCATCGGAAGCCAGGCCAGAATTAAGCGCGTGTACGTATTGGAACCAAAGCATACCGCCCGCTAGCCCTACACCTAGCAACGGTGGCCAGCGTTGCTTGTCTAGTACGATTCCGATACCCGCGAATAGCACAGCCTGCACTAGCCCTATCTTAACCCACTTCATCAGGGTATCAGCGCGCTTCTGTGCGTTTATCTCTGTCGTCTGTGGACTGCTATTCGTTGCAGAGATAATGTCGTATGTCAACGCAGCATAGACGGCGACCTTTACGGCTGCGCCGTCACCGTTCATAATGTCAGCCACGTTGCATCATGTCCAGTATCTTATTCACTAGGCCGAATCTGTCTGCGAGGATTGCGGCTGTCGTGGCAATGGCTGTGACGACGATGAGCCGTTGCCATCCGATTGTGCCTTTGTCCATACCTCGGCCGCCTTAGCCCGTTGTATTTCTCTGGCTTCTTGCACGATTCCAGCAGCCATACAGCTTAGCCCTAGAACGTACAGTAGATGGCTAATCTTCACCCGCGCTCCGCTGTCTTAAGTACACCGCTGAAAGCTTGCCCGGTAGGCTTGGGAAGCTTGCTAAGCTGATTCGCGTGGATGCCGAACGCCGTAACCAGTCCGATTACGACAATACCTGATGCCAGGATCTTAACGATATCCATTAGGCCACCTTCAATCTAGGTTGAGTCTTTGGCTTCTTGCTACTTTCATTGAAGAACGAGGAGATAGTATCTACCGCTGATTTACCGCCGAATTTAGTGGTGGCTGCGCCCATTAGCACAATGATAGATAGCCCTACCGCTGCTTTACTGTCTATATGTGCTAGTGCGTCAAATACGGCTGCGCCTATCAGTGTGGCGACGGGTACCCGCCAATTGACTTTACCTGTCTGGTACCACTCGTTAGCAAACGTCATCGTACCGGCGGTAAGGATGATCCCTGTTGCTATCTCGGCCATTACCGACCCGCCTTAAGCCTGCGGATAAACGAGACTTCTCCTACCGGCCCGCCACCATGGATAGGTTTCTCCAAAGTTCCTTCTTGGGTATCATACGCAGACACATATCGTCCTGGCCTCGTAACGATTCCCATGTGAGTTTGCCATATGACTAGATCACCGGGCACCATATCTTGCTTCTTAATGGTAAAAGCACCCGTCCATACTAGCCAAATGCCGGTAGTAGGGCCATGAGACTGGCCATGGTAAGTGCCAGCTTTATACATAGGAATAGCCAAACCAAGATCGCGGCCGACGACAGCATTAACAAAACTGCTGCAATCCCAGTGCCCGCTACCACTGCCAGGCGCTCCGCCCCATACGTACCCGCTCCCGATATACCGCATAGCGTCTTGTGCGATATTCTCACTAGTACCCGTAACGCTTGCGTGTGCCGCTACCCCTGTAGTGTCCTGCGTTGTAAACGCTGCGGCTGAGCTTGTGATTGGATAGCTAGTTGTCGTTATTGCTGGATTCTTACCGGAAATGACATTACGAAGTGTCTCTGACCACTTCTTACCCCGGAAACCTGACCATAGCAGGATGGCACCACCGCCAGCAGCTATCAGGTACAGACCCTTAGCGGGCATCAGTACCATCCCCCACGTTGCCAGTACCCGCCCCACGCTTTATCGGGCGTTCCGTACGTTTGCTTAATGTATTTCAGGCCCCAGGCAATTTGTGCGCCAGCGGACGATACCGGAGGATTGGCGAGAGTACCCATCTTACTAGCCGGTAGACTCTGCGGTATCCCGTAGGCACCACTAGACGAGTTTCGCGCTTTATTGTCCCACCCGCTCTCTTGCGCCCACAACGCAACTAGGTTAGTCCAGTTACTAGTCCCAGGTCCCCACCCGTAGGCAGTAGCTAGCGCTGCGCCTATGGCCTTATTCTTAGCTGCGCTACCGCCGAGAGCGGTACTAGTGGGGATTCCCGCCGCACCACTAGTACCGCCCGCACTGAAAGCGCCCGAACTAGTAGTAATCGCTAGTTCCGTAGTTTTCGGCGTAGGCTTACCCGACAGTACATCACGCAGCACAGTAGACCACTTGTGGCCTCGTATCCCAGACCACAGCAGAATTGCGCCACCGCCAGCGGCTATCAGGTAAGTGCCTTTAGCTGGGATGGTTAGTCTCCGCCGCCCATAGATGGAAGCGAGACGTTTACGCCTGTCTTTGCGCCGAGCATGTTAAGTGCTGCGGGAAGCGCAATAGCGCCGGTAGCGAGAAGAACCACCGTAGCGAGCGGGTGAGCCTTTACAAAACCGATGGGATGCATCTACTAACCTCCGATGTCTGCCCATGCGGATTCGCCGGGCGGTTCCTGTTGCGCGGGCGGTTTCCACGATTCCGGATCGAACGGTGCCCACAACTCTACGTCCTCACCGCGTGGACCCGTACGCTCGTTCTGATACGCTTCCGTAGTTCCGTCGGGAAGTTCTAGGTACGCTTCTTCACCACGCGGGAAGCGGTTAACGATAAACGCGCGTGCGCGCTTCTCGCTAATGCTGCTGAAAAGCACCCTTCCTAGGTCGGTCGGGAAGCTGCTAATCACTTTGAATCGTTGCGGGGTATCGGGCTTAGCATCGCTAACCTTAGCGTCGCTAGCCTTAGTGTCGTTAGCCATGACTTACTGTCCTCCTGTAAGCATCGCAGTGTCCTGGTGGCGAGCCTGCGCATTACCCGCACCACCACCACCGCCCGGTGCGACGTAATTAACGACCTGGTATAGGTTACCCGCTACCCCAAAGTTGCCGTTAATGATGAAGTTTGACCCGGGGGACGTAACGAGATATCCGCGCCGTGTTTCTGCGCCTGGCTTCTGCAAGAAGAAGTCTTGGTTAAAGTTGAGCAGGAACACACCATTTTCCCTACCGGGAATGGTGCCAGCGCCAGCAGCGCCGCGTACGTCAAGCGTAGTGGCTACGTAGCCGTATTCTCTGGCCATCGCCCCGGCCCAGTCGGCCTTTGTGTACTGTGTGAGCAAGAAGTTTGCTTCGTACTTAAGGCCGATGAGGGGGTCAGGCCAGTTAGTTTCACCGCTAGAACGCGCGGCGGCTGCTCCTCTGTAGATGAACATATAGCAGCGGAATGGGTAGCCGAGTCCCGTAATAAGCTGCGTGTTGATAACGCCTGCGGCTGCGATAGGGACGCTTCCCTGTGTCCAGTATTGCGTCGTGCCAGAAGCGGGCGGTGCGCCAGCGATAGGCCGTCCCTGCTTATCGGCTTTACGGGGTTCCCAGTAGAATTCTTGCGTACCCCTTACGCGGACGTTCCACGCGGTAGCGGACGGGAAAGCGGTAGCGGCTGCGTTAAGCTGCATGATAAGCGTAAGCGTAGCCGTGTTGTTAACCGACGCAACCGGACCAATCGGGTCACGGTTAACGATTTCGATAGGAATCTGGAGAATGAACGTACCCGCCGTACCCGACGCCGTATAGACCGCGTTAGTAGCAGGGTCGTCCCAGAAGTAATAGCCACCGTACTTATTGGTGACATACCAGGTATACCCGTCGAATGGCCCGAAAATCGCTTCGTTGTTCACGTCGTTAAGCTGAACCGACGAGAAGATAATAAACGGGCTATCCGCTGCGAGCGTACCCGCCGTAGTCGTGTAGTCTACGCGTAGCCAGAGACGTGCGAGCCATCCCGTAGCCTGCAACGTCCACGGCTGCAGCGATCCACCAGCCGTGTTAGTGAACGTCTGGTCATAATCACCACCTTCTAGAACGTCCTGTGTGCCGATAAGAAAGCTTCTCGGCCTAGCCTGTCCCTGCTGTGCTCCGCGCTGCGGTGCGCGCCGTGGGGGCGCTTGTGCTGGCATGTCTCACCGTTCCATGTAGGTATGGTCTGTACGGTGGTAGACAGTGCTGGGATTAGGTGTCTACCACGTACATACCGCCACCGCGACGTATGTACAGGCATTGCGAGATGGTACGCCCATCACCGCTACGCCGTGTTTTTAGGTGAGAAGTTAGCCAGAAGATTTCGTCAGGATCGGCACAACCGAAATCGCTGTATCTGCGCCGGTTGTCGGAATCGTCATCGTAGAACACGAAGATATGCTCCGGCGCGCTGTAAGTGTGATACGAGAGATACCGTCCGCGCTGCGCTTCATTCCATACCGCATTATCGGGTCCACCGCGCATTAGCGGCGCTTCCACATCACCCTTTAGCTTTAGCTCGGCCTGCACCTGATGAGCTTCGTTAACGTGGGTAATCGTATTACGGTTAGTCGTGCGGTAATTTTGGTGAATAGCCGTGCGGAATGCTTTTTGCAGCTTTAGGTATTCTTCTTCTGGTACACCTGGCTTTTCTAGCGGTACAATAATATAACCGTTGTATCTGCGCTTACGGTCGTACTTCTGATGCGTACCCGTAGGCATAGACGGTACGGTGCGAAGATTATAGCGCTTAGCTGCTTTACCGATTACCGGGTCACGGCCTTTAATCTTCCCGTGTAGCGATATTACCTGGTGATCGGGACTGATAACCTGGCCTAGCAACTGGAAGCAAAGCGTAGACTTTCCGCGTCCCGTAGGACCGAATAGGGACACATGCTGTCCTGGCACGTAGTCATCGCCAAATTCCCGCACAAACTCTTTGCGCGGTATGACTTCTACGACTGTGCGCGGGTTATCGCTACTCTGATACCCGCGCGCTACGCTTGCCATTGACTCTCTTAAGCCGGATCGTTTCGGGTGTGTTGTCGATAGGCTCGAAAGTATCGCTTAGTTCTAGGTCGTCGTTCCCGATGTTGTTAAGCGCTTCGTGAACGTCGTACCGCAACGCTCGCACTTGACGCTTAGCTACGTATATTAGGATTAGCGCCACCGTGGTAATTATAAGAGACACGACGTTAGTAACTAGCATTGGTTGCATTACAAGCGCTATACCGATAGCGCCAGCCATAGCCAGGACTCCCCACGGTGGAATCGTGATAACTAGACGGTACCTGAAAATACTTGCTTTCCGCATTTTAGCGGTCATCATTTGGCGCTTGTCAGTTTTGCGCTGCACTTGGGTTCACCCTTCCCGAAAGTACGTCGTGGCCCCATGTAGACATGATAACTTGTGGCGCTTTAACGTCCGCCATACGCCCGCCATTGTCGTAAACGTGGCGGTGCAAGTCTAGGAATAGCTGACAATCTCTGACGGGTACACCGCCGAGAGCGGTACGCATAAAGAAATAGGCGCACAGATTTTCGTGTAGCTGATGCTTTACCGCGTCCTCGCGGGTGTCATAAAGTACGCCGTCCGAATCGCCGTCCACTAGCTTAAATGCCATCCACGAAGTCTTAAGAATTTCCCACGGTTGCGCAATAAGCATAAGGTTTACACGGTCAGACATACGCTTAGCTGCGTCGGTTATAACGACGCATTTAGTGCAAACCACGTAACCGTGTCTACACTTGCTACTGCGTAGGCGCTTGTCTGACAAGCTTAATCCCTTGCTTCTCTAGCGCGGCTTGCAGCTTCTCGTCTGAGAATACCCGTATCGTTAGCTGCTCTGGCGGTTGTGTCTGTGCGCGGAATCCGCCGAGCAGGCTACGGACCTTGAAACGGGTACGCATACGGATAGGCCACTGCCTACCGAATGCCTTAACGGTGAAGCGCGGAGGTTCGGCCTTAGCCTGCGCCCTAGCAGCTTGCTTCATAGCCTTAGCCCGCTTACGAGCGTTCGGTATCTCGGCTAGCTGTGTCTCATGGTTACGGAAAATCTGCGCCGCTAGAGCCATACCCGTTACCGCAAACATTAGCACGGGACTAGAAGGACTAGTAAGCATATCAACCGCTTGCGCCACTCTATCGTTGCTATCCGCCCACTGTCCTACAGCGTGTGTAAACGGGGGACCGTGGTGCAATAGTGCGGCTGCGTCGGGAAAATCGCCAGCGTTGATACTAGCCAGCGTGAGAGCCTTAACGACAGAGTTAGCCTTGCTTGTATATTCCTTAGCTTTACGGCTCTGACGGGTAGCGATAAGTTGCGCGTAGTCGGGAGCTTCCCAGATAGTACGCCAGTCGTAAGCTTCTTCCGTTTCTTCATGGCCATTCTCACTAAACTCGGACGCGGGTACTTCTTCACCGGTACCCGGTCCTAGGTCTGTGAACTTAGCCATATCTGCCCCTTAAATATTGGGGCGGGCTGACAGGGAAACGGGGGAAAACCTGCCAGCCCGCGCACGGCGCAGCGGTACTACGCTTGCGTCTGGACCCTTCCACGCTGCACCATGAGGCCATTGTACCAGGTCAGAGGGCACACAACCAAGATCATTTGGCCACAGGGGTACCGGCCCGCGCTCTGACCTGGTAGGATAGAGATCACCTGGCCGACTGGACCCCGGCAGAAGGGGCCAACAGGCCGTTAGCAAACGGAGGTAGCCGTAATGGCTAAGCAAGACACCGCCACAGAAGGAACCGTAATCAAGCGCGACCTAGTGACGCAGTTTCACGCCGCGATGCTACAGCGCGCACGGGACAATGGCGCAGTGGACCGCACTGACGACATTATGGCCCAGCAGGCAGAGCGCATCCTCACCGCCGGATCGGTAGACGACATTCTTAAGGCCGACCTAGGCGGTACCGTCCAGTGCCGCGACGTTCCCAATACATACTGGGAAATTCGCGGTATGGAACCTGTTATTAGTAACCGCACATTCGATGATGGTGAGGGTAACAAGCACGGTTACTACCTGCAAATGGACGCTACGTGTCTCGGCGGTGACCAGGAAACACTTACCAGAAACGGTCTGGAAGTGGGCACCGTGTACCCGCTGCAAACAGGCGCAGAGCTTCTCATGCTTAAGCTGCGGGCACTCGAAGCGGCCGACGCATTCCCCATCCGTCTCGCGCTTCTCGGCATCAAGACGCAGACAGGTAAGACAGTTCTTAAGTGGGGTCCGATGCCCACGGTAGCGCAGTCGGGTAACGTGGCCTAACCGTCCTTCCCTGCGGCTAGGAAACGGGGCTAAGTAAGTGCCACGCGGCGGCGGTTTCTTCTCACGTCTAGTCAGAGCGGTACGCAACGCTTTCACGGGCACAGAAGAACCGCCGCCGTCCGCACCTACCCCCAGGGAATCGCGCGATAGACAACGCGCACGAGAGCGTAACCCCTACCTAGACTCATGGGACGCAACTACCCGGGGTAGCCGTACCGGATTCCTAAACCATAAAGAAATTATTGACGATTTGGCGCTAACGTACGATCTTGATGCTGATGATAAGCGCGAAATGTGGGACGATTATTTGCGGGACATAGTAGGCCGTAAGGGTCAGCATATGTCCTATAGGCGTAACGATATACGGAACCCCTTTTGGCAGAAGTGGGGAATAGACCCGGAATCTGAATTTGATTGGCATGAATGGCGAGAAGCGATGGGATACCCTCACGGTGGCAGGCGGTGAATAAGTGGAAGCTATCGGCTTGCTTACGATTGCGTTTATCATCGTTGCCCTTATCGCTCATTTCGTAGGTACCTGGTGGGATTGGCGCAAAATCCCCAGGAAACCTAATGGCGATTAAATTTATCATGCTAAACGCACAAGCGGTAGAAAAGCAGCGGAGGACACGCGAGCGGGAACGCTTGCGCTCCGCCGCTAAGCGCTATCAATACCCCGGATACGATCACCGCGCTAGGCGCAGCCGACGGCGTGACGCTGAATTCATTATGTGGGATGGCGAGTCCCCCAAAGATGCGGGTTACGCGTTCTTCGCTAACTCTAAGGGTAAGTTTATCCTTAAACCTTATCTGTCTACACAGGAATGTCTAGAACTTATCTACGAAACTGAGTGCGAATATCCCGACGCTATACATATCGGATTCGGTTTCAACTACGACGTTTCCATGATGCTTAAAGACCTGCCACGCAAACAGCTAACAGCGTTGCATCATACCTGTCACACGGTATGGGAAGATTGGCAAATTGAGCACATACCAGGCAAATGGGTTAGAATCAAGCGCGGTAAAGTCGTCGCTAAAATCTTTGATATTCACTCGTTCTTTACAGGCGCTTATGTCCCTGCTTTGCAGCGATTCAATGTGGGAAGTATTGCAGATAGAGCTAGCCTCGCACAAGACAAAGCACGACGCGGTGAATTCCTCTGGAAAGACATAGACGAGATAGCTGACTATTGCAGGCTAGAACTTAAGCTAGGTCCCGAACTAGCCGAACAGCTACGCACAGCGCTGGATAAGGCGTCGTACGTACCGCGTTCCTGGCATGGCCCGGGTGCTGTAGCGCGTATGGCTTTCCAGCGGCACGACGTTTACAGCGCCATGACTAAATGTCCGACAGAGGTAAGAACTGCGGCGCGATTCGCATTTGCGGGCGGTAGGTTTAACCAGTTTAAGGTTGGGTGGATTCAAGGTGAAGTTTACGAGGCTGATATCAATTCTGCGTATCCCTACTATGCCACGATGCTTCCCAATCTCGCTAAAGGTAAATGGCGACATACAAAGCGATACGAAGAAGGTAAGTTTGCAGTCTACCATATACGGTATGACGCAAAACCTAACCATAAGCGTATCTACCCACTCTTTAGGAGAATGGACAATAACGGCGTATGCTGGCCACACAGAGTTGAAGGATGGTACTGGAGTCCAGAAGCCGAACTAGTTAAAGACGATCCCGATGCTACTTTTGTAGAAGGATTGGTCTTTGACGAACTAGACTCGTCCGACCGTCCTTTTGCATTCCTGGCTGAATACTACGATAGACGCAAGAAAGCCGACGCACGCGGAGATATCATCGCGTACGCTTTTAAGATTATCATTAACGCTATCTACGGTCAGTTGGCGCAGCGGGCGGGATGGGACCGTAAGAAGCGCCAACCGCCTAGGACGCATCAGCTAGAATGGGCAGGTTTCATTACTAGTGGGTGTCGGGCGGCGGTGTACAAAGCGGCGGTAGCGGCTAAAGACAAGCTCATTAGTATCAATACCGATTCTATACAGGCAACGTGTCCGCTAAATGAAATTGTGGATGAAGGTAGCGCGCTAGGACAATGGAAGGTTAAGCGTTACAGTGACGGCGTTATGTGGCAAGCGGGTATTTACTTCTTGCGGGAAGAACTAGGATACGATGAAGCGCTAGGGTACGGGTGGACTAAGGCAAAGACGCGCGGTATACCTCGCGGTAAGTACATGCCAGAAGATTTGATAGACGCGATGAAGAACGGGATAGAAGAACTGCACCTGACTAAGCATAGTTTTATCCCTTACACGCTAGCCGATAATGGGCAGTGGGATAAACTCAATACTTGGGTAGACGAGCCGTGCGTTTACGCATTCGGCGGTAAGGGTTTCTTGTCTCATCGTGGTAGGATCGGAAGTCGTTATTGTCAGGTGAATTGCAGCGGTATGGTTCACCGCACAATGCTTAATCCCGTAACTTATCTAAATTTTGATGATCCGGAGGAAATGTGGTCTAAGCCTCATTATCTACCGTGGGTAGATGGTCCCGATGAAGTACGTATGACGATGGATGATTTGCTAGCTTGGGACCTGGATAATATAGACGAGTCTAACGATTGGATGCTAGACTGTCAGGTAGCAGCATAGGGAGCGGACATGGCAGAAATACGGTTCGGTGACTTTCAGGATACGTGTCAGTTGTGCTTCAGGGTACATACGCGACTCGGGACGCTAGTGGACCCCGTGGGGCGAGTGTGGCTACTGTGCAAAGACTGCATTACTAGCCTATGGGCAGACAGGCAAGCTCTCAACCAAGAAGAAGTAGAGAAGGAAAGACAAGAAGTGGCAGTAGACGCAGCGCTTAGTAAGCTGCGTGACCTGCTAATAGGAAATGGGGAGACATGATTACCAGAGACTTTCGTACGCGAAACTGCGACCATGCGCTAGGTGATGGGTGCATGTGGTGCTGTAGCAAGTGCAACATAGATACACACCGCTGCCCAGGATGCGGCACCGTTACAGACCATTCCGAAACCGCCTGTAAAGACTGCCGCGATGAACGATAAAATAGATGTGGTGATACCCGCTCGGGATGAGCAGGAAACAATCGGGGCGGTTATATCTACGCTTAAACTTCATCCTGCCATAGGGCGGGTAATCGTGGTAATCGACAAAGAAACTACCGACGATACGGGTATCATCGCGGTAGATGCGATATCCGATAACCGCGATGGATGGGTGCTCACCCCTAACGCACACGGTAAGGGGCAGTGCGTGAGAGCGGGGCTAGCGGAGGTAAGGACAGATCATGTCCTATTCTGTGACGCAGATATCAGAGGACTTACCTACGATCATATTTCGCTGCTGTTGTGTAACGCAATCGCAGGGAAAGACTGTATGACCATAGGGGTACCCGACGTACCTTCCAATTACCCGACCGATAAGCTATGGGCGTGGCGATGGGTTAGCGGGCAACGGTGCGTCCCGACTAGGCTCGTAAGACCGTTGTTTCTGTACGGGTACCTGATGGAAACACAGCTAAACCTAGCGGCTAAGCATAGTCAGCTACCCGTTGACCATGAGTGGCTACGCGGTCTTAAATCTGATTACTACATGTCAGAGCGGCGGTTGCAGGCCATGGCCGATGACGCCCGCTTTGGCATAGATCACGGCATAATCCCATGAACTTCTACCACAAGCTACTAATGTATAGGGTGACGCTATCGTGCGGCTGTGTAGTCTCGCATCGTGTAGCGCCACCCGTGGAAGGAGATACTATTACCTGTATTAGGCATGGCGCGGTAGACGTTCTATCGAGAGAGCAGGTGAAACAAAGTGGGGACGCTAGTGATAATTCTAGGTCTA
>Ga0070712_100002451_pt1 | contig 11436 bp, 9 predicted proteins | sample LARL81metaG_FD_71396 | JGI IMG/M metagenome (GOLD analysis project Ga0070712, IMG submission 71396) | Corn, switchgrass and miscanthus rhizosphere microbial communities from Kellogg Biological Station, Michigan, USA - LAR L8-1 metaG | ecosystem: Host-associated > Plants > Roots > Rhizosphere ...
TACATATACTCGATGCCCAGGTAATCGGCCTCGGCCTCGAATCCACGCGAGAACTTCAGGAATCCGAACATCGACGCCAAGCCGGCGGCTTCATATCCCGCATATCCGATGCCGCCGCCCACGAAGATGAACGGAATCGACGCCATCTGCAGCAGCGTTCCACGCGTCATCTCGCGAGCTGCGTGGCAGGCCGCCACGTGCGCGATCTCATGCGCCATCACACCCGCAACTTCCGCTTCCTCATCGGCTGCCAGAATCAATCCCGAGTTCACATAGAAGAACCCGCCGGGCAGCGCCATCGCGTTGACCACGTCTGAATCGATCACCTTGATCGTGAACGGCACTTGCGCGTCCGAGTTTCGCACCAGGTTCTGCCCGATCCGGTTTACATATTCTGAAACCACCGGATCATTCACCAGTTTCACCTGCGCCTCGAGCTGCTGCGCGAACGACCGTCCCATCGCCACTTGCTTTTCGACGCTGTACCAGTTGCCGACGCCGCGCCCGCACCCTACGTTGCGGTTGCCGACCGCATCGATATCGGTCTTACCCCCATCGTGCTTGATTTGGCTGTCGTCCTGGGTCGGGAGCACTCCGGGAGCTTTCTTCGGAGCGTTTTGAATGTCACTCGCCTTCGGCTTTCCGTCATCCGGATCGGAAGTCGGAGCCGGAGCCTGTTGCGGCGACTGGCTCGGAGGAGGAGCCTGCGTCTGCGGATTCTGGGTGGGTTGATTCTGCGGATCCTGCTGCGCCACCATCCACGGGGCTGCACCGAACGCCGCCAATGCCAGCGCGCCTGCTAGCCATCTGAGCTTCATAGGGGGTACTCCTTATTGCTGATTATACGCCCGGTCCAGGGACACCAAGCCCTTATTTGTCAGCCTGTAAATTAGACGCGTACCAAGACTTCCGGGTTATCCGCCCTCCCGGGAATGTGTAGGGGCGGACGCCTTCGTCCGCCCCCGCGAATCCTCTGAAATACCCCGTTGTGGACAGCCGCCTGGTTGTCCGGAGGTCCATTTGCATCGGATGCAGAGACCACCTGAAATTCTGCTGTTCGGCAAAACAGGGCAAATTTCGAGGGGGCTGTAATCTGCCCGGAATGTTACCCGGTTTCTGACTGTGAGGTGTGCGCGGCCCGGCAATGCTCGTCAAACTGCCCTTGCAACGACTTCTGATACTCCTCGCGATTCGGCCTGTGACTCGTTCCTTGTGCTCGGAACGATACCGCCGGACAAACAGAACACTGTCCCTCCACCGGAATATCTCCCAGCCACTTCGTTACGCGGATCACCGGCTTCTTCATCGCTTCTTGTGCTTCGTTCCCTTTTCGCCCCGAATGAATGACAGCCCTCGCTTCAGTTCCGCTGCCAGATCGGTTTCCGCGGTGGCCACATGTACCGGTTTTCCCGATTCCCGCCCCAGCCATGCGTTCAGCTCTTCCGGCGTGGTCGTTACAAATCGGCCCTGACGTCGAACCGGCATACCTTCCGATGCCCATCGCTGCACTACCGCCGACGGGTGCCCTAGATACGCCGCAATCTGCTGCCATCCCGTTAGAGCAGCCGGCTTTGCCGCAACACCCCCGGGAGGCACAATCTTCTTCGGCGTTTTCGTTGGCTTGCTTGTTTTCTTCGCTGTTTTTGCCATCACTCTCACGCGAACAACTGGCCCTGCGGCGGCGCATCAAGGGTCACTCGCCGGGAACACTCTTCATCATCATTTTGAACCTGATTCACCCGGCTGCTCACTGGATAACATCGCATCAACCGGGCATCAAGCGGCCGCAACAGGTCGCTCACGACCGCCGTATCCTGCATCCCCGGGTCAAGCCACAAATCGTAGTCGTCGCGCGTAAGGATCACCGGCATCCGGTCGTGCACCCCTGATGTCAGCGCATTCGGCGTCGTTGTCAGGATCGAGCACGAGCGGATCCACTGCCCCGCCGGGTCCTTCCACCGGTCCCACAGGCCCGCGAACGCGAAAAGCTCCCCTTCCCGCACCTCAAAGCAGTAAGGCTGCTTTGCCGCGCTGTTCCGTTGCCACTCATAGAAAGCGTCAGCTGGAATGAGGCAGCGTCGACGCTGTAGCGCGTCGCGAAATGCAGGCAGGGTCGCGGCAGTTTCCGACCTAGCATTGATCATGCGCGCCGCCCCGGATGCATCCTTCGCCCACGAAGGAATCAGCCCCCAGCGTACAAGCGATAGATCACGTCTCGGTTCTTTCGGATGCTGCCGGATTACAGGCACAAATTGCGTCGGCGCAATGTTGTATCGCGGCGCCCAGTCCTCCTCGCCCGATACAACATCAAAGTGTTCTTCGAGTATCTGCTTCCGCCGAGACAGCCGATAGCGCCCGCACATGGCCAACAATTATGGCAGATCGTGTAGGGACGGACGCATTCGTCCGTCGGCGCGGACCGGGTTCATCGGTCCGCAGCGCCCTTGCCCGCACCGCTCCTAGCCGACGTCTGCAAAAGCCAGAACCTTTCAACGTGTCCGACGCCGGTTCCTCTCAGCGCAGCACAATGAAATTGCGTTTGCTCCTAAGAAGTTGCCTCCCCATCGTCACCGTCACCGGCCCAGTACCTGCGAAAGTGGGCACCGTCGCAATGATGCAGGTGTCGGAAACAATCGTGAAGCTGGCCGACAAACCGCCGAAACTTACTGCCGTCGCTCCGTTGAATCCTTGACCCAGGATCGCAACGCTGCCACCACGAGCGCCTGCGATCGGCATGAGGGCTGCATACGGTGCCAGACCAGCATTGACCGAGAAGAAAACTCCACAATTGGCTTGGCACGCTGAGTCCGTCCCCGCTCCTCCGTATCGCGTTGTTCCATAGATCACGCCATTCGTGTGCTGGTAGATCGCTCCATATGGAGAATCCCCGTCCGCGTGCGTGAAGCTGTGCAGAACGGAATACACTCCCTGCGGCGTAACCTTGAAGACTGTTCCGCAACCCAACGGACAGGCGCTGGAAATAATTCCTCCCTGACTGGTCGCGCCATAGAAATTTCCATCCGATCCCTGAATCAAGCCCGTCAGCGGATATTGCCCGTCCGTCGTGCCATTCAGTTGGTACAGAGCCGTGTAAACACCAGCCGGCGTCATTTTGAACACGACGCCGGAATCCGCCATCCCTCCTCTACGCGCAATTCCATAGAAATTGCCGTCCGTGCCTTGATACAAACCGCCGTGCGCGCCCGCTCCATTGACCTGATCAAAGCTGTAGAGCAGCGTAAATTGGCCTGTCGTCGTGATCTTGAACAGAGCTCCGTAGTCGTTAAAGCCGCCATTGGCGCTGCCTCCGTACAAAGCACCGTCGTTACCCAATACCAACGGCGCGTCGACGTTGTAAATACTTCCATCAGACTGGTAGATGATTGAGAATTGTCCGGTGGGCGTTATCCGGTAGATCACCCCGTAACCATACGTGCCGCCGTCGGACGTAACGCCATAGAAGTTGCCATCCAACGCCTGCGTCAGTCCCGTACTCGGGAATCCGTCGGTGCAACTGAATTGATACAGCGTGGCAAAGGCGCCCGTCGGCCCAACTTTATAGATCGTGCCATTAAAGCAGGTACCGCCAACAACCGTTGTTCCATAAAAGATGCTATCGATACCTACCGTTAGTCCCGCTCCTGGAAAGTCCCCATCAGGGCCCGTGAAACTGTGCAACACAGTGAGCACTCCGCTGGTGCTGATTCCGTAATCGGCTCCAAGATTTTGACTGCCGCCGCCTCCCCCTGCGCTGTACAACCAGCCGTTTCGCCCTTGCGCGATCAGCCCAGGCGCATTTTCTCCCCAAGGGCGTCCGGGCTGAGTGCCGAAGTTATACAGAACCGAGTAAGTCTGAGCATGGACAGCGACGACTGCTCCAATCATCGACACTAAGACGAAAAACCGAGCCACACGACACCGCTTCATAATCTCCTCCCCCAGAGCGGATGGCTTGCATGAGAATCCATCCGCTGTTCGTATAAACGTAAAAGGAATGAAAATTGGCTCATCGCAGTCGGCGCACTTATCTGCGGGTTTGCTAAAGCCCGAAGCTGGGAGCCCGAACCCCAGGCCCCGCCGTGGTATAACGTTCGCGACCCAGGAGACCCCTATGCTAAACCGCCGTCACTTTCTTGCGACCGGTGCCACCGCCATTGCCGCCTCTCTCGCTCTGCGCGGGAATCTCTTCGCGCAGTTCGAGAAAGCTCCTCCGCTGCCCGATCACTCCCTTCTCGACAAGAACGAGGACGCCTACTGGGCCGAAATGCGCAAGCAATTCCTCATCCCCACAGACGAGGTCTATCTCAACAACGGCACTGTTGGATCAAGTCCCGTGCCGGTGCTCCGCGCGATCTTCGACGGCTACACCACTACCGAGAAGATGGACCAGCAGGACCCCGAGGACTATCCCATCTGGGGATACGCGTCATGGAACGAATTCCGCGACCCACTGGCTGAGTTCGTCGGCTGCAAGCGCGACGAGATCGCGATCCTCCGCAATGCGACGGAGGCGAACAGTTACATCGCCAATGGCATTGACATGAAACCCGGCGATGAAGTCCTGATGACCGATCAGGAACATCCCGGCGGCGAGCATCCCTGGGATCTAAAAGCGAAGCGCTACGGCACCGTCGTGAAAAAGGTCACGCTTCCCCGCCCGGTAAAAGACGCCGCCCAGGTCCTCAACCTCTTCAACGATGCAATCACGTCTCGCACCCGTGTGATGTTCTTCAGCCACATCACCACATTTTCCGGAGTCGTGCTTCCGGCGAAAGATCTTGCGAAGCTGGCTCGGGACAAAGGCATTCTCTCCGCCGTCGACGGCGCTCACGTGCCCGGCATGATGAAGTTCGACGTTCACGACATCGGCTGCGACATGTACTCTTCGAGCCCGCACAAGTGGCTTCAGGCGCCGAAAGGCTCTGGATTCCTGTATGTCAGAGACCAAGTCATCGACCGCCTGTGGAACACAATCGCCACCGAGGGCTGGGACGACGTAAAGATTCGCGCCGAACGTTTCCAGCGCATCGGGAGCTCGAACGTCCCGGCGCTATGGGGATTGCGCGCAGCGATCAAACTCGCCACCGACATCGGCCTCGATCGCATCGAGAAGCGTCACCGCATGCTGGCCGATTACATCCTGGCAGAGATGCAGAAGCGTGGCGCCGAGTCGTGGACTTCCCCCGACCCCGCATTGCGCTGCGGCATCGTCAGCGTGAATGTGCCGCCCGTTAATCGAATGGACCTGGAAAATACACTGTGGAAGACCCACAAGATCCGCATCCGCGGAGGGGACCCGCACAAGTTGCGCCTCTCCACGCCGTATTACCTGCAGAAGAAGGACATCGATCGTTTTCTGTCGAAGTTCGACGACTACAAGAAGGAGAAGAAAATCGCATAGTCGCGATCAGTACTGTCGGAACTCGACTTCGATGTTCAGTTGCACATTCACCGGCTTGCCATCCTTCATGCCAGGCTGGAAACGCCACTGTTGCACCGCTTGGATCGCCTTCTCGTCGAGTCCATAGCCTAGCGGGCTGACCACTCGCAGGTTGCGAGCGCGGCCCGCGGTGTCCACGATCAGCGAAAGCACGACCTTTCCTTCTTTGTGCACCCGGCTGGCTTCGTCGGTGTAGTCGGGCTGGCGTGCAGAGACGATGCTCGGCGCCGATACGCCCCCGCCCACGCGGTACACGGCAAGTGTCTCAGTTCCCGGGGTTGGACTTGAAGCGGCCGTCCCGGAAGCGGCAGGAGCGGCCGCGGCAGGCTGCGTTGTGGGCGGGTTCGTCGTCTGACTCGAATTTGCTGGAGGAAATGGCGTTCCCGGGTCCGGAAGCTTCGGTGAAGAAGGCGCTGACACTTGCGGAGAAGTTACGGGTTTCTGTGGACCCGCAACTGCACCAGGCGCTGGTGTATTCATATTTGTTGACGGGCTCGAGGCCGACAAAGGCGTCGTCACCGTCCCAGTCTTTCCACTGGCAGGAACTGTGCCTGGTGTTGAACGGAGCTGTGGCACTTCACTTCCGGTCCTTACCGCCGAGCTCTTCGGTTGCGTTGCGGGAGGCTCGACTGATCCATGCGGAACGCTTGGCGGGTTCGGAGTCGCTGTCGAGTCGCTCCGCTCCGGTTGAGGTGGCATCTCGCTCTTCGTCGCATCCGCTGCCGATTCGCCAACAGTCTGCGGCGCAGCGGTCGGCCCTCGGCGGAAATACGCGATACTCGCCCCAGCCACAACAACCAATACAACCACCGCAACCCACAGCCATGCCCGCGATGGAGCGGGAGGTTGGTCTTGCGTGGATTCCGGTGTGCGTTCGTCCCCGAGCGGCGCGGTTTCGTCTTCGATCGTCTCGATAGCAATCGGCGCGGTCGTTTTGTCGGGCGGGTATGGCGGGGCAGGTTCGCTCAACTTCGGTGGAGGCATCGGCGGCACTGGCACCGCGACCGGCCGGCTACTTGCCCACTGCAACTCTCGGATCAGCGCGGCCCCGTTCGCCGGCCGATAGTCCCGATTCTTCTCCAGGCAGCGCATCACTGCCGTTTCGAATTCCGCCGGGATGTCAGGTCGCACTTCCCGAATCGGACGCGGCGCCGTATTCAAGTGCGCCATCAACTGCTCAAGCGTTGAGTCCGCCTTCAGCGGAAGGTCGCCACTCAGCATCTGGTACATCACAACGCCGAGCGAGTAAAAATCCGAACGCCCATCCAGTTCATCGCCTCGCATGCCCCTCGCCTGTTCAGGGGACATGTAAGCCGGCGTCCCGATCATCATTCCGGTGTCGGTCAGGGTCAGGTGGACCGAACGCGTCTTGCTGTCGAGACGGGCTTCCCGGAGTTTCGCAATTCCGAAGTCGAGGACCTTGACCACCTCAGTCCGCGAGCCGGTCGCATCGTTTGCCCAAGCCAGTGCGATGTTGCCGGGTTTGATATCGCGATGCACCAGTCCAACGGCATGCGCAGCATCGAGCGCCGCAGCCGTCTGTTGCACGATCGCCGAGACACGCGGCAACGACATCGGCGCTTCCCGCTCGATCACTTCCTTCAGGCTGCGCCCTTCGACGAACTCCATGACGATGAACGGGCGCCCATCCTCCGCCTCGTCGATGTCGTCGACCCTTACGGCGTTCGGATGTTGCAGCTTGCGGGTTACGATCGCTTCCTGCTCGAAGCGACGCACAAAATTCACGTCGCTGGCCAGCTCCGCGCTGATCACTTTCAGCGCCCGAACTTCGTTGAAGCGAGTGTGCATGGCCTTGTATACAGAGGCCATCCCGCCTTCTCCGACCTTGGCCATGATGCGGTACTTGCCACGAATGACCGCTCCCTCAGCCCACTCCGCCACCGCGACGAGGGTGCTCCCATCCCGCGGACAATGCGTGTAGTCAGTAGGCAGGCTCGATTGACAGGATGGACAGCGTTTCATGACAAATCAGCGAGGGGAGGCCGTGCGAATACTATACACAGAGCGCGGCACTCGCATTCGGAAAAACACGGCACACGAACAGTTTCGCATCTCGGCGTGTCACCCTTGCCGGAGCTCTTGTTTGGTAGTAGATTGCTCCCACTCGTGGCCGACACTTCGAAACTGGCGCGGCGTCTTCGCTGGCGCGATCTCTATCGCGAGGCGGAACTCTACAAGGCTGCGGTTCGCATCTACACCAAGCCGCTGTTTGTCTGGCGCAAGGCGCTGAATGTCTCCACCGATGGCAAGACGCTTTATGACCTGGCGGCTCGCGGGCTCAATGGAATCGCGCGAGTTCACGAGCAATTGCGGCAACAGAGTTTTCAATTTCGTCCGTCGATAGGGCTCAAGTACAACTTCAACGGCAAGCGCCGTACGCTGTACATTCCTCCATGGGAAGAGCGCATCGTTGATCTGCTGCTTTATCGCCTCCTGAACCAGCGATTGCATCGCTGGTTTTCCGAATCTTCTTACGCTTATCGGGACCGTACCTACTCACTCGATCGTTGCCAATCGCGAATCGCCGCGCTTCTGCGCACCGCTCGAGGACCGCTCTATCTGGTGAAAAGGGATATCTCCGACTATTTTGCATCGGTAAACCATGACATCCTCCTGAGCCAGTTGTCGGCGCACATTGATCCGAACGATTACCTTTTCGAGCTCTTCTCGGAGCGAATCCGCTTCGAGTATCAGGACGAGTCCGGAAACCATCGCGCAGAGATCGGGATTCCGTTCGGCTGCGCCAGCGCTTGCATCCTGGCAAACATCTACCTGACAGGTCTCGATCGGGCGATCGCAAGCATTCCGGAGGTTCACTATTTCCGTTATGCCGATGACCTGCTAATACTTTCGCCAAAGCACGACACGGCGATTGCAGCCATCGAACGAATGCACGCCACGCTGAACGAGCTCAAGCTCACAACGAAGGCAAGCCATGACCAGAATCTGGTCCTGGCTGCAGAGCCAGCGAGCGACAGGCGGTTGTTCCGGCGGGCTGATTCTTTCCGTCACCTGGGACTTCAGTTCGATCGCTCGGGATGCGTATCGCTGTCGCGCGACAAGTCGCGAAAGATTCAAAACCTGTTCCATGTTGCATTTCGCCGCGGCGAACGCCGCTGGAAGAAGATTCCCGATGTGCACGAGCGCGCCCGCACACTGATTGCGATTGCAGGTCAGGCGATCGAACGTGGCGTGCGCAATGTCGCTATCCTCGACTACTACCTCAAGCACATCACCGACACATCGCAGTTGAGTTTACTCGACCGTTGGCTCGCGGAAGAGATCCTGAGCCTGGTCTTTGGCGGCCACAAGAAGGGTCATTTCGCGCGAATCAGTTTTGAACAACTGCGCCAGTGGGGACTGCCGTCGTTGCTGCATCGGCACCGGCTAATCCGGCACCGAAAGATCGACAGCCCTTTTTTCATCTGGCAGCAACAAAAATTAGACAGAGCCTTGAAGGGGACGGTTGCCAGCCGGAAGCGCGCCACCAGCGCGGACTCCGGCTTCTCTCCGTGCCCGGAAGCAGCGGTCCCTGAACCGCCCGTGAGAGAGGGCGGCCGCCTGTACACGGGTGTGATGGAATAACCTGCCGCTAAAGCGGAGGTTCGTTTACCAAACCGTCCCCTTGAGTGCTCTGTGTTAGCGAGACGAGACTATGGGATTATTCGATTTCCTGAAGGGATTGCTTGGCGCTGGCGGCATCCAGTGTCCCAGTTGCGGAACCCAGGGCGCGCGCCAGACCGATGACGGGCTCGTGCACTGCAAAAATCCAAGCTGCCCCTATTTCGATTCCTCGCTTGGACTCACAGGAAAGCTTCGGCAGGCCGGGACGAGGGTGCCCACGAGGGGAGACTTCAGCCCTAACAATCCCATTTCAATCCGGTATCGAAACTTCGCCGGGCAGGACAGGAATTTTTCTGCGGAACGAGACTCCATTGTTCGCAAGCGCAACCACATCGTAGCCCGCGTAGCTCCGACGGGAAGCAAGATCACTCTCTCGCGCGACCGGATTCAGAACTTGGCGGATGTCAACGCGGTTGCACAGCAGCAGGTGAAACCTGACCAAGATTGGCCCTCTCGCATCGAGCGCCAGATTCTCATCTACCACAAGAAGCACGGCACGACATCACCGAGGTACGAACAGGTGCGAGCAAAATACCCGAACTGGTAAAGAGGAGACAATCGTGGATATTGCGATCACAATCGTGATAGTCGTTGCGCTCGTCATCGTCGCGCGGTCTGCAATTAAGGATTATCGGGCAGAGGCCAGCAAGAGTTCTGCCTCGCCCCTTCCGGATGGCTCGATCGATCCAATGAGTTTTTTGGATGTCGGCTGCTCATCGGCTGACAGTCCACACAGTCATAGTGGTCACCATTTTGATCCGGGTTGCATCGACTCTCATCACTCGGGATGTGACGTTGGCGGCCACGACAGTTTTGATGCCGGACATGGAGATTTCGGCGGGCACCATTAAGGGGAAGGCGCCCGCCTCAATTTGGGCTAGTCGTAGTACTCCAGCCCCAGATGCGTGATCAGTTCTTCGCCCTTCAAATGCCGCAGAGTGTTCTTCAGCTTCATCAGCTGAATGAACAGGTCGTGCTCCGGATAAAGTCCAGGCACGGTCATCGGCGACTTGAAAAAGAAACTCAGCCATTCCTGGATGCCAAGGCCTTTCAAATCCGAGCAACGCTGCGCGAGATCCATGAACAGCACCAGGTCGAGAACAATCGGCGCCGCAAGAATCGAGTCGCGGCAGAGAAAATCAACCTTGATCTGCATGGGATAGCCCAGCCATCCGAAGATGTCGATGTTGTCCCAGCCCTCTTTGTTGTCGCCGCGCGGCGGGTAGTAGTTGATCCGCACCTTGTGGAATATGTTCCCATAAAGCTCCGGATACAAGCCGGGCTGCAATATGTGCTCCAGCACGCCAAGCTTCGACTCCTCCTTGGTCTTAAATGACCCGGGATCGTCGAGAACTTCTCCGTCGCGGTTGCCTAAGATATTCGTCGAATACCATCCGCTCAGCCCGAGCAGTCGCGCCTTGAATGCGGGCGCAAGCACGGTCTTCATCAGCGTCTGGCCCGTTTTGAAGTCTTTCCCGCAGATGGGCGCTTCGTTCTTGCGCGACAGTTCGAGCATCACGGGCAGATCGACGGTCAGGTTCGGCGCGCCATTGGCGAATGGGACACCTTCCATCAATGAGGCATAGGCGTAGATCATCGAAGGCGCGATCATTTCGTCGTTTTCGCGCAGAGCCTTCTCGAACGACTTCAGCGATTGGTGCGCTTCCGTCGGCTCGATATAAGATTCCGTCGATCCGCACCACATGGTGATCAGTCGGCTCGCACCGGATGTCTTCTTGAACTCGCGGATGTCGTCGCGCAGCTGCTCGGCGAGATCCATCTTGGTCTTGCCCTTCTTCACGTTCGGCCCGTCAATCTTCTTCACGTAGTTGTGATCAAAGACGGCTGCGCGCGGGGTAACCGAGCTCAGAAATGGTTTCAATTGATCGAGCAGGCGCTGATCTAGCACGCCTGCGTTCGAGGCGGCTTCGTACATGTTGTCTTCGAAAATATCCCATCCGGTGAAGACCAGATCGTCGAGCCCAGCCAGAGGAACGAATTCCTTCACCTTCGGCGAGCGGCCATCGGTGCGCTTGCCCAGCCGTATCGTGCCCATCTGCGTGAGCGATCCGATCGGCTTGGCCAGGCCTTTACGGATGGCTTCGACTCCGGCCACAAAAGTGGTGGCGACAGCACCCATGCCCGGGATCATTACGCCGAGTTTGCCCTTGGCGGCCTCCACGGATCCGTTTTCTGGCTTTGATTGGGAGCGCTTGCCGCCACTCGAACGTGCCGCTAGCTTCATTTCACGACTGGCGCGCTCAGCATGCGCCAGGGCGGTTTCGCGGTGCTCGTGCTCCCGTGCTGCTGCGGACGTTGCAAATTGCTTGCGATGACGGCGGCCGTCGGCA
>Ga0070712_100002457_pt1 | contig 11422 bp, 14 predicted proteins | sample LARL81metaG_FD_71396 | JGI IMG/M metagenome (GOLD analysis project Ga0070712, IMG submission 71396) | Corn, switchgrass and miscanthus rhizosphere microbial communities from Kellogg Biological Station, Michigan, USA - LAR L8-1 metaG | ecosystem: Host-associated > Plants > Roots > Rhizosphere ...
TACGTTCCGACCGCAAGCTTCTTGTTGGACCCTTCAAGCAACTGCCCGAAGCGGAATTTCTGCTGCCAGGTCGGACTCCCATGCCGCGCCAGCTTCTTATACGTCAGGCTGGCTCGGGTCGCGTCTCCTGCTCCTACCTGCCGCTCAAACAAATCTCCCAGCAGCTTCACCGCGTCGGCATTTCGATTCAGTGAAAGGCACAAATCCGCCGACAGCTGCCGCACCACATCGTTCTCCGTATCGTCGCGCAGCACCAGCAGATACTCTTCCAGCGCGTCGGCGGTCTTGCCTTTTTGCAAAAGCTTCTCCGCACGCTCCACGCGCTTCCCTATTTCGGCTCGGTCCAGTCGTTTTGTGATCTCAGGCATGCGGAATTAAACGGAGTAAACCCTGCTCCGATTCTAGGAGCCGCACCCACCCCCAGCAATGCGGTAACGCCCCCGTTCGATTACGAAGGTCACGCCCGTCCCCGCCATTCCGCGCTAAAGAATTATCGTTCCCCAAGAAGGGTTTTCATTCCACGAAGAAGGGATTGTCGTTTGGAATAAGAACGCCAATTGCCGTTCATGGATTGTCATTTCGAACGAGTAAAGGAATCCGCTCTCTGCGAACGTATGACTTGGCTCACGCAGATAATGCCTCGCCGACGCGACGTCCCGAAACGGCACCGGCCCTACTCACTAGTTCCACCTATTCTCCACTTTCTTCTCCACTGTGCAACTTCTTCCAACCGCCCGTCCCTGGCTCGTTTTCGCGGATTTCCCGTGTCAATCACAGTAGGGCTTGGAACCTCTGATTCCAACCTCTGATATCTATTCGAATTCTGCTGAGCACGGCAGCATAGGGCATCATGAAATCTCGGCTATTCCTCCCCCTATTGGTTGCATTGAGTGTTCAATGCTTCGCGAACGTTAAGATCACCACGCCCACCGTCCCGAACGGCACTGTCAATACCGCTTACACCGCCGCCATCCAGGCCAGCGGTGGTTGCACTCCGTACAAGTGGGTCGTCGTCTCCGGCGTACTCCCCACCGGAATTACCGGCAAGGCCTCTGCGAACTCCACCGCTTTTAACCTCACCGGAACTCCGACCAAGGCGGTTACCGATTCTTTCTCCGTAAAAGCCACCGGCTGTCGCGGAGCCTATTCGCAGGTCTCCTACAAGATCGTCATCCAGTCATCGGCCAATCACATCGTGAACCTCAACTGGAATGCATCCACTACTGACGATGTCGTGGGCTACAACGTCTACCGCAGCCCCGACGCCGCTAACTGGACGAAGATTAACGTCAGCCTGATTGGGCCGACGCTTTATACCGACTCCACCGTATCGAATAGCTCCACCTATTACTATTCGGCGACCGCCGTCGATGTAAACGGCAAGGAAAGCGTCAAGACACCCCCCGTCAAGGCGGTGATCCCATAGCGTTTCCGGCCCCAAAAGGGGCGGTTCTGTCACCGCATAGGGTTTGACTCTTCTGGCGAACAGGCACATAATTGCACCCCTGCCGAGCCCGGCGTGGGCTCATCGATGCCAAGGAGTCAAACCCATGTGGAAAAAACAGGATGACGCTGCCTCCCCGTCCGATCTGGTCTCGTCCGACAATCCCGACTTGGCGTCGCTCGGCGACGCCTTGGTCCAATCTTTGGTGAACGACCAGTTCGATGCGCGACCCGTGCCGCCCGCTCCCCAAAGAATTGCGGCTGAGACTTCCTCTCCCGCCTCTCAACTGCCGGGCATGAAGGCCTATAGCGAAGCCGCCACCGAGTTCACCAGCCACGCCTCGTCCTTTCTCCAGCACCTTCCCCTTCTCGCCAAGGCTCGCGCCGCCTATGCCGAAGCCATTCGAGCCAGCGCCGAAATGCGTCAGGTCCTCGATGCGGGCGATGAAAGGCTTCGGACTCTGATGACCCAGCTGGAGCAGGCAATGAGCGCGCACGGCGTCAAGCCTCCTCTCGACAAGAAGGTTCCCGAACCGACGAAAATCGACAGAATCAAACCAGCCGCCGAAGCCGGAGGCCGCGCCATCCGTTGGCCGTGATTCAATGAAGATGGTCCAGCAGCAATAACTTGATCCTGATTTGAGGATCACGGTCTGACAAAGCCCCGCGATCCCATCTGGCGGTAATTCCCACCAAACAACCGCCCCTCGAATCTCCGAGCTCATCCTCCGAGCCGTATACGGGCGCAAGCTTCTTCGACCGCCCCCGCCACTGAACCTCCGTAACCTGCGCCCTCCGCATCGCTGAGCTACCTTGATCCTTTAACCCCCGAGCATGATTCTCAAACGCACCCTTAAGCCAGACCGGCGTCGCCGCCCGCGTCAGTTGCTGAACACATCCGTGGAGGTGTTCACCGGATCCGACCAGCTTGACGCCCTCGGCATCAATCTCAGCGATTTCGGAATGTGCCTGTTCACCATTGCCCATCTTCGTCTCGGCTCTCGGGTTGACATCGAATTTCTTCCTCACCGAGCCTCCGAACGGATCCGCGTCTCGGGCACGGTTCGCCACCGGGCTCTTTATCTTTATGGAATCGAATTTCTCCCGGACTCCGACTCCCGCGACGCTGCCGACTCATTCCTCGTCGAAACTTCCCTGTAACTCGCCACTCAACCGCCCACCCCTGTTGGTTGTTCCTCTGTCTTTTTGATATCGTGCTCCATTGTCCTCGGCGTCACCCATTCACGAAGAAGGACTCCGCCACCAGCTCTCCGCCGGACAAATGGCCATGGTCGCCGTCGGAGGCTCCATCGGCACCGGCCTCCTCCTCGGCTCCGGCGCCGCCATGGAAATCGCCGGACCCGCCGCCATTCTCAGCTTCATCGCCGCCGCCTTCATTACCTGGACCGTCGCCATGGCGCTCGGCGAACTCGCCTGCGCTCATCCCGCCGCCGGAAGCTTCGGCGTCTACGGCGACCTGTATCTCAACCAATTCGCGGGATTCGTCGCCCGCGCCGGATACTGGTTCGGCCTCGCCCTCGCCATCGGCGCCGAAATGGTCGCCGCCGCCACCTACATGTCCACGTGGTTTCCTGGCGTTCGCTCTTATCTCTGGATCATTATCTTCGGCGCTCTCCTGCTCATCATCAACCTGCGCAGCGTCGCCTCCTACGGACGCGTCGAGTTCTGGCTTTCCATGGTCAAGCTCGCCACCATTCTCGCCTTCATCGTGATCGGCGCAACCTTGCTCACCACCGGACGCGTCACCCCGCAATACAACGCGCAAGGTGGATTCTTTCCGCGAGGCGTCTGGTCCCCGCTCGTCGCCATGACCTATGCCGTCTACAGTTTCGGCGGAGTCGAAATGGTCGCCGTCACGTCCGGCGAATCCCGATCCTCCAAGGAAACTCCCCGCGCCGTCTGGCTCACCTTCCTGACGCTCACCTTCGTCTACGTTGGCGCCATCGTCATCCTGCTCGGCGTTATGCCTTGGAATCACGCCGGAGTCACCGAGAGCCCCTTCGTCACGACCTTCCGCACCGTGAAAATCCCCCACGCCTCTGGCGTGATGAACTTCGTCGTCCTCACTGCCGCCCTCTCCGGCGCCAACGCAACGCTCTACGTCGCCTCTCGTATGCTCTTCTCTCTCGCGCGCACCGGATGGGCCCCGCCCCGCCTCGGCCGCCTCAATCCCGAAGGCTCTCCCCAGTTCGCTGTCCTAATCTCATCCTTTGGAATCCTCTTCGCCCTTGCCCTTGTTCTCTGGTTTCCCCAAAACGCCTTCCGCTATTTGATCGGCGCTGCCTTCACTGGGATGATCCTCTCCTGGCTCGTCTCCCTCGCCGCCCATATCAACTTTCGCCGCCGCCACACGCCCGCTGAACTAGCCGCTCTCCCTCTCCGTTCTCCGTTGGGCCGATGCGGATCCATCGCCGGGCTAATCCTCGTAACAATCGCTCTCCTCCAAACCTGGCTCCATCCCTTCGTCAACCTCTGGAGCGGTCTCGCCTGCCTCGCAATCCTTGTCGCGGCCTATCTGGTAGCGAAGTCGAATCGCAATTCCACTTCCGAAAAATAATCGATGCACTCGAAGGTCATTGCTGCTCATGTGGGGACACCCGCCTTCGGCCGTCCGTATTTTGCGCACGGCCCATCGAAGAAAAAAGCTGTCGGCACGCCTCTGCGACAAAACCTTGGGTACTATGTTTTTGATGAAACTTCTAAAAATGCTCAGCAAGCCCGCCGCGTGGGGAAGTGGATGGACCAGCGCAATCCTCTGCTTTAGTGCCGCTACTGGATATTGGTTGGCCGGGGAACGTCGCAGAGCAATCTGCTGGATCGTGCTGGGTACCATCGAAGTGGGAGCGATTGTGTTGTAGCGGGCTCGAAAGGATTTCGGCGCTGACCCCCACACTCCCAACCTTGCGTTGGAAGAAGCAGCTTCGCGCCTTACCGCCTGCGGAAAATCTCGAAGACCAGATTGAACAATTGCACCAGCGTAATCCCGATCGTCACATACACCGCAATCTCGAGCCGCCGTCCCGCCTCTTGTGTCCCGCGCAGCAACTCGCCCACATCCTTCGTGCACTCGTGCAGCGTGTCGGCCAGTTGCTCAAAGTGCTCCAGTGAAGCCCGCATCTTGTCCGCCGTCCTCGACATCGCCAGCGATGCTTCCCCAAACTGCTGCCCATTCCGCAGGTCGAGTTCCGCCCTGCACGCCGCCCACCACGGGCTTCCCGGCGGACTGTCATACATCCGTTGCCGGATCTCCGCGTAAGAACGGTTGCGTAACAACTCTACGAGCGCCGCCACCTTGTCGGAAGTCTGCGCCTGCTCCTTGACGAGCATCTCCGAAGCTTTCTCCTCACTGACCATACTCGGCATGCAAGCAGCTTATCAGTCACCTGGTGCCAAACTGAAGTGCCCGAAGTGCATATCCGCCTCTCCCTTTCGCACATTCCGGGTACTGGTAACGAGCCTTACTCATGCCCTTTCAGCCATTCGAATCCTCGGCCTTCCGTGTGGAAAATGATGTTTGCTGCACCTTTGATTTAGCGGCCGGCTTGCATCTTGTGCCGCCTCACCCCCCTTGCAACATCTGGTATTTCTGCCAGTCGTAGCGAATCCGACTCGCTCCTAGACTGATTCGTGTTCTTTGAGTTGGAGGACGTTCACCACTCGGCGGAGCCGGCCGATATCGCCGAGCCGACATCGTATTCCAATATCGTTGAGAAACATTGGACAACTGCACAGGAGCGGTCCTGATCCCCAGAGAACGCCCTTCAAGCCGGGCCGAAAACGAGGAGAGAGCAATGAAATCATTCAATAAGTCGCCCATCATCCCTGCTGTAGCAGACCAGAATCGCAAAAATGCGAAGCTCCGAGACGCGATCACGATTTTCATATTGTGCTGCCTCGGCATCCTAGCGGCGAGCGTCTTCGCTCAGGAGCCAGCCCAACCCCCACAAGGGGACCAGGGCGTCCCCGCCTCCGCGATGGTTACCAAGTCTGTTCAGGCCGTTGGTTACGAGGTAGGGGGCGGCGGCACCAAGGTTGATCTCAATGGCACCGAGTTGATGCCCACGGCCAAAGGCGAAGTCAAAGTCGAGATCAAGTCGAAGGCCGGAGCAGCCGACATCGAACTCAGCGCGAAAGGTCTGAAACCGCCTTCATCGTTGGGAGCGGAGTTTCTCACCTATGTCGTCTGGGTCGTCACTCCTGAAGGCCGTACCGGGAATACCGGCGAACTTCTCATCAACAAGAATGGAGAGGGCAAGCTCGAAGCGACCACTCCCGCCCAAACCTTTTCGCTCATTGTTACCGCCGAACCGTATTCCCTGGTCCGCATTCCCAGTGAGATGGTCGCCATGCAAAGCCAGGCTCGCAAGGGCACCAAGGGAAAGATTTTCCCCGTGAACGAATACAGACTAATGCGCCGTGCGCAATACCAGAGATTGGGAAATCCTCTAGCTTTGACCCTTGACCCTAATATTCCCCTGGCAATGTACGAAGCCCGCAATGCCGTCGAGATCGCGAAGTCGCATGGCGCCGAAAAAGACGCGCCCGATATTTACTCCAAGGCTGTGGCCAGCCTGCAGATGGCCGAGAAAGCCCTGGCCAGCAAGGCCAACAAGAACACCGTGACCTCCGACGCCCGGCAGACCGTTCAATTCGCCGAGGATGCCCGCGCCCTTGCGGTGCGCCATCAGGAAGAGGAGCGGATTGCGCAAGAACGCGATGCAGCCGCCGCCAAAGCCACCGCCCAAGCTGAAGCGAAAGCCGCCGCCGAAGCCGCCGAAGCCAAGCGCGTCGCCGATGCTCAAGCCGCTGCGGCGAAAGAAAAATCGGATGCGGAAATCGCCGCCAAGGAAGAAAAGCTCAAAGCCGCCGAGCGCGAGAAGCAGCAACTCCGTGCCAAACTGCTCGCGCAGTTCAACCGTGTCCTTCCCACGACCGACACTAGCCGCGGTCTGGTCGTCAACATGGGCGATGTCCTGTTTGATACCGGAAAATCCGACCTGCGCACCGATGCACGCGAGGCTCTTTCCAAGCTCACCGGCATCGTCCTGAACTATCCCTCTCTTCACTTGACTATCGAGGGTTACACCGACAACACCGGTGGCGCCGAGTTCAATCAGGCTCTTTCCGAAAAACGCGCCGACTCGGTGCGCGACTACCTCGTCGGACAAGGTCTGGATTTAAGCTCCCTGTCGGCGAAAGGCTTGGGTATGAATGATCCGATCGCCGACAACGACACCGCCCAGGGCCGGCAGAAAAACCGCCGAGTTGAAATCATCGTGTCCGGTGAGGTCATTGGAAACCAGATCGGAGCCGGAAACTAGCCAACGATCGCGTGTTTCCGACACCCGTTGATCGATCGCGCCTCCTCACTCGATGAGGCGTGAAAGTCACCTCTTCCTGCCCTCAGTTCGTGAAAGCCAGCATCCCAGCACGTGTGTATACGACCCAAGAACTCACTAGGACATTCCTGCCGACCATAAGCTTGTGCACTCCCGTAATCTAGCTGCCCACCGGCCCGGGCGAAGATCATCAGAGAGCAAGAGCTATAGGAGTCCTGATGCAAATTCTGCGTGTCGTTCGTTGTCTGTTCTTTGCCCTTCTGATGATGGCCTTCGCGGCCCCATCATTCGCGGGAGTTTCTTTCTCGGTCACGATCGCCCCACCCGCACTGCCCGTTTACGAGCAGCCCCCTTGCCCCGGCGACGGTTATATCTGGACGCCGGGCTACTGGGCCTACGGCCCTGAGGGCTACTACTGGGTGCCGGGAACATGGTCGTCGCCCCCCACCGTCGGCCTGCTTTGGACGCCGGGCTATTGGGGATGGCATGAAGGCGCCTATCTCTGGCATGCCGGTTACTGGGGACCGCACGTCGGTTTCTACGGCGGCGTGAATTACGGATTCGGCTACGTGGGCACGGGCTATGCGGGAGGGTACTGGAGAGGTCATAACTTCTACTACAACCGCACCGTCAACAACGTCCACGTCACCAATGTTCACATCTACAACCGCACTGTCATCAACAATGTGACGGTCAATCGCGTCAGCTATAACGGCGGCCATGGCGGAATCAACGCTCGTCCCACTCACGAGCAAGAGAGATGGAATCACGAACGTCACTTCGAGCCCACCGGCATGCAGAGGGAACACGAGCACGCTGCCAGCAGCAATCGGGCCTTCCTTGCTTCCGAAAATCATGGACGACCCTCCATCGCCGCCACCGCGCGCCCCGGAGAATTTCACGGACGCGAAGTCGTGGCCGCGCGCTCGCACGAGGAGCATAATGCGCACGATCGTCATGCCGAAAACCACCCGGTGTCGCACGAGCAGCGCTCTGTGCACGAAATGCGCCATGACGAAGCGCGTCCCGAAACTCACCAGGAATCTCATGGAAATCGCGCTCCGCAACCCCAACACGAAACTCACCAGCCCGAAAATCGGCCTGCCACGCATCCAAGTTCCTATCATCCCCAGAGCGAGAGGCCTCAGCCGCAGAGTGCACCGCACCAGCAGAACGCACCTCAGCACCAGAGCGCACCTCATCAGCAGAGTGCACCCCAGCACCAGAGCGCACCTCATCAGCACAGTGCACCCCAGCATGAGACTCACGCTGGCGAAGGTCACAACCAAAAACCTCGCTAGTCAACCTAGCGAATCTTCATTGCATAGTTGCGGCCCGGCTTTTCGCCGGGCCGTTTTTCACAGCACCCTCCTTTCTCTGTGTTTGAATCCAACATCGACCTACGTTTCCGAGGTCCAAATCCCCGACAACAGCGCGTTGTTGGTCACGATCCGCTCCCTCCCGGCCTTCTTCCTCACCTCAAGAGAGCGCAGAAGATCGAGATAATAAGCCGCGGTATGAAGTTCGTGTCGCTCCTTCGCGCTAACGCTCTGCCCACGCGTGGTCAAATGCCACAATTCCCGGACTCGCTTGTGAACGGCCTGACGCGCCCGTTCCAGCAGAAGCGGCACCTTGTTGCGATCCTCCTCAAACAACGCCGTTCGGTATAGTTCTGCCCAATCCTCTTTCTCATTCATTTCTGCCATAGCAAAATCCTCCATTGAAGAGGGCGTTTCCGCCTGGTTTGTTCGAAAGGCAATTCACCGCTCGCCCGAAAGGATCGGGCGTGCAGAAGAATTGTCCAAGCTCAGAGCAGTTGGATTAGAACGAGAGATCTAGCAACGACGAACGCAGACGAGATCGATCACTGAAGCGCCCGTGCGGGCGGTGACATCTGATTTTGTGCTCGATCGGCGCGGGGCCGATGTCGGTCGATCGGTTGTTGGTAGGGCTAGAGAGGTGCGGCCTCTCTCATCGGGGTGTACATGCAGAGGTTGCGCCTGGCACAGCAAGGCCACCGCATCGTCGTCCTCGCCAAAATTGAGGCCGACAATCAACGTCGCTCCCAACAGCACCACAACGATCGCCAGTAGGAGTCTTAGCTCAACCCCGCGCATAGATTCCTTGTAGCGTGGCCCGCTCACCTTGTCAACACCAACCCACGAACCGAAAGAAGAAAACAGGTAGCGCAGAATCACTCTGATGTTTACAGTTGTCTCGCAACTTAGCTACGGTGGCTGGTCACGGACAACAATTTCGACCTCTTGCATTTGTGCTCGGAAATCATGCTCAGGAAGTACTTCGCCTTCCCCTCACTTCGGCTCCATCGGCCCATATTTGCGGTCAAAGATGTCAGGGAAGTACTTCCGGAGGCAATCGGGACACACAGTATGGGAGAAGTCAGCCTCACTGTGCTCGTGGATGTACGTCTCCATTTGAGCCCATGTGTCGGCCTCAGTTCTGATCTGCTTGCAGTAAGAACAGATTGGCAAAATACCACGGAGGATTTTGATCTCATTCAAAGAGGTGCTCAACTTCCTGTTCGTGTCCTCTAAAGACCAAATTGCTTGACGCCGCTGTTTTTCGAGCGATGCAACCAGCAACGAAACAGAGCCGAAAACCACTGCCTGGACAAGCCCCGCGAACGTAAAGTCCAGAACATGGGGAGTGGGATCAAAGAACCAGTCAAAAACGAGAACCGAAAGTAGCGCAGCCGACAGTCCTGCCGTGGCTCCGGCATATCTGGATGCCACGATCACCGCAGCAATAAACAACACGTCACGACTGTGGATCTCGATCCGGGAGATAGGAAAAGTCAGAAGGGTGGCTACGACGACGCTTGCCAGCACAATCGAGGTCGCCCGCAACGCAGGATGCATAAAGCCCTCGGACCGCACCGAAGGAACCAAAACGACGAATACCCTTATAGATACTGCACTACTTCTGGCGCCGAAAGTCAATGCGTGAAATGAACTGGTTCGTAAATCATGCCGCCGTCGGGACGGTGACGAAACTTTGGCAACCCAGCCTAACCGATGGGCAACTAAATTTCCTTCCTAGAGGGAACAGCATTGTGCTAAAGCGTCGTCTTAAGGTTGTTCAGTGGCTGAGTGCTACTCCAAGCATCGGAACATGCGACTACTGCAATAAGATTTTCAAGGTGCCTTTGAGCGCGTTAACGAAGACCGTTGACGCTCAGGCCAATTTGCAGGAACAATTCGAAAGGCATGAGTGCAAGGGCAAAGGTCAGGCCGCGTGACCTCAAGCCATTGAAGGACGGTCCCCCGCCTCACGACCGGCTACCCGGATGGGCCATTTGAAGCCTGTTCCGCCCTCCCCTATCCTTGACCCACCTATGATGATGGAGCGTTGAGGGGGATTCACGTTCCGCTCCGGCCTCGTTGGTTTTTCTGGGGACCCAGAGAAGGCGCGTCGAGAGTTGGTCTGGCTTGAGACTAGCAGTTTCGCGGCTTGGGATGTGCAGCGTGCAATTGGAGAATACCCAATTCCGGCACACCATCCGGCAAGCCATCCGTTAACGTAAAAGAATGCTTCCACAATCAGGACAGCGACAAATTTCCCCGTCGCTATCACATACGACGAAAACGTCGTCCACGGAGGACCGGCCCTCTCCAGACGCAAAAGTGCCTAGAGTGCGCTGACGCTCTTAAACTGAGCTGCATTGCTCAGACGTCAAAGGCCAACAAGGCTAACGTTGGGATTGTCTCTCCCAGGAGGCATCAAGTGCCTGACGTTCAGCGGCCCGAACAGACGTCCGAAGGTCAGTGGCTCCCAGAGTGCGTCATCTGTAGAGAATCCGTGAAGCTTGAAGAGAGTAAGGTCGACGAGTATGGAAAGGCGATACACGAAGACTGCTATGTCTCGGAGCTGACCGGGAAGTCGAATGCGCTTGACGTTAAATAGCGTCAGTGCGCGAGAGCGTACCCACTTTTCTGACAAAACGGAGTGCCATGTCAAGGTCATGCACCCGCCGAAACATCATCCCAAACCACCACCCTACGGACCCTTTACTTCACCTGCAACGTCCTCAGCATCGCCTCAAATGCCGGACGCAACTCTCCAAACTCCTTATCCGGAGAAATAAACACCATGTATAGGACTGTCCCATCTTTCCGCAGCACGGTCACCACCCAATCCCGCTCCTGCAGTGCCGCTCCCTGCGCGTCCTTGATTGGCGACGCCCCAATCAAATCCACCGATCGCCCCGCCATCCCATTCACCCGGATCTTTTCATCGTGCCCGATCTGCTTCATCCCCGGATTCGATTGCCGCAGCGACGCCAGCAGTTCATGCGTCGCCGTATCCAACGACGCGTTCGCCTCCTCCGGCTGGTAGTTCGCAACGATCACTCCATACGCCACCGCGTTCTGCGACACTCCACTTTGCGGCGCAATCGTCACACTCGAACTCTGGTCGCCAAACACGTGCCAGTTTTCCGGATACGAAATCTGATATTCGTTGTGACTGAACACCTTCAAGTTCGCGCTCGGCGGCATATCCGTAGCCGCCGGAGCCCCCGTCGTGGGCGCTCCTCCCTGCTTCTGCATCGCCGCCACCTGCTCCGACGTCAGCGGCTTCATCCCAGCCACCCGCGTCTT
>Ga0070712_100002461_pt1 | contig 11412 bp, 10 predicted proteins | sample LARL81metaG_FD_71396 | JGI IMG/M metagenome (GOLD analysis project Ga0070712, IMG submission 71396) | Corn, switchgrass and miscanthus rhizosphere microbial communities from Kellogg Biological Station, Michigan, USA - LAR L8-1 metaG | ecosystem: Host-associated > Plants > Roots > Rhizosphere ...
GTCGATCTTGCAGGGTTTCTCCGACATCGGCCAGCGCAATGGAATCAGGCCGGTGGCGAACTTCGTCGCGAACCTATGCAGCCCGGAGCCATACCTGTACTTCGCATGGATCCCGATGCTCGTGGCGGTAATGCGCGGCCGACCCCGCGTCGCGCTGGCGATCGCAGTGATCCTGCTGGGAGCGAACCTGACAACCCACCTGCTCAAGCCGCTGCTCGCGGAACCGCGCCCGGCATGGCTGCTTCACGGGGTCGCGCAGATCGGTGCTGCCTCGTGGCCTAGTGGGCACGCGACCGCCGCGATGTCGTTCGCGCTCTGCGCGGTGCTGGCCTCGCCTGCGCGCCTGCGGCCGCTCGTGGCTGCCGTCGGCGCTGCGTTTGCGGTGGCCGTCTGCTACTCGTTTCTGGCGCTTGCATGGCACTACCCCAGTGACGTCCTGGGCGGGTTTCTCGTGGCCACCACTTGGACACTGCTGGCGGTGGGAGCGCTGCTCGCTTTGCCCCAGCGCCAGCCGGCGGTGCCGTCCGCCTCAAAGACCCCTACGTGGCGGGCTCTGGGTCCATCGGCTGCGGCGGTGATCGGTGCAGGAGGTTTGGCGGTGCTGGTGGCGGTGGCGCGTCCGCACGCGGTCGTTTCGTTCGCGCGCTCGCACGAGGTATTCGTACTCGGCGCCGCGGCGATCGCGCTGGTCGCGCTGGCCCTCGCAACGGGGCTGATGCTCGCGGTGCGGCGCTAGGACTCGGCGGGCCGGTAGCGGCCCGGTTCCCACAGCGGCTCGTCGCCGCCGTTGGCCGCGCGCGCGAGGATGAACAGCAGGTCTGAGAGGCGATTGAGGTAGCGGACCACCTCGGCGTTGATCTCGTCACCGCAGGCGATCGCCCGGCGCTCCGCGCGCCGGCAGACGGTCCGGCACACGTGTAGCTGCGCCGCCGCCGCAGTGCCGCCGGAGAGCACGAACGACTTCAGCGGCGCCAGTGTCGCATTGACCTCGTCGCAGCGCGCCTCGAGCCACTCGGTCTGCTCGGGCAGCACGCGCAGGCGCTCGCGCGAGTCGTTCTCCGGCACAGCGATGTCCGCGCCGAGATCGAACAGATCGTTCTGGATGTGGCGCAGCCATTCCCCGAATCCCTCGGGCAGCTGCTCGAGCGTGAGGGCCACCCCGAGGACAGCGCCGAGCTCGTCGATCGTCCCGTAGGCCTCGATCCGCGGATCCGTCTTGGGAACCCGGCTCATGTCGCCGAGATGGGTCTCGCCGCCGTCGCCGAGGCGCGTGTAGATGCGGGTCAGGTTGATCGTCATCGCCGCCTCTGAGTCTAGGGACCGCCCGGACGATAGGATCCCGCCGGTCAAGGTCGGTTGTAATGGGAAGCCGGCGAGAATCCGGCGCGGACCCGCCACTGTGATCGGGGACGCCATCCGCCTAGACGCCACTGGGGACGTCGAGTCTCCGGGAAGGCGCGGATGGTAGGCCCGTAAGCCAGGAGACCAGCAACCGGCGCAACGCAGATACGCCCTCGTGGAAAGGGGTGGCCCTTATGCATAAGAAGACAATCCTCGCTTTGGGCGGGGCGGTGCTCGCACTCGCGGTTGCATCCCCCGCAGCGCTCGGAGCGGGCACGCCGGTGACGGTCCGGGTGGAGGGAAAGACCCGGACGCTGCTTCAGAGCAAGAGCATCCACACTGACGGCGGGTTCATCACCCGCAACGGCGCGCCCTCCGGCAAGTGTTCGGCGAACAGCGGCGCCGGCGCCCTCGACGTCGCAACCAAGCATCGCTGGACGGGGTCGTGGTCGACGAGCTTCAACGACTTCCTGATCAAGTCGATCCTCGGCGACACCGAGTCGAGCCCGAAGTTCTATTGGGGCATCTGGATCAACAACCGGTATGCGCCAAGTGGTGCCTGTGGCCTGAAGCTGCACCGGGGCGACCAGCTGCTGTTCGCGGTCGACTCCGTTTCCCACCACGAGCACCCGCTCGCGATCCAAGCGCCGAAGCAGGCGGTCGCGGGCAGGTCGTTCACGGTCAAGGTCGTGTCGTACAGCGACAAGGGCAAGAGCCAGCCCGCGGCGCACGTGACCCTCGCGGGAGCCGGCCAAGGCGTCGTCACCAACACCCGCGGCGTCGCGCACGTCGTGGCGGGGAGCGCCGGCACGCTCAAACTGGGCGCCGCCGGCACCGGGTTCGTCCGTGCCGCTGCGGTACGCGTGCGCGTGACCGGATAGGACTCGTTGCGGGGCAGCAAGCACATCCCGTTTGTGGTGATCGCGGTCGTTGCCACGGCCGCGATCACCGGCGGGTGTGGCCTGGGAGCGGGCAAGGGCACCTCAGACGTCAGCCTGACGGTCACACGCTCGTTTGGCAGCCAGCCGGTCGGCTCAATCACCCGCAAGCAGCTCCCCGGCTCCGAGACGGTGATGCGGATGCTCCAGCGCTCGTTCAAGGTGACGACGCGCTTCGGTGGCGGCTTCGTCCAGTCGATCGACGGGCTCTCGGGGACAGCCTCGCGGCGCGACTGGTTCTACTACGTCAACGGCATCGAGGCCAAGGTCGGGGCGGCGAGCACGGCGGTGCACCGCGGCGACCGGATCTGGTGGGACCTGCACGACTGGACCGCCACAGACGATGTACCAGCCGTGGTGGGGTCGTTTCCCGAGCCATTCGTGCATGGGTTGGAGGGCCGGCGGCTGCCCACCACGCTCGAGTGCGCGCCCGACGTGCCCGACGCATGCAAGCAGGTGGCGGCGGAGCTGAAGGCCGCCGGCGTGCCGGCCGCCACGCAACTGCTCGGCACAGGATCGGGGACCGACTCGCTCGCGGTGCTGGTCGGCACCTGGGCTGACGTGCACGGAACGTTCGCGGGCATCCTGATCGCGCACGGCCCGTCCGCCAGCGGTGTGTACGCGCGCTTCGACGGCGCCAACTCCTTGGAGCTGCTCGATCCGCACGGCCAACCGGTTCGCACCCTCAGAGCGGGTGCGGGGCTGGTCGCGGCCACCGCGCAGGGGTCCTCGTCCCCGACGTGGCTGGTCACGGGCGCCGACGCGACCGGCGTTTCTGCCGCGGCCGATGCACTGACGCCGAAACGGCTGGCAAATCACTTCGCGCTGGCGGTACAGGGCCAGACGGACCTGCCGGTACCGCTGCAGGGAGCGCAGTGAACTACAGGCGCCGTGCCAGCCCGCTGCATGTCGCCCGGGCAGGCGCCGGATGTGCTTACTGCCTGGCGCTCGCGTGCGCGGCACTGCTGCTGTCGAGCCCGGTCGCGCTGGGAGCGGTCGTGGTGGCGATCGTCGGCGCCGGGATCGCCGCCGGGCTGGGCCGCGAGATGCGCCGCGCGGCGCCACTGGCGGTGACGCTGGCGCTCGTGATCGCGCTGATCAACGCGCTGGTCACCCGTGACGGGCTGACCGTGATCGTCCGCCTCGGGGACCTGCCGGTGCTCGGCCACACCGACGTGACGTTGGAAGCCACGGTGTACGGGTTGATCCTGGGGCTGCGAGCCGTCGCGCTGATCATGTGCGGCGCGCTGTACACCGCGGCCGTCGATCCCGACGAGGTGCTGAAGCTGTTTCGGCGCGTCTCATTTCGCTCGGCGCTCACGGCGACGCTTGCGACCCGCATGGTTCCGGTGCTCGTCCGCGACGCCCGCCGGCTCACGGACGCGCAGCGCTGCCGGCCCGGCCGGCCACCGTCGCGGCTGGCGCTGATGCGCGCAGCGACAGCCGGGGTGCTGGACCGCGCACTCGACGTCGCGGCAGCGCTCGAGGTCCGCGGGTACGGGCGCCCGGGGCGTCCGCCACGCGTCCACAGGCCGTGGTCGCGCCACGACATCGCGTTTGCCGCCTCAGCCGTGGCCGTGGTGGGGCTGTCGCTTGGCGCACGCGTCTTCGATCTCGCCCAGTTCTCGGCTTATCCGTCGCTGCACGCGCCGGTGGGCGTCGGCACGGTCGCGATCGCGGTTGGCCTCGTGGTCTGCGCGCTGCTGCCGTTTGCCGATCGCCGCGGGGTGCAGCGATGACCGACGTGCTCGAGCTCGACCGGGTCTCTTACTGGTACCCCGACGCGCAGCGGCCGGCGCTCGACGGCGTGTCGCTGACGATCGGAGCCGGCGAGCTCGTCGTGCTGGCGGGCCTGTCGGGGTCGGGCAAGTCGACGTTGCTTCGAACCGCCAGCGGCCTGGTGCCGCATTTTCACGGCGGCAAACTCGCCGGGACCGTCTCGGTCGCCGGGATGGACACGCGCACGCAGACTCCGGCCGAGCTCGCGGCTGCTGTCGGCACGCTGTTCCAGGACCCCGAGACACAGGTCGTGATGAACGGCGTACGCGCCGAGCTGGCGTTCCCGCTGGAGAATCGTGGCGACTCGGCGCCCGCGGTCGCGCGCGGCGTCGAAGAGGCGGCGCTCGCACTCGGGATCGCCCATCTGCTCGATCGCCCGACGTCGCAGCTGTCGGGCGGGGAGCTGCAGCGTGTGGCGCTCGCCGCCGCGCTCGCGGGCAGGCCGTCGCTGATCGTCTTGGATGAGCCGACCTCGCAGCTCGATCCCGTCGCCGGCGACGAGCTGATCGCGCTGCTGCGTCGGATCAACGAGGACTCCGAGGCCACGGTCGTGATCTGCGAGCACCGCCTCGAGCGCTGCCTGTCGATCGCCGATCGCGTGATCGCGATGGACGAGGGGAGGATCGTGTGCGACGCGCCGCCGCGGGAGTTCCTGGCCTGGGCATGCGAGGCCTTGCCGGCGCTCGCGACTCCTGGCGCGCGGCTGCTGCAGGGGCTTGGGCTGAGGCCGGCCGCGGGCGTCAAGGCCGCCCGCGCGGCATTGCGCGCCGACGGTTACGACGTGAGCGACGGTGCAGCCGATCGCGACGCGCGGGAAGACCGCGGGGCGCCCGAGGCCGCCAGGTCGCGACCGGCGCGTTCACGCGACGCGGCGCTGCGCCTCGATCGCGTTTGGCACGAGATCGCGCGCGGCCCCACGATCCTGCGCAGCGCCTCGGTCTCGATCGCCACACGGGAGCGCGTCGCGCTGATGGGCCGAAACGGCGCGGGGAAGTCGACGCTGCTGCGCCACGCCGCCGGGCTCATGCAACCGACCCGCGGGCGCGTTCACAGCGCCGGCCGGGTCGCGCTGCTGCTTCAGAACCCGACCGACTATCTCGTCCACGAGACGGTTGCGGAGGAGACCTCGCCGGCGGCGCTCGCCTCGGTCGGGCTGGAGGGGTTCGGCGACCGCCACCCGCGCGACCTTTCCGGCGGCGAGAAGCAGCGGCTCGCGCTCGCGATCGTGCTCGACGACGCGGCCAGCCCGCCCGCGGTCGTGTGCCTCGACGAGCCCACTCGCGGCATGGACCGGACCCACAAGCACGAGCTCGCCCGCATGCTGCGCGAGATCGACGCCGCGGTACTGGTCGCCACCCACGACCCCGAGTTCGTTGCAGAGTTCGCCGACCGCGTCGTGCTGCTCGCCGACGGCGCGCCGATCGCCGACGGGCCAGCCGCCGAGATCCTCTCGGGCGGGACGTACTTCGCGACCGAGAGCGCCAGGATCCTCGGCGGCGCCGGAGGGGCTCTGACCCCCGAACAGGGCATCGGTCTGCTGAGACGCGCCGAGGTGCCGGCATGACCTGGCAAGCGGCGGCGTTCACGATCCTCGCGGTAGGGCTAGCCGCCGGGTTTGCGTGGTATGAGCGCACCAAGCCGGACGCCCGGTTGGTGGCGCTGGTCGGGACGCTGGCCGCATTCGCCGCACTCGGGCGGATCGCTTTCGCGCCGATCCCGAACGTCAAACCGACCACCGACATCGTCTTTATCGCCGGGTTCGCGCTGGGCGGGGCGCCGGGATTCGTCGTCGGCGCCGTGGCTGGCCTGACGTCGAACTTCTTCTTTGGCCAGGGGCCGTGGACGCCATGGCAGATGGCGGCGTGGGGGATGACCGGGGTGATTGGCGCGATTGTGGCGATGCTGACGGGGCGGCGAATCGGGCGCTGGCCGCTGGCGGTGGTTTGCGGCGTGGCCGGATTTGCCTTCACGGCCGTCCAAGACGTGGGCGACTGGGTCACATACAGCGACCACAGCCGCGCTCAGCTCGGCGTGTACGTCGCTAAGGGAGTCGGGTTCGACGCGGTTCACGCACTCGGCTGCGTGGCGTTCGCGCTCGCCTTCGGCCCGGCGCTGATCAGGTCGATCCAGCGGTTCGCCCGGCGCCTGCAGGTCACATGGCTGCCGGCCGGCGGCGGCACCCTCTCGGTCGTCGCGGTGCTGGTCTGCGCGGGGCTGATGGCAGGCGGGATGGGCGCCGCGCCGGCGGCTCGCGCGGCATCCCCTGAGAGTTATCTCGCCGCCGCCCAGAACAGCGACGGGGGCCTGGGCGCGGCGCGGGGAGCGGCGTCGTCGGAGCTGTTCTCCGGATGGGCGGCGCTGGCGTTTGCGGCGCAGGGACGCAATCCACAGGTGGTGCGAAACGGCGGCAAGAGCCTGACCGGCTATATCGCCTCTCAGCTGTCGACGGCCTCCGATGTCGGCTCGGTCGAGCGCACGATCCTTGTGCTGCGCGCCGCCGGGCTGTCCGCCACGTCGTTTGGCGGGCGCGACCTGGTCGCGACGCTGCTGGCACACGTGCGCCGCAACGGCTCGGTCGGCGGACTGGTCAACCTGACCTCGTTTGCGATCCTCGCGCTGCGCGCCGCTGGTCATCCTGTGGCGCCCGCGACGCGATCGTGGCTGTTGCGCCAGCAGGACTCCGACGGCGGCTACAACTTCGCCACCGCCGGCGCCACCAGCGACGTCGACGACACAGGCGCGGCGCTGGAGGCGCTGGGCAGCTCGGCCCCCGCCAGCAGCTTGCAACGCGCGGTTGCGTTCATCCGCTCGCAGCAGAACCGCGACGGCGGGTTCCCTTCCCAGCCCGGCGACGACTCGAACGCTCAGTCCACCGCCTGGGCCGTCCAGGGCCTGCTCGCGGCGGGCATCACTCCTGGCACGCTTCACCGTCGCGGCTCGCCGTCGCCGCTTCAGTACCTGCAATCGCTGATCGCCGCCGACGGGCACGTTCGGTACTCGCGCTCGAGCGACCAGACGCCCGTGTGGGTGACCGCACAGGCGGTGATGGCACTCGCCGGAAAGGCGCTGCCACTGGGTCCGGTCGCACTGCCTCGCGCCCCGAGCCCGTCGCCGAATCGGACACATGCCCAGGGAGGTGGGGGGCCGGCGGCCGCACCCGCGTCGCCGACGCCAGAGCGAAGGCCCGCGCACCTGAGCTCTCACGGCTACACCGTCCGCCCGGTCGCCGTCGTCGATCGGGTTGCGCCGGCCGGGTGGAGGCTCGCCGTCGGCCCGCTGACGGTCGTGGCGGCTGTGATCAGTGCCCTGGGGCTGAGCCCCAAGGCTTGACGCCGTTGGCGGGCGGCTTGTGTAGCCTCTCGCGCCGGTGCAGATCGGAGTTCCCAGGGAGACGGCCGAAGGCGAACGTCGCGTGGCGTTGGTCCCCGAAGTCGTGGCCAAGCTCAAGGGCCAGGGCCTCGATGTGGTCGTCGAGCGCGGCGCGGGCGCCGGTGCCCTGATCCCCGACGAGCACTACGAGCAGGCCGAGGCCCGCATGGTCGATGACGCCGGCGCTGTGTACGAGTCAGACGTGGTCGTCAAGGTCGCCCCGCCCAGCGCTGAAGAGGTCGAGCGGCTGCACTCCGACGGGGTGCTGATCGGCTTTCTGGCACCGCTGACGGCCGGCGACACGATCAAGGCGATCGCGCAGACGGGCGCGACGAGCTTTGCGATGGAGTCCGTGCCGCGGATCAGCCGCGCGCAGTCGATGGACGCGCTCTCCAGCCAGGCGAACATCGCCGGTTATCGCGGCGCGCTGATCGGCGCGCAGGAGATGGGCCGCTTTTACCCGATGCTGATGACCGCGGCGGGAACCATCCGCCCCGCGACCGTGCTGGTGCTCGGCGCCGGCGTCGCGGGGCTGCAGGCAATCGCGACGGCGCGGCGGCTTGGCGCGGTGGTTCAGGGGTTCGACGTCCGCGCGGCGGTCAAGGAGCAGGTCGAGTCGCTGGGCGCCAAGTTCCTCGAGTTCGACCTCGGCGGCGACCTCGAGGGGACCGGCGGCTACGCCAAGGAGCTCACGCCCGAGCAGCAGGCAAAGCAGCAGGAGCTGATGGCCGAGGCGATCGGCAAGACCGACGTGGTGATCACGACGGCGGCGGTGCCCGGTCGGCGCGCGCCGATCCTGGTCACCGAGCAGGCGGTGAAGCTGATGAAGCCGGGCTCGGTGATCGTCGACCTGGCCGCGGAGACCGGCGGCAACTGCGAGCTGTCCGAGCCGGGCAAGACCGTCTTGCGCCACGACGTCAAGATCATCGCCCCGCTGAACGTGCCCTCGACCATGGCCGAGCACGCGTCGCAGTTGTACGCGCGCAACATCGAGTCCCTGCTGGGTCTGATGATCAACGAGGGCGAGGTCAAGCTTGACTTCGACGATGAGGTGATCGCCGGAGCCTGCATCACGCGGGGCGGGGAGATCGTCAACGAAGGCGCGAAGGCCGCGGCCGGCGCCGCCACCGCCCAGTAGCCCTAGGAGGTAAGCGTGACCCTAGTTACCGAGATTGCGATCCTCGTCCTTGCCGCGTTCGTCGGCTTCGAGGTGATCTCGAAGGTGCCCAACACGCTGCACACGCCGTTGATGTCGGGCACCAACGCGATTCACGGGATCGTGGTGCTCGGCGGGCTGCTGCTGATGCACGAAGCGAACGGCGTGCTCGAGCACTTCCTGCTGGTGGTCGCGATTGCGTTCGGGACGATCAATGTCGTCGGAGGGTTCCTGGTGACCGATCGGATGCTGGGGATGTTCAAGCGCAAAGAGGTGCCGAAGCCCGAGGAGATCGAGGCCTCCGAGGGAGACGCGAAGTGATCGCACCCGCCGTGTTTCTGCAGCGAGCGAACTTCATCGACTCGCTCTACATCGTCGCGTTCTCGCTGTTCATCTACGGCATGAGCGGCCTGACCGGTCCGAGGACGGCGGTTCGCGGCAACAAGATCGCCGCCGCGGGAATGGCAGTCGCGGTGGTCGCGACCCTGCTGACGCCGCACGTCCTCAGCGGTGGCTCGACGCCATGGCTGATGGCGCTTGGGGTCGCGATCGGGGTCGCAGTTGGTGTTCCGGCCGCTCGCAGGGTGCAGATGACCCAGATGCCACAGATGGTGGCGCTGTTCAACGGCGTCGGCGGCGGCGCGGTCGCGATCATCGCGTGGGTCGAGTATCGCCATCACTTCGCTCCGGGCTACTTCCCACTGAAGAGCGAGATCCCGACGTTGTTCGCGGCGATCGTGGGATCGGTCTCGTTCTGGGGCTCGAATATCGCGTTCGGGAAGCTCCAGGAGATCCTCCCGGGCAGGCCGATCAAGCTGCCCGGGCAGACGATCATCAACGGGGTGCTGTTCGCGATCTGCGTGGTCTCAGCGATCGTGCTCGCGGCCGGCACGCACTCGCAGGCCCTGTTCATCGTCGGGATCCTGCTCGCCGCCGCGCTGCTCGGGAACATGGTGGTGCTGCCGATCGGCGGGGCCGACATGCCGGTTGTGATCTCGCTGCTGAACGCATTCACCGGCCTGTCCGCCGCGGCCACCGGAATCGCGCTCAACAACACCGCGCTGATCGTCGCCGGCATGATCGTCGGCGCCTCGGGAACCATCCTCACCAACTTGATGGCCAAGGCGATGAACCGGTCCGTGCCGGCGATCGTCGCGGGCGGATTCGGCGGCGCCGTGGCGGCACCGACGGCCGGCGACATCGACCGCGGGCCGGTGCGCTCCACGTCTCCGCAGGATGTCGCGATCCAGCTCTCCTACGCCCGGCAGATCGTGATCGCGCCCGGCTACGGGATGGCCGTCGCTCAGGCTCAGCACGCCGTTCGCGAGCTCGAGCGCGCGCTAGAGGCTCGCGGGGTCGAGGTCAAGTACGCGATCCACCCGGTCGCCGGGCGGATGCCGGGCCACATGAACGTGCTGCTCGCCGAGGCCGACGTCCCGTATGACCTGCTTCGTGAGATGGACGACATCAACCCGGAGTTCTCGCGGACCGACGTGACGCTCGTGATCGGCGCCAACGACGTCACCAACCCCGCCGCCAAGAACGAGCCGGGCTCTCCGATCTACGGGATGCCGATCCTCGAGGTCGATAAGTCGGGTGCGGTGGTCGTGCTCAAGCGCTCGATGGCATCGGGGTTCGCTGGCATCGACAACCCGCTGTTCTACGACGCCAAGACCTCGCTCCTGTTCGGCGACGCCAAGCAGTCTGTGAGCGAGATCACAGCAGAGGTCCAGGCCTTGTAGCTCAATCAAGAGCGCGTGCGGATATGTTTCGCCGCGTTTATCGAAAGAGACTGAGGAGCCATGGATCCCAATCGCCTCAAGGCAATACCGCTGTTCTCGCACCTCTCCGACGAGGAGGCAAAGCGGCTCTCGGCGTTCGCCACCGAGACGAGCGCCGCCGAGGGCCAGATCCTGATGAAGCAGGGGGACTACGCGGTCGAGCTGATCGCGATCGAGGAGGGCACCGCCGACATCATCCAGGACGGCAAGAAGATCGCCTCGCTTGGGCCGGGCGACCTGATCGGCGAGATGGCGCTGTTTAACCACGAGCCGCGCAACGCGGACGCGATCGCGACGTCGCCGATGCGCCTGCTCAAGCTGACCCACTGGGAGATCCGCCGGATGTCCGATGAGACCGTCGAGCGGATCAGGGAGGTCGTCGACCAACGCGCTCAGGCGGGGGTCAGCGACCCGAGCAACTAGCCCCCGAGGTTGACAGGCGTTCAATTTCGGGTTAGCACTGTGAGCACTCGGGCAGGTTTGTCGTATGCGACCACGCGCGAAGCTGCTGCGGGCGGTCCTTGCGGCGATATGCCTGACGGCGATCGTCCCGGTTGCCAGTGCATCGGCCAAACAGGCCGTGACCGTTGGCCGTGGCGGCGCGGTCGTGTCCGACAGCACAACCGCCACCGATGCGGGCCTGAAGGTCCTGCGTCGCGGCGGGAGCGCCGCTGACGCGGCCGTCGCGGTTGCCTCGACGCTCGGCGTCACCGATCCACTCGTGGCCGGAATTGGCGGTGGCGGGTACTTCGTCTATTACGACGCGCAGACCCATCGCGTGTACACGATCGACGGACGCGAGACGACGCCCGCGGGCGACGGGCCGGACATGTTCATCGATCCAGCGACGGGCAAGCCGCTCGCGTTCCCGACGGCGGTGACCAGCGGCCTGTCGGTCGGCGTCCCCGGGACGTTGATGACCTGGCGTCAGGCGCTTGACCGGTGGGGCCGGTTCTCGCTTGCGACCGACCTGCGGCCGGCCGAACGCGCTGCGCGTGCCGGGTTCACGCTCGACCCGGCGGTCTCGGAGGAGATCCGCGAGAACGCG
>Ga0070712_100002462_pt1 | contig 11411 bp, 12 predicted proteins | sample LARL81metaG_FD_71396 | JGI IMG/M metagenome (GOLD analysis project Ga0070712, IMG submission 71396) | Corn, switchgrass and miscanthus rhizosphere microbial communities from Kellogg Biological Station, Michigan, USA - LAR L8-1 metaG | ecosystem: Host-associated > Plants > Roots > Rhizosphere ...
ATCAGCTGGCGAAGATTTTCCGGAATCCGCGGTCTTCCCAACCGCGACTTCCGCCGCCAAAACAGCTTGAACCCCTGGCGATGCCAGCCGATGAGGGTCTCCGGCTTAACAATCATCAGTGCCGCTCTCCAGTGGAACAGTTGAGACCATAGCACCAAGGAGAAGCGCGCTGCGTCGGTGAGCTTGCGTGGCGGAACCTGGTGTTCCCGGTAGAACGCCAACTGTTTGCGCAGGAACAGCAGCTCGGCACTCAATTCCGCTCGTGACGAGACTGCCAGCCACAGAAACTGAATGCCTTCGCCGACTGTAATAAGAGATAGAAAGCAGTGATCGGAGAAGCTGTGCGGTCCTGCGCATGAACGGTTGGCGACGAAACTTTCAGGTTGCGGCTGGAAGGTGACAGTGTACGTCAGCGTCACTCGCGAAAGTTGCACCTTGTTATGTGCGTATGGACTTCTTGCGGAGCACAGCACATCGGCTCGAAGCGTACGGCACAGTCTGCGGCACACCTTCTCTACGTTGTTACTTCCGAATTGCCGTGACCCAGTCACAGTCAAGGATGGCGGGGACTAGCACCCTTGGGGCTTTTCACCGTATCCTCGTGCGGCAGACATACAATCGGAGCAATCTGACGTAGGACTCCTCATGAGCGTGACCCAGAACGAAAAAGCAATGCGTTTTCGTGCGCTTCACAACGGCCCGGGGGCTTTCGTGATACCGAATCCGTGGGATATTGGTTCTGCCCAGATCCTTGCCGGGCTTGGATTCAGAGCCTTGGCTACATCGAGCGCGGCATCGGCCTGTGCTCTGGGTCGTAAAGATCACGAATTGACGCGCGATGAGGCGCTGGCGCACGCACGCATGATTGTCGAGGCCACGGATTTGCCCGTCTCAGCAGATTTGGAAAAGGGATTTGGCGATTCACCGGAAGTCGTGGTTGAGACGATCCAGCGTGCGGCCAACGTGGGGCTCGTTGGATGCACGATCGAGGATGCGACTGGCAACCCCGATCGGCCACTTTATGATCTCGGCTTGGCGGTCGAACGCATTGCTGCGGCCGCAGCGGCTGCCCGTGCCCTCCCTTTCCCATTCACGCTGACCGCGCGAGCGCACAATTTCGCCTACGCTAATCCAGACCTGGGTGAAACCATTGGTCGCCTTAAAGCCTTCGAAGAGGTTGGAGCGGATGTGCTGTTCGCTCCCGGCCTCCCTGATCTTGACACCGTGCGCGCAGTCTGTGGAGCGCTGTCGAAACCGTTCAATTTCATGGCGGGGATAAAAGGTAAATCATTTTCGGTCGATGAACTCGGCGCGGTCGGTGTCAAGCGTATCAGTCTTGCAACCTCGCTCTATCGCGCGGCAATGACCGGTTTCTTGGATGCCGCACGCCACGTGCGCGACACAGGCCAGTTCGCTTTTCTGGACCGGTGCGTGACAACGTCGGAATTCAACCAGCTCATGCGCACTTGACAGCTCCGTGCACCTCGGCGATTGAACACAAGCTTGATTTCATCGATCGTCAACATCTCTCTGGCTGACGGAGGTGGCGTCTCCGAACTGGGTGTTCTTGGAGGGTTGTGGGCGATCCGCAAGTTGAGATTTGCTCGCTATTTGGAGGAAGCTACATTCGACAATGACTTCATCTCTATTGGATCGTTCTCACTATCCATGCCTCCGCGACAGTGTGTATCTGAATCAAGCATCGTTGGGACTGATCGGCCAGCCAGCAGTCGCTGCGATGCACAGCTTCCTTGAGAATGTGGCGAGGCATGGCAATCTCTATATGTCGGACAGCGAGGAGATCAACTACGGGCATGCCCTTAGGGGAGTTGCCGGCAGATTGTTTCATAGCGATCCAGCACGCATCGCCATTCTTGCGGGTGCAAGCGAACTGCTGGGACAATTTCCTTTGCTATTTCGTCTCAAACCCAATGCCACAATTCTCGCAGTATCCTCCGACTTTCCCGCAATTACTCGCCCCTGGGTTCGCCAGTCCTATTTTGAGAAAATCCGTGTTCGCTTTGTCGATGACCTTCCTAATCGTGATCTGACAGACGCGATCATTGACGCCATAGACGAAACTACCGGTGTCATAGCTGTTAGCAGCGTGCAGTACTCTACCGGCACCCTCGTGGACGTTCGTCGCCTGGTCAGAAGTGCTCAGAAGGTGGGCGCATTCCTGATCGTTGACGCGACCCAAGCGGCCGGTGCAATGCGGGTGGATACCTCGACGCTCGAAGCTGACGCGGTCGTTACCAGTGGTTACAAGTGGCTGGGCGGACACGGGGGCGTCGGTTTGGCAGCCGTGTCTGAGTCCTTACTGAAACAGCTTCCGATTTTGCCAGGCTGGATGGGTGCCTCGGATCCTTTTGACTTCGACGCCAAATCACTTTCCTTCGCGTCCGATGCTCGGCGCTTCACGCAGTCCACCATGTCTTATGTCTCGATTGCGGGTCTTACTATTTCTATCGAACAGCTGTTGTCCCTGGGGGAAAACCGAATTGAAGCACATGCACGTCAATTGGCTGCGATGCTCGTTGATAGCGCTCGCGAGTATGGCTGGGAACCGTTTCATGACGTTCATGGTGTGCCCGCATCTCCTCACATCATCTCGCTCGCACACAGCCGACAGAGCGCACGGGAAACCGTGGAGAAACTCCGCGACCAGAGGATTATATGTTCGGCGCGCGGCGAACGGATCCGAGTATCCCTTGCTCCTTACAACGATGCAGGTGACGTGATGAAGCTCCTTCAGGCACTCGCAGGGTTTCATTCCGCGTGAACTCCAGCGATAGCGTCCATGGAGAGAATGCCACCCATCAGGGGAGCCCACTTGTGGGGCAGAAGAAGGAGCACGAAAAAGCCCTCTAAGGCAAAGCAAGAGCAGTAGGCAGACTCAAACGCTTCTGCTACCCGTTCGGTATCAGCACGATCTTACCGATCACGCCTCCGCTTCCCAGTAATTCATGTGCGTGCCGCGCTTGGCAGAGAGGCAATCGTTCTGCGATCAGCGGCTTGATCTTCTTCTGTTGCAGTAGCTCGAACAGTGTGAGCAGGTCTTGGCGGAAACACGCGGGTTTCAGCCGCATCAGCCACTGGATACTGTAAGGCACCATGCTCTTGCGGCCCGGCAGACCAGTTCCGGAGAATGTACCACCCTAAGAACGCGGATTCGCGACTTTGCTTCGCGCTGGAATCGGCCAAGAGCCTGAGGATCGTGAGCTACATCGTCGGGGAGGAACTTGAGTGCGACGAAGCGCCCCAGTTTCTCAGCCGCCGTAGGCATGTCGGGACATCCTGTTGGGGACAGAAGCGATGTACAATAGCTGCCGTTCTTTCTGGGAGTCGACAAAGACAAATTCCATTTCAGGAGGAATTATGCACGGACTTACCAGGCTCGTCTGTGTTACCTATCTAGCAATCGGCATCTCAACTTACTTAGCGTCTCAGGATCGCGCCCACGACCTTGCGAGCAAGGCCGCCAGCCAGCATCCGGCAAGCTGTCCTAAGACCGGAACCATGACTCTGCAAAAGTGCCGTGACAGTTTTCCGGATGGTTGCTCGAAGGCCAAAACCGCTCCCCACTATGATGCCTACCTGGATTTCCTGAAAGACCAGGATCCCGGCGCAGCTCTGGCCTCCACCAAAGATCTTGTTGAATCCGATTTTCCGAAGCTCGAAGCCCAGCTTCCCGCCACCCTCAACGGTACAAATCACCCCACATTCGCTACCAAGTTCGCCGATCTCGGCGAAGGCAACATCCACACGGTGATCGCGTACCTCTACTTCGCGGAAGATACCAGCAAGGCCACCCCCAGTGTGCCCTCCCCCAAGAGTGAAACCTGCAATTGCAGGATTGCGGCTGCCAATGCCTTTGATTACCATCTCGGCCTCGGCTTCGATTCCGCTCTTGCCGCAAAGGCTCGCTCGAACCATCCCAAACCGGGAGACGCTGCGTTCACCACTCTAGAACAAAAGAGCGTCGTTGCGGAAATGACGCCCTTCACGCGTCACCCCAATTGGACATTTAGTCGCGTGAGTGCGCTTCAGGGGCAGCAAGTCAAGGTTGTAGGGCAATTGATGGTGGATAACATTCACTTCAACAAAAACGACGACTGCCACTTCTCTAATGCGGCATCCAATTGCTGGCGCTCTACGATATGGGAAATCCATCCCATCACGCAGTTTTACGTCTGCAAGGCGAGTGGGGGGTGTACGGCCTCGTCGCCCGCTAGCGACTGGACTAATCTTGACGATCTGCCATGAGCGTACAACTTCAACAGCCAGCATCGCGAAGATGTCCTCAAGATACCGTGTGGTTCCTCAAAACCTTCCGCGCCAAGGCAAACGTTTCGGCTTAGCCTGGTTTTGTAAACTTTAAGGCATCTCACTTCGCATCCTTGTAGCCGTACCAAGTTTCTGAAATTTAGCTCGTATCGCACTCACGGAAATTCCTTTGTCGACCTTTCGAATTGGGATCAACATGGCTGGCGCTGTCTCAGCTGGTGCTTATACGGCCGGGATGCTGGATTTCCTCATCGAAGCGCTTGATGCTTGGTACGCCGCCAAGCAGAATGGCGAAGCCGTTCCGATGCACGACGTTTCAATCGAAGTTTTCTCAGGCGCGTCAGCAGGAGGCATGTGTGCCGCGATCGCATCGGTGATGGTGCAGGGAGAATTCGAGCATATTCACGATACCAGCCGGCGCGGCACGACCAATCGATTTTATGAGAGCTGGGTTAACAAGATCGATATCAGTCACCTTCTTCAGACGGATGATTTGCAAGCGCATGGCCGGGCCCTGTCTTTGCTCGACTGTTCCATTATTGACGAGATTGCTGAATACGCAATCAAAGCCGGAACACCGAAGAAGCGGGACTATATCTCTCCGAATCTGACTCTGTTTCTTACTCTGACCAACCTGACGGGCATCCCATACGCCTTGGAGAACCTCGGCGCTTCGGAATCAACGCTGTACCACGCGGACCGATTACGGTTCGAGATCGTTCAACCCGGCGCCCAGCCGCGTGGGCGCCTTGCCAAGCCACTCCCCCTCGGCAGCCCGAACGAGCCAGCCTGGGACCTTTTGGTCGAGGCGGCCAAGGCCACGGGAGCTTTTCCCATCTTCTTACGTCCGCGAATGTTTCGACGCAACCTTGCGGACTATGACCGGCCGCTTTGGCAATCAATCAACGTCGACCCAAGGGATTTAAACGTCCCGCCAAATTGGCCGAAGCCGATGCCAGACCTGCAGACTATCAACGTAGATGGGGGAGTCATCGACAATGACCCTTTCAATCTCGCACACGACTACTTGGCTGCAATTTTGCCGCCATCAGAAGCGAACCTGAATCCACGAAAGCCATTGGAGGCGAATCGTGCGGTCTTAACCGTTGCTCCTTTTCCCGCACACTCCGTCTTTGAGCCTGCTACAGATTTGTCCAAACAAGCATCGGTCGGGAATTCCTTGTGGCGGTTGATTGGCGTCTTCATCACCCAATCGCGATTCTTTGGTGAGTCCCTTGCGCTGATCGCCGACGGAACCTACAGTCGGTTTATGATTGTGCCCTCCGATCCAGATCTCGCCGGGCTGCCTCCCCTGCAGGGGGCAAGTCTCGGGGCATTCGGGGGATTCTTCGATCGGAGTTTTCGCGCACACGATTATCAGCTCGGAAGACGCAACTGCCAGCAGTTTCTGCGCCACCACTTCGTGCTTCCGAGACAGAATCCCATCATCAACGAGGGTATATCCAAGCTCGGTGGACGCGCAGAAGAGACCTTCGACAAGTTCAAGGTGCGGCATCCTCCCGAGGGTACAGGGGCCACCGACTGGATTCCTCTCATTCCGCTTTGCTCCGAAACGGTTTCGATCGATGTAGAACGGCCAGACCGTGGCAGGATCAATCGCGACACGCTGGACTACATCATCAAGTTGATTTACCGGCGCGTGAACGCTCTAATACCCGTGCTTATACAGGATCTACAATCGCCTGCCCAACGGATTTTGGTTGAGACAGGGGCGCGAATTATTGAGGCACTCGACAGGGAAAAACTGAAGGACTATCTGAACTCCCAATTAACATAATTGGGAAACGGGACGTGGAAGCCGCTTGAGAGATACTAAGGCAATGGCACATTCGTAGGAGCAGGGACGTACTTGGCATCCTGCTGCGCTCGTTTCCGGAATACTCGAACGGTGAAGTTTGTTTCAACGCCTTGAACGCAGCCATTGCGCGTTCTGAGGTATCGTGGCAACCCCGTCGCCTGCCTAGCTAACGACTGATTTCGGCCGGTTGGGAGAGGGCAGGGTTCAAACCTGGCAATTCCGGGACTTTCTGTGAACAATGCGGGGGAAGTGACACTGTGGTTTCCCTGCGGTAGCGGTGCGCGCACCCGTCGCGGTCAGTTCAACCTGAAGGCATTAAAACGGGACTACTCAGGACCGATCGATTCTCTTGAACTTGAATCCTTCATCCGACGTTTCAGGTTGGTATACACTTATCGATTATGTCGAACATCGCCGGAAAAGCTTATGCGATGAACGCAATAACACCCATGCGATGGTACACCGCGTGGTGGAATCGACTATTCTTTTGGATCGCCCACAAACGTCCCGCGACTACCGCCGGCTTAATAACCTTGTCTTTGATTCACTATGCGCGCTGGGTCATCATAATGCCGGACCAATTCCCCAGGTTTCCGGATCAGCCTCGGGAAGATGTGAAGTATGCGTATATGATTTTCTTCAGCAATTTTAATGGCAGCTGGAATCAGTACGTCGACTCGTTTTCTTCGGCGATACCCGGTGGCCTTGATCTGTTTTGGTTTGGGAGCATCAAGTATCCCAAGTCGGTTCCGATGCTTCCCTTTCACAGGTACATCACCTCCAATCAGATCTGGACCGATTACTACTACAACGCTTATCCGATGGCCTCTTCGAATGACGTGAAGTCGGCCAAGAGAGTAAAGGATTCCTTGCTATCCTTCATCGCCGATTCGCAGAACTTCAATTCTGACGAGTTTCTACAAAAGTACAATCGCTTGCTGATTGATCTGCAGCATGATCTCAGCCAGATGGGCCCGAATCCGGTTGTCAGCTTGTCCGCTTCGGCTGTGGAGCGCAACTTAAGCAAAGAAGGAGTGGCACGGAGACAACTAAGCGACTAGGTCGGGGCGCGCGATGTTTTCCTGCCGCAAAATGGAGAACCAGTCCGATGGCAAATAAAAGCGGAAATGCTTACGCGCTAACGGTCCTTTGTCCCATTCGGAATGGAGTACCGCCGGGTGCGCCACCGGGCGGTCAAAGCTATACCGCCCTTCTCCGAAATCAATTGCAGACCCTACACGTGAACGAAGAAAGCCCGATGGCGAAGGTTCCTAACAATTACCTGTGCCGTTTCTGGGTACTGAGCGACGTCCCCTATCAAGGAAAGCCGGCCTTTCGCGAACACCTTAAGTCCGATTACCTGGTGTTCTCATCGAACTTCTATGGGGAACTCGAGCCCTATCTCGAAGGCATGTGGAAGGCGCTTGAAGCAGGCATCCGCGCTATCTTAGAACACTGCTTCGGCGGCGAGACCGTTACCAACGCAAAGAGCTTTATCGAATACATCAAGAAATGCCAGGTCACCACCACGTTCTTCTTCAACGGATCCACGGATGAGCCTTTGGCCCAGCAACTCAAGAACCTTTATCTGAAGCAGGAATTGTCAAAGTTTGCATTCGAGAACCAGGGAAAGAGCGCACCCGAATTGCAAGCGGCCTTCCGGGAATTTGTCCAGCGCACGCAGCCGGCTAATCTAAGTGGACCGACTTGGGCCGCGGGTGCGTATCACTTGGACAGGGTGGTCGAATGAGCTTCGAAGTGACTACAGGAGGAGTGGACCTCGACGATATCCAGGGCAGCGTGGTCAAGGCTTACGGCCGCTACGGATTGATTGTAGCGCGGTATGTATTTTTCCACGTAGAAGTGCCAGTCGCGGGTCGCAAATTTGTGGAAGATATTCTGCCGCTAGTGACCAGGGGCATACCTTGGAATGATCCTTCCTTTATTCCAAGGGTGGCTACTAACATCGGCTTTACCTATGAAGGACTCCGCCACCTCGACATTCCGGAAGTGACGCTGCACGGATTTCCCGAGGCGTTCTCCATGGGTATGAAGGCACGGCGCGAAATCATTGGCGACACGGGTCCGAGCCTCTTCCATCGCTGGGATCCGGTTTGGAACAACCGGGACGACACCACGCAACACGTCCACATCATGGTTACCATCGACGGTAAAGAGGAGCAGGACCTGGAGAGCCGCTACCAGGAGATACGGCAGATCTTGGCGGCCAATCCCGGTGTCAGCCAACTCGAGGGACATCGTGGCGCCGATGGCGACAATCTACAGTATCAACCGGCAGCCGCTATTCTCCCAAGTAAGGATAACCTCGGCTATCCCGGCGGGAAAGAACACTTCGGTTATAGCGACGGGATTACCACCACGTTCTTCGAAGGTTGCGGCGAGGATAAGAATCTTGTTATCGGTGGAGGCAAACCCACGGGTGGGGATCCGCACTCCGCCGCCGGCTGGGCGCCCCTCGCTACAGGTGAGTTCATTCTAGGGCACCCGGATGAGGCTTTCGAATACCCGGAGGCTCCGGGTCCACCCTTGTTTTCGCGGAACGGGACGTTTATGGCGTATCGAAAGCTACACCAGAACGTGGGTTCCTTTAATGCGTACCTGAACGACGAAGGTGGAAAGTTCCCAGACGGCAAAGAGGCATTGGCCGCGAAGTTTGCTGGGCGTTGGCGCAACGGCGCCCCGTTGGTCTCATTTCCTACCGAGAAAAGCGCGAATGAATTTATTATGGAACTCGCGCGGCTGCAAAAGAAAGTGTGGGCGGACTCTGCGTCGAGCGAGGAAAAAAATCGGTTTGCAGAATTAAGCCTGCAGTTGGTGGCCTTTGACTACAGCGGCGATACCAGTGGCGCCAAGTGCCCATTTGGCTCCCATATGCGCCGCACCAATCCCCGAAGCGCACTTGAGTTTGGCAAGAGGAACGCGTTCGACGTGCCAGGTGCACTTAGTAACCGGCGTCGCATTCTGCGGCGAGGTCTGCCGTACGGGCGGGTCGTCGACCCCACACGAGATGACGGCGACCACGGCGTGATCATGTTGATCGCGAACGCCGATCTCAGCCGTCAGTTTGAGTTTGTGCAACAGCAGTGGATGAATTACGGCAACGACTTCGGGCTGGCCAACGATCCCGACCCGCTACTGGGCAATCACGGTACCAATGAAGGCAGGGTTGGCGGCGGCCGGATGATCATCGAAGGAGATGTCGTCACGAATAAGCCTCCCTATTTCTGTAATCGCATTCCGACCCTTGTCGAAACCCGCGGCGGCGATTACTTCTTCGTCCCAAGCCTTACCTGTCTTCGTATGATTGCGTTGGGTATCATTGATCCAACGTAAAGAGCGGGCCAATATGAATTGTTCCAATGCAGCGTCGGAGCTGCAACTTGCCGCTGAGTACCCGCCTGCGGACGAACAGAAGCATATCGACAGTCTTATTCGTGAGCTGCGCGCAAAGATGCAGCGCGATTACGCAGAGACTAGAACTCTCCGCGACGCCCACCCAAAAATGCACGGCTGCGTTCGCGGGGAGTTTTCCATCGTGCCCGATCTCCCCAGCGAATTGGGCATAGGTGTGTTCAAACAGCCCCGGACATTTCCAGTATGGGTTCGTTTTTCAAATCAAAACGGCACCGTATCCGCTGATTCCAAGCCCGACATTCGAGGAGTTGCGATCAAGCTTATGGATGTCGAGGGCGCAAGGCTCCTCCCTGACGGGCCTGTGGGGACGACGCAGGATTTCATCCTTATTAGCGACAGCCGGTTTGTGACCTCAAACGTCGCGGAATTCGACGGTTTGGTAAGAGCACTCATCGGCGGTGCGATTCCGACCGCATGGTACTTTCTAACACACCTTCGCGTGGCCAGGAATCTCGCTTGCTCGCTTCGGCGCCATAGCAACCCGCTAGCGATTCGATATTTCAGCGTAGTTCCTTCCCTGTTGGGCGACAAAGCGGTGAAATATGCTCTTGCGCCCAGTGGTGTATCGCCGGAGCCAGTGCCAAAGAATCCTTCTAACGACTATCTTCGGGCAGCGATGGTGGACCAACTCGCCTCCCGTGAAGCGAGGTTCGATTTCTCAGTACAATTCCAAGTCGATCCCTACAAGATGCCGATTGAAGATCCAGGCATAACTTGGGATGAAACGCTTTCACCTTTTCGCAAGGTTGCTACACTCACGATTCCTTCACAGGCGTTCGATACGCCCGAACGGCGTGAGTTCGGAGACAATCTCTCGTTCAACCCATGGCGTTGCTTGCCCGAGCATCGCCCCTTAGGCGGCATCAGTCGCGCCCGCCGGCAGGTTTATCAAGCGCTGTCAACATTCCGCCATGACCGCAACCAAGCTCCCCGAGATGAGCCGACAGTGGGGACGTCAAAACTAGCCTAAGCAAGGGGCGCGCTGACAGAAGATGAATGGGAAAAGGTCCTTTTGCGGCGGTACATTTCATGAAGGTCTCGGCCCGGCCACTAGGTCCGTTCCTTAAAATTGGCTATCCTTATAATCGCCTTCCCGGCACGACGCCCGCTGAAGGATGCTCTGGCCAACCAACCCGGTTGCCTCCTAGCAACCCAACCCTTAAGGCTTAGCAAAGTCATGAGCGGAAAGCCACTCCAGCTTATCTCCGACACGCCGTAGCGTCCATCGCGCGAGCGTCTTCGTTCTGACGACCTAAATTCCACAAAAGGTACACCAGTTCGACACGAGAGTAATCAGGAGGCCCTTCGACGCTTCGCCTCGTGGCCGATCATCAGCACTGCCTGCAACCGATGGCGGTGACACTTCAGCCGCTTCGTCCGGCGCGTCTGCAGGATGCTCGACCGTTGTCTTCCATGGGCCATTTGAAAAGGCCTAGCCAACTCTCTCAAGCAGCTATCCCCTTGACATAGATGTTGTACAGACGAACCTCGCGAATGAGATAGGCAGTGATGCGATGTAGTGAGGCCCCTCCAAGGATGACGGAAATCAAGGTCCGACAGCCTATGCCGCAACCTTTGATCAGCGCCACACTAAAGTTGGTGTTCAGGAAGGTAAGCAAGACGAACCCGCCCAAGAGATTTTGGCAGAGTAGCGCCTCCGCTTGCATTCGATCCCAGCGGATGCTCGGGCGGCGGTGCAGAAGGTCGAAGATTTACTGATTGGACCCAAATGGACCCAAATTTTTGAAATTGGGAAAACTGGAAGCACGCTAATTCAATGATGGGATTGAGGAAAATTGGTCGGGGAGAGAGGATTTGAACCTCCGACCCCCTGGTCCCGAACTCAAGGATCCCACCGGTAGAGAGTGAC
>Ga0070712_100002463_pt1 | contig 11410 bp, 10 predicted proteins | sample LARL81metaG_FD_71396 | JGI IMG/M metagenome (GOLD analysis project Ga0070712, IMG submission 71396) | Corn, switchgrass and miscanthus rhizosphere microbial communities from Kellogg Biological Station, Michigan, USA - LAR L8-1 metaG | ecosystem: Host-associated > Plants > Roots > Rhizosphere ...
CGAAGCAATCCAGAAAGCTTCCACGCTGTAACAGCCCGGGATTTTGGGTGCCTCGCGTTCGCTGGCAAGAAGCGTATGCGTGGAGAGAGCATCGCACGCGATGTTGCCCTCACCGCCCCGTCCAGGACGGCTTGCGCTTTTCGGAGAACGCCTTCAGGCCCTCCTTGGCGTCTTCGGTCATCGCGAGCAGTGCGATCTGGCTTTCGGTGTAGGCGATGCTCTCGTCGAACGACATCGACGCGATAGCGCGCATCGCGTATTTGCCGCGGCGGATCGCGGTCGGCGACTTGTCGATGATGCGGTTGATCAACCAGTCGACCTTGGCGTCGAGTTCGGCGGCGGGCACCACGTGATTGAGAAGGCCCGCGGCCTGCGCCGCCCTCGCATCGATAGGCTCGCCGGTCAGCGCCCATTCGCTGACCAGCCGCGGTGGCGCGATCGATTGCAACAAGCTCAGCACCTGCATCGGGAAGACGCCGACCTTCACCTCAGGCAGGCCGAAGATCGCGTGATCGGCCGCGACCGCCATATCGGTCATGCACAACAGTCCCATGCCACCGGCCATGCAGACGCCGCCGACGCGCGCGATCGCCGGCTTGGTGGCATTCTGAGATAGCCGCAGCAAGTCCGCGTAGTCGGCATTGGGCTTCGAAAAATCCATCGCGAAGGCGGCGCCGGAGTTCTGCAGATCGGCGCCGGCGCAAAACGCCTTGTCACCCGCGCCCGTCACGACGATGACACGGACATCCTTGTCGTCATGCGCGGCGCGGTAGCCCTCGGCGAGGCCCGCGATGACACCGGCGTTCAGCGCATTGCGCTTCTCCGGCCGGTTGATGGTGATCCAGAACGCCTGCCCGCGCTTTTCAAGAATGACACTGTTGTCGGCCATGTCGTGTGCATCCGTTGGTCCTGTTCCGCCCTGAGCCATTTGCGGCAAGATCGCGCACGAGCGCAAGGACGGATTTTGGCCGCAGCCGCGTCAGGTCGACATGAACTGTCCCGCACGCAGGAACGCGATGGTCTGCGCGGTCGCAGCCGCATGACGGATCAGTCCGTTGTGCGGCGTCTCGATCGTCACATGATCCGTCATGCGATCGAGCTTCGAACTTTGTACCGAGACCCGGCCGTCATTGGGCCGCGGCAGAATGAAGTAGGACGCAATCGGATCGAGCGTGCGGGTACCCGCGACGACGCCGACGGGATAATCGATCGATGGCAGCGTTGCCAGCGCGGCATCGGTCGTCAGTTGCTGGCCTGCGGGACCGTAGAAGGCGCGATAAAGTTGAAACGATTTCAGGCGATCGGCGACTTCGCTGCCAGCGTTCGGCGTTCCCAGCATCACGACGCGCCCGAGCCTCGCCGGACGATGCCTTGCGATATAGACCCGTGCGAGCAGGCCGCCCATGGAATGGGTGACGAAATGGACCGGACCGGCGCAGGCATCTGCAAATGCACTCACCTGCGGATGAATGTCCTCCGCCAGCACCTCGAGCGTCTTCTTGCGGCTCGCATAATCGAGATTGAGCGTCGCAAAGCCCGCTTGCTGCAGCGACCGTTCAATTCTGCGCAGGGACCGCGCCGTGCGCGCGATCCCATGCAGCAGAACGACTCCCGGCGCGATCGTATCGGTCGTTGGCATGTCGTTTCGCTACGCCACTTCCTGTTGCGGCGCGACCGCAAGCTCCTTCGCAAGCGAGGTCGCCGCGACATAGTCGGTCTTGCCGGTGCCCAGCAGCGGCACGTTGTCGACGACCTGCACGACCGCGGGCACGGCGAACTCGGAGGCGCCGGTGGCCTTGGCCTGCCGCTGCATCGCGGTGCGGTCGGCGTCCCGCTGCGTGGTGAGCAGCACGATGCGTTCGCCCTTGCGCGCATCGGGCGTGCTGACGGCGACCGACATCGCCTGCGGCCACAGCGCGGCGGCCATGGCTTCCACTGCGGAAAGCGAGACCATCTCGCCCGCGATCTTGGCAAAGCGCTTGGCGCGCCCCTTGATCGCGATGAAGCCGTTGGCGTCGATCGAGACGATGTCGCCGGTGTCGTGCCAGCCGTCCGGCAGAGTTTCCAGCACGCCCGGATTTTCCGCACGCAGATAGCCGAGCATCACATTCGGTCCACGCACCGAGAGACGGCCGCCCTCCTCGATGCCTGATACCTGATCGAGGCGGTATTCCATCAGCGGCGAGAGCCGGCCGACCGTGCCCGGACGGTTCGCCATCGGCGTGTTCATCGCAAGCACCGGCGCGGTCTCGGTGACGCCATAGCCTTCAAGGATGCGGATGCCGTAGCGCTCCATATAGACCTGCCGCGTGCGGTCTTTGACCGCTTCCGCGCCGGCGAGCACGAGCCTCAGCGTGCGGAAGTCGTAGGCATGGGCCGAACGCGCATAACCGGTCAGGAACGTGTCGGTACCGAACAGAATGGTCGCGCCGGTCTGATAGATCAGCTCGGGCACGATGCGATAATGCAGCGGCGACGGATACATGAAGATCGGAATGCCCGCGAGCAGCGGCATCATCATCCCGCCCGTCAGACCAAACGAGTGGAACACCGGCAGCACGTTGAACACCTTGTCGTTGGCATTGGCATCGACCCGCGCCAGCGCCTGCGCCGCATTGGCGAGAATGTTGCGATGAGAGAGCACAACACCCTTCGGCGTGCCCTCCGAGCCCGATGTGAACAGCACGACGGCGGGATCGATGGCGCTGCGTATGACGCGTGGCGTCGTGCCCTGCATGAAGCCTGCGATCTTGTCGGCAAGGCCGATCGAGGCGCGGACGTCCTCGAGATAGACGACCCTTGCCTCCGCGCCGATCGCGTTGATGAGCTTGTCGAGCTTGCCTTTCTCGATGAAGGCCCGCGACGTCAGCACGGTGCGCACCTGCGCGGCCTTCATCGCCGCCAGCACGTTCGCCGGGCCTGCGGAGAAGTTCAGCATCGCAGGCACGCGGCCGATGGTCTGCAGCGCCATGAAGACGACGGCCACGCCGGCCGAGTTCGGCAGCAGCACGCCGACATTCTCGCCGATGGAGGTGCCGTTCTCGAGCTTGCGGCTCAAGACCTGCGCGCCGAGGATCAGCTTGCGATAGGTCAGCTTGGTGCCGAGCGCATCCTCGATGATCGGCTTGCCGGTGTCGCGGTCGCGGTAGGCGTGGGCGAGACCCTGGAACAGGGTCTGATCGAGCATCGCGGTCTTGACCATGGCGTCGATCATGACGTCCTGCAGCGCGGCGCCCGCGGCATTGCGGCGCGCCTTGCCCTTCAGCGTCTCATCGATCGGCAGTTTCACCGGCGGCAGGATCGAGACCGTCACCTTGGGGAACCAGGAGCGCTTGATCTCGCCGTTCTTCAGATAACTCAGATGAGAGCGTTGCGCGCCTTCGATGCGGACGGGCACGACGACCGCGTCGGCCTTGTCGGCGATCATCGCGGTGCCGTCATAGACCTTCATCAGCGAACCGGACAGGGTGATGCGCCCTTCCGGGAAGATCACGACCGGCTCGGCCGAGGCAACGAGCTTGATCAGGTCACGTGCGCCGAGCGGCTTGGTCGGATCGACCGTGGTGTGGCGGATCATCTTCAGGAACGGCTTCGCCCACCACGCCTTCGCGATGCCCGTATCGACGGCGAAGCTCGCGTCGATCGGCAGGACCGCATGCAGCAGTGGACCGTCGATCAGGCTGACATGGTTCGGCGCGATCAGCATCCGCGTACCGGCGGGCGGCAGGTTTTCCAGGCCGCGCACCTCGGTGCGGAACAACGCGCGGAACAGCAGCGCGCCGAAATCGCGTACGCCCTCCCGGCCCCATTTGTTCAGCACGAACCAGACCGAGCCGAAGCTTGCGACCGCAAGACCGAAGAAGATCCAGGCGATCGGGAGACCAGCGGCCTGCAGCAGCGCGACGAACAGCGAGCCGGCCACCATGAAGGCCGCCTGCAGCACGTTGCCGGCCGCGATGACGCGGGCGCGTTCGGACGGCTGGGACCAGGCCTGCACGGCGGCGAACGCCGGCACCACGAACAGACCGCCGCCAAAGGCGAACACGGCGAAATCAACCAGCATGCGCAGGCCCGCGAACGAGGTGGCAAAGTCCAACGGCGCGATGCCATTTGCAGTCGTGGCGCTGCCGATCGCAAGAGCGAGATCGAGGCCGACCACACCCATCACGATGGCGCCGATCGGCACCAGCGCGAGATTGGGGCGGACGTGACTGAGCTGCGCGGCGAACAGCGAGCCGGCGGCGATGCCGATGGCGAAGACCGCGAGACACAACGTCACGACACCTTCAGTACCGCCGACGATATCCTTCACCAGCGCGGGCAGCAGCGACAGCACGACCGCGCCGACCAGCCAGAACCAGGACACGATCACCATGCCGTCCCACAGTCGTGGCTCGGCATGGAGCGCCTTCAAGAGATGTGAGGTCGACGTCCAGGGATTGGCGGTCACCGGCAGATCCGGCGCTGACGGCACGGTCCGCGGAATGCGGGAGGCAAAGCCCCAGGACAACAGCGCCAGCCCGACCACGGCAAGCGACACCCAGCCCATATGCGACGAGCCCGACACGAGCTGGCCGCCGGCGATGGTGCCGATCAGGATCGCCATGAAGGTCGCGCCTTCGACCAGCGCATTGCCGGTCGCAAGCTCACCGACCGAGAGCTGATCGGGAAGCATCGCGTATTTGACGGGACCGAACAGCGCCGCAATGACGCCAAACAACGCGAGCGCGACGAACAAGAGCGGAATCGAATGCAGGAAGAAGCCCGCCGCAGCGAAAGCCGCGGCAAAGATCTCGGCGAATTTCAGCCGCCTTGCGACGACCGACTTGACGTATTTGTCAGCGAGTTCGCCGCCCAATCCGGAGAGGATGAAAAAGGGAAAGATGAAGACCGCGCCCGCAACCGTCACCAGTGCGTCGCCATGTCCTGCTGTCGCGCCATAAAGCAGCATGATGACCAGCGCATTCTTCAGCACGTTGTCGTTCAACGCGGAACAGAACTGCGCCCAGAACAACGGCGCGAAGCGGCGTGACGACATCAACTGGTTGATCATGATCTAAGGTCCTGATTTCTCGGCGAGACGTTGGTTACCGCTGATGAAAGGAGCTCGGGCAATTTGAAAATGACGTGTTGGCGAAACCGGCTTTACGTTCCCTCGGCGCGCGAACATGCCCCGAGGAGATGTACGAAAAGCTTATCGGGGTGCCGGTCGGCCGGTCCATGGGCGCGAGATGCCGGGACATGGTGATTCCTTTATTGAGAACGGATCGATGATTCGATGCGAGCGGCAACGCCGCTCGCCCGGCCGACCGCGCAACAGAGATTTCCGCATCGGCCGCTCCCTCTTCAGGTCAGTTCGCCCAGAAAACCGAGGCAGCCGAACGCGCCACCGCGGCGGCGCGAACCACGGCCGCGCCGCGATCCATGCGCGGCATTCAGCCACAGCAGCGTGGCCTCACGGCGGCGCGCCGGCGCAGCCTTCCGTGAGGCCAGGATGCCTGCGACATCGCAGGCGTTTGCGATACGCTCGATCGGTGCCATCACGATGTGAGTCACGATCCTGCCGAAAGCGTTCACCAGCGCGGCGGCATCGCCGAGAAAAGTGGTTGCGACCTGAGCAGCAAGGGTTTGCATAGAGGCTTCCTTTCTATTTTGAGCAACGCTCAAAATGAGTACCGTCAAAATGAACAATGTTCAAGAAGAATCTTCGCGTGACCAGAAAAAGGGCCGCCGACGCCTTCTGCTGATCGAGATCGCGCGCACGTCAATCGCCACTAAAGGCTTGAGATCATTGAAGGTTCGTGATGTCGCCGAAGCAGCCGACTGCTCGATCGGCAGCGTCTATAACGAGTTCGGCGACTTCGACGGGCTGATCCTGACCGTCAACCGGGAGACGGTCCAGGCGCTGACCGCCCGGCTCAAGGCGGCTCCCTCGGAGGATCCGGTCCGCCAGCTCCACGGGCTGGCCGCAGCCTATCTGGATTTCGCGACCGAGCAGGCGAATCTGCTGCGGTCGCTGTTCGAGCATCGGATGGAGGGAGACCGCCCCTTCCCCGAGGATATCCTGAGTATGGTCATGCAGGCCTTCGCGCTGATGCACGAGCCGCTGGTCCGCCTGCTGCCGGATCGCGATCCGGAGGAGGTCGCCCTTCTCTCGCGGATGATGTTCTCGGCGGTGCATGGAATCATCTCGCTCGGCCTGGAGGAGCGCATGGTGGCGGTTCCGCCCGCAAAACTGCGACAGCAGGTGGCGCAATTCGTCGATACGCAGCTTGCGGGACTCGGAATCCGAAAATCCTGATCGCGGGAAGGCTGTTCATGAAGTCTCCCCTCACATGCCCGTGAGAAAAGGCCGTAAAAAGCCGGGGCATGTTGCAGCGGAGTCGCTTTCTCTCAAGAAAAGGCCGTGCTTTCGCCTCTTCTATTGCGGTTGCGAATGCAGCAATTATACCTCGTCAGTCATTTTGTACGGCCGAGCAGTCGAGGAAGTCATGAGGTCAAATTTCAACAGGACGGCATTCAACGGGATTTCGTTCCTGTTCGTACCCGGCTTCGCTTCGCTGCGCGCCGTTGCGGTCGCGATCATGCTGTTCGGCCTTTTCGCCAATCCCGGCAACGCGCATGCCGCCCCGACGAAAAACACCGCGCATGTCTTCCTGGTGCGCGGCGTGCTGAACATCTTCTCACTCGGCATGGACCAGATCGCCGCCAGGCTGCAGCAACAGGGCATCGCGGCCAGCGTCCACAATCACATGCTGTGGGCGTCGGTCGCCGACCAGGCGGCAGCCGAGTACAGGAGCGGACGCATCAACACCGTGATCCTGGTCGGTCACTCCTCCGGTGCAACGGCCCTGCCCGATATCGTGGCACGGCTCGACCAACTGGGCGTGCCGGTCAAGCTCGCGATCGGGCTCGACTCGGTGTTCCGCACCAGCCTCGCCGGTCACGTCGGCCGTTACGTGAACTTCTATGTGGCCAACGGCGCCGGCAAGCCGGTGCAACCGACCTCAGGCCTCAAGGGATCGCTGGAGAATGTCGACGTCGAGGCCGTCCCGGGTGTCTCGCACCTGACGATCGACAAGAACGAGATCATGCAGCAGAAGGTGATCGCGGCGATCGACGCGGTCGTGTTTAACGCCCCGCGCCGGCCGACCGTCGCCGATGCACCGGCTGCCGGCCCGGCCCGGCAGGTCGCGGCCAGCGCGAGGCGCGGGGCCACGGCCACCGCTACACCATATTGATGACCGGCTTGCTGAGCCGGTCCTCCGGGTTCGGCGCGCCTCAAATTCCGCCCATTCGTCAGGGATATAACGGCAAAAGCGCGGTCTAAACCGCGCTTCGGCGTGAACGGTGCCAATAGCGACGAATGTGCAGGTGGTGAAAGCCAGACAAAGTTGCGTAACGCGTGTCGCGGCCATCCTTGCCGCGGGGGTACTGGCTTGTGCCGGCGCAGCCACCGCGTTTGCCGGTCCGCCCACGGAGCAGCAGGCCCAGCCTGCTGCGGCGCCGCCGGTCGACCGCGTGAACGTTCAAGCCCCGAACGTTCAAGTCCAGAACCCACAAGCCAAGAGCCCCCAGGCAAAGGCGGCCGCCCAGAAGCCGCCTGCTCGCCCTAAGACATCGCGCAGCGTACCGGCCGTTGCGGCGGCCGCGGCCGACACCTCGTCGATCACGCCTCGTGGCCGCGTCTATCTGTTCAGGGGCGCGCTGGGCCTCATCTTCTCGCGCGGAATGGACCGGCTGACCGAGAAACTCCACCGGGCCGGCCTGACGGCGGATGTCTATGAGTTTACGATCTGCAGTCTGATCACTTCAAACGCCGTCGACACCTACAAGCGGGACCCGGCGCCGATCATCCTGATCGGGCACTCCATGGGTGGACGCTGCGCGCTGCAATTCGCGGAGACCTTGCAGGCCGAGAACATTCCGGTCAGCCTGATCGTCACCATCGATCCCGCTCACCTGAGCCCCGAAGTGCCGACCAATGTCGAGCGTTTCATCAACATCTTCCTGTCGAAGGACGTGCTCGGCGGAGGCAATATCAAGGCGGTGCAGGGTTTCCCGGGCCACTTCGCCAGCTACGATCTGGACCGGCATGACGAGGTCTTACACATCTCCATCGATAAGATGGACGCGATCCATCAGCAGATTGTAGCCAAGGCCCGGGACATCACCATGACGCCCGCCAAGGCCGAGGGTGAGATCGTTCCGCTTCGCTACGTCGTCCCGCCGAACGAGCCGACCGAATTGTGGGACAGCGGCGTAGCCGTCACGGCCCGCGCCGGCGACACGCTGCAAACGCTTGCGTCGGAATTTCATGTGCCGCTGTGGTCGCTGACTCAGGCCAATTCGATGTCGGACAGCACGCCCCTGACGGAGGGACAGCGCGTTGTTGTACCGCGCCATCTGGCGCCGGCTCCGGTCACGGCCGTTGCCCAACCGCTGCCGCCATCGCAGCCCGGATCCTCAGGGGCGCTGGCGAAGCAATCTGATCGCGTCGCGCGTTAAAGCGTTTTGGGACGAAGTTGGGTTTACCCCGGTTCGCGTGAAAAAACGCGTCAGGACAAGAAAAACGCGTTCCGAATCAATCCGAACGGAAAAACTCTAAAGCGCGATGAGATCAGGTTAGATCGTCATTGCGCTTTAGGTTCTTGATTGAGCATGATCTTTCCGGAAAACCGCTACGCACTTTTCCGGATCATGCTTTAGAATCGCAGGAACGGCACGATCATCGGCACGCGGCGGGAATACAGGCCATAGGCGTCCTGGCCGAGTTCGGCGGAGAGAAATCCTTCCTCCATCCGCGCCTTCTGCCACTCGCCGAATGCGATGAAGAGCGCGCCGAGCAGCGAAGTCCAGGTGGCAACCGCGACGCCGGTCGCGAGGATCGCGATGATCAGGCCGGTATAGATGGGATGACGCACCACGCCGTAAGGCCCGGTATCGACGATCCGGTGATCTTCCTTATGGGTGATGGCGTTGGACCAGAACCGCCCGAGATGGATGCGCGCCCACCAGGTGAAGGAGATGCCGAACAGGACGACGACCGCCAGCAGATAGGTGCCGATGTCGCCGGGATTATAGAGCTGGCTCGCGCCCACGGCGCCCGCCGTCCAGGGCGACAGCAGGATCGCCCCGATCAGGATCGGCAGACGATAGACCCAGGAATCCCGCGTCGGCACGAATGACTTGGTTCGCCCCGACCAGAAGGACGCGACCACCCAGCTCACCACCCAGGCGAGCCAGATCAGCGACAACAGTCTCGTCGGCCAGGTGACGATCCAGCCGGTCAGAAGAGCGTCGGCGATTCCATTTGGGTTGCTAGGCATGCTTGAGAACTTCGCTCACAGATGCGCCGGACATGTGCGCGATCATCTCCCGCAGCAAGGGCTCGATTGGACGGGGGACGTAGCCGAGTTCACGCCGCGCCTTGTCGACCGACAGCGACGTCGCGCGGCGCGCGATGCGCACGCCTTCGACCGTCGCCGACGGCTCGCGATGCGTCAGCACATCGGATTTCCACTCGATGATGCGCGCGGCCAGTTCGGCAACGCTGCCCGGCACCGACACCAGGAGCTTGCGGCGGCCGCTGACGGTCATCATCAGTTCGAGAACGCGCTTCAACGAGATGCCGCTGCCGCCGAGCAGATAACGGTGACCGACCCTGCCCTTCTCCATTGCCAGGATCAGGCCGGTCGCGACATCGCGCACATCGACGAAGTTGACCTTGAAGTCGAGATACATTTGCAGCGGGCCGCCGCCGAGGAAATGCTGCAGCATCGCGGTCGGAGGCGTGACGTTATGATCGTGCGGGCCGATCGGCATCGTGGGGCAGCCGACCACAAGCGGAAACCCGGAATCCGCGACCTGCAAGGCAAGCTCGTCCGCGAGCATCTTGGACCGCGTGTACGGTCCCGGCATGTCATCGAGGCAGAGCTTGGCTTCCTCGGCAGAGGGCTGGTCCCCGGGCGAATGGAACAGGATGGATTCGGTCGAGCAGTGCAGAAACCGGACGTTGCTCAGCTTCTGCGCGGCGGCCAGCACGTTCCGCGTGCCGATGAAATTGACGTCGTGGAATTCCTGCTTGTTCAGCTTCCACATGCCGGGAAGACCGGCCAGATGATAGATTTCGTCAACATTTGCCACGGCCTCGCCGATGCGGGCCTGGTCGAGCACCGACCCTTCAACGAACTCCACCCCCGGCAAGGGTCGCCCCGGCCTGCGCACATCGAACACGCGCACCTGCCGCCCCTTGGTGGCGAGCTCGGATACGAGATACTGGCCGATAAAGCCGCTACCGCCCGTAACAAGTGTACGCATCATAAAATTCCCGCTTCTGGTCAGCGGTCGCTCGCGCCGGACGACACCGGACGCGGTGTCGCAGCTTCGGCCGGCCCGATAATGGCTGCCAGATCGTGCCGAAATCCCAGTGCAATGAACAGTTTAGCCATCACGAACATTGGTCCAAGCAAGAAATGGGCTGGATTGTCTACCAGCGCAGGCTGGCGTTGCTCAAACACCCGGTGTCCGACAATCTGAGCCGCTATTCCCGTGACGACCAGAATGGCCGTCGAGATCCATATACCAGGGATTGTAGCATGCGCCACAATGATCCCCGCAGTTGACAGTAACAGCGCCGCGACCACCAGGATTCCGAGGCCCAGGCCGACGTCCAGCAGGAGCCAGTAGACCAGAACGGGCAGCGCCATCAACGTGGCAAGATTACCATAGCTGCCGAGCCCCGGAATCGACACCATGGACAGCGGTAAGGTCGTCCCCAGGAACAGGAAGAGGATACCGACGACATGCGCGAGACAGTTCAGGGGATCACGGTGGTATTCCACGTAATCCGCCAGTTGACGCCGGAAATAGGCGTTCATGCAAAATACTCTTCGGGTTTTGCCAGTAGGAACATATTCGGAACTCTTGTCGCGACAATGCGGAGTTTTCGCGTCATTCACTACCCTTTGGCTCAACGCAGAGCTACTTAAAGCGCGCCGCAGGCCCATGTCAAAGCGCCTGAAAGTTCCGTGTGACCGGCGCCGCACAAAATCGCTTGACCGGTCAAAAATCAATCCACGAACAGGCGTCAGGTGACGGCAGCGCCCCGTTTCACCCAAACCTTGTTATCGTGAAAAGCCGCACCCCCGATCGGCGCGACGGCTTCGGCGCCGGTCAGCATGTTGATGCCGCGCCCGCCGATATGGTCGCGATTCGGATGGATCGATTCAGCGATCAGCACGCCGCGTCGCACGCCATCGAACAGTTTGGCGACCAGCGTCGTCTCGCCGCGCAGATTGCCAAGCGTCACGGCGTCGCCATCGGCGATGTCGAGCGCTGCGGCATCCATTGGATGAATCATGACGGAAGCCTTGCCCTCGCGCGCCTGCGACGACGGCGTCTCGTTGAA
>Ga0070712_100002464_pt1 | contig 11406 bp, 7 predicted proteins | sample LARL81metaG_FD_71396 | JGI IMG/M metagenome (GOLD analysis project Ga0070712, IMG submission 71396) | Corn, switchgrass and miscanthus rhizosphere microbial communities from Kellogg Biological Station, Michigan, USA - LAR L8-1 metaG | ecosystem: Host-associated > Plants > Roots > Rhizosphere ...
TATGCCAAAGGCGTAGAAATTCCTCCTTTTGAGAGTGGACTTGCAGCGGGAGTCGCGGCGCCGGCGCCTCCATCAGCCACCGGCGTACGGGGCGTTGAGAACAGCAGCAAGCCGGCCAGCATCAGCGATGCTGTGGCAGCAGCTGACAAAGCCGATGTAGTGCTTCTATTCGTCGGTGAACTTGCAGGTATGACGGGCGAAGCCAGTTCACGGTCTTCGTTGGACTTCCCCGGTGACCAACTGAAGCTGATCAATGCCATTGTCGGCACGAAAAAACCCGTGGTTCTGGTTATCGAAAGCGGGCGTCCCCTGGATATTCGCTGGGCGCCGAAGAATGTCGCCGGAATTATTCAAGCGTGGTTTCTGGGAGTGCAGGCGGGTAATGCCATCGCCGATGTGGTATTCGGCGAGGCCTCTCCGAGCGGCAGGCTGGCCGTGAGTTGGCCGCGATCACTGGGATCGATTCCCACTTACTACAACCATCGGAACACAGGCCGTCCAAGTTCGCCTGACCGCTGGCATACCGGGTATCTCGACCAGAGTAGTTTGCCGTTGTATCCTTTTGGTTACGGACTCACCTACTCGAAGTTCAAGTACAGCAATTTATCAGTAAAAACGCCCACGGTCTCGGCGGACGCCGTCCTTCAAGTCAGCGCAGAGGTCGAGAATACCGGGAAGCGCGAGGCCACCGAGGTTGTTCAGTTGTATGTCCACGACCGCGTCGGCCCCACATCGCGGCCGGTGCGCGAGTTGAAAGGCTTTGAGCGAGTTACGCTTCGTCCGGGAGAACGCAAGGCGGTGGAGTTCAGCGTCAAAGCAAACGACCTCGGCTCGTACGATCCGGCGATGCACTGGGTTGTGCCTGCCGGAACTTATGACGTTTGGGTCGCACCCGATTCCGCGAGCGGGATTCAAGGCACATTCGAGGTGAAATGAGAGCCGGACCTGGGCAGTCGTAGTTTAGCGGCGATCACTCGCCGGGGTTTCATTTTCTTCCGCCTTGCGCGGCCTTTGTCTTCTCGATCACTACGGCTGCCGTTCCTTCCGCAGCTTCTCCCTCGTCGCGGTACTGCACGATAAGAGAGATACGGCGGTTAGAAGGATCAAGCGAGTCCTTTGGTTTGCGCAGAAGTTGATCGGCGAAGCCCCGCACCTGGGCTACCTGCTGCGGACCGAGACCATCCTGCTGCATGAGCCTTCGTGCCGAGTTCGCGCGATCGGTGGAGAGTTCCCAATTGCCGTAGTTTCGTTTGCCGCTGTAAGGCTTCGAATCCGTGTGTCCTTCGATGGAAACTTTGTTAGGCAGCTTGCCTAATTCAGCGGCCAGAAGGTTCAGCAGTTTCCGGCCATTCTCATTCGGGGTGGGATTCCCGAGGTCGAAGAAGGTTCCGGTAGCCGATTCCAGCATTTCGATTCGAAGGCCTTCGGGAGTTAGTTTCAACTCTATCTGGCTCTTGAGCTTTTCAAAGTCCGGCATATGGCTGATGGCGTTTTCGATTTCCTGCTTCAGCTTGGCCATATCGTCCTTTGGAGTTGGAACTGCGCCCTTTTCTCCGGGCCCCTCTGCGGTGCTTCCTAGATTATTTGCCGTCCCCGCGGGATCTTTGAAATAACCGGCAATAGCTTCTCGTACTGGCTTACTGAGGTTCATAAGCCAAAGGACGATGAACAAGGCCATCATCGCGGTCACAAAATCGGCGTATGCCACCTTCCACGCGCCTCCGTGGTGACCGTCGTGTCCACCTTTCTTCTTAATGATGATGATTGGCCGGGAACTGTCCACGCTATTCTCCTGCCGCGGCGGCCTGGGCGTGCTCAGGCTCTGCACTGGCTTCCGGAGAATTGGTGGTAGTCGCTGAGTTTTGGCTGCGGCAGGCTTGCTCCAGTTCCTGGAAAGTTGGCCGAACATGGCCCGGAGATGCGCGCCGCGCCGCTTCGACTGCCAAAATGGGTGCTGTTCCCTTCAGAAAGGAAATGATTAACACGCGTAATACATTCAAATAAGCTCGTTCCTCATCTGCCAGCTTTGACATGTTCGACGAAATTGGGCCAACAAGCCCATAACAGAGAAGTACGCCCAGGAATGTTCCAACCAGCGCCGCCGCCACCTTCTTGCCTATCTCCTCAGGTGGCCCGCCCAGCGCGCTCATGGTAATTACGACTCCAAGGACCGCAGCCACAATGCCGAGGCCAGGAAGCGAGTCTGCAACCGTGGTGAGTGAATTCACCGGTTGCATAGAGTCATGGTGCATGACTTCCAGGTCGAGGTCGATCAACTGATCAAGCTCAAAAGCTTCCACCCCGCTGATTGCCATCCGCATGCTGTCGCAGAAGAACGCGCGGACATGCGGGTCCTTCAGGAACTCCGGATCCTGGTTGAAAACTGTGCTCTTGTCCGGCTCCTCAATATCAGATTCGAGCGACATCAGGCCCTGACGCCGCGCCTTGTTTAATAGTTGGTAATCGAGTTTCAGCGACGACAAGTAGCGTTCCCGTGTGAACTCCGAGCCTTTGATTGTGTGTATCGCGGCACTGACAATCCGTTTCAGAATGTGCAAGGGGTTTGCGATAAGAACTGTTCCCCCAGCGGCCCCCCCAATAATGAGCAACTCTGCCGGCTGCAACAGCACGGCGACGCTCCCATGCTCCATGAGATAGCCACCGAGGACCGCCCCAAACACTACGAGGATGCCAATAATCGCGAACATTTCAGGCCAACAAGTGAGCTGCCTAACCTGGGCAGACGAGCACCCAATGATGAACATCGGCGAAACGACCTAAAACTCCACGTCTGTTGAAAACCCGCGCCAGATAGGGAAAGCGCGGGAAATTGCCTAGCACGTTTGTGCTATTCCCAAGGGTCCTGGACCACAGTACTTTTTAGTTGAGCAGTTCCTTGGGGGAGGGCTGCCCAGGCGTCGCGACTCAAGTTGAGTCGCGAACGCCTGTTTTATTTTGGAGCATCGGCAGTTGCCGCCGATCGTTGCCCGTATGAGGCGTTTTGGAGCGGAATTGAGCTGTTTTGCAACTGAGCGCTGGCAATTCGTCACTGACCACTGCTCTTAGCAGGCCAGTTGCTCCCGTGTGAGCTTCAGGCCGCTCAGGTTGCCGAGGATCGTTACGGCGATGTTGTCCGTCTGGAAGAACGTATTTGCCAGCGTCTGGATCTCTTCCGCAGTGACCGATTCAATCTTCTGGATCAGCTCATCCAGCCCGTAGAAGTGGTCGAAGTACATCTCCTGACGAGCCAAGTTCGACATGCGGGCCGTAGATGATTCCAGGGACAGCATCAGGCTGCCCTTAAGTTGATCTTTGGCGCGTCTCAGTTCCTCTGGTGAGACCGTCTCCGCTTTGAGTTTGCGAAACTCCGAGACGATGCTCTCAACAACCTTAGTTGCGGATGCCTTCGAGGTGCCTGCATAGACCGAGAGGCAACCAGTGTCCCGGTAGGGATTCAGATCGCTGTAAATGGCGTACGCCAGACCCTGACGCTCGCGAATGTTCTGAAACAGGCGCGAGCTCATACCTCCGCCCAGGACGGTGTTCAGGATGTACGATGAGTGACGCCTCTCGTGCGTAATCGGATATGAGGGCACGCCGACACAGATCTGCACCTGCTCTAGAGACTTCTTGTTGCGCAGAATAATGCGGGGCACTATTGTCGGCGGTGCGCTATGGAATCCGTTGCTGACCGGTTTCATCCCCGAGAAGTACTTGTTTGCAAGCTCCACGAAGTGTTCGTGCTTCAAATATCCTGCCGCAGTGATGATGACATTGCCTGGTGAAAAGCTCTGGCTGTAGAAATCTAAAACTGGAGGGCGTTCGAATCGTCGAACGGTGTCGCGAGTTCCGAGAATGGGGCGCCCGAGCGGGTGGTCCTTCCAGAAATTCTGCGTAAAGATTTCGTGGACAAGGTAGTCGGGATTGTCCTCGTCCATCTTGATTTCCTCAAGAATGACGCCGCGTTCGCGACTGATGTCCTCATCAGTAAAAACCGGGTTCAGAACCAGATCGCTGAGCACATCCATGGCAATGGGCAAGTGTTCGTCCAGCACTTTGATGCTGAAGCTCGTGCATTCCTTTGCGGTGAAGGCGTCGAGGTTGCCGCCGATCGAATCCACCTGTTTTGCGATATCTTCCGCGGAGCGATGCTGCGTTCCCTTGAACACCATGTGCTCAACAAAATGCGAAATGCCGTTCCACTGTTTATCTTCATCGCGAGAGCCGCTCTTCACCCAGATCCCGATCGAGACCGAACGAATGTGCTGCATCTCCTCTGTGATCACACAGAGGCCGTTCGGCAACACCTCACGCCGGATATTGCGGCCTTCATCCATAAGCTTTATTCTCACACACTCCGCTTCGGAGCGCAGGGCACCATCTAAAACGAAGAAAACAGTAGGTTTCTACACTCGCTGCCGGCTGTTTTCAACACCGGATTTCCTCTAGAATGAACACTCGCCGGCACGGCAACTCTCGAACCAGTTAGATGCCATGAACAAGCAATCAGACAGAACTCTTTTCGGGCTTGATCTTCAAGAGCTTACGGCTCTGGTAGAAGAATCGGGTCACCCCTCCTACCGCAGTCGCCAATTATTCCAGGCGCTATATCGCGACCGGGCAGACTCGGCTGAGCAGATCACGACTCTGCCTAAGGAATTTCGAGCATGGCTTCTCGCGCGGGGTCTTGAAGTTACAATTCCGGTGATTGATCGCCAGTTCGAATCCAGCGACGGCACCATCCGTTACCTCCTCAGGCTCCAGGACGGCGAGACCATCGAAACCGTCTGGATGCCGGAGGGGGATGACGGCGAGTTCGGAGATGGAAGTGAGGCGGAGTCCAACTCGAATCCCTACACATGGCGCCGCGCCACCATTTGCGTGTCCAGCCAGGTGGGTTGCGCCGTCAATTGCCAGTTTTGTTTCACCGCCAAGCTTGGAGTGAAACGCAACCTGACTGCTGGCGAAATCGTGGGTCAAGTGGTTGCAATACTGAGGGAGCGTGTGGTCTCGCCGCCCTTGGAACGTGTGAACCTGGTTTTTATGGGGATGGGTGAGCCGCTATTGAACTATGAGAACTTTACAAAGTCTGTTCGACTCTTGGTGGAAGGCGTGGGAATTCCCGAGTCGCGGATGACTGTTTCCACTGCTGGAATTGTGCCCCGCATTTATGATCTGGGCCGGGAATCGGTCCGCCCAAAACTCGCGATCTCGCTGACTGCTTCCAGCGACGAATTGCGAACGCAGTTGATGCCGATCAACAAGAAATGGGACTTGACCAGCTTGATTGCAGCCGCGCGGGAGTTCCCTTTGCGAAACCGGGAGCGACTGACCTTCGAGTACGTCCTGCTGCGCGGGATCAACGATTCCGTCCGGCACGCGAGGGAATTGGCGGAGTTGGTGCGCGGGTTGCGCGCCAAGGTCAACCTGATCGCATGGAATGCCGGACCGGGACTTCAGTTTGAGGCACCAGAAGAGCACACTGTAGCGGCGTTTCAAGACACACTGATTTCCGCTGGCATTCCCGCGTTTCTTCGAAAACCGCGCGGTCGCGACATCTACGCCGCTTGTGGACAGCTGAAGCGTACGATCGAAGTTACAACTTGACCGCGTGCGCCTGGGCTTTCGGGGCCATCGCGGCATCGGCCACGGGAATTGCAACCACGAAGCGCGCCCCGCCTTCCGGCTGGTTGCCACAGGTGATTTCCCCTCCGTGCTCTTTCAGAATCCCGTAGCACATACTGAGCCCGAGTCCTGTTCCTTGGCCTACCGGGCGCGTGGTATAGAAAGGGTCGAAAACTCTGGAGGGTTCGCTGATTCCGGGTCCGTTGTCCGCGAATTCTATGTTTACCGAACCCGATGCAGAACGCGTGGAGACTCGCAGCACTCCGCCGTGCTGATCGGCGATCGCGTGCGCCGCGTTGCTGATGATCTGAATACAAACTTTCAAAAGCTGGTTGGCGTCCCCGCGAATGTTGGGTAGCGCGTCCTCGAGATCTACCGAATACTGTGCTCCGGCTGACTGTAGTTGCGTTCTGCACAGTTTGAGAGCGGTTTGTACCACCAGATTCAAGTCCACCAGGGACTTGCTGGCGGGTACCTGTTTGGCAAAGCTCAACAAGCTTGCGACCAGCGAACGGATCCGTTTTGCCTGTAGTGAGATTTTATCGGATAGCGCCCGCTGTTCTTTACTGAGTTCCGTGCCGGACAGTAGCTCGGAATAGCCCAGCATGGCCGTGAGCGGATTGTTCAGTTCATGGGCTGCGCCCCCAACCAAATGGCCGAGGGAAGCCAGCTTTTCAGATTGCACGAGTTGCGCCTGGAGAAGCTGCAAATCCTGAAATGATTGCCTCGATGAGCGCAGCAGCCCGATCAATTCGATGTCCAAGAAATGTTGCTTCAAAAAGATGAGAGATCCCATTAGCACGATCGCAGCCAGCGTTAGTGCCAGCCGGTAATTCCGGATCGGGCCAGGAATTTCACGGTCAAAGAACGCAAGCCATGCGAATATCGGCAATGAAAAAACCGCTAGCATTCCGAGCCGAGCGGCCCAGACTCCTCGGGGCAGGGACTTCTCCGACGCGACTTCCTGCACCGGATTTTTCAACGCCAGCAGTGCTGGGACAGCCATCCATGCCATGGAAGCCACGAGTGGGACATCATATAAACTCCCCGAATAGTATCGGTTGTGATCCAACGCCCAGTTGGCGAAGTACGAACCTAAGGAATACAGAAGGCTGGCACCGAACCAGTGCGAGTAAATGCTCTTCCACAAGCCCGAACTGCGGTACCACAACATCACCAATCCAATGAGAAACGCTACCTTCTCCAGCAGGTACGCCTGATTGAGATTGTGGTTATATGCCGTGATGTTGGGAGAAACGTACTGCCATGGAATCACGCTGTAGAGATACAGATAAATCCACCAGAGCAGCAGCAACGCGAAGTCCAGAGAACCCAGCCTCAGTTCGCGCTCGCCCTGTTCCACATTAGGCTGCAGGGCGAGCGCAGCCATCATCGGAACGAAGTGAAGGAACAAAACAACATCGCCAACGAACAGATCAGGGACTTGGCGGTGCTGTACGACTTCGATATAAGTCCAGAGAACCTGGTATGCCAGCCAGTTTCCGAGTCCCAGGCCGATGAGAGACCAGAAGAGTCGGGTACGGCGCGTGGTCCGCAGCACGTTGATAACACACAAACCCGTGGCGCACAGCAGAACCACAGTTTGGATCAAATCACTTGCGGCTGTCAGGGCGAAGCCCTGCTTGCGAAGGATCAACGAAGCTGCGGTCTGGGCGAAAATCAGGCACGCTACATAAATTGCCCCGTACCTCAATCGCCGCTTGGGCATAGACTATTCATTCTAGACGTGCAAACTTTCTAATCAAGAATTACTTCCGTAATCTAAGGTTTGCCAGGTTTGCACCTGAGTGCCGGGCCAGGCGGCGCTTGCATCTCCGAACCTTATACCACTAACATCGGGTTTCCATGGGTGTTTTGGCGCAGATTTCCCTGCCTCGCCTCCGTCCTCGCTCACTGTGGAGGAACGCGGGCGAAATAGCGCCTGAAGAGGTCCACCGTATTGAGCGGTGGTTGGCGACGGCAAGGGTCTTCCTTGCTATGTCCACGTTGGTGGCCGTCTATTTTAATCCAGCGGAGGTTCGCTCGGCGTGGGCGTATGCCCTGCTCGCCTTCTATATCACCCACGGCGCCGCGATCATGTTTTTGCTGCGCAGTTGGAATGATTCCACTGTCACCTTTCGCGTGCTGGTCCATGCGGCGGACGTCGTCTGGCCTGCGCTGATTTCGCTGCTGACGTCAAGCCAAAGCAACTCCTTTTTCCTATTCTTTTTCTTTGTGATTGCGGCTGCAGCATATCGCTGGGGCGTATGGGAAACGGTGATGACCTCGGTTGCCTCCGCGTCCCTGCTCTGGTTCGAGAGTCTGGCTCTGCGAATGGGTGCCTTTGGCCCTCTAGATCGCTGGCTGATGCACCACAATCTGCCGCTGTTTCAGGAAGATATCGTGTCTTTTGATCCCAAGCGGCTCTTCATGCGCTCGGTTTATCTGGTTGTGATCGGCCTTCTAATGGGTTACCTGGCGGAACAACAGAAGAAACTTCGTGCGGAAAAAGACGAAGCCGGCCGCTTGCTGGGAATGATCCGCATGGATACCGGGCTGGCCCTCAATCTCTCGCATATCGTGGGCGAGATGATGAGACTTTACGGATCCAAGCGGGCCCTGATCGCGTCTCGCGAGAGCGGCAGCCCCAAGATTACCCTCGCGACTGTTGAACTTCCAGAAGGGATTGCGCACCTCACGTGGGCTGACACCGGAGCGGGTGGGGCTGATACCTACCTGTTCCCGAGCGTCGCCATTGCATGGTACGCAAGAAAAGTTTCCCGCCGCGAAAGTGAGCACAATGGCCTGGGTTTGAATGGAGAAGGCGCTCTAACGGCTATTCCGAAGGACTCCTTACTCCAACGGTTTGCGGCGCAGCACACCTTTGAGCGAGTGCTTGCCGTCTCCTTTTCGTCGGGACCTGACTTGTCTGGCCGAATATTTTTCCTCGAGCCTGAGCTGAGCTCAAACGCCGAAGAGGACTTGCGCTTCCTGCAAGACCTGGTTCGTCAGGTTGGGCCGGCGGTCTATAACGTTTATCTCGTGCGCAAGCTGCGTAAGAGGGCAGGAGCGCTGGAGCGTGCGAGGCTAGTACGAGAATTGCACGACGGGGCCGTGCAATCACTTATCGGCGTAGAAATGCAAATGGATGTGCTGCGGAGAACGCACCCCATCGCCGCCCCACTTGGCTTGGAACTCGAGCGCATTCAGCAGTTGCTGCGGGAAGAAGTCCTCAAACTTCGGGAACTAATGCAGGAGATGAAGTCCGCTGACATCGATGCTCGCAAGTTGCCGGGATTCCTTCATGATGCGGTCGACCGATTCCAGCGGGAAACTGGTATTCGCGGGAGCTTCATCATGGACGATCAGGAACTCTTGTTGCCGCAACCAGTATGCCGCGAACTTGCGCGCATCGCGCAGGAAGCGCTTGTTAACGTGCGCAAGCACAGCGGTGCAACCCACGTGCTCGTTCGGTTATTAGAGTCAAAAGGCATTTGGGAACTCTTGATCGAAGACGATGGCTCCGGTTTTTCTTTCACCGGCCGCATCTCTCCCTCGGACCTCGATGTCGTGGCGAACATCCCGGCGATCATCCGCGAACGCGTGCGCCTCATCGAAGGGGAACTCACGATAGAATCTAGGCCTGGACGAGGATCCCGTGTTGAAGTTCGCGTAGCGCAGCACCGGCAAGCAGCCCATGGATAGCACGCGCTCTCATCTGGTCAAAATTCTTATAGCCGACGATCACCCCATTTTCCGCGACGGTCTGCGGCGCTTACTCGAAGCGGAGAAGGGCTTCAAAGTTGTGGCCGAAGCCTGCGATGGCGTGGAAGCGGTAGATTTCGTGCGCAAGTTTCAGCCGGAAATTCTGCTGCTCGATCTTGCGATGCCGCGTCGCCCTGGGCTGGAGGCGCTCCGCGAACTCAGCCATCAGTCCGCATCGGTGCGCGTCATACTGCTCACCGCAGCTGCGGAGAGAGAACAGATTGTCGAGGCCTTGCAACTAGGGGCGCGAGGCGTCGTGCTAAAGGACTGCGGCACCGAGATTCTGATGAAGAGTATTCGGGCCGTCCTGGATGGAGAATATTGGGTAGGTCGCGAACCCGTTTCCAATCTCCTGCAATATCTGCGTGGCTTGATGGACTCGTCAACCAAACTTTCACGCCAGAAAAGATTCGGACTTACTCCGCGGGAGCTCGACATCGTTTCCGCAGTAGTTGCTGGGTATGCCAATAGAGAGATTGCCGAGCACTTCAAAATCAGTGAGGACACAGTAAAGCACCATTTGAGCAACATCTTCGATAAGACCGGGGTCTCCACTCGATTGGAGCTCGCGCTCTTCGCCGTTAACCAGTCTCTACCCTTCAAACCCCTTCACCAGTAGCACTTTTGGGCCATTGGCCCAGCGACCAAAGGTTTGTACCTTGCAATAGCTCATAATTCTGCGTCCCCCGGATACTCGAATGGGAAGACTTTTTCAGAGATGCCGGAGTGGGTGTGACAACTTGCATGTCCAAGACGTAGCCGAATACGTAGTTATGTTGGCCGTGATTCTGTTGCTGGTGATTGGAACGGTCAAACTGATCGGCGGAGGGAGCGGACGAAGCACCGTTCCCTCACATCCAACCGGGTCCCACCCAGTAAGCTCAAACTAGCAGGGGACAATCTTGGAACTGCTGATTCCCTTGGTCGCGTTCCTCGTATCCACAACCAGTTTCGATTCGCGCACAATCTTTGCGTAGTCATAATCGGAGTGGTCGGTGACGATCAGGACACAGTCGTATGCGCCCAGATTGTCGAGTGGTGCGCACTTCATCTGTAAGTCATATTTCCTTCCGCGGCCCACCTCGGGGAAGTACGGGTCGTTGTAGCTGACCTCCGCTCCTTCTTTTTGGAGCAACTCGATAATCGTCAATGCGGGCGATTCGCGCAGATCGTCGATGTCCCTCTTGTAGGCCACGCCAAGCACAAGCACCTTCGATCCGTTCACGGCTTTCTTCTGCCGATTGAGCGCCTTGGCTACGGATTCGATCACGTGGTATGGCATGTTGGTATTGATCTCGCCGGCCAGCTCAATAAAGCGTGTGCGGAAATCCCATTCCTTGGCTTTCCACGAAAGATAGAAAGGATCCACGGGGATGCAGTGTCCGCCAAGCCCGGGTCCTGGATAAAACGGATGGAAGCCGAAAGGCTTTGTCGATGCGGCCTCGATTACCTCCCAAATGTCCAGTCCCATGCGCAAGCACAGTAGTTTGAGTTCATTCACCAGCGCGATATTCACGCAACGGTAGATGTTCTCAAGCAACTTGGTCATCTCTGCCGCAGCAGGAGATGAAACCTGCACCGTGCGGTTAAAGATTGCGCCATAGAGTGCGCCAGCCAATTCGGAGGCCTGCGGACTGAGGCCGCCCACTACTTTCGGAATGTCCCGGCGTGCTACTGTCTGATTGCCGGGATCTTCGCGCTCCGGAGAGAACGCCACGAAAAAGGAGTTCGCCGTGGCCTCGCCGCGTGCAGCCTTAAGCCCGTGGCGGTTCCCTTTCTCCAGGATCGGGACCATCACTTCTTCCGTTGTGCCCGGGTAAGTCGTGCTCTCCAGCACTACCAGGTGTCCTGCCCGCAGGTGCGGCGCAATGGACTCGGTAGTTCCCGTGATGTAACTCAAGTCAGGTTCGTGATACTCATTCAGCGGTGTCGGTACGCAAATGATCACGGCATCCATTTTTTCGAGCAGCGCGTAGTCAGATGTCGCGGTAAATCCCTGTTGCCGCGCCTGCTGAA
>Ga0070712_100002466_pt1 | contig 11404 bp, 8 predicted proteins | sample LARL81metaG_FD_71396 | JGI IMG/M metagenome (GOLD analysis project Ga0070712, IMG submission 71396) | Corn, switchgrass and miscanthus rhizosphere microbial communities from Kellogg Biological Station, Michigan, USA - LAR L8-1 metaG | ecosystem: Host-associated > Plants > Roots > Rhizosphere ...
TTCTTTTTCTTTTTTGCCTTTTTCTTGGTTGCCATTGTTCCTATTCTCCCTTCCATTCTTCATGGAAATGTGCAGTGGTCTTTTACTGCAACTAGTTGATGTATAGAGTTAATGAAAAATGAAGTCAAGAAAAAAATGATGATCGATTCGCGTAAGCCGTCACACCAAAGTCATGATGAAAGAATTTTCTCGACGAATGTCAACCATTTTTTTGAGAACAGCACGAGAAGAAACCCCAGAGCGTGAGCCTTGCCATCAAATTTTCCCGTGCGAACACACATCGTTGGTCCCACAAAGCCTATCCAGCGGACTCGGAATACACTCACTCCACCATTCACGTTGAAGCCAACGCCCGCACCCGCTCATCTATAATTGAGAAGCCAAATCTCGTGAGGAGCCCGATTCATGGCCTCTTTTGACGATGTCGTAATCATCTCTGCTTGTCGCACTCCGGTTGGAAAATTCCAGGGAAGCCTCTCTGACTTCACCGCGCCGCAGCTTGGTGCCATCGTTGTCCGTGAAGCCGTAAAACGCGCCGGGCTCGATCCGGTGCAAGTCGATGAATGCATCATGGGCAATGTGGTGTCTGCCGGACTCGGACAAAATCCCGCGCGCCAGGCCGCAATCTTCGGCGGACTCAGTCCTGCGACAGGTGCCATGACAATCAACAAGGTGTGCGGTTCCGGACTGAAATCAGTCGCGCTCGCCGCGCAAGCAGTGCAGACAGGAAATAGTTCGATCGTGGTCGCCGGCGGCATGGAGTCGATGACCAATGCGCCGTATCTTCTTCCACAAGCGCGCAAAGGATATCGGCTCGGCAACGCACAAGTGATCGACTCAATGGTCCACGACGGACTCTGGGACATCTACAACGACTATCACATGGGTATCACCGGCGAGAACGTTGCCGAGAAGTACGGCATCACCCGCGAAGAACAAGACGAGTTCGCAGTGAACTCACATCGCAAAGCGGTAGCCGCTATCAAGGAGTGCCGTTTCAAGTCTCAGATCGTGCCAGTCGAAATTCCCGCGCGGAAGAAAGGTGCCCCGCCGAACATCTTCGACAAAGACGAGAGCCCCCGGGAAGACACGACCATCGAAACTCTGCGCGCCTTGAAGCCGGCATTCAAAAAAGATGGAACCGTTACCGCCGGCAATGCACCAGGTGTAAACGACGGCGCCGCTGCGCTCGTGGTCACCAGCGCAACGCGAGCGGCCGAACTCGGAGCCAAGCCGATGGTTCGCATCCTTGCCCAGGCCACCAGCGGAGTCGAACCCAAATGGGTCATGATGGCTCCCGTGGGCGCGGTGCAGCAGATCTGGGAGAAAACCGGATGGAAAAATGAAGATGTAGACCTTTATGAACTGAACGAAGCCTTCTCGGTCCAGGCTCTCGGAGTAATGCGCGAATTGAAGCTGAATCAGGAAAAGGTCAATGTCAATGGCGGTGCAGTCGCGATTGGCCATCCCATAGGAGCCAGCGGCGCACGCGTCCTTGTCACGCTGATCTACGAGATGATCCGCCGAGACGTAAAGCGAGGAATAGCAGCCCTATGCTTAGGTGGAGGCAACGCAGTAGCAATGGCAGTGGAACGCCCGTAACGCAGAAGAAGATGAAAGGTTTCTCTGTGTAACCCTGTGTTCCCTGTGGTGAGTGGTCTTTTAGTGCACTCCAGCCGTAGGCAGCGTTACCGTAAACACCGCCCCGCCTTCCGCAGCGTTTGCCGCCTCCACGCTGCCGTTGTGCTCCTTCATGACCGATTTGCAGATGCTGAGGCCCAAACCTGTTCCGCGTCCCGGCCGTTTCGTCGTATAGAAAGGATCGAAGATACTGGGCATGTTCTCCTTCGAAATCCCCGGCCCGTCATCATGAAAGCTAACCCACACCGTGCCCTCGCCCATCCCGATACGAATTCTTAATGTTCCCTTGTCCCGCGTCTCGCGTATCGCCTGCTCGGCATTCACAATCAGGTTCAGGAAAACCTGCATCAACTGATGCGGGTCCCCGAGTGCATATGGCATCCCTGGCTCTTTCAAAAAATCGATGGTGATGTTGTTCTTGCGAAGCGAGTACGCGTGCAGGTTCAGCGTTCTTTCGACAACCTCCGCCAGATTGATCCGGCTCTTACCGGGTGCGGGAGGCCGGGAGAAATAAGTCAGGTTCTGCACGATCTCGGCTGCCCGGCGCGCTTGTTGCTGCAGCATCCCGAGATGCTTGCGTGAGGTCGGGTTAGTTTCAGTGTCTTGCAGCAACTCACTGACGCCAAGAATGCTGGTCAGAGGATTATTTAGTTCGTGGGCAACGCCGCCGATCATCGCTCCCATCGCTGCTAACCGCTCACTCTCCACAATTTGCTGTTCCAACTTGCGTTCGATGGTGATGTCTCGCAAAGAAAAGATCACTCCACTGATTTTTCCGTCTGAGTCCACGAGTTGGCTGCCCGAAGCGCGCATGGTGCGGCCACTTCCATCGCGATGACGGGTTGCGTACTCCGCCGCCCCAAACGCCTGGTCCCCCAACACCAGCGTGCGATAGAGCGACACCAGGTCTGGAGAATGATCCTGCAATTCCGATATTTTCCTGCCGAGCATTTCATCTGGCCGGTAGCCAAGCAGGTCCTTGGAGCGCGAGCTGACAAATGTATACCGCTCTCCAAGATCGACCACCAGGATCAGATCCGGGAAGCTCTCCAGCAACCGGCTGCGGAACTCCTCCTGCTGCGCCAGTTGCCGCTCCATATTGCGCTTCTCTGTGATGTCGACCAGCGTTCCCTGGTAACGGATAATTTTGCCCGATGTATCCCACACGGCTCGCGACGAATCCAGAAACACAGCCGGCTTACCATCTTTGCGCCGAAGCTTTACCTCTCGCGTGCGCAAGCCCCCACGATCATCGACCGCCCGTCCCAATACTAGCGGCCCTCCATCAAAACTCAAAGCTGTCGGTTCCACTGCCAGCAGCTCCCTCTTCTCCATATACCCGAGCATGCTTACCAGCGCCGGATTCGCATCCAGTAACTTTCCTTCGGGCGAAGAGAAGTACACGCCCTCCTGCAGCGTTTCAAACAGCTCCGTGAACCGGAGCTCTTTCTCGCGCTGCTCCGTGACATCGCGTCCCAGAACGCTGGCGCCGACCACTTCATCGCCCTTCACAATCGCATTCAGCACACACTCGAAGTAGAGAGGCCGTGATTCGTTCTTGAGGCGAATGCGAACCGTCCCGGCCCAACGCTTTTTATCGAGAAAACGTCCCAGCCCGCTCTGCAAATCTTCGCGCGATGGCTCTTCGAGCAGGTCGTAGGCTTTGCTGCCAATCAACCGGGAGTAGTTCAATCCGGTTAACTCGGTCACACGACGATTCACAGTGCGCAACGTGCCATCCAGCGACACTGCGCAGGCAGGGTCATCCATGGAATCAATCAATTCCTTGAAGTTGCGCTGCGAGCGCATGATCACTTGGCTCAATTGATCAAGCTGTTCCTCCGAGGGTGCGGCGCCCACATGCTCCTGCAACCCTCGTAGCAGGCCCTTGAGCTCGGTTACTTCTTGCCGCCGTCCGTAGGCGTATATCGCGAACAGAATCGAGAGCCCCAATACTCCCACCGGAATCGCCCGCAGTGAAAAGGGAATGTTCTCCAGTCGCTCCCAAAGCAAGACAGCCAGAGCGAATGCCAGGAAAATCATGAACCACAGGGCCCACCGCCAGAGTTGAGACTCCTCCTGATCGAGATTTCCGGTGGGGCGGGACGGACGTAAGGGGGTGCCAGACTCCGGACTCATAGAGGATTCGTGCGTTGAAAATCCATCCTAATCTGAGTGGTATCCGGCCACAAAGTGTTTATTTGTCAATTCGGTACCGGAGGAACAATGAACCTCAGACAGCAAGTACCCAAACGGGAAATGTATGGAGATTTAGGAGTTTTCCACAACCGTTCGGTGACATCCGTCACAGCCACAATGCACAAGAGACCAATATCGTAGATGTCCGAACTCTTATGCCGTTGCGTACGCTTGTCTGCCCGAACGGCAGAGACCACGGACGGTGCGAAGTATTTCCGCGTCTCGTCGGAACTCAAAATCCATGCTCTATAAAACCCTCAGCGCCGCCGTCTATGCATCGACGCCAACATTATCCAGGTGGAAGTCGACTGCTCCGGCATCAAAACTGATCAGGACCACTTTCATACCGTAGGCCTGCCCGACGCAGCAGTGCGCGAGAGCCGCGACCGGGTGCGAGCCGCTCTCAAGAACTGCGGCTATGACATTCCGCCGACGCAGATCACTATTAATCTCGTTCCCGCTGACATCAAGAAGGAGGGATCGGGATTTGACTTGCCTATGGCCCTTGGCATCGTCGGCGCATACGGGGGCCTGACGAAGAAAGAGATTTCGGACTGTCTGTTCGTTGGCGAACTTTCGCTCGATGGTGGAATCCGCGGTGTCAGGGGCGCCTTGCCCATCGCCATCGAGGCGCGCGGCAGGAAAATCTCGCGCATGGTCGTGCCTGAAGCCAACGCCAAAGAAGCGGCTATGGTCGGCGGAGTGGACGTCTATCCCGTGCGCTCCCTACTCGATGTGATCCATTTCGGGAATTCCGACAACCGCATAGTCCCCATCAAAGCGGATGGCGATTCACTCCTCCGCGAGTCCCAGCAGTTCTTTGTCGATTTCAAGGATGTTCGTGGACAACAGACCGCCAAGCGTGCCATCGAGATCGCCTGCGCTGGTGGTCACAATATCTTGATGATCGGGCCACCCGGTTCCGGCAAGACGATGCTCGCCAAGCGCATGCCCACAATCCTGCCTCCATTCACCTTTGAAGAGGCTCTCGAGACGACGAAAATCCACTCCGTCGCAGGTGTTCTCGATTCTGGCACGGGCTTGGTAGGAACGCGCCCTTATCGCTCCCCTCATCACACTATCTCCGACGCCGGATTAATCGGCGGCGGAGTGATTCCGCGCCCCGGAGAAGTCTCGCTCGCCCATAATGGATTGCTATTTCTTGATGAACTGCCGGAGTTCCCACGCAACGTCTTAGAAGTGTTACGTCAGCCACTCGAAGACGGCACCGTCTCCATCGCCCGCGCCTCGATGTCTGGCCGCGGCGATGAATCCTTGCCCCTGCGGATTTCACAACGACCGAAGCCGCGACTGCCAGTGCACTCCGCCCATGATCCAGCGCTACATCTCAAAGATTTCCGGTCCGCTGATGGACCGGATCGACATCCATATCGACGTGCCCGCCGTGAACTACAAGGAAATGCGTTCAGGAGCCGAACCCGAGGGATCCGCCAAGATCCGCGAGCGAGTCGTCCGCGCCCGGCAGAAGCAACTTGATCGCTCTGCGACGTCCCGGCAGAAGCTCTACTGCAACGCCCAGATGAGCTCTCGCCATATCCGCACCTTCTGCGAGTTATCCGCCGACTGCGAGCGCCTCATCGAACGCGCCATGACACAGCAGGGCCTGAGCGCCCGCGCCCACGACCGCATTCTGAAAGTCGCACGCACAATCGCTGACTTGGATGACGTCTCCAATCTCGAACCCAAACACATCGCCGAAGCCATCCAGTATCGAAGCCTGGATCGGACCTATTGGGCTTAAGGGTCGGAATTCATGTAGCGTCGGCATCCTGCCGGCTGTCGCGTGGGCGTTTCGCCCACGCATCCCGACTGAGAATGCAAATCTCCGCGCCATTCCTAACGGCGGTCCATCACAAAAACATGAAAGTCAGTAGCCACCGGCACCGCTCCCAACTGCCGCATCATCAGCGCGATCTGCCCTCGATGATAGGTCGAATGATTGGCCACGTGTTGCATCAACTGGATCAACTTGACCTGTGTCGTCCGAACCGGAATCAAGCGCGCAAGCCCTTCATCCGAAGCCGAATCGACAAACTCGATCTGTTCCTTCTCTACTTCCACCCATTTTTGCCGAACAGCTGCAACATCCGGAAACGCTGCCGGATCAAATAGCTCCTTCCGTCGCGCCATCATCTCCGCCACAAATGCCCCATTCGGCGACGCTTCTTTCCAGTACTGAATCCATCCCCACTCCCCGGCCATGATGTGCACAAACGTATCCCGGAGGGAGCAGAAACTGCCGCCAAGATCACGCGTAAACTGTTCGGTGCTGATGGGCGAACATGCCTCTAAAACCCGGTTGTTCGCCCAGCGGTCGTACTGGTAGAGCAGGGCAATATCATCTTTTGTCATAGGCGTTCGGGAATTCTTTAACCAAAAGTCCCTCGCCGAATGATAGTACGCGGCCGCGCTTAACGCCCCACCGGTTGCTGTTTTCGCTTTTCCCACTCCGGGCTGCGGAACAAATGGGGCCCCACTTCAATCAGGCGCGGCAACATCTCGAAAACCGAAACCGGTGTCCAGCGGAATCCCTCGCGCGTTCGATGTCCGCCCCGATTCAGTTCATCGGCGATGCGCGAATAGGAGCCCTCCTGAACGATGAGTTCCATCAATTGCAGAAGCGTCTCCCGCTCCCGTGGATCTTCCTCCAGTCGTTGCGTCTCGGGCGCAATTCGCAAGCCAAACGGTACCTCGACCGGCAGGGGTTCATCAGCCTTCTCGACTTCTCTCTCCCACTCCAAAGCCACAAGCTTCCAGCCCTTCTCCGTCTGCGCCTTGAAATCCACCTCTGTTGCCGGACCCGACACCACTTGCCGTACCCGCTCCGTCGTCTTCATAGCTCGACACCTCTCCGCGACTCGCCGAGCACATCGGGTGCCGAACCAGGAAGAATGAAGTCCTGTCTCTCCAACGCGGTGGCCTCCATCGCGTAAGGCAAACCGTCCGTCACCGGACCAGACTGTCCAGATTCAGACAGCCCGATAATGGTCCCGAGGCCGTCGGGCTTCCTGGGCGTGGCTTCTTCATTGTTGACGGACGCTGTTCCCAGGCGTAGTTTGTACCTGTTTCATAACCTCGTCACTGGCAAGCGGGATTCTGCTGTACGATTTCCTCTTCCTCCTCGATGGAATCCCGATCCTGAGTTGCCGGATACGAATAGTTGTTGCGACCCGGGCATCACTGCGTCAGCCGAAAGATGCCTGAGGACTCGCCTGAACCGAGGCACGATCGCCTCGATGGAATCCACAAAGAGGTGTCTATGAAGTTGAGAAGTTGCATTTTCATCGCCACGGTTGGCCTGTCTCTACCGACATCCTCCCTCGCTCAACACCCGCAGAACTCCTGCAGCAATCGCTCCACGAAAGGAGCGTACGGCTACAGTTGTTCGGGCTTCGTTGGAGGTCAACCCTTCGCCGCCTACGGCGTTGTGACCGGCGACGGCAAAGGCCAGTGGAAAGGCTACGGCTCAGTGAGCCTCAATGGAACCATTTTGCCGTGGACGCATAACACCCGTCCGACCGAGCCTTCCACCGTCAATCCCGACTGCACGGGAGCCATCACCTATGAGGTCACTCTAGGTGGTCAGCCCGCACCCGACGCTCACTTTCTGTTCGTGATTGTTGACGATGGACGTGAGGTCAAAGGTTTTGCCGCCGACCCTGGTTACACCGCCAGTTGCCAACTGATCGTTGAAAAGAATAAAAAATAGCCCGATTCGCAAAAAAAACGCCCGCAGCACCTGCGCTGCGGGCGGTTGAAAATGAGCAGACTGAAAGTCAGAATACGAATTTGGCTCCCAGTTGGAATTCTCTTGGATCAAATGCAGAGGTAACGGCACCGAAGTCTCCGGCGCCGGTATTGAGGCTGATTCCACCCGTGTTAACGTCTCCGTGGAACTGGGTGTGATTCCACGCGTTAAATGCGTCAGCGCGCAGTTCAAACCGCGTTCCCCGAGATTCATTAATCATGAAGCTCTTGAAGAGCGAGAGATTCCAGTTCTGACGTCCCGGTCCACGCAGGGCGTTGAACGGAAGGTTTCCGTATATGTCGTTGCCAACTCCCGTTGGCACCGAGAATACGGACGGGTTGAACCATGCAGCGGCCGTCTTCGGATACGTAATCGATCCGTTGAGGTTCGGCCGGTTCCCCGAGTTCTGGATGACGCTCGCCACGTTGCTGCCAGTCACGCCCAGGTTAAGCGGCGCGCCCGACATGAAGTTGACGATACCAGACAGCCGCCATCCGCCAAGAGTGGCCTTCAGCAGTTTGTCCGACGAATTCCGGAAAAGCGGGATATCGTAGACAAAGTTGACGAATGCCACGTTGGTCCGGTCGTAGGACGATGGTCCGACATCATACTTCCATCCTACATACGGGTTGGTGATGTTGTTCAGGTCACCGCCGTTCCCGGTACCGCCCACGTTTGGATCAATCGCCTTCGAATACGTGTAGGCAAACTGCAAGTACAGGTCGCGAGTCATCTGTCCGTGCATCTCTGCCTGGAACGCATTGTAGTGGCCGTTTTCGCCGTTCGTGTACATCCGGATCGCTCCGTAACCGGCGTAGTTGTACAGCTCGTTGATGCCGGCATTGTTCGATGCGATCAGTGCCGGGATATCCTCATATGGAGGCAGGTTCAACTCCTCGGCATAGCTCATGTGTCGGCTTTGGCTCCCCACATAATTCAGGGACAGGACCGTCTTCTTGCCGATGGATTGCTGCACGCCAGCACTGTATTGATATGTGGTGGGCAGCTTGTAGTTTTGTGACAGGATTCCTGTGATTCCAAGAGGCAGAATCGGCAGGTTTGCCGCTGTCTTTATATCGCCCGTGGTCACGTTCAACCCGGGGTTCGACAATGACACGCTGTTGAGAGTAGGACTCGCGTTCATCGGCGGGTTTCCAGCTCCGTTGTACATGTCATTGCCCTGCACGCGATCGAACATCATTCCGAATCCGCCACGCACGATGGTCTTTGCTTGACCGGTGACGTCATAGGCAAAGCCAAACCGCGGACCGAAGTTTTTCCAGGTGTTGTTAACCAGGCCTTTTGGAATGCCGTTCACTCCACCAATTCCCAGTCCGTTGGTGTAGAACGGGATTCCCGAAAGGATCGGGTTGGGGCTTGTGCCCAGACCAGGACTCGCCGCTGTGCAGCCGAAGTTTGCGGTTGCAGTTGCTGGACCGCTGCAAATGTTTCCGCTGCCGTCGTTCCAGAAGGTGGCTGCATTCGCCGCGTTGTACAGGTTAGGGTAGAAATTCGCTGACTGGTGATTGGCTTCATACGTGTGTGGCATGCCATCCCAGCGCAGTCCGTAGTTCAACGTCAGCCGGTTGTTAACACGCCAGGTATCCTGCGCGTACACACCCCAGTTGACATTGTTCCAGTGCCCCTGGTCCTGCACAGCGTTTTCTACATACTGATTCGAATAGCCGAGCAGGTAATCAGCGAAATCGTAGCCGCACTTGTCCGTATCGGTGGCAACGCATCCCACTGGTTTGGTAAACGATCCGTTGAACGTAAACTGTCCTTCGGTCGTCGTGAAGTAGGATTGGACTTTCTTGTACAGCATCCAGCTGAAGCCCAATTTGAACTGGTGCGCACCTTTCGTCCACGAAACATCGTCCCGAATTTGATAGTCATTCGCGGCGTTGTTCCACGGTGTCCATGAGGCGGTGTAGGTCGCTCCGGTGATGCCACCCAGCGCGATCTGTGGGATCCGGTCCAGCGCATTCTCGCCGCTGAACAGCCGGTTGAACTGGAAACCCGGCGCCGAAACCAATCCCAACGGCAGAATGTGAATGCGATTGCCATCGTAGTTGAATGACACTTCGTTCAACAGCGTTGGGTTAATCGAATGAGTGGCGTGAACCACTGCACTGTATGCTGGATTGCCGAATGTGTTTCCGATGGACGGAACATTGTCGGCACCCCACATCGTCGTTCCGTAATTCTGCGAGATGTGATCGTTCACCCAGTGTCCGAAAAGGGAGAACTTGCTGTTGAAGGTGTGATCGGCGCGGATAATTTCTTCACGCACCATCGTCGGCACGTTGTTGCCTCCAACGAAATGCGCTCCGTCGTTGGGTTGCGGGAAGATGCCGCCATAGTTGCCCCCCGCGGTCAGCAGCAGCGCCGCGTTGGGGTCAATCATGCAGCTCGGGATAGTATTTGACGGAAAAGGTTTGCCAGGAACAATACCTGCTGGGGCCGTCCCACCCGGGCAATTGGCGAACATGATCGAGCCCGGAACGCTAGTCGGCACCACGATCTGCAGATTCTTTCCGTTATATGTGTTGGGTAGCACTGCATCGCCCGCTGCATTCGGATATGCGCTCGCCGGCGGAACCGTCTGGTTCAGCAACTGACCCTGAATCAACCGCCGCCATTCCATGTTGTAGAAGAAGAACGTCTTGTGCTCCTTCTTCCAAAAATCAACCGGCCCGCCACCATTGAAGCCAAACAGGTTGTAGCGGAGTTCTGCGACTTTGGCCGGAGGCCGATTGAAATAATTGCGCGCGTTGAGCCAATCGTTGCGCCCAAACCACCACGCGCTGGCATGGAAATCCTTCGTTCCTGATTTGACCACCTGAGTGATCGTCGTGGCTCCAGCCATTCCGTATTCGGCGCCGTAGTTCGACGTGTTCATGCGGAACTCGCCGATCGACTCGAGCGATGGAGCGACGCTAGCCTGGCTGCCGCCGCGGTCCAGGTTCTCGCCGCCATCGATCAACAGAAGGTTATGTCCAATGCGCCCTCCGTTGATGCTGACATTGTTGTCGCCGCTGACAGCCGTTGGGCTGATGTTGTCGCCCTGCAGGCTGACTGCGCCCGGCGTCAGAGCATAGAGGTTGTACAGGGTTCGCCCATTGGTGGGAAGGTCGCTGAGCTGTTTCGAGGTGACCATGCTGCTCACCTCGCTGGAATCGGTCTGCACTGCGACCGCATTGCCTTCCACTGTGATCGTTTCCTTCGTGTCGCCAACCTGAAGGCTGAAGTCCACCCTCGTGCGGTCTCCGACTTGAAGGACAAGATCCTTGCGCTCTCCCGCCTTGAAACCTGTTGCCTGCGCTCTAATCACGTAGTGCCCGATGTGGAGTTCGGGAACCACATATTGTCCGTCATCGCCTGTGCTGATCGTCCGGGCGATTCCGGTATCCGTGTTTGTGATCGTAATAGAAGCATTCGGAACCGCGGCTCCCGTCGTATCGGTGACGGTGCCGACGATCGTTGCCTCCTGAGCTACTGCGATGGAACCGAATGCAAAGACTATGAGTGTGAGGATAAGTAACAGTCGAAGGTCAAACCTCTTTATGAATAGCCCGTGACCCTCGAAGGACGAGAGTTGTTTCATTTCCAGCCTCCAGGGATTATCGAATGCTCGAGTAACCTCGAGCGTGACGCTGGGAACATCACGACGAACCAATCCATTTACTTGTTACGACGCACGAATCGTCACTGTCAAGAAAAAACGATTTTCTAAAGGGGTTTGAGCACATTCACGTGTGATTGAAATCACATATAAATCGCCGACGTCTACAC
>Ga0070712_100002467_pt1 | contig 11399 bp, 10 predicted proteins | sample LARL81metaG_FD_71396 | JGI IMG/M metagenome (GOLD analysis project Ga0070712, IMG submission 71396) | Corn, switchgrass and miscanthus rhizosphere microbial communities from Kellogg Biological Station, Michigan, USA - LAR L8-1 metaG | ecosystem: Host-associated > Plants > Roots > Rhizosphere ...
GGCGGTGTCGATATCTTCATTCCGGTGAGGTGACCATGACCCTCGCAGCCGAGATCAGGGACTTCTACACCCGCAAGGGGCGCATGACCGACGCCGGTGCCCTGGACGTGCTTTTGAGGGACGCGCCGAGCGACATACCGGGCATGGTCGCGTTCATCCAGAATGTGCTGATGCATATGCATTGGGGGCAGGCCTATGGGGTGCAGTTGACCCCGGAGCGGCGCGACGAATCGAATCTGCGATCGCTCAAAGACATGCTGACGTCGATCAAACGCCAGGACGACCGGCCCCTCAGCGTCACGCGCACCCCCGAACAGCACGGCGTCGGAGTCTGCCGGCACTTTTCCGTCTTCGGCGTGGCGCTCTTCCGGCGCGCCGGCATTCCGGCCCGCGCCCGCGTCGGCTTCGGCGCCTATTTCAATCCCGGAACGTTTGAGGATCACTGGGTGGTCGAATACTGGAACGGCAGGCAGTGGCAGTTGCTCGACGCCCAGATCGATGCGGTGCAGCGTTCCAAGCTGCATCTGGCTTTCGACACGCTGAACGTGCCGCGCGACCAATTCATTATCGCCGGTGACGCCTGGCAGCAGTGCCGCAGCGGGCGTGCGCAGGCCAAGAATTTCGGCATCTTTGATCTGCGCGGCCTGTGGTTCATTGCCGGCAATGTGCTGCGCGATTTTGCCTCCCTGAACCGCGAAGAGATGCTGCCCTGGGACGTGTGGGGACCGATGATCATGTCCGATGATCTGTTGACGCCGGACAAGCTCGCGCTGTTCGACAGGCTGGCAGCGCTCACGCTCGAGCCGGACAAACACTTTGCGGAAGTGCGCGTGCTCTACGACAACGACCCGTCGCTGCGTGTGCCGGCGCAAGTCTTCAACGTCGAACGCAAGCGTAGCGAAGCCGCGAACTGATCCCCCTCATTCGAGGGGATGGACGCCGCACTTGGTTTCCACACTGTGCTTGTGCGGGGACCGGCAGGCGTGGCGATGGATAAAATTACAGCGTTACTTTTTATTCTACTAATAGCGTTGCTGGTGCCGTCGGACTTCGCACAAACGTCGCCAAGTTCAGCAACGGGACAGCGCACGACGCGCGCCTTGGTCGAGCTACCGCGCGCATGGGCGGGAGGGCGTATCGTTGCGCCCAGGCCGGTTGGCGTGGTCGCCTTCGTCACGCTCGCCACCGTGATCGACCTGCTGGTGGTCCTGTCGTTTGTGTCATGCATATTCGGCGCGGTTCCGGACTGGCGTTGGCGCTGGCTTGTGCTGCTGCTCATTCCCGTCGGCATTGGACGAGCGACGCTCGACTGGATGTCCGGACAGATCCACTTCGAATTGTTCGGCGTGCTCGCTCCGAGCGCACTCTTCGCGCCGGGACACGGAATGTCGCCGCGTTCCGTCTCGATGGGATTTCCGCTCTTCGCCTTTCTGTTCTGGCCCTTACGCACGGTCTGGCTGGAACTCAAGGCAGCGAAGCCCGCGCGAACGCCGCCCTGAACCGCTCATTCACCAGTCGTTCGGACCGGCTGGCAATGCCGGCGTCCTTCCCATATATCCACAGCCGAATGAGTGGAGGTTCGCGTGGCCCAAGCCTGGTCCCCGCAAAGCTGGCGTACCAAGCCCATCCGGCAGGCTCCGGCCTATCCGGATGCGGCCGCGTTGGCGGCCGTCGAGGCCAAGTTGCGGACACATCCGCCGCTGGTTTTCGCCGGCGAGGCGCGCAGTCTGATGGCGAGCCTGGCCCAGGTGGCGGAAGGCAAGGCGTTCCTGTTGCAGGGCGGCGACTGCGCGGAAAGCTTCGCCGAGTTCCATCCCGACAATATCCGCGACATGTTCCGCGTTCTGCTCCAGATGGCGGTCGTGCTGACGTTTGCGGCGGGTGTGCCGGTCGTGAAGGTCGGGCGCATCGCCGGACAATTCGCCAAGCCCCGCTCCGACGATCTGGAGACGCGTGACGGCGTGACGCTGCCCTCCTATCGCGGCGACAATATCAATGGCGGCGAGTTTACCGTGGACGCGCGCACGCCCGATCCAAAACGCCTGCTTGAAGCGACCGCGCAATCGGCCGGCACGCTCAATCTGTTGCGCGCCTTCGCACAAGGCGGCTACGCGGACCTGCACAATGTGCACCGTTGGATGCTGGGCTTCATCGCGGGATCGCCGGCCGGCGAACAATATAAAGGTCTCGCTGCGCGCATCTCCGAAACGCTGGAATTCATGGCGGCGTGCGGCATCACGCCTGAATCCGTGCCGCAACTGCGCACCACCGACTTTTACACCAGTCACGAGGGCCTGCTGCTCAACTACGAGCAGGCGATGACACGCGTCGATTCGACGAGCGGCGACTGGTACGACACTTCCGCGCACATGCTGTGGATCGGCGACCGCACGCGCCAGCTCGACGGCGCGCATGTCGAATTCATGCGCGGCATCAAGAATCCCATCGGACTCAAGTGCGGATTGACGATGACGGAGGATGAACTCTTAAAGCTCGTCGCCGTGCTCAATCCAGAGAACAGACCCGGCCGGCTCACGCTGATCGCACGCTTCGGTTCGGACAAGGTGGGCGAGTTGTTGCCGCCGCTGGTGCGCGCCGTGAAGCACGAAGGCGCCAATGTCGTTTGGTCCTGCGATCCGATGCACGGCAACACGATCAAGCTGCAATCCGGTTTCAAGACGCGTCCCTTCGACCGCATTCTCGAAGAGGTCCGCACCTTCTTTGCCGTGCATCGCGCCGAGGGCACCCATGCCGGCGGCGTGCATTTCGAGATGACAGGACAGGACGTGACGGAGTGCCTGGGCGGCGCGCAGGCAATCAAGGAAATCGATCTACACGATCGCTACCAGACCGCATGCGATCCCAGGCTCAATGCCAGCCAGGCGCTGGAGCTTGCTTTCCTGATGGCCGAAGGTATTCGTGCCGAACGGATGAAGACCGACCGCTTCGCGGCTACCGCTTAAAGTTTCCGGGGGGCTTGGTGCATGGGCGTGGCGCGCCTGCTGGCGAAAGGATGGCTGATCTTTTGCCTGTTCGCCGGCGCGCATGCTGTCAACCTCGCATTGGCGCGCGGCGAGGGACCGTTCGACACGGCGTGGGACATCGGCGTCTGCATCCTGCTCTTTGCCGCCATGGGTCTTCTCTTCATCGCCGGTTTCGGGTTGTCGCCCGGCGGCAGCCGCGAAGCATTGTTTCGCCGCCTGCGGCCGCGTCATCTGAGGCCCGGCTTCAACCAGATCGTGTTTTTGATTTTCGTGACTCTGAGCTTCCTCAACCAGACCGTGCTCGCGCCGCACTATATGGGAAGCCCTGCCGCCGGCGCGGTGCAGGCGACGCTCTCCTTCTTCGTGCCCGGACAACACGCCCTGCAAAACGCATTGGAGGATTGCAGCCTCGATGGCGGGCGCATTTTTGCCTCGGGAACGACGTGGCTGCTGGCGATCATCTTTCTGGCCTCGGCGTTGTCGCGCGTTCGTCTTGCCGCTGGCATCATCCGCATCGAGCGCCAGTCGCGGCCGTCGTCCCTGGGCACGACCTTGACCGCGGCGATCTTCGGCGTCGTCGCAATCGTTGGCATCCAGCTGCTGTTCGTCGGTTCGGCCTATCCTTGGCTGGCTTGCAGTGCGTTCACGGACATTACCGGGGCGGTTCTCATCGGGCTTGCGCCTTTGATGCTCGCCTTCCTCATCCTCGCCGCGCTCGCGACATTGCGCGCCAGCGGGCCGGATAAGTGAACACGACGCGTCGGTGGCCGGCCACTTGTCAGTGGAATTGGCCGACATCGCGAAAATGCTTCTTACCCGCGAGCGCTTTTCTGAATTCGTCCTTGCTGAGAATGTTTTCGTCCAGCGTCATGTCCGTGTGACAATAGCTCTGGAAGAAGTCGCCCACGCGTTCGGCGGATTTGAGCACATGGTCGTTGATGTAGTTGACGTCGATGTTGATACAGACCGCACCTATCACGCCAAATTCCGGACGTACGATCGGTACGGTGGTGCATTTGAACTGGCGTGAGCCGATTTTGAGTTCGTAGTTCAACTTGTCTTGCTTGAGATTGATGCGGCGCATGAGATCGACGAGCAGTGTCGTCGTGCCCATGCCCACCACCCGCCCCGTCACTTCGCCGCCTTCGATGGTGGTGATGGAATGCGACGGGTTCGACAAGTCGTGCACCAGCACTTCAATGCCCATATTCGTGAAGGTTCGTCCCAGAAGGCGCGCAATGTTGCGATAGTTTTCGAGAAATTCATGCGTGTCGTCCTTGACGCTGTCGCCGTGGTATTGGGCGATGAGGCGCTCATAGGCCTTGATGTCGGCTTCGCTCAGAAGATGCCGGACTTGATTCTGTTCGCCGATGAAAATCAGCTGACGCGCAGCCCGCCGATCGGTGTTGCGCAGGAAGTGATGCATCGCCAAGCGGAAGTCCTTGACGCTGAATTCGGCGAATCTTTCCGGCGTGGCGACATAGGGATAGAAGTCGTACTCGATCAGCGCCTTGCCGCGCAGTCGCCGCCGCTCGCGGTAGCGTCCAACCAAGAATCCGCCCGCCAGCAAGATCAGCGAAGCCGCGAGCTCCGCCAAAACAGAACCGATCCAGTCGAAGCCGTACATGAGTTGCCGTCTGCCACCCCGACAAAAAGATTAGCCCTCTCATGATTGCGACGCCACGCGACAGGCAAGTAATTCTCGCGTTGTTGGTCGGTGACCGCGACTCAGAGAGAGACCATCCAGGACGCAGCAGCGTCGAGAAGATCGGCCAGGACGTCGCCATCCTTGCGTCCCGTTTTGGCTGGCACATGGAAGGAATGGTCGCCATCCTCGGCGAGGACGAGCGTGGCGCGTGGCCCGAGCGACTTTACCGTTCGCGACAGGAGCGTGAGATCGGCGAGCGCATCGCGCGTGCCTTGCAGGAACAACATGGGCAGCCGCACGTCTTTTAAGTGCGCCGCGCGCTCGTCCGACGGCGCGCCGGCGGGATGCAGCGGAAACGCGAAGAAGACGAGCCCGCGCACACCTTCGAGCGGAGCGCCCGCTTGTGCCTGCGACGTCATGCGCCCGCCGAAGGACCGTCCGCCGGCAAAGAGCGGCAGCTTGGCCGAACGTTCGCGTGCCGCAGCGACCGCTGCGCGCACGGCTTTGTGCGCCACCGCCGGCGGATCGACCCGTTTCGAGCCGCGCTCCATATAGGGAAAGTTGTAGCGCAGCACGGCGATCCCACGCGCCACGAGGCCCTGTGCGATCGCTGCCATCGACTTGTGAGTCATCCCGACACCGGCGCCATGCGCCAGCACCAGGCAAGCTTTGGGTTTCGCAGGCGCGTCCCATATTTCCGCGGACGCGTTGCTCTGTGTCTCCTTGGCCACTGGAACTTGCGCGTCCCGCGCGTCACACTGCCTTGTCGGGACCGACGCGCACCACCATCTTGCCGAGATTGTCGCCCTTGAAGAGACCGATGAAGGCCTTGGGCGCATTCTCGACGCCATCGACGACGGTTTCGCGCCACTTCATCTTTCCTTCCTTCGCCCACTTCGCCATGTCGCGATGGAAATCGGCGAGCAGGTCGTAATGGTTGGAAACGATGAAGCCGCGCAGCGTCAGGCCAAGCCCGATCGCCATGGCGAGATTGCGCGGGCCCGGCGGCGGTTCCGTCGCGTTGTACATGTCGATCATGCCGCACAGCGGAATGCGACCGTTGGGACGCATGTTGTTGAGCGCGGCTTCGAGATGGACGCCGCCGACATTCTCGAAATAGACGTCGATGCCCTCCGGGAATGCCTTGGCGACGGCGGCATTGAGATCGCCGCAGCTCTTGTAGTTGATCGCGGCATCGATCCCGAGGCTCTTCAGATATTGCGCCTTCTCATCCGAACCGACGGAACCGACGACATAACAACCCTTCGCCTTGGCGATCTGGCAGACGACCGAACCGACTGCGCCCGATGCCGCCGAGACGAACACGCGTTCGCCGTCCTTGAGCGCGCCGATGCGCAAAAGTCCCGCATAGGCCGTCATGCCCGGCATGCCGAGCGCGCCGAGATAGGATTGGATCGGCGCCGCGGGTTCGAACTTCTGCACGTCCGCTCCGGCGGAGACGTACCATTCGCGCCAGCCGTTCATGCTCTGCACGAAATCGCCGACCTTGAGCTTGTCGTTGCCGTTGGATGCCACCACCTGGCCGACGGCGTGGCCCTGCAACGCCTCGCCGATCTTGAAGGGCGGGGCATAGCTCTTCCGGTCGACCATGCGGCCGCGCATGTAGGGGTCCACAGAAATGTAGCTGTTGCGGACCAGGATCTGGCCCGAGGCGGGCGTGGGGACATCGGTCTCGGCGACCTCGAAATTGTCGGGGGTGGGGACGCCGTTGGGGCGGCTTTTTAGGCGGATTTCGTGGTTTTTCTGGTTGCTCATGGAACTCTCCCGTACTCTGTAAAATGTGAATGGCTTGGCGGGGTTAACCTAGCAGGGGGCGGAAGTGTAACAAGACGAAACATTTTATGAGTCGCCTCCGGGTCGCCCGCCTGCCCTTATCTCCCTGTATTTCCGGCGAGATTCGCTTTTGGGGCTCCACACAATTCGTGACCGCGGTACGCTTAAGGCGGCAGTGATTGGCGCCGGTGCGTTCGGCCGCCACCACGCCTCGAAATATCGCGGCATTGCCGGCGTGGAACTCGTCGCCATCGCCGATCCGTGTCCCGAAGTGCGCAAGACTTCGCTGGCCAATCATGGTGTACACGCCGTCGCCGACTGGCGCGACCTGCTCGGCAAGGTTGATCTCGTCAGCGTCTGCTCGCCCGCCGTCACGCACGCCGCGATCGTGCGCGCGTTTCTCAATGCCGGCGCCAACGTGTTGGTCGAAAAACCGATCGCGACGAGTGTCGAGGAAGCCGACGCACTCATCGCGCTCGCCCGTAGCGCCGGGCGCGTTTTGACCGTCGGCCATCAGGAGCGCTTCATTTTCGCCGGCACGGGCCTGCTCGACAGTCGTGAAGTGCCGCTCGACATTTCCTGTTGGCGCATGGGTCCGTGGACGGGCCGCAGCGCCGACGTCAGCGTCGTTCTCGATCTGATGATCCACGATCTCGATCTGGTGCATCAGCTTGTGCCGCACGCGGTGCGCGGCGTCGCTGCGCGGTCGCGCGCGATTCATGGCTTTCTCGCCGATGAGGTTTCAGCCTCGGTCAACTTCAGCAACGGTTCCATCGCGCATCTGGAGACGAGCCGCATCTCCGAAGCACGACGGCGCGGCATGCGCGCCGAATACCGCGACGGCGTGGTCGAGATCGATTTCATCACCCGCAAGATCAAAAACTCGACGCCCCGCCCGCTGAAGCCGCTGGAGATGGTCGATCCCTTGGCCGAATCCGTCCAGGCCTTCGTCCGCTCGGTGCGCGAGGGCGCGGCCCCGCTGGTCCGCCCGCAGGAAGCGCGCCGCGCGCTGCAAACCGCCTTGATGATCGACGATGCCGCCGATCATGGCCCCGACGCCCGTGCGCGCGAGGCATACGTGGCCGTCGCCGCGGCTCGTTGATCAGCCTTTTGCTGGCTGCAATAGCGCGCTAAAGACCGTGCATGACGGACCGTTTTCGCATCGCGCTTGCCCAGCTCAATCCGGTGATGGGCGACATTCACGGCAACCTCCAGAAGGCGCGCGCCGCGCGTGCCGAAGCCGCGAACGCTAAGGCCGACGTCATTCTCTTTTCCGAACTCTTCATCGTCGGCTATCCGCCGGAAGACCTCGTCCTCAAGCCGGCGCTGCAATCCGACGCACGAGAAGCGGTGGAGAAATTCGCCAAGGATACGGCGGACAGCGGCCCGGCCGTGCTCATCGGTGCGCCGTGGGTGGAAAACGACAAACTCTACAACGCCTTTCTCTATCTCGACGGCGGCAAGATCGCCGGCCGCACCTTCAAATACGACCTGCCGAACTATGGCGTGTTCGACGAGAAGCGCGTCTTCGCGGCTGGTCCGTTGCCTGGTCCGTTCAACATTCGCGGTGTGCGCGTCGGCGTGCCGGTGTGCGAGGACATCTGGACCTCCGAAGTCACCGAATGCCTGGCGGAGACCGGGGCCGAGATTCTTGCCGTGCCGAACGGCTCGCCCTTCGAAGCCGGCAAGGAGGATGTGCGCGCCAACCTGATCGCCGCGCGCGTGACGGAAACCGGTTTGCCTCTGATTTATCTGAACCAGGTCGGCGGCCAGGACGAGCTCGTGTTCGACGGCGGCTCGGTCGTCGTCAATGCCGATCTGTCGACTGCGATCGTCATGCCATCCTGGGAAGAGAGCGTCGTCATCACGGACTGGTCGCGCAAGGGTGCGAAGTTCGTCTGCGCCACCGGCATGCGCGCGCCGGGCGAGGAGCGTTCGCATTCGGTCTATCACGCGATGATGCTGGGCTTGCGCGACTATGTGAACAAGAACCGCTTTCCAGGCGTCGTGCTGGGGCTTTCCGGCGGCATCGACTCTGCGCTGTCGGCCGCCGTCGCGGTCGATGCGCTCGGCAAGGACCGCGTGCGTTGCGTGATGTTGCCCTCAAAATACACCTCCAAGGACAGTCTCGACGACGCGGCGGAATGCGCGAAGTTGCTGGGCGTAAGCTATGACAGCGTGCCGATCGAGGGCGTCGTCGAAGCCTTCGGCAATGCGCTCGCGCCGACCTTTTCAAATCGCCGCGTCGACACGACGGAGGAGAACATCCAGTCGCGCGCCCGCGGCGTCATCCTGATGGCGATCTCCAACAAGTTCGGGCCGATGGTGCTGACGACCGGCAACAAGAGCGAGATGAGCGTCGGTTACGCGACACTCTACGGCGACATGTGCGGCGGCTATAATGTGCTCAAGGACATCTACAAGACCGAGGTGTTCCATCTCGCGCGCTGGCGCAACCAGTTTCGGCCCAAGGGCAGTCTGGGTCCGCAGGGGCGCGTGATTCCGGAACGCATCATTACGAAGCCTCCGACGGCGGAGCTGCGCGAAAACCAGAAGGACGAGGATTCGCTGCCGCCCTACGAAATGCTCGACGGCATCCTCGAATGCCTGGTCGAGAACGAGATGACGTTCGAGGATACCTGCGCCAAGGGGTATCACCCGGCGACAGTGAAGCGCATCGAACAGCTTCTCTACGTCAGCGAATACAAGCGCCGCCAGGCGCCGCCGGGCGTCAAGATTAGCGCGCGCAATTTCGGCCGCGACCGGCGCTATCCCATCACCAACGCGTTCCGTGATGCACGCGATTAGAAAATCTTGTCATTCCCGGCCGAGCGAAGCATTTGCTTCGCGAGGGGAAGGGAACCCAGGCTGGCGTACGGCCTTGGTGATCTTCATCCTGGGTCCCCTTCCCTCGCGCCGCTGCGCGTCGCTCGCCGGGGATGACAATTCATGACTCCCACCGTCCGTATTCCGCCGTCGCCGACCGGCTATCTCCAGGTCGGCAACGGCCGCATGGCCGTGCTCAACGCGCTGTTCGCGAAGAAGTCGGACGGCAAGGTACTGCTGCGCATCGACGACACGGACGACACGCGCTCGACCAAGGAATTCGAAGCCGCGATCCTGGAAGACTATGCCTGGCTCGGCATTAGGCACGACGTCTTTGCGCGTCAGTCCGACCGTGTCGCGCAGTACGAGGCCGCGGCAGACAAGCTGAAGGCTGCTGGCCGGCTCTACGCCTGCTACGAAACCGCCGAAGAACTCGATCGTCGTCGCAAGCGGCAGATGGCGCAGCACAAGCCGCCGGTCTATGACCGCGCCGCGCTGGCGCTGAGCGACGCCGACAAGGTGAAGTTCGCAAACGAAGGGCGCAAACCGCACTGGCGCTTCAAGCTCAGCCACAAGAAAGTCTCATGGGGCGATTTGATCCGAGGTGCCGTCGAGATCGACACCTCGACGCTCTCCGATCCGGTTCTCATCCGCGAGGACGGCCGCTTCCTTTACACGCTGCCGTCCGTCGTCGACGACATCGACTTTGCGATCAGCCATATCATCCGCGGCGAAGATCACGTCACCAACACCGCGCCACAGATCGAGATCTTCGAAGCCTTGGGAGCGCCGGTGCCGGCGTTCGCGCACTATCCGCTTTTCATCTTGCCGGGCGGCGAGGTTCTTTCGAAGCGCCTGGGTTCGCTGTCTCTGCGCGCAATACGCGAGGAGGGGATCGAACCGCTGACGCTCGCCTCCTATCTCGCCAAGATCGGCACCTCCGACGCCATCGAGCCGCGCACCTCGCTCGACGCGCTCGCCGCCGACTTTGGCTTCGAAAAGATCGCGCGCGCGCCGGCGCATTTCGACGTCACCGAACTCACGGCACTCAATGGCAAGCTCCTACACCAGTTGCCCTTCGAAGCGGTTTCCGAGCGTCTGGCGGCGTTCGGCATCACCGGCGGCGCGCCGTTCTGGGAGGCGGTGCGGCCGAACCTTGTGAAGCTCAGCGATGCACTGGAGTGGTGGAAGGTGGTGAACGGCGTCGTGGCGCCTGTGCTCGAGAGCCCGGAGCTGACCCGAAAAGCCGGTGAGCTACTACCACCCGAACCGTGGGACGAAACGACCTGGGGCGCGTTCACCAAGCGCCTCAGCGACGCCACGGGCGCGCGCGGCCGCGCGCTGTTTCATCCGCTGCGCCTTGCGCTCACCGGCCGCGGCGATGGACCGGAAATGAAAAAACTGCTACCCATCATCGGACGCGCAAAGTCTCTGGCGCGGCTAAAAGGGGAAACGGCGTGAAGCACCTGCGCCAAATTTGCCTTCGCAATATTTGCGGCTGACGCCGCAAAAACCCTTTCGCTCGACCGACTGCCACGCCTGCCCAACCCCTCCCTTTGAGGAGGGTAGGAAGCTTCAAATCATGTATGAGTACGCCCATGACCATCCGCCTCTACAACACGCTGACCAAGTCGAAGGACGCATTCGTCCCGCTCGATCCGAAAGACGTGCGGATGTATGTCTGCGGCCCCACGGTCTACGACTTCGCCCATATCGGCAATGCGCGGCCGGTGATCGTGTTCGACGTGCTGTTTCGCTTGTTGCGTCATATCTATGGCGCGCCGAACGTGAAGTATGTCCGCAACATCACGGACATCGACGACAAGATCAACGCCCGGGCACTGGCACGCAAAGGCAATCGCGACATCCTCACCGCGCTGCGCGAGCTGACGGAGGAAACGCAACGCGTCTATCTCGAGGACGTCGCCGCGCTCGGCAATCTGCCGCCGACTTTCACGCCGCGTGCCACCGAACATGTGCCGCAGATGATCCAGCTGATCGCGCGGCTGATCGCGGCCGGACACGCCTATGTCGCCGAAGGCCATGTGCTCTTTGACGTCGCCTCCAAGCCGGATTACGGCAAGCTCGCACGGCGTTCGCTCGTTGACATGATCGCTGGCGCGCGGGTGGACGTCGCGCCCTACAAG
>Ga0070712_100002471_pt1 | contig 11391 bp, 8 predicted proteins | sample LARL81metaG_FD_71396 | JGI IMG/M metagenome (GOLD analysis project Ga0070712, IMG submission 71396) | Corn, switchgrass and miscanthus rhizosphere microbial communities from Kellogg Biological Station, Michigan, USA - LAR L8-1 metaG | ecosystem: Host-associated > Plants > Roots > Rhizosphere ...
CACGATTGGACCGGAGCCGATGAGCAGGATTTTCTTGAGCTTGTTGTTTCGCGGCATCTGCGCGGCGGGAATGATAGATGAAAACAGACGAACTTCACGCGGGAAACGCGTGTCACAGGCATCCTGCCTGTGGGGCCAACGGGCGTCTCGCCCGTTGCACTAAAGAGACGGCGGGCCAGACGCCTACCGGCCTAACAGCCGAGACGGCTGTGGTACCAGTTACGCCACCGCCCTGCGCTGGCGATCCAGATAAACCTTACAAATGCCCTTGATCCGCGTCAGCACGTAATAGGTCGTCTGGCTACGCACGCGCACGAGCTCGGCGCCGATAATTCGCGTCACGAAATCGCTCGGCAAATCCAGAATTTCCTGAGGCGTCGCGCCCTCTAGCCCCTTGCAAAGAATCGCCGTCATCGCTCGGGTCAGAGTTTGCACCTCCGGCCCCAGTGTCATCCGAATATGAGCCTTGCCCTGTTCATCGACATGCAAATAAACGCCAACCGTGTCCGCGCACTCCTCGTCTTTGCGGATGTCCTGCAAATCAAACTGTTCGCCGTCGCGTGGCTCCTGTTTTTTCGCGTTATCCGCATACGAAACTAGCGTCTCACGTCGCTCATCTTCCGGAAGCGACTCAAACAGATTGATGATGTTATTCAGCTTGGGCGGATACGTCACAGACGCCAATTTACTCTGCCTTTAGGATGCTGTCACCGCCGGGCCAGCGTCACCGGCAGCCCGTGTTTTAGTGCCAGAGTGAAAAGCGCGCTCGGGATGTTACCAGCCGGCAGCGTGACGGGCAACGAATCCACGGGTATCGCGTCCCTCCAAATACCAGCGTGGTCCGACCGCATCGCCGTCACGCATGTCGGTGGTATCGAGGCGAAGACCGGCAATGATGGCAAACGTGTGTCCGTCCCGCGAGTAAACAGTTATCCAGCGGCCGCGACCGCGTCGGCCGTAATGACGAAGGTCACCCGAGGGCAAGGGCGCATCCAGTAATCCGGCGTAATGCAAGGCGAACGAAACCGCACCGGAACAATCGTAGCCGGAATCGTTGAAGGAACCGTGACCGCCGCCCCAGACGTATGGTTTTTGTCGCAACGAATTTACGGCCCAGATTGCATTTTTGATGTTGTCCGGCGCTTCTGACGGCGCATAGGCAACTCCATTGCGTAGAACGGCCCGGCTACCTTCAACTATCGGGCGGTTCGAACGAATGATGGGAGCCTCGTTCGCGATCTTAGCGTCGTCGTTCTCTTCCTCCACCGCTTCAGCACGCGGTCCCGGCACCGGTTGCGCGCGGGGCGCGTAATACGCGACACGCATAGGTTCCGCTCGGGCCGATTCGTTAGCTGGTTGCCCGGCCAAAAATGGTTGCAGCGGCACACCGAAAGACCCCTGTCCGCCCGACCTCCTTTCCTGCGCATCCACAGATCCGACCGACGCAAAAACCGTGGCTATCAGTGCGCCGAAGCGCAACCCGGATACGACGTTTCCAGCCGCCATACTTCAAAATGCAGCTTGTACCGCGCCAACCTGGCGTTTACAAGCTTGTAAGGCGGCCATTCTGACCGCCACTGAAATAAAGTCGGCGGCGAAAATCGCCGGCCTACAATTCGACCACGGGTTCGGTGGATCAGCATCGCCACCGCCAAGGTTGTGTTCCCTGTGGAGGCAGCCGTGTCGGCTGCTGCAGGCGACACGCCGCCATCACAGGAACGAATCAATCTGGGCGCGTCATCCCGAGCTGCGCGAAAAGAAACGAATATTCATCCGCGAGCTGTTTAATTCGCTCGCTCAACGCCGTGCCGATTCCATGTCCGGAACTAGTACTGGTCCGCAGCAAGATCGGATTGCCTGATTTGTTGGCTTCACTCAAACGCGCCAGCATTTTGCGCGAATGATACGGCGCAACGCGACCATCGTTCGCGCCGGTCATGAACAAAATCGACGGATATTTTCTGCCATCGGTAACGTGATGATAAGGCGAGTAAGCGTAAAGGGCCTTGAACTGGTCCGGATCCTTAATTGTCCCGAACTCCGTCACGTTAAAGGCGCCGTTCGGAGCTAGTTCGACTCGCAGCATGTCGTAGATTCCGACGGCTGACACCACCGCGCGTACCAGATCGGGATGTTGCGTGAACATTGCTCCCATCAGCAACCCACCATTGCTGCCGCCAAGGACCGCCAGTTTCTCCGGACGCGTCCACTTCTCGTTAATTAAATATTCAGCTGACGCGGCGAAATCATCGAAGACATTTTGTTTCTTCGTGAGGTTCCCGGCCTTGTGCCATTCCTCGCCGAACTCGCCGCCGCCGCGAATATTCGCCACCACATAAACGCCGCCACGATCGAACCAAAGCCGGCGCACAAAATCAAAGTTCGGTTGCATGCTGACGCTGTAGCCGCCGTAGCCGTAAAGCAGCGTGGGATTATTCCCGTCAAGCTTGGTTCCCTTTTTGCGAATGATGTTCAGCGGAACCGTTGTCCCGTCCTTTGAAGTTGCCATTTCGCGGCTCACTTCGATGTCGGCAAGCGAAACTGGCGAGTTGTTGACCAATGCGGTTTTCTTGGGCGGCTCATTCCCTACAAGATGGAACCACGCAGCCGGTTCGGTGTAACTGACATCGCGAAAGAGGAGCGAATTATCTTCCAGCGATTCCATTTCCGTCACGGCCGAGATTTGCGGAATCGGAACGATCGTCTCGTTTTTACCATCGAGACGGACACGACGGATTTGTGATGGTCCACCGAGGAGATCGCCGAGGTAAAGCGCGTCACCCGTTGGCTCGATGAACTGAATTACCGCCTCGCCAGCCGCAACGATTGTGGTTGCATGGGCCAGCTCCGGTGCTTCCAGCGATACCCGCAGGATTTTTCCGCGCGGCGCATCGGCCCGGGAAAGCAAATAAAGCGCATTGTCGCGACCGAAACGCGCGGACTTAATCTGGTCGCTGAACTGCGTCAGCTGCTTCCAGTTTCCCTCCGGTCCAAGCAGGTAATACGCGAAATCGCCCCCGTCGCCGTTCGCGACCGTCGCCAGAATATTTTTTCCGTCGTGAGACGCCTGAAGATTAATCTCGGCAATGCGGGGAAACGCTTTGCCGATTGAATAAGTATCCTCGGAGTCGTTAGCGCCGAGTTTGTGAAAATAAACCTGCTGATAAAAATTCAGGTCGGCATCCGGCCGTTCGCCTTTGCGCGGGAATCGGGTGTAATAAATCCCAGTCCCGTCTGCGTTCCACGCTGCGCTGCCGCCGGCCGTTGGATATTGCACGTGCGCGATCGAATCCTTCAGCGCTTTGCCGGTGGCGGTCTCGTAAATGCGCAGCGTTCCGTCTTCGCTGCCGCCTTGCGAAATCGACATCGCGACATATTTGCCGTCGCGTGACGGAACGAACCAATCGATTGCTGTCTTGCCTGTGGGATCCAGCTTGTTCGGATCAAGCACCACTTTCTCCGATTTCAAATCGTCGGCGGACGACAGGGTCACCAGCATTTGCTGCTGCTTCGGTGGCTGGAACTTGAAGGCAAACAAAACGCCCAGACGCGAAACAATTCCGGAATAACTCGGCGACGTTTTGGCGTACCAATCGGTCAGTTGTTTCTCGATTGCCGCACGATCCGGCAATTTGTCGAGATACTTACGGGTTCGCTGATTTTGCGCGTCCGACCACGCTTTCACAGCCGGATCATCATCTTTCTCCAGCCACTGATAATCGTCCTGAACCTTTACGCCCTGGTATTCATCCGTCACCGGTTTCTTCGGCGTTTGGTTAACTGGCTCGCTACTGAATAGGTTCGGCAAAGTCATGACGCCAAGCGCGCCGGCGAAAACGAGTAACGAAATTCTCATGTAAATACAGAATACGTGCTCGCCAGCGCGTTCAACGGCATTCGTTGAATCCTGGCATCCCGGTCCCGAGTCGTATTTGGACGCCGAAGCCGCCCTTCCTTTAGCATCGCCCGGTCCCGCAGTGGCGGGAATCACCTTTAGCGTGTTTTTAGCGCCCACCGTGCCGGTGCCCCGCGATTCCGGGACGAAAGCGGATATTTAGCAGATCTCGGCTTCTGTCGCCTATTTCTCGGCAGATTCGGGCACTGCTTTTTCCGCCGCTTGAAATCCAATCTTCGAATGCGTTCCGTCGCAGAACGGCTTTTCCGTGGACGCACCACATCGGCAAAGGGCCATCCGTTTCTCCACGGGAAATTTGTTCCCGTCCGCATCCATTAACTCCACCGGCCCTTTCACAATGTAAGGACCGTTCTTGATTGTCTCGATGGTTACTTCAGCCATGATTTGATTCCTTCGCGTTGAGTTTACTTCGGTAACAATTCGGCCGCCGGATACAACACCCCGTTTTTGATTACGCTGTCAATGTCTGATGCGTGGACGATGTCTTCGGCTGGGTTCGATTTCAGGATTACGAGATCGGCGAAATATCCCTTTTCGATCTTGCCGATGTGCGCGCCGGTCTCGCCGCCGAACAATTGAGCGGCGTTCGCGGTCGTGCATTGCAGAATCTGCATCGGCGTTAATCCAGCTTCTTTCATCAACTCAAACTCCCGGAATAACGCCGGGCCGTGAATGGTGCCGATGTTCCCCGCATCGGTGCCGGCCGCGATTGTGACGCCGGCATCCTCCAGCGTTCTCAGGTTCTTGAGCGCGACATCGTAGGTTTTCTTGATCCGATCGAGCACGTCTTCCGGCTTGGCCAGCGCCGTCTTGATCCGATCCGGCAGTTTATCCGACGGAATCTTCGTCACATCGAGCGACGCGATCACTTCGGGATTACCCCATGCTTTTTCTTCCGGGGTCAGATTTAATTTGTTGGCGAAGACGCGGCCGTAGCGCTCGAACACCACCAGAGTGGGGCACAAAATCGTGTGTCGATCTTTCAGCAGCTTCACGAACGCGTTGTCGACCGGCTTGTCGATGACGCTGTGGACGAGCACATCGGCGCCTTCTTCCACGGCCGCGCGCGCCGTTTCCAGTTCTGTCGCGTGCACGGCCACGCGAATTTTGTGGGCGTGACTCTCATCAATCGTAGCGCGAACAATCGGCCGAAACGAGTCGACCGGATGATCCTGATCGACGATGTACCAGATTTTAACGAGATCTGGATTTTGCGTGGCCAGTTTGCGCACGAACTCGCGCGCTTGCTCGGGAGTATCGATTTTGACGATGGGCGGATCACCCAGATCAAGTTTCTCACGTGAAACGCTGGAAATTAACGGCCCGGCTACGGCGACGCGCGGCGCTTTCGCAGTTGAATTGGCAATCTTTCGGACCTCGAAATTCCAGATCGGCCCGCCGACATCAACCACGCTGGTAACGCCGCACCGGAGATAGCGTGCGAATGTGTCGGTTAGATGCGATTTGATCCATGCGACCTCGTTCTTGTACGGCCGCACATTGTTGAAATCCGCCCCATCCGGCCGTGTGAACAAATCGCCCGACTGGAAAAAGTGCACATGCGTGTCGATGTAGCCGGGAAGAATAAATTTCTTTTCGCATTCCACCCATTTAGATCCAACCGGGACACCGCTCTCCTTGCGGCTGGCAACGCTCTCAATCTTGTCGCCGTTGACCACAACAACGGCGTTTTCGATCGTTTTGCCATCCGCCGGGTTAATTACCGTGCCGCCGACGAACGACGTTTTCTGAGCGAAGGCGCTACTCGCCAGAGCCGAGCCGATTAGGAGAAGAGCAATTCGACTCATAAATGAAGAGTATCGTGAGCTGTCTCGCTCCGCACAATTCGACTAGCTTCGCGTTCGAGCGGGGCATAAGCGATGCGTCGTGGACGTAAATAGAATTCTTCGATCGCAATTTTGGTCAGCGCCGCCGCGGGCAGCGCCAGAATTGCGCCGGCCAATCCAAAGAGCCAACCCATCGAAACCGTGAAAAACAGAATCATCACCGGGTTCAATCGCATTTCTCTGCCGAGAATGTAAGGGACGAGGAAGTTTACCTCGATCTGCTGCACAAACAGGATCGCGGCGAGCGCGAGCCAGAATTTCGTCAGGCTGATGCTCAAAGCGACGAAGAGGATAGGAAATGCGACCAGGACCGGTCCGATGTTCGGCAGGAACTCGCCAAAAAATGCGAGGACACCAAAGACGAAAGCCGGCTGCACACCCACTGCCCACAACAAGATGCCGGTCGAGGCGCCCGTAATCACGCCATTGATCGCGACGCCTCGCGCCCATGCTGTCATTTGGTCCATCATTCGAATAAGAGTGCGCCGGGCTTTCTCGCGATGGCGGTCGGGGATTAATGCAAGATAGCCAGTGACGAGCGGCTTTGGGTTCGCCAACACAAAAATCAGGACCAGCAGGGAGAAGACGAAAACAAAGACACCGCCAACTACACCGAGGGTCGAACGCAGGAGCACGTTAGCCATGGTGCCAGCCTGATTGCCGACAGTGGTGGCGATCTGATCGGCTTGCGGCAAGGCGTTTTGCAACGCCGGATAGCGTTCGGCAAAGTCAGCGATCTGCCCACGGATCGATTGCCACGCGCCGGGCAGACGCTGAATCAGGGACTGCAGTTCATTGGTAAACGTGGGAACTGCCACCGCGACGACCAAGACCGCGATCGCTGCCAGCGCGATCAGGACGAGCGCAGCACCGATTGGCCGCGGAACGCGGCGGCGTTCCAAGGCGATAACGAGCGGGTTCAATACCATCGCCAGCAAGATGACGATCCCAAAAAGCAACAATACTGGCACCAGCGCACGTAACAGCAGCCAGCCAGCGATAAGGAGCACGATGAGGACGAGAAGACGACGCGCGTCCCGGTAAGTGAATGGGCTGTGCTCGTCGTGTACCTGTTGATCCGCCGTTATCATGGATAAAACCCGCTATTCGTCAGAGTGACATCAATAATTCGCGAATGCCATCAAAGACGATCTTGCGCGTCGCTCCGTGGATCCCCGCCGGACTGACGGTGGGAATGTCACGCTTTCGTTCCGGAGTTGTAGCCGCGGTGGTTGGCCGCGGCCCCCTGAGAGGAAGGTCCTCGACGTGTTGTACAAATTGCCGCAGCACAGCCGGCGAAGGCGAACTTGCGATTCGACGGACTTACTCTACAATAGCGGCCTCGTTTATGGCTGAGAACACCGGAACGGCGGATCTCAAGGAGTTCCAATTGCATGAGAAGGACACGGGCAGCGCTGACGTGCAAGTCGCGTTGCTGACGAAACGGATCGCGCAATTGACCGAACACCTTAGGACCAACGCGAAGGACCATTCTTCGCGGCGCGGCCTTTTGAAAATGGTCGCGCAACGCCGCAGTCTCCTCGATTACCTAAGTCGCTCGAAAAGCGATCGCTACAAGAAGTTAATCGATAAGCTGAAGCTCCGGAAGTAGTTCGAAGCGGGACGAAAATAAAACTGCAAGACCAGGCCGAAAAGACACCTTGGGTTTTAGGTTTCAGAGCCGAAACGCGTTTCGGCATTGACACCTACAATCAGGGTGACCGGCCTGGATTCTCGCACATCCAGAAAGTTAAAAAATGCAACACAAGGTCACGGCGCAAATAGGCGCCAATTCGATAAATATTGAAACAGGCAAGATCGCGAAACTGGCCGACGGTTCGGTCGTAGTTTCGTGCGGCGAAACCATGGTAATGGCGAGCGCCGTCTCGGCTACCGTCATTAAGGAAGGCCAGGATTTCTTCCCGCTCACCGTCGATTACCGCGAGAAAGCGGCGGCGGCAGGAAAATTTCCGGGCGGTTACTTCAAACGCGAAGGACGTCCCACGGAGAAGGAGACGCTCACCTCGCGCATGACTGACCGGCCACTGCGTCCGCTCTTTCCCCAGGGCTACTTTTACGACACCCAGGTCATTTCCATTCTGCTCAGCGCCGATGGCGAAAATGATCCGGATATTCTGTCGATCAACGGCGCTTCCGCGGCGTTGTGCGTTTCCGACATTCCATTCAAGGGACCAATCGGCGCAGTCCGGGTTGGCCGGGTCAACGGCCAGTTCGTTGCCAATCCCAGTCACACCGATCGCGTGCACAGTGATCTCGATTTGGTCTACGTCGGCACCGAAAACGACGTCATCATGATCGAAGGAGCCGCCAACCAGTTGCCGGAGGCGGAGTTCCTGAAAGCGCTGGAGTTCGCGCATGGGCACGCGCGAGAGATGATTCGCGCGCAAAAGGAATTGGCCGCGCAGGTCGGAAAACCAAAACGCGAGATGCCGCTCTTGAGCGTGAAACCGGAGCTGCTGGAGATTGCGTATCGGGTGGCGGGCGATCGGATCGAGGGCGCGCTTTATACGCAGGGCAAAGTTGCGCGCTCGAAAGCGGTCGATGCGCTGCGCGAGGAAGTAAAAGCGGCGGTCCTGGAAAAATACCCGGGGGCGGGCGACTTCGCGATCTCGCAGGCATTCGATTACGTCCAGAAAAAAGCCTTCCGTGTCAGCGTTCTGGAAAAGCAGAAGCGAATGGACGGGCGCGGTTACCAGGATTTGCGTCCGATCACCTGTGAAGTGGCGGTGCTGCCGCGCGCGCATGGCTCGGCCATTTTCCAACGCGGTGAAACGCAGGCCCTGGCGCTGGCTACCCTCGCTCCCATCGAAGAAGCGCAGATGATCGATGCCTACGGCGGTGGCGAACAATCGAAACGCTTTCTGCTTCATTACAATTTCCCGCCGTTCTCTGTCGGTGAAACGGGAAGATTTGGCGGCGCCAGCCGGCGCGAGATCGGTCACGGCGCGTTAGCAGAACGTTCCATCGAGCCGGTCTTACCGAGCGAAAATGAATTTCGTTATGCAATCCGCGTTTCCAGCGAAGTCATGGAATCGAATGGTTCGACGTCGATGGCGAGTGTGTGCGGCGGGGTGCTCGCGCTGATGGACGCGGGCGTGCCAATGAAAGATGTCGTCGCGGGAATTTCGGTCGGCCTTGTGACCGAATACGACGGCGATCAACTCAAACGTTACGAATTGCTCACGGACATCATTGGTTCCGAAGACCATTTCGGTGATATGGACTTTAAACTTTGTGGCACAGACAAAGGTGTCACTGGATACCAGCTCGATCTAAAATTGCCGGGCATCAGTCTGAAAATCCTGGGCGAAGCGATTCAGCGGGCGAAGGAAGCACGCAGCAAAATTCTCGAGATCATGCGCGGCGCGCTCGACAAACCGCGGGCGGAGCTTTCGAAATACGCGCCACGGATCGAGACGATCAAGATCAATCCGGAGAAGATCGGAGCGCTTATTGGCCCTGGTGGCAAAACGATCAAGGGCATTGTGGCCGAGACCGGCGCCGAAATTAACATCGAGGACGACGGTTCGGTGCATATCTACGCCACCAGTGGAGAATCGATGGCGCGAGCGAAGGAGATCATCGGCGGGATGACGCGAGAGATTGAAATCGGCCAGACCTATCAGGGTCGCGTCGTTTCAACCAAGGAATTCGGGGCGTTCGTCGAGGTTTTCCCGGGCAGGGACGGGCTCGTGCATATTTCCGAGCTGGCCGATTTCCGAGTCAAACGAACCGAAGACGTGGCCAAAGTGGGCGACGTCATTTGGGTGAAATGCATCGGCATCGATGACAAGGGCCGGGTTAAGCTCTCGCGCAAGGCGGCGTTGAAAGAACGCTCCGAAGCCGAGACCGGCCAGGTTCCCGAGCCCGTGCACAACGGCGCAGGGCGTTAAACTCGTTGCTTCACGCTTGCGTTGTAGCCGCGGTCGTTGGCCGCGGCCTTTTGTGACGAGGCACTTAGACTGGCCGAGGCCAACGACCTCGGCTACAGAATCTCCGTGCACAAGCATCTGCAGCGTCTCGATCGCGTATGGATTGAGTCTCCAATTTATTTCGTCACGGTCTGTACTTTTAAGCGCCGACCGATCCTGGCGCGAGATGCGGTGGCTGATGTTCTAGTAGACGAACTGCGTCATGCGCGTGCGCGCCATTGCTGGGCCGTTGGTTTGTACGTCATCATGCCCGATCACGTGCATTTTTTCTGCGCTCCGGAACGCGACGCCAAGACGCTGTCGGACACTATGCGCGAATGGAAATCATGGACGAGCCGCAGGATTCGAGCGGTGCTGCCGCGGCCAGCGACCGCAGCTACAAAGACGAGCGCCGATACCACTCTGTGGCAACGCGAGTTCTTTGATCATGTTCTGCGTTCAGAAGAGAGCTATGCCGAGAAATGGAATTATGTGCGCGACAATCCGGTGCGAGCCGGGCTCGTAACGTCGTCGGATCATTGGCCTTATTTGGGCCGCGTTGAATTTTTGGAAGAATGGCCATGAAAGCCGGCTTTCTCGAAAAATTGATCGGGCGGCTCGGTAAGATCGGGCCGGAAGAGGTGCAGAATTATTTGCTGCGCCTGGCTCAGGAGAAAGGATTTCTCGAGACGGTTTTCAACGCCATCCAGGAGGGAATCATTGTCACCGATTCCGCCGGCCGAATTACTTATTTGAACGACGCGGCCTGCGAGCTTTTTGGACTCGCGGGCGAAGATTCGATCGGCAAACATCTCGACGAACGAGTGCGCGGTCTCGATTGGAACGCGTTGACCCACAGCGGCGGTCCGGTCACGCGCGACTTGGAAATTTTTTATCCGCGAAATCGGTTCATCAACTTTTACATCGTGCCACTCGTGATCGAGCCGCGCGATGCCTCTGTAGCCGATGATTCCGGTAACCGCCCGCCCGGTTCGGACCCGGGATCGACAGTCGCGGTGACAACGGAGCAGGTCGGCTACGCCATTATTATGCGCGACATCACCGAAAGCCGGCGCACGGCTGAAAAAACAATCGAGAGCGAGCGGTTGAACGCGCTCACCCTGCTCGCCGCGGGTGTCGCCCATGAACTCGGCAATCCCCTCAACTCCCTAAACATCCATTTGCAGTTGATGAAGCGACAGTCACGCAAAATAAAAGGCAGAGGCCGCGAAGAACTCCAGCACTCCATCGACATCTGCCGCGCCGAAATCAACCGGCTCGATTCTATCGTCAGTCAATTCCTCCGGGCCATTCGGCCCTCCCGTCCACAGCTCCGGCCGGAAAATATCAACACCATCGTCGAGGAAGCGGTGCGTTTCTTTTCCGCCGAAATCGAAGCGCGCGACATTGTAGTAGAAACGGAACTGCACTCCGACCTGCCATTACTCCAACTCGATCGCGACCAGATGAAGCAGGCGTTTTACAACGTCATCAAAAACAGCTTCGAAGCGATGAGACGGCGCGGTATCTTGCGGATCCGAACCGATCGGGACGAATCGCATGTGCGCGTCAGTTTCATTGATAATGGCGGCGGAATGTCAGCGGAAGCCTTAAGCCACGTCTTCGAGCCGTACTACACGACCAAGGCGACCGGGACCGGTCTTGGTCTATTAATCGTTAGACGCATTGTCCGCGA